>Ga0067045_1002759_pt1 | contig 48225 bp, 35 predicted proteins | sample TerdegcTABiofilm_FD_59184 | JGI IMG/M metagenome (GOLD analysis project Ga0067045, IMG submission 59184) | Combined Assembly of (Gp0054472, Gp0054536) Wastewater bioreactor microbial communities from Singapore -Terephthalate degrading...
GCAGAACACGTAGGGCGGCTTCCCATAGCCGCCCGCCCATCCCCTCGCCCCGCCCGCGGCATAAGAGACCCTAAAGGTCTGCGAGACCTTTAGGGTCTTCGCAATCCCCTCGCCCCGCAACGCGGGCAGAAGGTTACGGTGAGGGGGCGGCCCGCATGGAGAGAACACGTAGGGCGGCTTTCCATAGCCGCCCGCCCATCCCCTCGCCCCGCCCGCGGCATAAGAGACCCTAAAGGTCTGCGAGACCTTTAGGGTCTTCGCAATCCCCTCGCCCCGCTCGCGGGGAGAGGGTTACGGTGAGGGGGCGGCCCGCATGGAGAGAACACGTAGGGCGGCTTCCCATAGCCGCCCGCCCATCCCCTCGCCCCGCCCGCGGCATAAGAGACCCTAAAGGTCTGCGAGACCTTTAGGGTCTTCGCAATCCCCTCGCCCCACAACGCGGGCAGAGGGTTACGGTGAGGGGGCGGTCCGCATGGAGAGAACACGTAGGGCGGCTACCCCCAGCCGCCTGCCCATCCCCTCGCCCCGCCCGCGGCATAAGAGACCCTAAAGGTCTGCGAGACCTTTAGGGTCTTCGCAATCCCCTCGCCCCGCAACGCGGGCAGAGGGTTACGGTGAGGGGTCGGGTATGGAAACCCGACCTACGATTGGGCGCGGCACGTAGGGCGGCTTCCCATAGCCGCCCGCCTGTCCCCTCGCCCCGCCCGCGGCATAAGAGACCCTAAAGGTCTGCGAGACCTTTAGGGTCTTCGCAATCCCCTCGCCCCGCAACGCGGGCAGAGGGCCAGTGAGGGGGCGGCCCGCATGGAGAGAACTCGTAGGGCGGCTTCCCATAGCCGCCCGCCCGTCCCCTCGCCCCGCCCGCGGCATAAGAGACCCTAAAGGTCTGCGAGACCTTTAGGGTCTTCGCAATCCCCTCGCCCCCTAACGCGGGCAGAGGGTTACGGTGAGGGGTCGCAATCCCATGCAATCACCACCAAGTTGGTCCGAATACTTGCGCTTGCAGCCATAGTGTGGTACAATAGTACTGTAGAAAGCCCAACTGTGGGCTTCCGCCCGCCCGTGTTTTCGGATACTCCGTCCCCCAGGGCGGACGCTCATCGTTGGCATCATCACACAAGCAGCGGGAGGGGGAACGTTGGGGACCCTCTTGAGCCTCCGGGCGCGTGGCGGCCCGACTCCTGTTCGTCCTCAAATAGTACTCCTGGCCCGTCAGCCCGGGCATTTGTCGCCGAGGGAAAACGGCCAGAGGCCGCTCCAGGCGACCCCCGGGCCGAGAAGGAGATCCGCCGAATGAAGGAGTTCAGCGAAGGTCTCATCCAAAACATGACGGAAGGGCTGATGACCGATGACATGGATGGGCGCATCACGTTCGCCAACCCCGCCGCTGCGGCCATCCTGGGCTACGATACGCCCGAAGAGTTGATCGGCAGGCGCTGGGCCGACATTGCCGCGCCCGACTGTTACGATATCGTCCGCGCCGCCAACGAGCGCCGAAGCCACGGCGTGCGCGATCGCTACGAGGTGGATCTCATTCGCAAGGACGGAACCCGCCTCACCGTGGAGGTAACCGGCACCCCGCGCATGGAAGCCGGTAGACAGGTGGGTACCATGATGGTGTTCAGCGACATTACCGAACGGAAACGGATGGAGCAACTCCTGTGGCAGACCAAGGTGGTGGTGGAGCACAGCCCGGTGGCCCTGTTCCGCTGCGATGCCACCGCGGAGTGCCGCGTGGAGTTCGTGTCCGACAACGTGGCGCGGTTCGGCTACGCGCGGGAGGACATCCTGGCCGGGCCGCTGTCGCTGTACGCGCTGATCCACCCCGAGGACCGCGAGCGCGTCGCCGACGAGTTGGCGCGGCGGGCCGCGGCGGGCGAGGATTTCTTCCAATTGAACTTCCGCATCCAGACCCAGGATGGGCGCACCGTCTGGACCGAGAGTTACACCGAAGTGGTGCGCGCCGACGACGGAACCGTCGCCCACTATCAAGGCGCGTGGCTGGACGTTACCGACCGCAAGCAGATAGAGGAGCGCCTCCTCCACGCGCAGAGGATGGAGGGCATCGGCCGGTTGGCGGGCGGCGTCGCCCACGACTTCAACAACCTCCTCACGGCGATTTCCGGCTATGCCAACTTCGCGCTGGAGGCAGTGGGGCCGAAGCATCCGGCGGCGGCCGACCTGAAGGGGATTCTGGACGCGGCCGGCCGCGCCGCCGACCTGACCCGCCAACTCCTTGCCTTCTCGCGTCGGCAAATCTTTGAGATGAGGATCGTGGACCTGAACGACCTGATCCAGGGGATGGGCAAGATGTTGCGCCGGCTCATCGGCGAGGACATTGAACTCGTCGTGGTGCCGGGTGCGAAACCGGCGACCGTCCGCGCCGACGCCTCGCAGATAGAGCAGGTGCTGGTGAACCTGGCGGTCAACGCGCGCGACGCCATGCCCGACGGCGGCACGCTGACCATTGAGACCACGAACGTAACGTTGGACGACGCCTACGTGCGCACCCATCCGGGGACGTTGGCCGGCGACTACATCCTCATCGCCGTTACCGACACCGGCGTGGGCATGACCGACGAGGTCAAGGCGCGCATCTTTGAGCCGTTCTTCACCACGAAGGAACCCGGCAAGGGCACGGGCCTGGGGCTGGCCACCGTGTTCGGAATCGTGAAGCAGCACGAGGGCAACATCTACGTGTACAGCGAACGCGGCGTGGGGACTACATTCAAGGTGTACCTGCGGAGCGTAGCGGAATCGGCGCAGCCGCTGGCGAAGCGCGCCGAAGAGGAGCACGTCCCAGGCGGGAACGAGACGGTGCTCCTCACCGAGGACGACCTGGCGGTGCGCGTGATGGCGGCGCGCATCCTGCGGTCGCTGGGCTACACGGTGCTGGAGGCCAGCAACGGCGCCGAGGCGCTGCGGATTGCGCGGCAGCAGGCCGGCCGCATTGACCTGCTCATCGCCGACGTGGTGATGCCGCGCATGAACGGGCGCGAACTGGCCCTGCGCATGGCCGAGATTCGCCCTGACGTGAAGGTGTTGTACGTGTCGGGGTACACCGAAAACGCCATCGCGCACAACCAGATCCTGGAGCCCGGCGCTCATTTCCTGCAGAAGCCCTTTGCCCGGCACGCCCTGGCCCAGAAGGTGCGCGAGGCGTTGGAGTCATAGCCGTCGCGCGGATGGACATGGAACGCAGGATTGTGCTTCAGGTGGAACGCGGGGGCATCCGCGTGGACAAGTACATCGCCGAGGCTGTGCCCGACCTGTCGCGGGCGGCAGCGCAGCGGCTCATTGACGAAGGCCGCGTCCTGGTCAACGGCGCAACCGTGAAGGCGTCCCACCGCCTGGAGCCCGGCGACACCCTCACCGTGGAGATTCCCGCGCCCGCGCCGGTGGAAGTCGCCCCCGAGGCCATCCCGCTGGACATCCTCTACGAAGACGCCGACATCCTGGTGGTGAACAAGCCGGCGGGGATGGTGGTGCACCCCGCCTTCGGACACCAGAGCGGCACGCTGGTCAACGCCGTGCTGGCCCACTGCCCCGACCTGGCCGGCGTGGGCGGCGAACTCCGCCCGGGCATCGTCCACCGGCTGGACAAGGACACGTCGGGCCTCATCGTCGTGGCGAAGGGCGACGTGGCGCTGCGCAACCTCCAGGAGCAGTTCAAGGGGCGCGAGGTGCAGAAGGCCTACCTGGCGCTGGTGGAGGGGCACGTGTCGCCTCCCACGGGCCTGATTGACGCCCCCATCGGGCGAGACCCCCGCGCCCGCAAGAAGATGGCCGTTGTCCCGCGCGGCGGACGCGAGGCCCAGACCGAATACCGCGCCCTGGAGTTCTACGCCGAGCACACGCTGGTAGAGGCCCACCCGCTCACGGGCCGCACGCACCAGATTCGCATCCACATGGCCTTCATCGGCCACCCCATCGTGGGCGACCCCGTGTACGGGTTCCGCAAGCAGCGCGCGAAAGCCCCGCGCCTGTTCCTCCACGCCGCACGGCTTGGGTTCCGCCTGCCTGGGACGGGCGAGTGGCGTGAGTTCCAGGCGCCCCTGCCCGACGACCTGGCCGCCGTGTTGGAGCGCCTGCGGCGCGATTGACGGCAGCCGCCCCATGGTGTACGGGCGACTCGCGAATCGCCCGTACACCCGTGCGCGCACTCCACCGTCGGCGATGCCCCGCGCCTAAAGCCCGTACTGCGCCTTGACCAGCGGGGCCAGGCCCAACTTCTCCAGCGTCTTCATGGGCGCGAGCATCGTTACCGTAACGACGCCCGGCAGCCGCCCGATTTCCACCGCTCCGGTAAGCGTAACGCGGTTGAGCACCTCGTCCTTGGACATGCCCAGCAGGTCGGCCAGGCGCGCCACGCCGTTGTCGGCCGCCTCGTTCAGGTTGGCGCCCGAACCGACCATCTGGATGGGCGCGGCTTCCTCCAGGGCCTTCTGGCCGAAGCGGGCAGCCAGCGCCTTGGCGGCCGCCTTCTCCTTGGCCTTGTGGGGCCGCGCGAGATGCGGCAAGTCCTCCGCGGGCGGCAGCAGGATGGGGCCGCCGATCTTGAGGCCCTTGAGCACGCTCACTTCCACCGACACCCGCGCCGAGACATCGGTGGTGTGGCCGGCGATCTCGCCGTCGCCCTGCATGGCGTGCGCGTCGCCCATGTAGATGCCGCCGCCGTCCACCTTCACCGGGCAGATGAGGATGGCCCCTGCCCGCACCGAGTCAATGTCCAGATGGCCGTCGGTGCGGTGCTCCAGTTGCTCCTTGGAGATGCCGTACTTGTGGGGCGCGCCCACCAGGAACTGCCCGAAATCGCCCGCGTTGTGCGAGTCGGGCATGTCTATGGCGGGCGTGGTGCCGATGTTGCCCAGGAACGGGCGCATGCGCGTAACCACGCCGGCGATGTCGGCAGGGCACAGCGCCACCACGGGGTTCTGCTCGGACTTCTTGGGCAGGGCCATGAGTTTGGCCGCTTCCTCGGCCAGGCGCTTCGCCACGTCGGGGCCCACGGTTACGCCGACCTTCTTGTCGCCGTCCAGCACGATGGTGTACCCGTTGGCGAAGTGGAAGGGGCTGACCTCGGCCCCGCACACGGCGCAATGGATGGCCTCGGCGCCCACGCCGACGACCTTGCTCGGCGGGCTTTCGGTGCCGCACACCGGGCAGCGCCGCGCCACGAACGGGTCGCCCTCGTAGCGCCCCTCCACCGCCACCATGGTGCCCGACGAGGTAACCAGGGACGTTACCCGAACGCGCCGGATGCGGATGGCGATGGCGTCGCCCACCTTCGCGCCCTCAACGGCCACCGGCACCGTTACCTCGTGCCCGCCGTGGAACGAGGGCGTGATCATGGGCCCCCAGCATCCCGGCGCCGTCTCGGCGATGATGCGTCCGCCGTCGGCCACCGGCCCCGTCATGGCGACGCTGGGCCCCACGACGCCGCCCGTGTAGGTTGCCACGCGAACCACCGGTCTTGCCTTGCCTCCCATACGATTCTCCTTTCGCATTTGGAACTTGCGCCCCCGGGCTGTCCAGAGGCATGGGCTTTCCGATCCGATTTCAGCGTTGGAACTCTGCTCCAAGTGTAGCATGAGTCGCGGCGGATGTCAATGGGTTTGTTCGCAACTTCCGCGAGGCCGCGCGAGGTTCCCCCTCGCGTCATTCGTGGCCATCGCCCCCGTCGGCGGGTTCTGCCGCGACCTGACATGTGGCCGCGTCGTCCGGCAGGCGCGCCCCGCCCGCATCCACCGCCGGCCAGCGGACGCCCGCCGCGGGATCCCACACACCAAACGCCACCGTGAGGGGGCCGGCAGGCGCGGCATCAAACGCGCGCACGTCGCGCAACACGTCGCCGACTCGCCACTGGGCCAGCGGGTACAGGCCGCGCAGGGGGTCGCCGTCGGCCTGGGCTGCGAGCCGACCATCGGCGCCGAGGAGATGGGCGAAGACTGTCGGCGTGCCCTGCACCGCGGACTCCAGGCGCCATGTGGCCGTGAGCGTAACGCGGCTGCCTTCCCTGCGGCACTGAACCGACAAGAGCGCCAGGCCATCGCCGAAACGGGCGACGGGCGCGCCCTGTTCCATCGGAAGCAGGAGAGCGCCCGCCTCCTCCAGCGTTATGGCGCCATCGGCGCGATAGGCGGTAACGAACACCCGCCGCGCCGCGCGGATGTCCTCGGTCGCCAGGGGCGGCCCGGCCAGTTCCACGCCGTAGGGCAGAGGCGGCAGAATCGCGCCCGCCGAGCGCTCCAGCGCGGCCCCCGCGCGCCCCGTGTGCACCTCCACCAGCAGGTCGGCGTTGGAGGGCGGCGGCATGGGGATGACGCCCTCGTGCCCCAGCGGGTACATCCGGTCGGGCGGCGTGATGCGCCCGGGCAGGTTGACCAGAAGCGTGGGGCCAGGACCGCTTGCCGCTCGGATCGCCTGCCACAGCACGTCGCCCGCGCGGGCGTACAGGGCCGTGATGTGCGCGACGAACAGCGCGGCAGGCAGCACGGCAACCAGCGCAAGCGCCCCCCACGCCACGCCGCGCGCCGAGGCCCATCGCCGCGGCAGGACGTTCACCAGCGCGGCGGTCCACATCATGGCCGCGCCCGCCGCGCTGACATACATCGCCCGAGGCGGGTCGCGCACCCAGTTGAACGGCTGCGTGAGCAGCGGGATGGCGCTCCACAGCGCCGCCCAGCCGAGGCCCAGCAGGAACAGCCGCACCGCACGGCCGCCCTCCCCGCGCCCGAGCGCCGCGCACCCCGCCAGGGCCAGCAGCGCGGCCAGCCCCACCGCCACGAGGCCGACGCGGGCACTCACGCCGACGCGCGGGGCCTGCTGCGCGAGCGGCGCTACGGGATAGGCGACGGCCTGTAGGGCCACGGCGGCATTGTCGCCCCAGTTGGCCGCGCCGGGCGAGTAGGCCGCGCCCGCGGGCGAGAAATGCAGGATGAGGGCCAGCGGCACCACCGACGCTGCCAGGTACAGCAGCAGCGCGCGCCCATGCCGTCTGGAAGTCAGCAGCCCCGCCAGCGCCACGGCCGGCCCCGCCACCACGCCCCCCTCGTGGGCAAGCCCCGCCAGGGCCACGAGGATCAGGCTGGGGAGATGCGCACAGCGCGCGCCGCGCCCGCCGGCCCGACTTTCGGGCGCGCGGCCCAGCACCCACAGCGCCGCGCCCAGGGCCAGCGCCATCGCCAGCGGATACGAGAACGACGAGGCCCACGCCACGGCGTCGGGCGCGAAGGGGAACGCCGCGAACAGCGCCGTTGCCAGCGCCGCGCTCGCCGTGGGGTGTCGGCTCCCCCGCGCAGCCAGCGCGCCGACAAGGGCCGCGCACACCGCGTGGGCCAGCAGGTTCAGCGCGTGCACCGGCCCCGGCTCCAACAGCCCCAGGGCCTGCATCGCCTTCCACAGCGAAAAGTGCAGCGGGCGGTAGTCGCCGTAGGGGCCAACGGAGCGCCAGAACTCCAGGAGCGGCGTCGCCCTCACCCAGCGAACCTGCAACAGGTCGTCGGAGTAGAAGGGCAGCCCTATCGCGCGCCCATACAGCGCCGCCGTGAGTCCGACTGCGATGAGCGTAGCGACGACCCAGGCCCTGCGCCCGCCATCCTCTGCGCGATTCATCCCAGGTCCCGCCCCTTGCCCGAATCGGCCAGATCCACCAGCGCCTCCGGATAGGGGTCAAAGAACGTCTGCTCCATCAGGTACGCGTTCTCAAACCGCACGACCCACGATCGCAGGATGGCGGTAACGGCGCTCAAGGGCACTTTGCGCTGGCGGTAGCGTTCCAGCGAGTCCAGGAAGAAGGCCTTTTCCCGCGCCGAAAGTTCATCGGAGAAGTACCCCATGCTGTGCATCAGGACGTTGATCACGGAGCCGGTGCGAGGTGCGCGCATCAGCGCCCGGCGGAAGTGGGCCTGATACTCGCCGGCCAGGTCGGCGAAGGGGCGCTTGTCGGGGTTTGCCACGATGCGGCCCAACACGCGCAACGCGGACTGGTTGCAGGCCATGAGCAGCAACTTGTGGCGGGCGTGGAACGCCACCAGGTCGCGCAACATCCCCGATTGCAGCGCGTCGCGCAGGCGGGCCAGCGCGAAGACCCGCAGGAGAAAATGGTCGCGAATGGCGAAATTGGTGAGGCGCCCCTCGTCCTCCACGGGCAGGTCGCCGAAGCGCTCCAGCACCGCCGCGGCGAAGAACCCCACGCCTTTGCCCGATGGAGCGCCCTTGCCTGCGCCCGGATACACCTTCACGTCCTTGATGCCGCACGACGGCGAGCGGCTCTTGAGGATGAAGCCATCCACCACGCCCACCGACGCGAGATGCTCGGCAGAGAAGCGACGCATGGCGTCGGTGAAATCCTTGCCGGTGGCGGGCTGGACGAGTCGCAGTTCGCCGTCGGCCGCGACGACCCGCACCGGATCCCGCGGCACGCCGAGCCCGATTTGCACTTCGGGGCACACGGGCGCGAATTCCACGTGGGGTTCCAGGCGGCGCACGAACTCATCGGGGATGGTTACGCCGTTCCAGCGACACGGCGCGAACCCCAGACACTGGCTCACCACGATACGGGGCTTGGGGAATTGGGACATGGCGAGACCTCCTGTGTTGATGGGGCTATTATAGCACTGCGGGCATGGGGAAAACAAAGAACCCATCCGCCGGCGCGAATGGGTCCCCGTTGGTGAGCCGCACAGGACTCGAACCTGTAACCCGCTGATTAAGAGTCAGCTGCTCTGCCAAATTGAGCTAGCGGCCCAGCAGGTGGATAATACCCTGAAAGGGGAGGAGTGTCAAATTGACGCCCTGCCAGTGTCATGGTCTCGTTCCGCTCGCCATCCCGTGGGGTTATAACCGCGAATAACACGAATGCACGCGAATGTACAATAGACCCAACGGTCTCGGATGGGGCTCGTCTGGATGCCGCGCGCCAGTTGACGCCCGCGGCGTTTGGTGCTATCCTTCCACCAGGGCACGCGCGTTGTGCCCCCAATACGCTCTGCCGGAGCCTGAAAGTGGGCAACGACTGGCACACCTGGACGGCGCTTGCTTGCGACATCGGGCGGAGGCGCAGAAACAACGAGGACTACGCGCTCGCCTGCGAACCCGAGGCTCCCTCCCTGCGGGACGACAAAGGGCATCTGTACATCGTTGCCGATGGCGTCGGGGGAGGCGCAGGGGGCGAGATCGCCAGCCGCTTCGCCGCCCTCGCCGTGGCGTTCCACTACTACGGCGCTCCCGTCTCCCCGCCCAGGAGCCTGCACCTCGCCGTGGCGCGCGCCAACGACAGCCTGTACCGCTACGCGCACACCCACAGCCGTTTCGCCACCATGGGAACGACCATCGTCTGCGCGGCGGTGCACGGCGCGCATCTCTACGTCGCCCATGTCGGCGACAGTCGGGCCTACCTGCTGCGCGAGGGCGTCCTGCGGCCCCTCACCGAAGACCACAACCTGGCGGCGCACCTGGCGCGCGAGGGCATCATCACACGCGAACAGGCCCGCCATCACCCCCAGCGCCACCTGCTGCTCCGTTCGCTGGGCGGCGAGAGCACCGTCCTGCCCGACCTCGCCGAAGCGCAACTGCAGCCCTACGATGCCGTCATTCTCTGCTCCGATGGCCTCACCCTCCACGTGCAGGAAGCCGAAATCGGAGCGATCTGTTCCGAATCGCCCGAACCCCAGGAGACCGTCCGCGCGCTCATCGCATTGGCCAACGACCGCGGCGGCCTGGACAACATCGCCGTGATCGTCGCCCGCTGGAACCCTGGGCCGCGGGCGGTTCCACCCGCGCAGGGCATCCTCACCGCGCCGCCCGCGCAAGAACCGACCGTGGACGCGATCATGGAGGCCCTGGCGACGCCATCCCCAAACAGAACGCCGCAGTCATCATGAAGGGGGATTTGCAGGCAGTATGGAAGATCTGATAGGCCAGACGCTACTAGACCGATACTACGTGGAAGACTTCGTGGGCAGGGGCGGCATGGCCGAAGTCTATCGCGCGCGCGACCTTCGCCGCCGCATCACGGTCGCCCTGAAATTCCTGCGCGAGGACATGGCCGAGGATGAGGTCTTCCTGCGGCGATTCCGCCGCGAGGCGCGCGTGCTGGAGACCCTCCAACACCCCAACGTCGTCCGCTACTACGGCTTTGAGGAAACCGACAACCTCCACTTCCTTGTCGTGGAGTTCATTGACGGCGAGGGCCTGCGCAAAAAACTGTCCCGCCTGGCGCGGCCGCTGACCCTGGCCCAGGCGCTCGCGATCCTGGAGCCCGTCTGCAATGCGCTGCACTATGCCCATGCCGAGGGCATCTACCACTGCGACATCAAGCCCGCCAACATCATGATTGACCGCACGGGGCGGGTCGTCGTCGCCGACTTCGGCATCGCCAAACTGGCCGAAAGCGCCACCGTTACGTCCAGCACCACCGGCACGCCAGCCTACATGGCGCCGGAGCAGTGCCGCGGGCAGAAAGTGGACGCCCGCACCGACATCTACGCGCTGGCCATCACCACCTTTGAGATGCTGACCCTGGATCGCCCGTTCACCGGCGAGATGGCCACCATCCAGGGCGCGGTGTCCGAACGAATCCGTTGGGAGCAACTCAAGGCCACGCCGCCATCGCCCCGCAAGTACAACCCCGAGATTCCCGAATGGGCCGAGCAGGCGATCCTCAAGGCGCTGGAAAAGCAGCGCAATCGGCGGTTCCCCAGCGTCCTCGCCTTCTACGACGCGCTGAGCAACGGCGGCAAGGTAACCCCCGACCCCGTGCTCCCGTGGGCGGAAGAAGGCGAACCCGAAGCCACACCGCCCACCCTCGTGGAACCCGCCACGCCCCAGGGAGCCACCCGCCAGGGTCAATGGGAACAGCGCATGACCGATGCGATTTGGGCCGCGCGGCGTGCCTGGCGGCGGGCCGCCGACGCGTGCGCAGGAGCCATCGGGCACGCGCGGCATGGGGTTGTCGGCGTCGGAGAACGGGCGATACGCGTCTGGAGGCAGCGTCCCGCCGGCAAGCGCGCGCTCCCCTACCTGTTGGCGGCCGCCGTCGTCCTGATCGTCGTCGGCGCAGCCGCATGGGCGCTCGCGGGGAAGGGCACGCCCGCCGCAACCGCGCCGACGGTGGCCCCTGCGCCCACCGCCACGCGGCCCTCGCCCACCGCCACGCGGCCCTCGCCCACCCCAGCCCCAACCCCGGTGGACGAGAACGCCATCTACGCGACCATAGAGACCGAGAAAGCCAACATCCGAAGCGGCCCCGCCACCGTGTACCCCATCATCAACGTGGCCGAGAAGGGGCAACGGTTCCAGGTAATCGCCCGCTCGCCCAAGAGCGACTGGTTTGAAATCTGCTGCATCCAGGGCAAGAGCGGCTGGGTCTATCAAGACCGCGTGAAGATTTGGGGCGACATGAACGCCTTGCCCATCTCCACGCCGACGCCCCCACCGCCCCAGCAGATTCGCACCACATCCGGCGGCACAGGGCGCTAGCCCCGACGCCCCGAATTCGCAGCGATGAGCAAGGAGACGCACCATGGCACGATTGGAAGGGACGACCATCAACAACCGCTATGAAGTGTCCACGTTCCTCGGCCGCGGCGGCATGGCCGAGGTGTACAAGGCCCACGACCGCGACACCGGCCGCACCGTAGCGCTCAAGTTCCTGCGCGATGACCTCGCCGAGGACCGCGTCTTCCTGCGACGGTTCCGCCGCGAGGCCCAGGTCCTGGAGCAGTTGCGCCACCCCAACATCATGGCCTACTACGGGTTTGAGGAAAGCGGCGACAAAGCGTTCATCGTGGTGGAATACGTGGACGGCGAGACGCTACGACGCAAACTGCGCAGGCTCAAATCGCCCCTGACCGTCGGGCAGGCCCTGAGCATCTTGAAGCCCGTGTGCGAGGCGCTGGACTACGCCCATTCGCTGAACATCTACCACTGCGACATCAAGCCGGCGAACATCATGATCCAGGGCGATGGCCGGGTCGTGGTAACCGACTTCGGCATCGCGCGCATGACCGGCGTGGCGACAGCCACCAGCCTCACGCCAGGGACCCCCGCGTACATGGCCCCCGAGCAGTGCCGCGGGCAGGATGTCAGCGCCCAGACCGACATCTACTCGCTGGGCGTAACGCTGTTTGAGATGATCACCCTGGAGCGCCCGTTCAAAGGCGATACGGCCACGATTCGCGGCTCGGCCAACGAGCGCATCCGATGGGAGCAGATTCGCAGGCCCGCGCCTTCGCCGCGCGTATTCAACCCCGACGTCCCCCTGACGGTGGCGCGGCAGGTCCGCATCGCGCTGTCCAAGAAACCCTCGGCCCGCCATGCCTCCGCCATGCAGTTCTTCCAAAGCCTGCTGGTGCCCGGGGTCGTTACGATTGACTACGACTGGCACTGGGAAGCCCTGGAGCGCCGCCCTGGCGACGAAAGGCCCGAGGACGCCGAGACCCCCTCTACCTAGGCGGGGCCCAGCACGGACCGCAGCACATCGGGGCGGTTGGTGATGATGGCGTTGACGCCGAGCGCCGCCAGCCGCCGCATGTCGTCGGGGTCGTCCACCGTCCAGACGTTCACCTCATACCCCTTGCGCCTGGCCCATTGCATGTATCGCGCGTCCACCATGCTGTAGTGCGGGTGGAGCGCCTGGGGTTTCAGGAGCAAGCGGAACCAGGCCCTGCGCAGATACAGGGGCAGGTCCGGCGCGTACAGAAGGCCGATTCTCAATTCGGGGGCGATCTTGCGGACGCGGAGCAGCGAGAACGGATTGAACGAGGACAGGATGACGCGATCTTGCAGGCCGCGCGCACGGATCAGGTCAATGGTCGCCCTTTCCAGCCCGTTGTCGGCCAGGCTTGTCGTCTTCAGTTCCACATTGACGATCATGTGGGGTTCCAGAACATCCAGCACTTCTGCCAGCGTGGGGATGCGCTCGCCCGCGAACCGAGGCGAGAACTTGACGCCGGCATCCAGCCGCTTCAATTCCTCCAGCGTAAACCCCGCCACCGGCCCCGTGCCGTCGGTGGTTTTGTCCACGCTGAAATCATGGATCACCACAGGCACCCCGTCGCGCGTCAGGTGCACGTCCAACTCGTACCCGTCCGCGCCGTACTGATTGGCCAGGCGGAAGGCGGCCAGGGTGTTCTGCGGCGCGTCGTGGCTCGCCCCCCTGTGCCCTAGATTGAGCACCCGCTGTCCCATGAGACCTCCCGTGTTTATGTCAACTCTTGGCGCGAGTCCCTTTGCCCTCGGTCGCGGCGCGGCGCACCCTGCGGCGCTCGTCGTGCGCCAGGCGCTCCAGCGTGGCCTCACTGCCCTCACCCCCGCAGCGCCGCAGGGCGCGGGCAACAGCAGCGCGCACCAATGGGAAGCGGTCGCCTGCCGCCCGCTCCAGCGCCCTAGACGACCGTCTGTCGCCCAGAATCCCCAGGGCCTCGGCGGCTGCGGCGCGCACGCTGGGGACGGGGTCGCCCAGCACGATTTCCTCCAGGGCCTGCCGCGCCCTGTCCGTGCCCACCGCTCCCAGGGCCAGCGCCGCCCGCCGTCGGATGACGCGGTCGCCCCGACGGAGCAAGTCGGCCAGCCGAACGGGATCTCGCAGTTGGGAAACTTTGGCGGGGGAGATACGGGTGGGCGCTGGCGCAGGCGCGGCGTGCGCTTTGCGCTCGCCAGGGGGGAGGAAAATCTCGTCCAGGGCGCGCCCCAGTTTCTTCGCCGCTTGCGCCTTTTCCAGCGCGTCATCCGGCTTCTGCGCCGCGTCGCGGGAGCGCCCCGCAAACTGGAGGCAGTCCACCACGCGCACGCCCAGCGCCTGGGCGCGCTCGGCCAGTGCTCGGTCCGACGTAACCAGCGTCGCGTCGCGCTTGCCCCCGGAGGCGGGGATTCGGGCCAACTCGCGGATGATGGCCTCGTCCGCACCGAGGCCGGGTGGCGCGATCTGAACGCGCACGTTCCCCCTTGGTAGGTACCGCCCCCGGACGCCGGCATCAAAATAGACCAGAACCCGATGCGGCTTGTGGCGTTTGCTCTTGCCCGGCTCGGCCCATCGCTGGAGCCACGACACCAGCAGGTTGTCATCGGCGGAGTCCAGCAGCCCGGCCCGTGCCATGTACTCCTTCAGGTTGTTCCCGTCCACCACATACAGGCCCACCGCGCACCTCCGCCTGGTATTCGTCGGCTCCGCATGAAACAAAAGCCGCACCCTGAACCCGCGTGCGGCTCCCGTGCGAATCCCAGGTGCCCCCAAGGGAATTCGAATCCCTGTCGCAGCCTTGAAAGGGCTGTGTCCTAGGCCTCTAGACGATGGGGGCTTGCACGGCTATTCTACTTATCGTGCGCGATTTGTCAAACTCAACTTACTGGACTCGGCTTCACCGCGTGTTCCAGGTGCGACGCACTGCCGGAAGTGCGCCGTACCTGACTTCGCATGAGACGCCGGGTTTGCCCTGGGCCAGCAGCGCGCTATACTATGCTCACTGATGCACACGCGAACAAGCCGACAAACGCGCGTTTCGCCCTGTTGGGCCACTGCAAGAGGCAAGCGAAATGAGCCTGCTCGCGGATTTGCTAACCCTGAGCCGCGTGCCGATGGGGCTTGCGGTCGTGTACGCGGGGATGAGCGCCGGCTCCGCCGCGTTGCCCCAGGTCATCTGGCTTTCGCTCCTGGCCTGGACGGCGGACAGCGTGGACGGACACCTGAAGCGCGCCTCGCGCAAGCCGCCGGGCTGGGTCGGCCGCAACGACCTGACCTTTGATGTCTTCTTCAACGCCTGTGTCGCCTTCTTCTTCGCCCTATCGGGTATCGTCTCCGCCTGGCTATTCTCGGCCTGGGTGGGCGCTGTCGGCCTCGCGCGGCTCAAACTGCGGTCGCGGTCGGGCGCCATTGCCGCGAACGCCCTCGTGGTGCTCACCCTGGTGGTCAAGGCGTTTGAGCAGGCGCTTGCGCTGGGCGGCGCCATCATCGGCTGGGCCGTCGTCGCCCTTGCGCTGGGCAGAAAGCAGTTTGTCCGACGGCTTCGGCTGTTCGCCCTGGGCATCCCTGCCCTGGCGCGGCGCTGGCCGGCCCTCCGTGAGCAGGCAGACCCGCCCGCGTCCGACGAGTAACGAGCCAACGCCCGGCGCCCCTCAAACGCTGCCCCCGTTCCCGCATAAAAAAATTCGGTGCAGCGAGCCTCGCCCGCTGCACCGAAGAAGTCCGCGCCTGTCTCGGTCTAGTACGGCGGAGGCGTCCCGAGCGCCGTGATCCGCCCTTCTACCGTGGCGCTGATGGGCGAGTGCGTCCTTACGTACTCCACCATGTACTCAATGTCCACCGTGTACGTGTCCTGCTGCGGAGCGAGAGGCAGAGTGCCGTAGTGATCGCCGCCAGCAGCCATAAAATTATTGACCAGCACCACATAGGTGCGCGTCGGATCCAGCGGCTCGCCGGTGCGGGCATCAATCACGTCGCCGATGATGCGCGAGTGCGCCGGCAGGTCGTAGTCAAACGTGAAGCGCAGACCCGACACCTGCACGATGCCGTGCTGGCCGGTGATGCCGTCTTCCAGCGTGGCGCGCACCTGCTCGCCGGTCAGCCACACCTTGACGAACGTGTTGCCGAACGGCAGGACGGAGAACAGTTCCCCGAAGGTGATGGGCCCGGCGTCAATGTCCGCGCGCAGCCCGCCGCTGTTGGTCATGGCGAAGTCTATGGTGTCGTCGTAGGCTCGCATGGCGTCGGTAACGAAGTTGCCCATGGCCGACTCATGGCGGTAGTCGCGCGTGAGCGGCACCAGCGCCTCGCCGATGACTGTGTTCTTGAGTTCCTGCACCGCATCCAGGTACGGTTGCAGGGCCGCGGCCACCGCCTCATCGCGCACGACCACTTGCCCTTCATACGTGGCAGGCCCGCCATTCCACGTGTTGTACACGTTCTGCGTGGGCTTCACGGTAAAGGAAGTAACCGTCTTGAACCAGGGATCCACCGTGAAGTCCACGCGCCCGAAGGCGCTGCCGCCGTTGTAACTCTGGATGACGGGAATCCCGTGGATGGTCGTCGCGATCTGCGAGTGGGTGTGCCCCGACAGGAGCAGGTTGACCTTGGCGGGATCCAGGGCGTTGGCAAGGGCCGCGATGTCGCCGTAGTCCGGCGCGAATCCACCGATGTGCGCGATCACGATGACCATGTTCGCGCCGCCCGCCCAGACCTCGTCCAGGATGGCGTTGATCTCGGCAGCGGGGTCGGTGAAGTTCAGGTGGCCGGTGAACGCTGGATTTGTGATGCTGCCCGTCTCGGGCAGGGCCACGCCAATCAGGCCGATCTTCACGCCTTTGGCCTCAATGTACGTGTAGGGCACCGCCCAGTCGGGCCGCTCGCCGGTGGCCTTCAGTCGAATGTTGGCCGAGACCCACGGGAAATGGGACTGAGCGATGCGGTCGGCCAGTTTGTCCAGCCCCCAGTCAAACTCGTGGTTCCCGAAGGTCGCGCCCATCAGCCCCAGCGCGTTGAAGCCGGCGATGGTGGACTCGCCGAAGAAGTAGTTGCTCTCCAGCGTGCCCTGCATCATGTCGCCGGCGTCCAGGGGTATCACGCCGCCAGGGTTGAGGTTGCGGAGCACGTTGTAGTACCCGGCGATCCACGCCAGGCCGCCCACCACGTTGCCCCTGGACCAGGAGTAGGTGCGCCCGACCAGCGCGCCGTGGAAGTCGTTGGTGGCAACCACGTTCAGCGTGAGATCGGGTGGCTTGACGACGTACACCACCTCAAGCACCGGGCGCTTGGTGGGGTCGCTGTACTCCATGGACGCGAAGGCATACTCGCGCGAGACATCATCGGCGGCCTCCAGGAGGAACCCCAAGTTGTCCTCGGCGGCGGTCATGTCCGTCATCCAGTCGCGCACCGCCTGCGTTACGTCCAGTTCCACCCAGCCCTTCTCGGGCTTCAGTTGGACGGTGTCCAGCGCAGGCATCTGGCGGTCGGTTCCGCCACGGCCGCCGGCAATCTCCCACATCTCGCCGGCCGAGGCGCGCTGCCACGTGGTCTCGCCCGCCGACCAGTTCTTCAGGGCCTTGTACACATGCAGGCCGAGCGAGCGGATCGCCAAGTCGTAACTCCCGCTGGAGCAGTCAAACCACGGGGATAGCGGGTCGCAGTCGCCCGGGTATTCCACGACCTTCACGTAGTACACCCCATCCGCGGGAGCCGTCCAGACGATGGTGGAGGCCCAACCCGGGCCGCTGTCGTCGTCAAAGGCCAGTTGCCTCCCGTTGGCATCGTACAGGTACAGCATGGTATCATAGCGCGCGCCCAGGCGCAGCGTCTGGATCATGTAGCGGGTGCCTGCGGTGGCCTCAAACTTGACCCAGTCGCTCTCGGTGCACTCGTGGAAGCCATGCGTCTGCGGCAGGCCGTCCACCGTGAACCACTTGGCCTGCTCCATCGTGTCGTCCGGCTCGTACATGTCGGGCGAGCAGTAGGGGGCATCCGCCGCCCCGATGGCGTTCGGCGCCGCGTTGCCTTTGACCTTGGCGCTCAGGCCCGAGATGCCAGGGGCTTTGTCGCCATCCCCCGGCGGGAACCGGTCAGGCAGGAACTCGGTCTGGAACTTGTAGAGCCTGAGGGTAGCCTTGGCCACGACACTCCCTTCGGGGAGACTTGCAGCAGCCAACCCGCCACCCAGGTCAAACCTCACCAGGCTCTCAAACTCGCCGCCGGTGCGGACCTTGATGCGGTCGCGGCCTTCGTAATTCGCCGCCGGCGTCCACTCGCTGATCCACGTGTCCGCCGACGCCTTGAAGTGCTCCACGCCCTTGCTGGCCACCGGATACGTGGTGTACAGCACGTACAGTTTCGGGCGCATCTCCGGATTCCAGTAACTGGACGACGCGAAGGCGCGCGCCATGGCTTTGGTGGCGCTCCCGCCCAGGAACAGGCCCTTGTTCGTCGTGCTGTCCGACACCCACTCGGCGACCACCGACGTAATATTCAGGTACACCTCGGTCTCGTCGGTGATCGTAACCGAATCGGCGGCGGCTGCGCTGCGGTCGGTCGCCGAATCGTTCGCTCCCGGCACGCCCCACATGTCGCCGGTGGTGGCATTGAGCCAGGTCGCCTGGAGTTCGTCCCAGGCGCGATAGACCTGGTAGGCGGATAGCGTGAAGGGATGCATAGTGGTAATGGGAGTCAGGTTACGGTCAGCGACCAAGGGGCCGAGCGACCCTAGGTCCACCGGATAGAGCGTGAGCCGCGCCTTCAGCACCGTCGCGCCCGCGGGGATGCCCGACAGGTCAAACTTGAGGAGCGCCGCGTGGACATTGCCGTTGCGCACGTAGAACTCGTTGCGCGTGCCGTAGTTCGCGTTCGGCTGCCATCCGTTGATCCACGTGTCGGCCACAGCCGTGAGGGTAACTTCTTGCGCCAGATCATCGGGGATCGCCGCGGCGGAAGGCCCGCCCGAAGCGCTTGGCGGCGCTGCTGTGGAGGGGATCGCCGCCAGCAACATGGCGACGATAACGAGCAAACCCAAAAGTCGGCCTTTCATACGGAACCTCCTTACCTTTCGCTCATATCACTCAACGGGGGATACACACGATTCGGGGGCGAGCCTCACGTCGGTCAGAGGGACGCCCCATCAACGGTACAGGTCTGGAGAACCACCTCCTTTCTGCGCCTCGTGTCCTGACCGAGAGCGACCAACCCGGCGTCAAAGCCTACCGTAGCCGGCCCAAGCGGAGAGGATGCGTAGTCGGATTGTCGGCTACCATCCCGATCCACTGCGGCAGTGGCTCGTCTCTCCGACGTGCAGAGCGGCTTTCTATGCGTGGAGTACAGACCATCTGCCCGCAAGCCCGATTGGGCTTCACAACCCCATTCTAGCGTGTTCGTGGGGCGCTGTCAATCGCCGCGGGCAAAAACAAGTTTAAATTTTCGCGCGCAAACCTGGGTTGCACGCTCACGATTGTCGGCCACGGGCGGGGCGCACCCGCAATCGCCGCCGAATCCACACTCCGAGCGCGGCCCCGAGCAGAACCCACGAGACGAAGCGAAGCAGCGGCCACTGGAAGTTGCCGCCGAGCAGGTTGGCATGCGCCGTCGCCAGGGCGAAGGCCGCGTAGTTCAGCGTGTGGACCGTGCGCCAGGACGCGCCGATGCGCTGCCGCAGAAACGCCGCGACGACCGCAACGGCGATGAGATACCAGGCGGGCCGACCGCCCAGTTGGAGGAACACCCGCACCGAGTCAAAGCGCGGCAGGAAAACGCCCAGGCTCTGGCTCTGCACCGCCACCAGCATCGGATGCAGGGTAACCAGCGCCAGGCCCGTGATGGACACGACGTGGTGAATCCTGACAAACGGCCTGCCGAAGAACCGCACCAGTTCCACCATGTAGGCAGACGAAACGATGGAGCAGAAGATCAACAGGTAGCCCGTCAGCGCCAGGAAGCGAATCCCCGCGACCATCGGGATCGCCGCGGGCAAGGCCACCTGCACCGCCGCCGCAACGGCCACCGCGCCCCCCACAACGCCCACAAGAACCCCGGTGTGCTTCGCCTTCTTCGCTTGCGGCATGAATCCACCCCCTTCGGTTTCACGCGAGGCCAGGCCCCAGCGCAACGCAAAAGCCCCCGACCGCGACATGCGGCCAGGGGCTTCCGTATTCAACGCGCCAGGCTCCGTGGATGGGACATCACTCATCGCCCTTTGCGGATGCCTGCTGCTCCAGTTTGGCCCACGTGTCGCGCAGCCCCACAGTCCGATTGAACACAAGGTGCCCATCGGTGGAGTCCGGGTCCACGCAGAAGTAGCCCACGCGCAGGAACTGGTAGCGGCTTCCGGGCGCGGCCCCTCGCAGGCTCGGCTCCACCTTGCACCCCTGCAGCACTTCCAGCGAGTTGGGATTGAGGTAATCCTTGAAGTCCTTGCCCTCCTCCACCTCGGTGGGGTCGCGCTTGGTGAACAGGTAGTCGTACAGGCGCACCTCGGCGTCCAGGGCGTGCGCCGCCGAGACCCAGTGGAGCGTGCCCTTGACCTTGCGGCCATCCGCGGAGCGCCCGCCCCTCGTCTCGGGGTCGTAGGTGCAGCGCAGTTCCACCACCTGGCCCGACGCGTCCTTCACCACTTCCTGGCAGGTTACGTAGTAGGCATGCTGCAGCCGCACCTCGCGCCCGGGCGACAAGCGGAACCATCCCTTCGGCGGGTCTTCGCGGAAGTCGTCCCGCTCCACATACAGCACGCGCGAGAAGGGCACCATCCGCGTCCCCATGGACGGATCCTCGGGGTTGTTGACCGCCTCCACTTCCTCCACCTTGCCCTCGGGATAGTTCGTGATCACCAGCCGCAGGGGGCGCAGCACCGCCATCACCCGCTGCGCCCGCTTGTTCAAATCCTCCCGCACGTAGTGCTCCAGCAGCGAGATGTCCACAACACTCTCGTTCTTGGCGACGCCGATGCGGTCGCAGAAGGTGCGGATGGCCTCGGGCGTGTAGCCGCGCCGCCGCATCCCCGCGAGGGTGGGCATGCGCGGGTCGTCCCAGCCGCTCACGTGGCCGCCCTCCACCAACTGCAACAGCAGGCGCTTGCTGAGCACCGTGTAACTGAGGTTGAGTCGGGCAAACTCAATCTGGCGAGGATGGTGAATGCCCAGTTGCTCAATGAACCAGTCGTACAGCGGGCGATGATCCTCGTAGGCCAGGTCGCACAGCGAGTGCGTGATCCCCTCAATGGAATCGGACTGCCCGTGCGCCCAGTCGTACAGCGGGTAGATGCACCACTTGTCGCCGGTGCGGTGGTGCGACACATGGCGGATGCGGTACATGATAGGGTCGCGCAGGTTCATGTTGCCCGACGCCATGTCAATCTTCGCGCGCAGGACGTGGGCGCCATCGGGGAACTCGCCCGCGCGCATCCGCCGGAACAGATCCAAGTTCTCCTCCACGGAACGGTTCCGATAGGGGCTTTCCTTGCCTGGGATGCCAAACGCGCCGCGATACTCCTTGATCTCCTCCTCGCTCAGGCTATCCACGTAGGCTTTGCCGTCTTTGATCAGTTGCTCGGCCCACTCGTACAACTGCTCAAAATACTGCGAGGCGTAGTATTCGCGGTCCCCCCAATCAAACCCCAGCCAGCGGATGTCGCGCTTGATGGCCTCCACGTACTCCGCTTCCTCTTTGACGGGGTTGGTGTCGTCAAACCGCAGGTTGCACAGGCCGCCGAACTCCTCGGCCATGCCGAAGTCAATGCAGATGGCCTTGGCGTGGCCGATGTGCAGGTATCCATTCGGCTCGGGAGGGAACCGCGTGCGCACGTAGGTAAACTTGCCGGTGCGCAGGTCTTCCTCAATCGCATCTCGGATGAAATTGGATGGGGTTGGAGTCTCGTTTGCTACCATGGGTTCATTCCCTCACATCGCGCACAGGGTTGCGCCGGAGTTGGCCGAACGCCTGGCATACTATAGCACAGAGCGGCCAGAGAATCAAGCGCCGTCGCCCAGGGATTCGGTTCCGCGCTGTGTTGGCGACCGAGGCGCGACGCACGTTCGGAAGCGCATCGCACACCGAGACCGCCCAGGGAACCCATCCAGCGGCGGATGGGGTCGCGCGGGGTTCCACGCCATCGGGGTTCCGCGAGTCCTAACAAAAATCCGACTCGCAGAAGCGCCTTCTGCCAGCCGGACACCAAATCAGGCTGGGGGACGAGGATTCGAACCTCGGTCGACTGATCCAGAGTCAGTTGTCTTACCACTAGACGATCCCCCAGGACCGCACTTATAATAGCACAAAACGCCCGCCAATGCAAAATCGGCCCGCCGAGGAAGAGCGCCACGGCGGGTTGCCGCCGCCATCGCAACGGGCGGAGGGCTGAAGCCGCGCCTTCCGAGACCCCAAGGGTCTCGGAGAGCCTTGGGGTCTTGTTTATTCGCGTGGATTCGTGTTATTCGCGGTTACAACCCCAAGACCCTGGGCTCTTCTCCCCATTCGCGTGCATTCGCGTTATTCGCGGTTACCGCCCCACCCACACCACGGGCAGCCGAAGCCTGGGCGACGCGGGCACGCGCGTCGGCGTCGGGCTGGGTGTCGGCGTCGGGGCCAGCACCCTGGTGTCGGCCGATGCGCTGGCCCCGGCGCATTCGGCGCAGCCCAGCACGACCGTGTTCGTGAACACCGACCCGCCGGCCAGAGACGAGCGGGTATGCGCGACGAGGCGAATCGTCCGCTCCTCGCCGGGCGCGAAGGTGCCCAGGCTCCACGTAACCACCGGATTCCCCCACTGGCCCACGCCCCCGGAGTCCGCGCTCACGAAATCCAGGCCCGCGGGCAGCGTATCCGTAAGCACCACCTGCGTAATGGGCACGCGGCGCAGGTTGGTTACGGTGATGAAATAGCGCTGATTGTCGCCCGCGCGGATCGGATCCAGCAGGTCGCCCTTGAACAGGCGCGGGTGCGGGGCGGCCGTCCCGATGAGGCCCCGCAGCGCATCGCCGCGGGCATCTACCGCGAACACGTCGGCATCTCCGTCGTGATCCACATCCGCCGCGCCCACGTCCACGGGCCAAAGCCCGGCTTCGTAGTCCAGCCGCCCGCCGAAGCCTCCGCTGCCGTCCCCCAGCAGCACGCTGACATCGCCCGAACCTCGGTTTGCCGTCGCCACGTCGGCCTGCCCGTCCCCGTCTATGTCCGCCAGGGCCACCCCCGTGGGGTCAGCGCCCGCATCCCACGTGCGCACCGCGCCGAACGAGCCAGCGCCGCTGCCCAGCAGCACCCCCACCTGCCCCGCGTCGCGCAGCGCAACCACGACATCGGGGATGCCATCCCCGTTCACATCGCCGACATCCAGCGCACCAACCCGCCCGCCGGCGGCAAAGCAGGAGACCACAAACGTCCCCGCCGACGTGCCCAGCAGCCGGCACACCTGCTGGCCCGATTCGCACCCGGCCACGCCATCCAGGACGCCATCGCGGTTCAGGTCGGCCACGGCAAGGTGGCGAGGGTCAGGGCCCGCCGGATACTGGAGCGAACCTTCGTGAAAGTCGCCGCTGCTCGTGCCGTAGAGCACCCGCACGCGATCGGCGAGCGTGTCGCCGACCAGGAGGTCCAAGTTGCCGTCGCCGTTGAAGTCCCCGGCCGCGAGGCCCTCGGGCCAGCCGCCCAGGAAATGCACATGAGGCCCATCCCACGTGCCCTCCGCCGTGGCGAAGAAGGTCCACAGTTCGCCGCTCCCCATGTTCGCCAGCGCGATGTCGGTGCGCCCGTCGCGGTTGAAATCGCCCGTCTCCACGGCCGAGGGGTAACTCCCCGTGGCCAGGGTTGCCCACGGCTCAAGCCCTCCCACGCCCCTGCCCCGAAACAGCGACAGCGTGCGGCTCTGGCTACTGATGACCAGGGCGTCGGCCCAGGTGTCCCCGTCCACGTCCGCGATTTTCACGGCCACCGGCCCGTCGCCCACCGGATAGGCGCGCGCCGACAGCAGTCCGCCCCGGCCGTCGCCGAGGAGCAGGGCGATTCTGTCGCGCGCAACGTCGCCGATCGCCACATCGGGCCACCCGTCGGCGTTCCAGTCCCCCAGCGCCACAGCCGAGGGGCCTTCGCCCGCGGGCAGAGAATAGGACGGCCCTAGCCCCGCCGCCGAAGCCGGCACCACTGACAGGGTCTGCCCGGCGGCGTTCGCGGTTACGATGTCGGGCCAGCCGTCTCGGTTCACGTCGCCCACGGCCAGGCCCACCGGCCCCCGGTCCGTCAGCGCGTACAGCGGCTCGGCGAACGTGCCATCGCCAAGACCGCGCCACCAGAAGACGCGATCCGTCAGCGAGTCCGCCGCGACCAGGTCCGCATGTCCGTCCGCGTTCACATCTGCGGCCGCCAGACCGCGCAGACCAGGGGATGCGGGCACGGTATCCGCGAGGCGAAACGCCCCCGCCCCCGTGCCAAGCAGAAGCGATATGCCGCCGGCCCCCGGATTGGCGACGGCCATATCCCGCAAGGTATCGCCGTCAAAATCCGCGGCGGCGATCTCCGTTATGCCCGCTGCGATTGGCGTTACCAGGCCGGCCGCGAACGTGCCGTCGCCCCGCCCGGGGAAGACCACCACCTTGCCCTGCCCGGGCACCGAAGCGGCCACATCCAGGCGTCCGTCGCCGGTCCAGTCGGACACGGCAACGGCCCCCGGCAAGCCCTCCAGCGGTAGGGTCGCGCGCGGCGCAAAAGCGCCGGTGCCACTGCCCGCGAGCACCCGCACCGCCTCCTCGGACTGCCCGATGCACGCCATGTCCGGCCGGCCGTCGCGGTTGAAATCCCCCGCCGCAAGCGCCGTCAGCCCCGGGCACGCCGCGGAGAGCACCGGCGCGCGGAACGTGCCGTTGCCCGCGCCTTTCAGAAACGCAATGCTATCGTCGTCCCTGGCCGCCGCCACGATGTCGGCCAGGCCATCCCCGTCCGCATCCACGTTCAGGACCGCCACGGGAGCGCGCCCCGCGGGAAAATGCAACGCAGCCGAAAGCACAGGGCGGGGATTCGCCGATCCCCCCTGCGCCCCCACGATGAGGAGTGTGGCCAACAGCAAGGTCAACGGCAGCACGCGAACCCTCATGCCGACCTCCAACGGGCCGCCCGCTTTCGGCCTGCGCGGGCCAGCCGCGGCAAGAACCCAGAGCGCCGATTGCAGTATAGCCCCACATCCCATCGCCGCGCAACTGCCAACGCGCCGCGCCCGTGCCGCCGCCTCCGCGGGTGCACTTCAATTCTGGGGTGAGTAATGACCAAGCGTCGTTGGGTCGCCGAGCAGGGGCTACCTCACCTATCCCCACCCCGGCCCTCCCCTTTCCCCTCCGCGCGCGGAGAGGAAAGGGGAGGGTGTGGGAGGGGTTAGGTGAGGTCAAGCGCCCCACAAGTGTGAAGACCCCAAGGATCTCGGAGACCCTTGGGGTCTTTGCGCCACCCCCAATCTGAATTGCCCCCACCACCGCCGCGGCAAAATTGACATTCCCCCGTCGCTGCATGTACAATCCGCCCAGGTCTATCCCAAAGGAGAATCGCGGCGAATGTCCCAGTATCACTACGGCGGCCAGGCGGTCATTGAAGGCGTTATGATGCGAGGACGGCAGCACATGGCCGTTGCCGTGCGCAAGCCCGATGGCGAAATCATCGTCCACTCGGAACCCCTCACCAGCAAGTTCCACCAGAGCCGCGCCCTCCAACTCCCCCTGCTGCGCGGAGTGGCCACGCTCGTGGATACCCTGGTCCTGGGCATCCGCAACCTGATGTACTCCGCCGACGTCGCCCTGGGCGAGGAAGACGTGCAGTTTTCGGGGCCTATCGCCTGGGGCACGATTGCCGTATCGTTCGCCCTGGCCATCGGCCTGTTCTTCGTCTTGCCGCTGGTCATCGTCAACCTTGTGGATCGGTACATCGCCTCGGCGCTGGTCAGCAACATCATTGAGGGCCTCATCCGATTGGGCATCTTCCTGGCCTACGTGTGGGCCATCGGGTTCATCCCCGACATCCAGCGCGTGTTCGCCTACCACGGCGCGGAGCACAAGACCGTGAACGCCTACGAGAACGGGACGCCGCTCACGCCCGACGCGGTGCAGGCGCATACCACCGCCCACACGCGGTGCGGCACGGCGTTTCTGCTCGTGGTGGCGGTCGTGTCCATCTTCGTCTTCGCCTTTCTGGGCCGCCCGTCGTGGCCCGTGCGCTACGCGTCGCGCATCCTGCTCATTCCCGTCATCGCGAGCCTGTCCTACGAGTGGCTGCGCTTCTCGGCGAACCATCAGGCGCGGCGCTGGGTCAGTTGGATTTCCGCGCCCGGCCTGGCCCTGCAGCGCCTCACCACCCGCGAGCCCGACTCGGCCATGGTGGAAGTCGCCATCACCGCCCTGACCCGCGTCGTGGAGGAGGACGCGAAGTCTGAAGAGCCGCGCCCAGATTCGCACTGAAGTCTTGCGGGAATCGGCGGCCCGTGTTATAATCCACACAACGAATACGGAGGTCGCGGGTGGCCAGAAGCCCCCAGAACAGACAGCAACAGAGAGCGCAGTCGCTGAACGAGCAGGGCCTGGCTCATTACGCCAATTGGGAACTGGACGAGGCCATTGACTGCTTCCGCAAGAGCATCCGACTGGCGCCCGACGCCGCCGAGTATCACCTAAACCTGGCGCGCGCCCTTGCGCGAGCAGGCGACTACAACCTGGCCCTGAAGTCCATCGCCGAATTCCTGCGCTGCGAACCCACGGGCGCTCTGGCCGCGCGCTTCCAGCAGTTCTTCGCCAATTCGTTTGACCCCGTTGAGGCCGTGCTCACTGACAAGATGAAAGCCAGGGGGATGTCGCTGGAAGACACGGGCGCCGCGCTCCAAATGTGGCTGGAGTTCCGAATCGCGCGGGGGCGCGAGAGCATCACCCGCACCGCCCCCGAGGCCTGGGCCGCGGCATTGGACTACACCGTACAGAAAGTCAACTTCCGAGACGCCACCGTCCAGGCCGTCGCGCGGTTCTACAACACCAGCGCCGCGCGCGTCCGAGCGCGCCACAAACAACTGATGGAAACGCTGGACATCATGCCCTGCGACTACCGATATTTCACAGGCAAGCAGAACCCGTTGGACAAACTCATTGAAGCCGCGACGTTGCTGGAGGAACTGGAGCGCCGATTCAGCCAAGGGTAGAATCGGCTCCCCGTGAGGTCTCTGGCCGCGCAAAGGAGCGCAGCGAACAGGACAAGGCACATCCACCGGAACAGGCCGACCGACAGGCGCGTCTCCTGTTCCGCGTTTTTTGAATACCGTCGCACTCTCATCGTACACACAGAAAGGAGAACAGCAATGGCTCAAGAAACCGAATTCCGAATCCGGCCCGACGCACTCCGGGAGTTCTGCACGCGCGTGTTCGTGGCCCTTGGCGTCCCGCACGGAGATGCCGAAATCACCGCCGACGTGCTGGTGGCCGCCGACCTGCGGGGCGTGGACTCGCACGGCGTTGCCCGCCTCAAGCGGTACGTGGACGGCATCCGCACAGGAATGATGCGGCTGGACGCCAAGCCGCGCGTGGTCCACGAGACGCCCACCACCGCCACGATTGACGCCGACGGTGGCCTCGGCCAGCCCCCGTCGCACCGTGCCATGCAGATGGCCATCGCGAAGGCCGAGAAACTCGGCGCGGGGTTCGTCGCCGTGCGCAACTCCAACCACTACGGCATCGCCGGCTACTACGCCATGATGGCGCTGGAGAAGGACATGATCGGCATCTCCACCACCAACGCCGACGTGCTGGTGGTCCCCACCTTCGGGCGCAACGCCATGTTCGGCACCAACCCCATCGCCGTGGCGGCTCCCGCCAGAAAGGAACGCCCCTTCGTGCTGGACATGGCCACCTCTGTGGTGCCGCGCGGCAAACTGGAGGTGTACGACCGCCTGGGCAAGCCCATGCCCGACGGCTGGGCCACCGACGAGACCGGCGTCGGCACGAACGACGCCACGCGGGTGCTGCGCAACTTCGCGACCCGCGCCGGCGGCGGCCTGCTCCCCCTGGGCGGCGAAGGCGAACTGCACAGCGGCCACAAGGGCTACGGCCTGGCGCTCCTTGTGGACATCCTGTCCGCCGTCCTGCCTGGCGCGGCCTACGCGGACTTGGTGTACCCCAAGACGCCGGATGGCAAGCCGCTCCCTGCGAACATCGGCCACTTCTTCGGCGCGCTCCGCATTGACGGGTTCCGCCCCGTCGCCGAGTTCAAGGCCGACATGGACGAACTCATCACGCGCATCAAGAATTCGCCCAAGGCGCAGGGCGCCGAGCGCATCTACATCCACGGCGAGAAGGAATTTGAAAAGCAGGCCGAGCGCGAAGCCCACGGCATCCCGCTGCATGCCAAAGTGGTAGCCACGCTGCGCGAAATCGGCGCCGAACTCAAGGTCCCGTTCCCAGGATAGCATCGGAGGAAATCGCCATGTTCAGCGTCCCGTTCGGCAAAAGCCGACTTGAATTTGACCTGCCTCGCGGCTTCCGCGGGCATGTTGTGGAATCCAAGACCCTGCCCCCCATCGCCGACGTCCCGGCGGAGGTGCGCAAGTACCTGCACCAGCCGGTCGCGTCGCCGCCACTGCGCCAACTGGCCGGCCCGGGCGACAAGGTCTGCATCGTGTTCACCGACATCACGCGCGCCAGCCCCGACTATCTCCTCGTGCCCCCCGTCCTGGAGGAACTGGAAGCGGCCGGCGTCCGGCGCGAAGACATCACGCTCCTGTGCGGCGTCGGCATGCACCGGCCCAGCACGCACCAGGAGAAAATCGCCAAACTGGGGGCCGATGTCGTCCGCAACTATCGCGTGATTGACCACGAACCCCAGAACCCCGACGCCCTGGTGGATCTGGGCAAGACGCCGTCGGGCATCCCGCTGACGGTCAACAAGATCGCCTACGAGGCGGACCTGCTCATCGCGACGGGCATCGTGGAGCCCCATCAGTACGCGGGCTACAGCGGCGGGCGCAAGACGTTGGCCGTGGGCGCGGCCGGCGAGGAGATGATCGCCTACAGCCACGGGCCGCACATCGTGGACCACCCGGGCACGCGCCTGGGCAAGATTGAGGGCAATCCGTTCCACGAGGCGGTTACGGAAGCGGCCCGTCGCGCAGGCCTGCGGTTCATCGTCAACGTGGTCATTGACGACAACAAGCAGGTTGTCGCCGTGCGGGCGGGCGCCCCCGAAGAGGCCTTCATGGAACTCGTGGCCATCGCCCGCTCCATATTTGAAGTGCCCATCCCGCAGCAGTACGACGTGGCCGTGGCCGGCATCGGCTTCCCCAAGGACGCCAACCTGTACCAGGCGTCGCGGGCCGCCAGTTACCTCTTCTTCGCGCCGACCCAGGTTGTCCGCGACGGCGGCTACATCATCCTGCCGGCGGGATGCGAGGAAGGCCCCGGCGAGGGCGTCGGCGAGCAGCGCTTCTTTGAAACCATGCGCAACGCCGCTTCGCCCCAGCAGATTCTGGACGACGCCCGCAAGTACGGGTACAAGCCCGGCGAACAGCGCGCCTTCGTCATGGCCAAAGTGCTGGAGAAGAACAAGGTCATCGTGGTCGGCAGCAAGGACCCCGACATGATTCGCCAGGCGAAGATGATTCCCGCGGCAACCATGGACGAGGCGTTCGCCATCATCCAGGCCGACCTGGGGCCGGAATGCGACGTGCTGGTGGTCCCCCACGCGCTCCTGACCCTGCCCATCGTGCAATCGTGATCGCGAAGGAAGACATCATGGCTCAACGACGACGAGAGAACATCCCCCACCTGCCCACCGAAGAGCAGTACCTGAACTGCATCCGCTGCGGCCTGTGCCTTTCGGCCTGCCCCATCTACCGCGAGACGCTCCGCGAGACCGACGGCCCGCGCGCCCATGTAGTCCTCGCCCGCAAATACGCCGAGGGCGAACTGGACATCAGCCCCGAATTCGTGGATCTCATGTACAAGTGCCTGGATTGCGAGGCCTGCAACGCCATCTGCCCGGTCGGCATCCGTCCGGCAGACCTGGCGATGGAGATGCGGCAGGTCATCCACAAGACCACGCCGCAACCGTGGCTCAAGAAGCCCATCTTCCACGGCTACTTCCCGCACCCGCTGATCCAGGAACTGTCGGTGCTGCCGCTGCTGCTGTATCAGCGGCTGGGCCTGCAGACGCTGGCGCGCAAGTTGGGCATCCTCAAACTCCTGCCGCGGCAGTTGCAGGACATGGAGCACATGGTGCCCAAACTGCCCGCGCGCTCCTTACGCCAGGTGCTGCCCGAGGAAATCCCGCCGATGGGCGAGGAGAAGCACCGCGTCGCGTTCTTCCTGGGCTGCTTCCAGAGCACCATCTTCGCCCAGGAGAGCGAGGCCACCGTGCGCGTCATGGCCCGCAACGGGTGCCGCGTCTTCACGCCCAAGCAGGTCAAGTGCTGCGGCATGCCCGCCGCCGGCTACGGCGACATTGACTTGGTGAAGAGCCTGGCGCGGTTCAACATTGACCTCTTCCTGCCGCTCAACCCCGATGTCATCGTTACCGACTGCGCCACCTGCGGCTCCACGCTCAAGCATTACGGCGAGATTCTGAAGGACGACCCCGAATACGCCCACAAAGCCGAGGTGTTTTCCGCCAAGGTGCGCGACATCTCCGAGTTTCTCATGTCCATTGACATCCGCGCGCCGCGGGGGGAAATCCGCGCGCGGGTTACCTACCACGACCCCTGCCACCTGGTTCGCGCCCAGAAGGTGCGCAAGCAGCCGCGGGACCTGCTGAAACTGATCCCCGGCGTAGAATTCGTGGAGATGAAGGAATCCGACTGGTGTTGCGGCTCCGCGGGCACGCAAATCCTGACGCACTACCACAACTCCCTGGCGGTCAACAGGCGCAAGATGGAGAACGTCCGCGCCACGGGTGCCGACATCGTCGCTACCGGATGCCCCGGCTGCCAGATGCAACTGACCATGGGCTCCAACCACTACAACGTCAACGTGCGCGTCGTGCACCCCATCCAGTTGCTGGAGGAAGCCTATCGGCGCGAAGAAGCCCAGATCGCAGATGAAACGTCAACAGGAGAATGACGAGATGATAGAGCCTCGTGTGGTCAAAGAACTGGAAGTGGTCGTCGGGAAGGAGCACGTGCTGTCCTCGCCCGAAGATCTCATCGCCTATTCCTACGACAGCACGTTTGAGGAGCACAAGCCCGACATCGTCGTAAGCCCCGCCAACACCGAAGAGGTGTCGCAGGTCATGCGAATCGCCTACCGCGAGAACATCCCCGTGGTTCCGCGAGGGATGGGCAGCGGCCTGGCCGCGGCGTCCATCCCCTACTCCGGCGGCATGGTGCTGAACCTCACCCGACTAAATCGGATTCTGGAGATTGACCAGGAGAACATGATCGCCACCGTGGAGGCAGGCGTGGTTACCGCCGACTTCCAGGCGACGGTGGAGGCAATGGGGCTGTTCTACCCGCCGGACCCGTCGTCCATCAAGCACTCCACCATCGGCGGGAACATCGCGTGCAACGCCGGCGGGCCGCGCTGCCTGAAATACGGTGTTACGTCCGACTACGTCCTGGGCCTGACGGCCGTGCTCCCCAGCGGCGAGATTCTCAAGACAGGCGGCAAGGCCATCAAGAACGTAACCGGCCTGAACCTCACCCAGTTGCTGCTTGGCTCCGAGGGAACGCTGGCGGTCATCACCGAAGCCCTGCTGCGCCTGATGCCCAAGCCAAAATACACCCGCACGGCCATGGTTACCTACACGCAACTGGACGACGCCGCGCGCACCGTCAACGCCATCCTGCTGGAAGGCGTGGTGCCGGCCACCATTGAACTCATGGACGACACCACTATCAACACGATAGAGGAGTACCTCCACCTGGGCCTGCCCACCGACGCGGCGGCCATCCTCATCATTGAGACCGACGGGAGCGACGAGCAGACGGTGCTGCGCGAGATGGAGACGGTGGCGCGCGTGGCCCGCGAGTGCGGCGCTACCAACGTGCGGGTGGCCCAGACCGAGGCGGAACGCAACGAACTGTGGCGCGGCCGCCGCTCCGTGTCGCCATCCCTGGCCCGCCGCCGGCCCAACAAACTGGGCGAGGACATCTCCGTGCCCCGCTCGGCCATCCCCGAAGCCATCCGCCGCATCAAGGCCATCTCCGCCAAGTACAACCTGCCCATCGTGGTCTTCGGCCATGCGGGCGACGGCAACCTGCACCCGAACATCCTGTTTGACAAGCGCGACCCCGACGAGTGGCACCGCGTGGAGCAGGTCTCCGGCGAAATCTTCGGCATGGCGGTGGAACTGGGCGGCACACTGACGGGCGAGCACGGCGTCGGCGTCCTCAAACAGCCCTATCTGGAGATGGCGCTGGGCAAGACGGCCATCGCGCTCCAGCAGGGAATCAAGAAGGTGTTTGACCCCAAGGGGCTGCTGAACCCGGGGAAGAAGTTTCCGGCGGCGTAGCGGCGAGTTCGCCCGAAGAGCACCTCGCTTGACACAAGGCGCGACGCGGGACAATCCTGCTCGCGCCTTCGCTTTTGCGGCGGCTTACCTGGAATGGGAAGCGAGCGTAGGGCAGGTTCCCATACCTGCCCCTCGCCTGCGGCGGCTATGGAAAGCCGCCCTACGCGTATTGGCGTTGTGCCACCAACACACTGCGGCGTAGGGCAGGTGCCCATACCTGCTCCTCGCCTCTCCGCAGGCGGGGGATGGCTTCGCGCCGCCCGCGATACGGTTTGACAAGCCCGCGCAAGCAGGGTACAATTTGCCTACTGTGCGCCCGTAGCTCAATAGGACAGAGCGTCTGACTTCGAATCAGCAGGCTGTGGGTTCAAGTCCCGCCGGGCGCGCCTGAACACACAGTGCAAGCCCTTCTGTGAGCGTGCGCGGCAAGCCCCAGAAGGGCGTTGGCTTATTTCGGGACACGTGTCGGTGGCCCCTCGGCGGCCCGTAGCCCGCCGCGGGGCGGTTGTGAGCAAATCCCATGAGACCAGAACGACGCTCCTTGCTACCACGGTGGCTCACCCTGCGACGATGCGCCATGCTCGTTCCCGTGCTGGCGCTATCCCTCTGGGTTGGCGCTAACGCCTACCTCGGTAGGCTCTCGTCCATCCCAACCCCCTTCGTCCAGGAGTTGCCCGACACAGATTCCATCCAGCGGCTCCTTGTTGTCGCTCCCCACTGCGACGACGAGGTGCTCGCCGCCGGCGGCCTGATTCGGGAGGTGATCGGGCGGGGCGGGCAAGTGCAGGTCGTGATCGTTACCAACGGGGATGGCTCCTTCTCGGGCACCATCGTGGAATATCGGAAACTGTATGTCGGCGCCGCCGACTACATCCGCGCCGGCTCGGCCCGGCAGCAAGAGTCCATCAATGCCCTCGCCGCTCTGGGCGTGCCGACAGACGATGTCCTCTTCCTCAGTTACCCGGATCGTGGCACCATGCGCCTTTGGGAGCAGTACTGGGACGACGGTCGGCCCTATCGGTCGCCGTACACGAAGGCCATCCGCAGCCCTTACCAACGCACCTACAACCCGCGCGCCGTGTACTCCGGCCACTCCCTGCTCTCGGATTTGCAAACCATCTTGCAGTCATTTGACCCCGACACCGTCGTGGCGCCGCACCCCGCCGACGTGCACCCGGACCATTGGGCCTCCGGAGCCTTTACCGCCCTGGCCATCGCAACCCAGCACCGCACACCCAGGCCACGACTCCTGCTGTATCTCGTCCATCGGGCGGACTACCCCGTGCCCCGCGGACTCCTTCCGTTTGCGCCGCTCTTGCCGCCCGCGCGGCTGGTAACCGACACGGGCATCTGGGGCAAGGTAATTCTTCCCGATGACGTGGTGGAGCAGAAGCAACAGGCCCTGACCCTCTACCGAAGCCAGATGCCGCTCCTGGGCCAATTCCTCCGCTCGTTCGTCCGACACAACGAACTCTTCTACGAACCGCTGACCCAGGTTGCGCCCCAACTCGCCCCAGAACAAGCCCTGACGCCAGACCCCAGGGACTGGCAGACCGCCGACGGAAGCCCTGTCCTGCCGGTGATGGAAGACTCGGTGCGCGATAGCACGTCGCAGGAACTGGGGGCAGGCGCCGACTTCGTGGCGCTCTACGCGGCGCGCACCGAGTCCGAACTGTGGGTTTCGGCGCAACTGCGCGGAACCTCCAATCCGTTGCTGTCCTACACATGCCTGGTGCGCGCGGCGAACGGAGCCGAGATCGCCCGGTCGCGCGTGCTGTATCCCCCCAAACTGGGCGCTCGCCCCAGGACCGAGGCCCTGGGCCCCTACGTCCTTGTGCGGTTCAACCTGGCGGAACTCGGCTACCCACACTCGGCGGTGGTGAGTTTCTCGGTCAACTACCCGGGAGGAAAAACGATTGACCGCATCGGTTGGGTCGTCGTCAACCTGGACTGACGGGAACGCCTCACCCGCCTGCGTCATCCCCTACACGCCGGACTACCGCGACGCGATCCGCCGCATCTATGCCGAAACCGCCTTCTTTGGCGAGCCGGTGGAGACCTACTTTGACGACCGCAATCTCTTTGCAGATCTCGGCATAGACACGTACCTGGACCACTACCCCGAATACGCCTGGGCCGCCCAGAGCGAGGGCCGCATCGTGGGCTACATCGTGGGGTGCCCCCTGGGCGACGGGCAGATGCGCCGCCACAACCTGGCGCGCCTGCCCCGCATCCTTGGGCGACTCGCCGCGGGCCGGTACCGTGTGGGCCGCAAGACCCTGGCGTATCTCCGCGATCAGGCGCTCGCCGCGCTTGGCGGAGAACTGCTGGAGATTCGCTCCGACTCCTATCCCGCAAACCTGCACATCAACCTGCTGCCGGCGCACCGCGGCCACGGGCTTGGCGCGGCGCTGCTGCAAGCCTACCTCCGCAAACTCGCCGCCGACGGCGTGCCCGGCGTGCATGCCGTAACCACCGAGAGAAACGAGGCGGCTGTACGCCTGTACCGCGGGTTCGGGTTCACCGTGCTCGCGGAGGCGACGACCCACGCCTGGAAGCGCTACGTGGGCGGGCCGCTGCGTCTCATCGCCTTCGGCCTGCGGCTTTCCCCCGACGACTTCGCAGAAGCAAGCGCCCAAAACCCTTGACAGGCTCGCATCCTGTGCTATAATGATTCACGGAGGCAGACGGCTTCGCGGGATTAGCGCCCGCGAGTCAGCCTCACGGCATCCGCCAGGAGCGACGGGGCTCCTGTAAACGATCAATGGGGATACCCCTACCGCCTACATCGCCGCCCCAATGCACACCCGTACTCTGTCCCTGGTCGCGCCTGGAGCGCGCTGGACTCGCCGCCCGCGCTGCAACTCGGGCTGCAAGCAAACCTTATGTCAAGGAGGTGAGAACTCGCCCACACGAATTCCGTAGGGAACCTGCGCTCTAGTTCATTCACAAAGGAGGCAACCATGCGGAAAGTTTGCGTCGTCTCAGGGGGAATCACCAAGTTCGCCAAAGCCAACCTCAACACCCAGGAGGCCATGGTCAAGGATGCCTTTGACTACGCGATGAACGACCTGGATGGCCGACTAGACCTCAAGGATATCCAGAGCACCATCTGCACCTACTTCTCCGATCACTTCAACGCGCAACTCCTCTTTGACTCGCTGACCCAGGACTATCTCGCCATGTGCCCAAGGCCCAGCATGCGCATAGAGGGCGGCGGAGCCACGGGCGGCCTGGGCATCCGTGCAGGCTACATGGACGTGGCCTCCGGCCTGTCCGACGTGTGCCTGGTTTACGGGTTTGAGAAGATGTCGGAAGTAAACACCGCCAAGGGCAACGAGTTCATCGCCCTGGCCTCGGACACCGACTTTGACTACCCCGTCGGCGGTTTTTATTCGGGCTACTACGCCACGATGGCGATGCGCCACATGCACGAGTTCGGCACCACGCCCGAACAACTGGCCAAGATCGCCGTCAAGAACTACGACAACGCGTTTCACAACCGCTGGGCGCAGAAGCACGAGCGCTGGACGATTGAAGAGGTGCTCAACGCGCCGATGATCTCCACGCCGCTCACGCGCCCCATGGTCTGCGTCATGAGCGATGGCGCTGCGTGCCTGATCCTCTGCACCGAGGAGTGGGCGAAGAAACTGCGCCCCAAAGGCGACTACGCCGTGATCACGGGCGTGGGATGCGGCACAGACACCATGCGCCTCGGCGACCGACCGCGCGGGGACGTGATTCCCCTGCCGGGCGAGGATCCGAAAAAGTACGACTACCTGAAGGGGCGCTGGCCAGGCGTGCACTCGTTCCGCGGCGCGCGCGAGGCCGCCCGCCAGGCCTACAAGATGGCCGGCGTCAAGGATCCGCTGCACGAGATTGACTTCGCCGAAGTCCACGACGCCTACGCCTCCAGCGAACTCCAGACCTACGAAGACCTGGGGTTCTGCCTGTACGGCGAGGGCGGCAAGTGGGTGGACCGCGGCGGGCCTTTTGTCGGAGGCGAGTTGCCCGTCAACCCGTCGGGCGGGCTGATTGCCTGCGGCCACCCCGTCGGAGCGACGGGCATCATGCAGGGCGTGTTCACCCTCTGGCAACTGCAGGAGGCCATGGACAAGCACTGCAGCGACAGGGGCCTGGGCAGCGAGGGCTGGCGCATCCAGGTGAAGGGGGCCAAGCGCGGCCTCTGCCACAGCCACGCCGGCACCGGCACCTATATCACCGTGAACATCTTTGAGCGGCCGTAGAGGAGGAAGACCATGACGCACGTATATGGCGTAAAGCCGCTTCAGGTGGGGCGGCACTACGAGATTGACTACATCCACTCCTACGGCGAGGTTAGTGATTTCTTCCTCGGCCTGAAGGAGAAAAAACTCCTGGCAACTCGGTGCCCCAAATGCGGCGCAACCTGGCTCCCGCCGCGCCGAGACTGCGGGAAGTGCGGCGCGAAAACCGAATGGTTTGAAGCCCCCCAAGAGGGCAAGGTGCACACCTTCTCGGTGCTCCATTTCTCTGCCGAAGCGTTCCTGCACGAAGTGCCGTTCGTCCTGGCCTACGTGGAACTCCCTGGGATAGACACCGTCTTTCTCACCCGCATCAAGGGCTGCAAGCCCGAAGAGGTCTATATCGGCATGCCGGTGCGGGCGCATTTCCGCCGACTGGTGGATTGGACGCCGAACGACGTCTGGTTTGAGCCGATCTAGGCGCGCGCACGGCATTTCGGCTTCCGCTTTGACGAGGAGGCGCTCGTGGACTTTGAACTGAACGAAGAACAGAAGATGTTCCAGAAGGCGGTGCGCGAGTTCGCCGAGAAGGAAATCCGGCCCATCGCCCGCGAGACCGACGCCACGGAACAATTCCCGTGGGCCACCATCCGCAAGATGGCCGCCATGGGGATGATGGGGCTGCCCGTGCCCGAGGAGTACGGCGGCGCAGGCTCCGACTACGTGAGTTACGCCATCGCCGTGGAGGAGATCTCCCGCGTCTGCGGCTCCACCGGCATCACGGTCGCGGCCCACACCTCGCTGGCCTGCATGCCCTTCGTGTACTTCGGCACCGAGGAGCAGAAGAGGAAATACCTCACGCCCCTCGCCAGCGGCGAAAAACTCGGCGCCTTCGGGCTGACCGAACCCAACGCCGGCTCCGATGCCTCGGCCATCCAGACCACCGCCATCCTCAAGGGCGACGAGTGGGTCATCAACGGCCAGAAGGTGTTCATCACGTCGGGCTCCATCGCCGACGTCATCATCGTGGCCGCGCGGACGGATCCCGCCGCCGGCAGCCGCGGCATCTCCAACCTCATCGTGGAGAAGACCTCGCCCGGCTTCCGCGCCGGACGCAACGAAGAAAAGATGGGCCTGCGGGGTTCCGTAACCTCGCAACTCTTCTTTGAGGACTGTCGCGTCCCCAAGGAGAACATCCTCGGCAAGCCCGGCGAGGGGCTGAAGCAGTTCCTCATCACGCTGGACGGCGGGCGCATCTCCATCGGCGCCATGGCGCTGGGCCTGGCCCAGGCCGCTTTTGAGAACGCCGTGGCGTACTCCAAGCAGCGCGTGCAGTTCGGCCAGCCCATCGCCAACTTCCAGGCCATCCAGTGGATGATCGCCGACATGGCCACGGAGATTGACGCGGCCCGACTCCTGGTGTACCGCGCCGCGTGGCTCAAGGACAAGGGCGTGCGCTTCACCAAAGAGGCCGCCATGGCAAAACTGTACGCCTCGGAGGTGGCCGAGCGCGCGGCGTTCAAGTCCCTGCAGATTCACGGCGGGTACGGGTACACCAAAGACTACGACGTGGAGCGCATCTACCGCGACCAGCGCCTGTGCACCATCGGCGAGGGAACCAGCGAGATTCAGCGCCTGGTCATCGCGCGCCAGGTGCTGGGGCTTTGAGCCTTCTGCACCCAGGCCCCTGGCGGTTGGGGCCGTCAGGGGCCTGGGTTGCGCCCGCATGGCCCGAGGGGGCAATCCCCTCGCGGGGGCGAACCCAGAGACCCCAAAGGTCTCGGATATCTTTGGGGTCTTCGCCGCATCCCCCCGCCCCCCTGCGGCGACAGAACACATAGGGCGGCTATCCCTAGCCGCCATGCGGGAGAGGACCAAATGGGGACGGATATACCTCTTGTCCCATTGACCTCCGCGCGGCCCAGTGCTATAGCACACGTAGGGCGGCTATCCCTAGCCGCCGTCGGGGTTCCCTCGCCTCGCTTGCGGGACGAGGGCCAAGGTGAGGGAACGCCCTCTGCGCATGCCGCGCGGGGCTAAACCCCCGCGCTGAACGAGCCAAGCCCCTCCGGGGCTGCCTCCAGCCCGCAGGGCTTCGCCCCTTCAGCCCGGCGCTTCAGCGTCGGGCGACAAGGAACCGCGAATGCACGCGAATGAACGCGAATTTGCCCCAGCCCGCGGGCCACACACCTCGCCCCCGGCCTTCGGCCGCCCCCTCGCCGCGCGCGGAGAGGGGGAACGAGGGGGGTGAGGTCAGCCCAGCCCGGCGCTTCAGCGTCGGGCGACAAGGAACCGCGAATTCACGCGAATGGGCGCGAATCCGCCCCTAGCCCGCCAAGAAGTGGCGCGGATTGACAAGCGCGCCCAGAGATGCTATAATATTGCTGCAAACGTGTGCGCCCCTGCCACGCGCGAGTTCGGAGGGTTGCGATGGGTGTCTCCATAAAGGACATTGCCAGAGCCGCCGGCGTATCTCACTCCACCGTCTCCAGAGCCTTGGCCGAGAGTCCCCTGGTCAAGGAAGAAACGCGCGAGCGCATCAAGCAACTGGCCAAGGAGATGGGCTACAGCCCCCACGCCCTGGCCAGAAGCCTGGTAACCCGCCGAACGCAGACCGTCGGCGTCGTCGTTACCACCATCGCCGACCCATTCGTCTCCGAAATCGTGCGTGGCCTGGAGGAAACCGGCCAGAACCACGGCTACACCATCATCCTGTGCAACTCCAACGCCGAGCCGCGCCGCGAACTCGCCGCGGTGAAGGCGCTGCGCGAGAAGCGCGTGGACGGCATCATCGTAACCGCCTCGCGCGTCGGCGACCTGTACCTGCCGCTCCTGGAGGACTTCGGCGTGCCCATCGTCCTCATCAACAATCAGCAGACCGGCAAGTACGTGTACTCCATCGGGACGGACGACCTGCGCGGCGGGCAGATCGCCACCGAGCACCTCCTGTCGCTGGGCCACACCCGCATCGCCTACATCGCGTCGCCCAACAACGTCAACTCAAGCCAGGCGCGAATGAACGGGTACCGCATGGCCCTGGAATCCCACGGCATCGCCCTTGACCCGGCGCTGCTGGCCGACGGCGACGGGAGACCCGCAGCGGCCATGGAAGCAACCACCCGCCTGCTGTCCCAGGGAGCGCACCCCACCGCCATCTTCTGCTACAACGACATGACCGCCATCGGAACCATCCGCGCGCTCAAGCGGATGGGCCTACGCGTTCCCGACGACATCTCCGTCGTGGGCTACGACGACATCCCCATCGTGGAGTACCTGGACCCTCCGCTCACGACGATCCGCCAGCGCAAGTACGACATGGGCTGCATGGCGATGGAGATGCTCTTGCGCTTGCTCAACGGCGCCGACGACGTGCAGGACGTTACGATTGAGCCAACCCTGGTAGTGCGCGAGTCCACCAGCGCGCCCAAGTGAATCTGGCACAACCACCCTGGCAAGGAGGCCACCCGTGAGATTCGGCGTCTGCACCTGGATATTCGGCGACATGCCCCTTGACCGAATCGCCGATACGGTCGCCCGCATCGGCTATGATGGGCTGGAACTGATGGGCGACCTGCAAGCCCATCGTCCGGATGCCATCCGCGCCATCTGCCGCCAAACCGGCCTTGCGGTGCTGTCGCTGACGCCCGAGAACGTGGATTTGGCGCACCCCGACGCGGCAATCCGCCGAAGCGCCCTGGACCATTACCGCCGCCTGATTGACTTCGCGCACGACATCGGCTGCCCCATTGTGTCCTGCCACGGCGCGGTGGGCCGCGTTCGCGCCGTCGCGTCGCAGGCCGAAGAGTACGGCTACCTCCTGGGGGGCGTGGCCGCGCTGGCCCCGCACGCCGCCGAAGCGGGCGTGCGCATCGCCATGGAGGTGCTCAACCGCTACGAAAGCCACCTCCTGAACACCGCGGCGCAGGCAGTGGAATTCGTGCAGGCGGTGGCGCACCCCTCCGTCGGCATCCTACTGGACGCCTACCACATGAACATTGAGGAGCCGAACCCGGCGCAGGCCGTTGAGCACGCCGGCGGGCGGCTGTTCCTGTTCCACGTGGCCGATTCCAACCGCGCGGGCCTGGGGCTGGGGCACACGGACTTCCCCGCGCTGGCCGCCGCGCTCAAGCGCATCGGCTACGTCGGCGACATCATCGTGGAGTGCACCGCTTCCGGCCCCGACCCGTTCACGCCGGTCAAGGGCGAAGGCTGGCGGGAGCAACTCGGCGAGTACTTGCGACATTCGCGCGAGTACTTGCAGCAACACTTCGCGTAACCCATACATCCTTTTGGAGGCTCGTATGCTTCTGGGCTTCAACGGCGCCACGACGATGAAAGCAACGCTGGAAGGAGACATCGCCGCGGCCAGCAGCGCGGGGTTCAAGGCGCTGGAAATCTGGGCCGGCAAGATGAACCACTACCTGCAAAGCCACACGCCCGATGACCTGCGCGCGCTGTTCGCGGCCAACGGGATACAGCCCGTCAGCATCAACTCCATTGAGCACATCACGTTCAAGGGCGACGGGTTTCAGGAAATCCGCGAACAGTGCCGCCGCTACAGCCAAATCGCGGAGGCCATCGGCTGCGACAAGATCGTGGTCGTGCCAAGCCCCACGCCCCCCGGCGCCACGTGGGACGACATCAAGCGCGAGTCCATCCGCGTCCTGGGCGACCTGGCGCAGATCGCCGCGGCGCACAACGTCAAACTCGCCTACGAGTTCCTGGGCCAGGCCGATTGTTCCGTCTCCACGCTCGCCCAGTGCTGGGAAATCGTCCGCGAGGCCAATCTGCCGAACGTGGGCCTGGTGCTGGACACGTTCCACTTCTACGCCGGCGGCTCCACGCTGGACTCCATCCTGCAGGTCGCGCCGGACAAGATTTACATCTTCCACATCAACGACGCGGAGGACAAACCTCGCGCCGCGCTGACCGACGCCCACCGCCTGCTGCCCGGGGAAGGCGTGATTCCGCTGCTTGATATCCTGAACAACCTGCGTATAATTGGCTTTGACGGCCTGTGCTCCATAGAACTCTTCAGGCCGGCATACTGGAAAAGGCCCGCCCACGAACTCGCCGCCGACGCTCGCGCCAAGACTGTAGCCCTGCTCACGAGGGCCGGCTTTCGCGTTCAGTGAACACGCCACCGCATCACCCGGAGGAGACGCCAGAATGACCGTTCGGATCGCCATCATCGGAGCAGGCCACATGGGCCGGGTTCACGCCCAGAACCTGCGCCAGGACGAGAGGGTACAGATCGTCGCCATCGGCGACATCGTGCCCGCCAGCGCCGAGTTGGCCGCCGCGGAGTACCAATGCCAAGCCTGCACCTCGCTGGACGAAATCTTCGCGCAGAAGCCCGATGCGGTGTACGTTACGACGCCCAACGCGCTGCACCTGGAACCCGTCCTGGCGGCGCTGGAGCGGGGAATCCACGTCTTCAGCGAGAAGCCCATGGCCACCGACCTGGGCGAAGCCCGGCAGATTCTGGAGACCGTGGAACGCACAGGGCTTATCTATCAGATCGGCTTCAATCGGCGGTTTGCTCCCGTGTACAAATTCGCCAAGGATCGCATCGCGCAGGGGTTCGCGCCGCTCTCCGCGAACGTCAAGATGAATCGCGGCGAGTTGCTCAACCCGCCCTGGGTCGGCAACACGGCCCTCACCGGCGGCTTCCTGTACGAATCCACCATCCACCTGCTGGACATGATCCGCTGGCTGATGGGCGAAGTGGTAGAGGTGTACTGCCGCGCCGAGGCCAATGTGTACAAAGAACTGGACGATTTCTCGGCCATCCTGACCTTTGAGAGCGGGCATCACGCCGTGTTCTCGTCGTGCGCACACAGTTCCTGGGCCTTCCCGTTTGAGCGCATAGAACTCTATGGCGAGCATTCGTCCATCGTAACCGAGGAGATGGAGAAAGTAACCTACAGCCCCGGGCTGAGCCAGCAGATCATCACCTACGACTGCTTCCAACTGTCCGCTGCCGAAAAGTGGGGCTATGTTGAGGAAGACAGGCTGTTTGTGGACGCCCTCATGGGAGAAGGTTTCCCGCCAGTGAGCGCCCTGGATGGCTATCGCGCGGTAGAACTGGCCGAGGCGATGTATCGCAGCGCCAGGTCGGACAAGCCCGTTCGCCTGCCGCTGGAAGCCTGACGGGGCGCCGAAAGGAGGTGATAAGCCGGAGACAAGAATAGCGTAGCGCTAGCGAAGTCCGTATTGGCGTAACCATTCGCAAGCAAAGCATGAAAGGGGAGGAGAGCCATGCGTAAGACACTGTTTGCGGTTGTAACCCTGTTGCTGGTCGCTGCGGCCGTGCTTCCGGCCTGCGGGCCAACGCCCACGCCGGTGGTCGTCAAGGAGACCGTTCCGGTGCCCGTCAAGGAAACGGTCATCGTGCCCGTAACCGCGACGCCGCCGCCACCGCTGCCCACCGAAATCACCGTCGTGGACACCAACTCCGGCGCCAACTTCCAGTTGTATTGGCAGAAGCGCATACTCCCGGCCGTGCAAGAGCAACTCGGCATCAAGATCAACTACGTGGTGTCCAAGGGCAGCGAGGTTGCCGAGCGCATGAAGGCCTGGGAGCCTGGGAAGGGCGACATCCACCTGCTGTTCATGAAGCCGGACGACCTGGCCAACCTCATCAAGAGCAACATCCCGCTGGTGAAGTTGTACCCCGAACGGCTGGACGCGATCCCGAACCTGGCCAAGTGCCCGGAGGAGTACCTGAAGACGGCGCAGGGCGTGGACATCAAGGGGACGGGCGCGCTCTACTGGCGCAGCCAGTACACCCTCATCTACAACACCGAGTACGTGAAGAACCCGCCCAAGTCGTGGAAGGAATTCTACGAGCGGCGCGCGGAATGGAAGGGCCACATCGGGTGGATGCGCCCCGACTCCAAGTCCGGTTCGGGCCGCAGCCTGCCCTACGCCTTCGTCAACGCCTTCGTGCCGCTGACGAACCCCGACGGCAGCCCAATCCCGCTGGCCGAATTGGAGAAGAAGCCGGAGTACCAGGACGCCATCGCCAAGTTGAAGGACTTCCTCAAGTATTGCAAGATCGCCGCCGAGCCCACCAACATGTTTGAGGACTTCAACGCCGGCGACACCTGGATCGCGTGCTACGCCATGGACTACTCGCTGTGGTCCATCAGCCAGGGCACGATGCCACCCACGCTGGCTGCCGGCTCCCTCAGCGACGGCATGCCCGCTGGCTCCGACGGCTACCTGGCCATCCCGGACAACATCCCCGACGCCTACAAGACGGTGGCCATGAAGGTCATCAACTACCTGCTGTCGGACGACCAGCAGATCCGCCTCATCACGGAGATGTGGCAGTACACCGGCACCGACATTGAGGACAAGATTCCCGATGTCGTGTGGCGCAAGATTCCGAAGTGGGGCGAGATTGAGAAGGTGCGCGTGCGGCTGAACAACAAAGAGTTCACCGACTGGGTCAAGGAAAAGGGAGCGGAAGTGCTCCTGCCCAAATAGCGGGTGAGTTCCTGCGCGGTCTGGGCGTCCCGCGTGGACGCCCAGACCGTTCTCGGACGTGTCGCGACCGCATCCACCATCAAGGAGGCACCGGGGATCATGGCTTCTTTCTTCAAGAAGCATCGTTACGGATTGATGAGCCTACTGATGCTCCTGCCGGGCTTTGCCAGTTTCTTCGGCCTGTTCTTCTACCCGATGTTGGTAACCGTCGTCCGCAGTTTTCGCCCCGAAGGTCTCACCACGGGCTGGACGATTCAGCACTACACGAGTTTTCTGGGACAGGCTTCCGCGCGGCAGGTGATTGGGCTGACGTTCTTCCTGGCCATCGCATGCACCGTGCTGTCCATTCTGCTGTCCGTGCCGCTGACGCTGCTCCTGCGCCAGAAACTCGCGGGGCATCGGCTGTTCCGCCTGACCATCCTGGTTCCCATCACGGTCCCCGGACTGGTGGGCGCGTTGGGACTGCTGCTGTTCTACGGCAGCCGCGGCTGGCTCAACCTCCTGCTAACGCAGGGCCTGCACGTCGTGGATCAGCCCGTCAAGATCAACTACACGCTCACGGGATTGGTCATTTTCTACGTGTGGCATTATTTCTCGTACACGGCCGTTACCACCCTGTCCACGTTGGAGGGGCTTGACCCCGCGTTTGAAGAGGCAGCGCGGGTGGCCGGAGCCAGTCCCTGGCAGGTGCTCCGCCACATCGTGATTCCCCTCATCATGCCGGGCATCCTCGCGGGCTCGGTGCTGACCTTCATGGCGGCCTTCGGCGCGTTCAGCATCCCGCTCATAACCGGCGGCAGTTACCGCCCGCTGGCCGTGCAGATTTACAAGCAGATTGAGGTGTTCACGCCGGCGCGCTGGGAAGCCGCCAGCGCCATGGCCGTTGTCATGGCGCTGCTCCAACTGGTGTTCCTCACCTTCTACATGCGCGTGCTAAGGAGACCGACGGCATCATGAAAACCCTGCGCCAATACCTGAAAGCCCTGCTCAATGCCAAGAAACTGCTGGCCTACACGTTCCTGCTGTGCTTCTTCCTCTGGGTTACCACGCCTTTCCTGATGATCCTGCTGAAATCCGTGGGCCGCAACTGGTTCGGCAAACTGTGGTTCCCGCCGGAGTTGACGCTGGACTGGTACACCTGGGCCATCACCGTAACCAACATCCCAGAGGTGCTGCGAAACACGCTGGTCATCGCAGGCATCGCCGTGGGCATCTCCACGCTGATCGCCATCCCGACGGGCTGGGCGCTGGGCCGGCGGAGAATCCCGGGCAAAGAAGCCATTATGTCAACCATCCTCCTGCCCCGAATGATCCCGCCCATCGCCTATGCCCTGGGCGTGGCCCAGATTTTCTATCGCCTGCACCTGATTGACACTCACATAGGCGTCGCCATCGCCCACGTGGCCATCTGCGCGCCCTACGCCATCCTCGTGCTCTCGTCCACGTTTGAGGGCCTGGACGAGCGCGTGCTGGAAGCGGCCAGCGTGTGCGGCGCCAACAACCTGCGCACGTTCTTCCACATCACGCTCCCGCTGGTCATGCCGGGCATTCTGTCGTCCATCATCTTCACCTTCACGACCTCGTACAACGAGTTCACGCTGACCCTGATGACCTACGGCCCGAAGACCATCACCCTGCCCGTGCGCACCTACCTGGCCGTCGGCGAGGGCTACTGGGAAGTAACCAGCGCCCTCTCCATGATCCTGATCATCCCCTCGCTCTTCGTGTTGTTCATGATCCAGCGCCAGGTGCAGCCGGAAAAACTGGTGGGCGGCTTCAAGGGCGTGTAATATTCTAGGATACCCTCATCGGAGGTCCCGATGTCCGACTGGATGATTGAGTTGGTGGATGTAACCAAACGCTACGGCAACATCGTTGCCAATGACCATGTAACGCTCCGCATCCGCCGGGGCGAACTGATGACGCTGCTCGGCCCCAGCGGTTGCGGCAAGACGACCGCCCTGCGCTGCATCACCGGGCAGAACATCCCCGATGAGGGGCGCGTGCTCATTGACGGCAAGGACGTTACGGACGTGCCCACCCATCGGCGGGAACTGGGCATGGTGTTCCAGAACTTCGCGCTGTTCCCGCACATGACGGTGTTTGAAAACGTGGAATTCCCCCTCATGATTCGGGGCATGAACAAGGCCGAGCGCGCGGCCATGGTGAAAGACGCGCTCAAACTGGTGCGGCTGGAGGGGTACGAGAAGCATTACCCCCGGCAACTGTCGGGCGGGCAACAGCAGCGGGTGGGCCTGGCGCGGGCGCTGGTGTACCGGCCCAAAGTTCTGCTCCTGGACGAGCCGCTCTCCAACCTGGACGCCAAACTGCGCGAAGAGATGCGGTTTGAGATCAAAGACCTGCAGAAGCGCCTGGGGATTACCGCGGTGTACGTTACCCACGACCAGGAAGAGGCCCTGGCGCTGTCGGATCGGGTGGCCGTGATGAACAAGGGGTGCGTGCAACAGGTGGGCACGCCGGCGGAAATCTACGACCACCCCGCCACCAAGTTCGTGGCCGACTTCATCGGCCTCTCCGACTTCATCCCCGCGAAGGTCGTCGCGGTGGAGAGCGAGCGCGTCGTGCTGGACGTTCAGGGCGAACGCATCGCCGTCCCTCCCGTGGAATCGGTGCACGTGGGGCTGGACGTGCTCCTGTTCATCCGCCCCAACGACGTCCGCCTGCGCGCCGCCGAGGGCGACAGACGGCCCAACGAGGTTGCCGGCACCATCGCCAAGAGCACCTACCTGGGCGACAAGTTTGACTACCGCGTGGACGTGCAGGGCGTGGAAATCCGCGTGCAGACGCACGGCGCGGAGCGGTTTGAAAACGGCCAGGCCGTGTACGTGCACCTCCCCTACGAACGATGCCGCATCATCCTGGAAAGCCTCATCTGCGCCGCGAGGTAACGTATGCCGCAACCCAAATTTGACATCCTCTTCGTCGGCGATTTCGCCAAAGATGTCCTCGTTCACGGGCAGGAGCGCGTGGTCGCATCGGGCGGCTCGGTGTACTACGGCGCGGTCGCGGTGGCGCGGCTCGGAATCCGCACCGGCGTCATCACGCGATTGCACCCGTCGGACCTCGTGTTGCTGGACGAACTCAAGGCCGAAGGCATCGCCGTGTACGCCCAGGCCGCGCCCCAGACCTCGGGCATTGAGAACATCTACAACACCGCCGACATGGACAGGCGCATCTGCCATCCCATCGGCCACGCCGGGCTTTTTGACCTGGACGACCTCCCGCGCTGGAACGGCCGGTACGTGTTCATCGGCCCCATCATGGCGGGCATTGTATCCCTGGATTTGGTGAAACGATTCGCCCGCAAGGCGAAGATCGCGCTGGACATCCAGGGGTTCGTGCGCGTCCCCCGCGGCAACGACCTGCCCACCGAAGAGTGGCCGGAGCGGCGCGAGGGGCTGGCGCTCGTCCACACGCTGAAGTTGGACCAGGCCGAGGCCGAGGCGCTGACGGGCGAGACCGACCCGCTCGCCGCGCTCCCGCAGGTCGCCGCCTACGGGCCGAAGGAAATCGTCCTCACTCACGCCTCGGGCGTTACGGTGTGGGCGGAGGGGAAGGTGTACCAGTCGCCGTTCGTCGCCGAGAACCTCAGCGGGCGCACGGGTCGCGGCGACACGTGCATCTCCACCTACCTGGCCCGCCGCCTGACGCGCGAGCCAGACGAGGCCTGCCGCTTCGCCGCCGCCGCCACGTCGCTGAAACTGTCGCAGCCCGGCCCGCTCCGCCGCCCACTGGCCGAGATTGAGGCATTCGCCGCGACGCTGCCGGTGAGGGTGTTGCGGTAGCCCAATTTCTGGATTAGCGATGATTAGAAAGACTCAATCGGAGCCTCAATTCGTGCTCTGCATCCGCAACGAAGGCGCTGAAGACCTGGAGTTGCGCAAGGTGTACCAACTCCTTGAGGATGAGTCTGCGGCTAAAGACGGCTATGTGAGGGTCATTGACGAATCCGGCGAGGATTACCTGTACCCAGCGGATTACTTCATCCGTCTGGAGTTGCCGCAAGAGGCCGTGGCCGCACTGGCCCTGACGGCGTGAAGCCGCGACTCGGAGCCACGAAGGGGCTTCGCTCCCTCAGCGCGGGGGTTCAGCCCCGCGCGTCCCGACGCCAACCCCGCCCGACGCTGAAGCATCGGGCTAAACGCGCAAAGCCCTGCGGGCTGGGGCAAATTTGCGTTCATTCGCGTGGATTCGCGGTTCCTTGTCGCCCGACGCTGAAGCATCGGGCTAAACGCGCGAAGCCCTGCGGGCATGCCGACCTCACCCCCTCGTTCCCCCTCTCCGCTGGCGGAGAGGGGGAAGCCGAAGGCTGGGGGTGAGGTGCGAAGCCCTGCGGGCTGGGGCAAATTCGCGTTCCTTCGCGTGGATTCGCGGTTCCTTGTCGCCCGACACCGAAGCGCCGGGCTAAACGCGCAAAGCCCTGCGGGGGCCGGTTTGCTCGTAGATAAAATGGAAGGGCTGACGACCTTGTTGTACAATCGCGGGTTAGCGGAGCGTTCCACCCTATCCGCATACAACTTATGGCATTTTGCCAAGGAGGTCAGCCCGATGAGTATTGTATACTATGGC
>Ga0067045_1027969_pt1 | contig 48183 bp, 44 predicted proteins | sample TerdegcTABiofilm_FD_59184 | JGI IMG/M metagenome (GOLD analysis project Ga0067045, IMG submission 59184) | Combined Assembly of (Gp0054472, Gp0054536) Wastewater bioreactor microbial communities from Singapore -Terephthalate degrading...
GCCCTTGGAAGAATTGCCGCTTTTCAGCACTTTGTGGATCTTTCTGGAGAGCTTGCCGACATCGTACAGTTCGGGATGGTTGTAGATTTGCTCGGTCTTGGAATTCGTCCAGCCGAAGATGGCTTTGCGGACTTCCTGGTTGATGCCATTTTCCGCAAGAATGGTATCCAGGGAGTGACGCAAGGCATGGACCCCGGCATGGGTTATGTTTGAAGCTTTCCGTGCGTGCTTCACTGAATCATGCCATGCCCAGTAATCAATGGCTGAGCCGTCCTGGTTCTGGAAAACAAGGCCGCTTGGTTTTCGTTCCTTCTCAAGGAGCAATTGGAGCTGCTTTGGATAGACTGCTTTGCGCGTTTTCCCCCATTTGGGCGTCGTGAGCTCTTCTAACGATACATTTTGCGGAAGATTCTGCAGAACCATGATGGTGCCTTCTTCGGGGTTCAAGTGCTCCCAGAACAGCGCCCGGATTTCGCCTGCACGAAGCCCCGTGTACCGCGCCGCCATGGTCATGAGCCAATGGGTCCGATTAGGCCAATGCTTGGGATCGAGAAATTTGTCGAGCTCTGCTTTGGTAAGCGGCTTTCGCACCTTCGGCTGGTAGGATATCTTGGCAATTCCATTGCAAGGGTTCGATGCCAGTTTTCCCCGGATAACGGCTTCATTCATGATAATATGGAAAGTCTGGTAGATGCGTTGGGCTGTTCTGGTTCTTCCGTATGCCTTGACGATCCGGTCCTGGAGGTCGATAACGTCCCCCCGCCCTATTTCGCCAAGCTTCATCCGGGATATGGGGTCTTTAAGCAGGAAATCATCGACATACTGACGATTGTCCTCTTTCGTAGATTCCGCATAGCTTTTGCCTTGGTTTAAGAGCCGGGTGATATGAGGACAGTCTTTCTTAAAGAAAAGATCTGCCCAATCGCCGAATCTTCCTGTCGGCATGCCTGCCTGCGATTTGAGCTTTTCATATTCAAAAGCCGCCCATTTTATTGCCAAGTCCCGGTTCTTCTGACCGCTTGATCGTGCAGGGAGTATTTTGCCGGTTAAAGGATCTTTGAATCGGAAATAATAAATCTTGCCTCGTTTTTCTGTATAGAAATCTTTCATATAAAATACCTCCATATGATTTTTGCCATACTTTTGTCATACTTCATGGAGGTTTGAAAACTAATTCTTTATAATATAATGGCCCAGGGCCGATTCGAACGGCCGACCTGCTGCTTAGGAGGCCGGGGAAACTACCTTCTAAACCACTATATAAAAAGGAATTATTTCACAACTATTTTCTATATCAATAATTACTGTATCTTTATGTACCACTGCGTTTCATAGACAATACTAGAAAACGTCACAGTGTACCGCGATCCTGCTGCTCTTTTTTTTCAGCTATAGACTTTCTTGAAATGCAGCTTTTCCAAACGGCATAGAATCCGTAAAAGGTTGGAAGCTGGATCCACCACGGAGCAGGATAGGAACTCGGTTTTATCTCTACACCAAGTTTTGTACTAAGAAGTGAATACTTAATATCGTAGTATAGATAAGTTATCAGAATTGAAAGCACACAGATTCCAAGCCATCCAAGGATTGCAAGACCCCACCTTCTTTTAATCTTTTCACCTTCCATTATACCTTACCTCCATGATCCTATTACAAAAGGTATTACATTATCCGACAATCTATGCGGATGAGTGTATCTGGTTTTCTTCTGATTGGGTTCTCTTTTTTCTAATTCTGTCTGCTTTAACAGATACGAGGGCTTGAATTTCATCAAGATCTTCACTTGGTAAAAGGAGTAGATCACTACATAAGTCGCTTAGCCTTTCAGGGGTTATTGGCAAACTAACTCCACTCACAAGCCATTCAACCGTTGTATCTAATTCTTTTGCAAGCCTAACTGCATCATCAGCTCTGAGATAGTTATTACATTTTCTAAGTGTATTATAGGTGTTTAAGCTGATATTTGCCGACTGGACAACATCAGAAATATTTCTACCCATCAGATGAGCGCGTTCCTTCACTCTATCAAAGAAGTCCATATACAATATTGTAATACTAAAAATGTTTATTTCAACACTTTTTTTGCTTGACATTATGTCTAAATAAGCCGATAATATCATCAAGGGTGGTTTAGGAGGACATAATATGGAACTTATTAAGAAATACAAGATCCGGCGGAATGGGGACCGGGGGCAGGTGGTAAGCATTCCACCGGTCTTCATTGATGAGCAGGGAATTAAGGTGGGGGACGTAATAAGATTCTATGCCGAGGGGGATAAGCTAATCCTTATCCCCGAGAAAGCCAAAGAGGTGACGGCATGAATCTCATTTCCGTCCAAGAGGCTTGTTCCCTCTACAAAATGTCAAGGAACACCCTGTACCGGAGAATCGGACAGCGGAAGTTTGGCACCTACAAGAATGGGAGACTCACCCTTATCGACAAGGATGAGGTCGAACGATGGCTCAAGAAAACTCGCAGGGAATCAATCCCTGCAAGGAAATAAAGGAGGATCCAAATGGATCGTGGTGATGAATTTGATGAGGTGGAGCTTGTACAGCTCCCATCGAACGATGAGATCACAGCAGATCTCAATGATCGGCGCACTTTCCTGGGTGGAAGCGATGCGCCCGTGGTGATGGGCATCTCCCCATGGAAGACACCATATCAACTATGGATGGAGAAGACCGGGCAAGCCGCCCCACCCGACCTGTCAGAGGTAGAGCGGGTCCGCTTCGGAATTCTCCTGGAAGACATTGTCGCCCGGGAATTCATGTCTCGGACGGGGTTCAAGGTTCGGAGGGTTAACCAGCGGCAGATCTTAAAGCGAAAACCCTATCTTGTAGCCCAGATTGACCGCCGTATTGTCGGCGGCGGAATCCTTGAGTGCAAGACCGCCGACGCTTCGCGCAAGTCGGATTGGGATGATGGCGTTCCTGATCACTACATGGCCCAGGTGCAGCACCAGCTTCTTGTCACTGGAGAGAGCTTTGCGTATATCGCGGTCCTCTTCGGGGGAAACACATTCCAGTGTTTCCGCATCGAAAGGAACGAAGCCCTCATCGCCAACTTAGAGATCATCCTTGACGACTTTTGGACTAAGGTTAAAACCTTTACCCCACCAGAACCATCTTCTACTGAGGAAGCCCGCCAGATGTGGCGCAAGCCCGTAGGGGAAATCGTGATCGGCGGGGACGAGGAAAAGGGGATCGTGAAAGACCTTCTTTCCATAAAGGAAGAGATCAAGGTTTTGGAAGGAAGGCAGGACGAGCTGGAACTCGCCCTGCAGAAGAAACTAGAAAACCTTGGCGACACGCTCACTGTAGGCGGGATTCCAGTTGTGAGCTGGAAGGTCCAGTCAAAAACCACACTCGACACCAAGGCTCTCGAAGCATCCTACCCCGACATCGCAAGCCAGTTCAAGAGAACCTCCGAATACAGGCAATTCCGCGTCCTCAAGGGTGCGAAGGATGTAGCATGAGAGTCGTCATCGATCTTTCGGACCAGGAATTCAAGGAACATCTGATGTATGCCCGAGCAAAGGGCTTCATATCGGAGAAAGGTTCCGTGGCAGTCAAGACTCTCCTCACCTACTGCACCAAGAGCCACATGAAGAAATATCCCCTTGGAGAGGCGCAGAAGCGCGAGATGGAGAAAATCTACGGCCTACAGGGTGAAAACCCCGTAGCGCCAAGCGAAAGCCCCGTATCGGGGCAAGGAGAATCGTGATGGACAATCCATTCGGCAATCTTCCAGCAAAACCAGCGGAAGTGGAAATAGAATCCTCCCGCGCAATCGCGGAAGTTCAAGGCCAGATCGTCATGGCCAAGAAGTTTCCCAGAGATCCCGTGGTAGCCATGGATCGAATCCTTGCGGAATGCAGGCGTCCCTCTTTAGCGGAGCAGGCGCAGTATTCCTTCCCTCGGGGCGGGGCGATGGTCGAAGGACCAAGTATCCGCCTTGCGGAAACCATCGCACGGAACTGGGGCAACGTCTCTTTTGGGACGGTAGAAGTGGATAGGACGGGTAACGAGTCGTCCATGTTGGCCTACGCCTGGGATCTCGAAACCAACGTGATGGCGCGACAAGAATTCAAGGTTCGGCATATCCGAGACACAAGGCAAGGCGGAAAGAGCCTCTCCGACGAAAGGGATGTGTACGAGCTCACAGCCAACCAGGGCTCTCGCCGGGTCCGGGCCTGCATCTTGCGGATCATCCCTGGGGATGTAGTGGACACCGCCGTGGCGGAATGCGCTGCTACCCTGCAAGACAAACTGGGCGATGTCCAGGAAAGGGTTCCCAAAATGGTCGAAGGATTCTCCGCACTGGGAGTCTCCCGCCTGCAGCTCGAAAAGAGACTCCGCCACCGGCTCGATACCCTAAATGGGCCGGAATATCTCTCCCTGCGAAAGATCTACCAGTCCATCAAGGACGGCATGGCGACCGTGGAAGACTACTTTGAGCCCGAGGAAAAGCAGAAAGCGAAGCAGGAGGAAAAGCCTTCCGTCACCGATGTGGCGAAGAAGGCTGCGGAGAAGATCAAGGGGAAAAATCAAGTCGCTGAAATGTTCAAGGGAGTGGCAACCGTTGAACATACCGTCGATACTCCTCCGGCCTACGGAGAGAAGAAAGACCAGGATATGGAGATCTTCTGATGAAAAAGATGCGATGGCTTAAAAAGAAAATTCGGTTGTTCTGGGCAAGAAACATTCTTGTACGGCTTATCGCCTACACCATCACCACTATCATGTTCTTTCTAGTCATCGCTCTTTTTTACCTGATGGCGGCAGCAGACTACGCGCAGTTGCGTGGATTTTAGGAGAGTATATGCAGCTTGAATTGATTCCAAACATTGAGATTACAAGAGAACCTGGATCGATAGCTGATAGATTCGCACGGTTCCATGAGGCCAATCCTCATGTGTATCGAAACCTCGTGCAGCTTGCCAGGATGAAACGCATAGGAAGACCAAATAGAAAGCTATCTATCGACTTTCTCTATGCGATTCTCCGGGATAGGTACGATGAAGCCCATGTTCTCCCAGACGGGGAGGAATACTACCTAAACAATGATTTCAGATCCCGCTATTCAAGGCTCATCATGGAAAAAGAGCCCGATCTAAAAAATGCTTTTGAGATTAGACGATATAGGGAGCGTGCATAATGGCGCGCAAAAGAATGGTAAATCCGGACATCTGGACAGATGCGGGTTTTATGGAATTGTCGTGGGGTGCACGGCTACTTTTCATTGGCTTAATTTCGAGAGCCGACGATGAAGGACGAGGGAATGGATCCGCAAAGAGCCTAAAAGCGGCTATTTTCCCCTCTGACGATATCACTATCGGCAAGGTCGAAAAACTCAAGGAAGAGGTTGAGTCGTTTACCCGGACAAAGTTCTATGAAATCAACGGCCAGATCTACTACCAGCTTCATAAATGGCGGTCGTATCAGCAGATACAGCATCCGACTAAATCATCAATACCGCCATTCATTGAGGACTCATTGAATACTACCGGAAAGCTCAATGAGGATTCACCCCAATTAGTTAATGAGTTAGTTAATCAAATAATTAGAGCCAATTCAATGAGCGACGATGGAAAGTCGCCGGGGCCGTCTTTGATGCGGCCCGGCGACAATTATGCTTGCTCATCAAAGGATCAAATGATAAAGGCCATGTTCGCAAAAATTAAGGCGGTAGAATCATGACAACAATACTGAATATCTTGGTTTTCGTGGTATTTTTCTTGCTTTTCTTTCTTCTTGCGGTAGTCTCTGTGGTTTTGGTCATTGAAAGGAAAAATAACAAATGAGTTACAAAAGAACTTATTATACAAAAACCCCAAAGAAATCTCGTAAACTTGATGAGTTGGATTACCAAACCTTGGTTCACAGACTAGACAAGGAAGTAGCAATCTATATCAAAAAGACCTTTGAGGTAGCACCTGGTATTTCGAGGTGCTACACCTGTAAGAACCTTTACGAGACGAAGGATATTCAGTGGGGGCATTTCATTTCCAGAAGGTATTACGCTGTTAGATGGGATCTGCGGAATTCCAGGCCACAGTGTCGCGGATGCAATGGTCCACGTGGAGGAGAGCCTTTTAAGTTTCGATGGTACCTTGTTGAGGATATAGGTGAGGAAAATGTTAAGGATCTCGAGAGCCTTGCCAGGATGAACGGAGAACGGAATACGCCCCGCGAAGTTTTGATAGAGAAGATAAAAACCTTCAAAGCTATGAACAAGAAATTCAAGGAGTGAACCTATGGTCCAAGTAACTATTACCCTTGAGGACATCGAATACAAAGTCCTCGAACGAGAATACAAGATTCGCGGTCTGGATGAATTCCATACCGGAAACAACCCAACCCCCAGGGATATGGTGACGAAGAAGATCGTCGAAGGAATCAAGAAGAATGAGCGAAAAAATAGCTAATTTTAGTATAATCTTTGTAAAAGTATTACAAAAATTTATGGGGGCGAAGCAATGAGCAGGATGATTATTTATGCGGAGATAGAAGCAGAACGCCGTAGGCAGGAAGAGAAATGGGGAGTCCAGAATCACCCAATGAACACTAATACGCACCATTGGATTTACACCGCTCTCGCTAAAGATGCGAAGAAGAGCTGCGATACTGCCGTGAAAGAAGGAACCATTACATGGTTCGACATCCTCTTTGAAGAGTTCTGCAAAGACTTCGCAGAGCGTGATCTTTGTCGCCAGAGGGAAGAGTTGATTCAGGTCGCCGCCGTCTCGGTGCAGATGATTGAGTACATCGATAGGAGGCTGGGATGAGCGACAACTTATGTAACAAGGGCAGAAAAGCGAGAGTCAAAAAATGATAGAAAAAGATAGTGTTATTTCAATAAAGGGACTTTGGGCGCGACTGTTGGAGCTGTTCGGAGACCCGCATCCAGAGCTGGACGAAAGCCACGCCAAGACACGGTATGAGATGTCAATAAGGAGGTGAGCAATGACCAAGCTGCAAGGCTGGCGAGTCACCGAAGCGTGGAGGTTCCCTATGACCCGACATGACGGGATTTTCTGGTTCCGAGAAGGAGTAAAAAATGAGGTACCCAGAGCCTAGCGATAAAGACAATTCTTTTCCAAGGTATCTTTGCATTACTTCCATGCAGATTACTACAACCAAGCCTGTGATAAGGGAAAAAAGAGTAAGGGGAAAAAAGGTTTCATGCTTTATCGTTTGTTATGATACGGGAGTCAAGTTTTACTTTGACACCATGGTAAGCGCGGCAGAATATCTTGGTGTATCTTATGACCTGGTCAAAGTGCATTTATTTAAGCGTAGACATGGCATTGATATGGTTTCAAAGGATCAGTATGGCAAAAAATTCAGAATCTACCAAGAAACCTAGGAAAGAGACTCGGAAAAGACTTCCGCAAAAACGATATGACGCAACAAGAGTTCGTTGGGATGCTTTCATTAAGCTATTCCTTGAAAACAATCTGCGAAATCAGGAGATGGTTTATAGGGAAGTGTATAAGTGTTCGGAAAAGTCTGCGCGTTCAGCGGTTTTTAGGCTTTTACGCCTTCCTGCTTTTCAGGAGCATTTCGCCAAGAAGCTCAAGGAATGCCTGGGAGAGGAGAAAGCTACTCTTGAGATCCGTGTTGTTAAAATGTGGATAACAAGGGCATTTTATGATATCACGGACATCCTTGATGCTGACGGGCGACTTGTTGATACCATGGGTAACCTGAAAAAGAATGGTCTTTCCTGCGTGATCGATGGCATTGATATCCGGGTGGATAAAGATGGCGGAGAGCACGTTGTCTACAAGCTGGCAGATAGGGACAAAGCCCTCTCGATGCTCAAGGACTATGCCCAGATTATCAACGAGCCGGTAAAGAAAGTGGATGTCAACCTGAACCCCGGCGATGCGCTTTCGCCAAAGATTTTCATTGTGCAACGAAGGACGGTAGAAGAATGGCAGGAGTTTTACAAGACAATCTCATCTGGTGGCCTCAACCAAGACAAGCAGTCGCCCTTTCCTCCCCCGCCTTTGAGCTCTTCTTCGGGGGCGCAAAGGGTGGCGGGAAGAGCGATTTCCTCCTTGCCGATTTCACAACCGACTACGAATACTGGGGTGAGGCGTGGCGAGGTGTCTTATTTCGAAGAGAATACAAAGAGCTCGAAGAGATAGTAAATCGCTCACATCAGATCTTCGGGAAAATCCCTGGTGCTGAGTATAAGGGAGGAGATCAAAGGACATGGTATCTTCCTGCCCCTCATGCCAAATACCCTGGATATGCTACATTGCGCTTGAGAAACCTTAAATCCATGCAGGACGTAGGAGAATACAATGGACATCAATATCCTTGGATTGCTTTCGACGAGCTTACTGAGCATATAACTCCAGGACCCTATGAATTCATGATTGGATGCTGCCGGTCCGCAATGGGTGCTCCGTGTCGAATCCGGTCGTCAGGCAATCCTGGTAGGCCGGGGCATGGATGGGTAAAAGCTCGATTCATCGATGTATGCCCGCCGTTTGACTATTATATCGACCCTAAGACTGGGCTATCTAGGACTTTTATCCCGAGTCGTCTTGAGGATAATCAGATCCTCATGCAGAACGATCCAGACTACGAAAAGCGCCTGCTCACCTATCAGCCCCACCTGGTAAAAGCTCTCCGCTGGGGAGACTGGGATATCATCGTCGGCCAAGTTCTCTCAGAGTTCTCTCGTGACACTCATGTGATACCGAGAGTATCCCTTGATCAATCATGGTATCGCTTCTGTGCTATGGACTGGGGCTTCGCCCGGCCATTTTCGATCAACTGGTTTGCTGTCAATGAAGATGGCAGAGTGATTGTTTACAAGGAATGGTACGGATCCACCGGGAACCCAAACGAAGGGCTTCGGATGGGTGCAAAGGAAGTCGCCAAGAAAGCATGGGAGATGTCCCTTGATGATGGAGTCACCGTCATGGTCGCAGATCCTGCCTGTTGGTCGAAGAACGACGAAACCGCATCTATCGCGGAAACCTTCGAAGCTGCAGGTTTTGAGATGGTAAAGGGCGAAAACGACCGCAAGAACGGACTCCAAGCTCTGCACGACCTCATGATGGCCAAAGGACATGATGGTAGGCCAATGTTCCTCGTTATGGAGAACTGCACAAACTGGTTAAGGACAGTTCCATACCTTTCAGCAGATCCGAGAAATCCGGAGGACGTGGACACCGAGGGAGAGGATCATAGCTATGATTCGACACGATATGGTGTTATGTCAGAATATGTGTGTAACCCGAAAATTTTGCGACGACCTGCAAAGATGAGAGCCGTAAACACAAGGCCAAAGTACGATCCAATGACATACGGATTGCGTTAATCTTTGTTGCATTTACTCAAGATCTCCTAATCCTACAACAACATTGAATACTTTTATCTCGAAAAAATATTTGAAATCATTATTTTAAGGATTCTTTTCAATTCTCTTGAGTAAAAGTTTTTATTCTGTTTCTTCTATCCTTGGACAGGTTCATCACCAACCACAAGCCGAACAGGCCCGTGAGGGGAAACCCAAGTCGGGCCACTTTCCTAGGAGGGCGGGATGAAGGATAATAAAAAGCAGCAGCCAGCAGGCGACAGGTCCTATATCGCAGACGTACTCGGTGACGAAAGCCCTGAAACTACACAATCCGACATCGCAGGCTTTATGGCAAGGAAGACCGAAGAAGGTGAAGAGTATCTTCCGGAGGAGAGCCCTGACGCCATGGGAATGACCAGGGAAGAAGCAATCCGTGCAATGGCGAAGTCCGAGGGGATCCAGAACCCCGAAGGCGATATGGAAGAGCTCTTGAAACAGCTGGCCGAGAAGAAAAAGAAAAAGACCATGCCGTATGAACCCAAGGTTGACAGGCCCGGAATATGAAAGAGAAACTCATCGAAGAGCTTGTATCTCTTATTTCCTCGCTCGAACAGGATCGAAAGCCCTATGAGAGTGTATGGGATGAGGTGACGGACAACTTCTACTCAAAGCGAAACTTCTACCTTCCCACCAACAAGAACGCATCACGCAAGCCGGACCACAAGTATTCCTCCCGAGCCAAGAGAGCATCCCATATCGCATCCAAGGGCTTCCAGGGATACACCGCAGACCGGAGAGCGGATTGGCTGCAGCTTGTCTTTGAGGATCAATCGCTTATGGGGATGTATGGCGTTCAAGACTGGCTTGAGACGAGCCAGAGGACGCTACTTGCACACTTTTCCAGATCCGGATTCTACGAGAGCCTTGCAGAAGCAATTCCCGATGGGATGAACCTCGGGACAGCCTCTATCTATTCAGAAGAGAACGTTGCCCAAGCCCGGATAGTTTTCAAGGCGCGGCACCCGAGAGCGACGTGGTACGCGGAGAATGCCTTCCAAGAAGTCGATATCGCCATGGACGAGGAATATATGTCATTCAGATCTATGGCTGAGCGGTTCGGTGTAGAAAATCTGCATCAATCCTGGCAGCAGATGGCGGAGCGCCAGCCTTTTGACAATCAGACCATCAGGCATATCGTCATGCCAATGGATGAGAGATATCTGCAATTCTCCTCCGGTCCCAAGTCGAAGAAGATGCCGTTCGTGTCAATCTGGTTCGATCATCATAACCGGCACATCATAGATGTGGGAGGATACTGGGAATTCCCGTATTTCGTTTGGCGGTACGACAAGTCGGATGCAGAAGTCTACGGATCCTCATGTCCAGGATTTGAAGTCATTGACGATTCCTACGTTGCCAATCAGATGACCAGGACCAGGATAGCTTTGGGAAACCTCATAGCGGATCCTACCATGATCGTCCCCGAGGAGCTTGAGGGATCAGATTTTATCCTGCCTGGGTATCACATATACACAACCCGTAGAGACCAAAAAATTGAACCAGTTCCTCTTGGGGCGAATTACCCAATAACTGTTGACAATGAGGACAGGATAGAGCAGGCCATAGATGCTCATTTCAACGTGCCAATCTACCAAATGCTACAGCAGCTCGAAGCCAAGAACAAAACTGCGACGGAAGTGATAGAGATTGCTGGAGAACGTGTTGCCCTCCTGGGTCCGACTGTAGGCCGCTATGAGCTCGATGTTCTGCAGCCAGCAGTCCGGAGATCATTCAATCTCCTCCGCAGAGCAGGACTACTCCCTCCCCCGCCCCGCGCTGTCATGGATGCCATCGAGCAAGGCGAAGTCCTAAAAATCGAATTCGTAGGCCGACTATCCCAGATCCAGAAGCGATACTACAAGACGGATGGAATCGGACAGGTCTTTGGATACATCGGTGCAATCCGAGAAGTGAATCCCGATGCCCTGGATAACATCGATTTCGATGCTCTCACCAGGGAATCGCTTGAGAACGCCGGAGCTCCTGCTTCTGTCATCCGGGAGAAAGAAGACGTGGCGAAGATCCGGGAGAACCGGATCCAGCAGCAGCAAGAGATCCTGCAGAAACAAGAGCAGATGGCGACGGCTGAAAGACTCGCCACGAACGCAGACAAGCTCGGCAAAAGACCCGAGAATGGCTCACCGCTTGAAGCTATGGGGCGACAGGCATGAGCGAGGCAAAAGAGCTCAAGGAACGGCAGGAACGCGAGCTACGGATGCTGTATCGCACCGTGTTCGGTTCAGAGCAGGGGAAGAAGGTTTTATTCTCCATCCTGCAGGATCTTGGGTTTCTTTCAGAGACGGAAGGCGAAAGGACAGTTTTGCGTAACTATGCAACGTTCCTTATCCGGGAACGGATAGGGCTAAACGACGCGAGAGGGTTTATGTCCATTGTGGAGACATTGCTTTCGAGCGGTAAATAGGAGGCTTTAGATGCCAGAACTTATGGACCAGGGCGCGGGTCTCGAAAGAGGCAACCACACCCGGGACGATGACGCAGGAGAGGGAGCCGCCGGAAGCTTCCTTGACGGTCTTCTCGATGAAACCGGTAGTGGTTCCGCTTCTGCGTCGCAGGGCGAAGCCCAGGCCGCAAAATCGGAGCAAGCGACAGGAGGCAAAGCGACTGTAGAGCTGCCCGGATTTGCTTCTGCTCTACCCAAAGAATCGAGAGCCGATGAGAAGATTACCGCGTTTGTGTCCAAGTTCAAATCCTGGGATGAGGTCGTCAAAGCGGCAATCGGGCTTGAGGGGAAAATGGGTGGGATGGTAAGCATACCGAAAGAGGATGCGAGCCCCGAGGAGAAAGCCGAGTTTTATGCAAAGCTCGGAGTTCCCAAAACACCAGATGATTACAAACTCGGAGAAGATGCTAGAGTCAAGGCAGATCCAGACCAAGTAAAAGCATTCCGCGAATTCGCTCATAAGCACGGATTCACACAAGCGCAGGTTGAAGCCTTATGGAAAGAATCGAACGAAGCCACGGCAAAACTTTTCGCCCAAACCGAGGAAGCCAGAAAGCAGGAGCGTGTACAATCGTTCCAGTCAATGGTATCCGCGCTGAAAGCAGAATGGGGAAAGGATTTTTCGCGTAATGATGCTATCGTGAAGCGAGGAATTGAAGCCTTCGGCACACCGGAATTTGTGAAAACCGCGAAGATGAAAGGGTATTTTGCAGATCCGGAGCTGGTCAAACTCTTTTACAGAGTTGGATTGGCTGTCCAAGAGGATTCTTCCAGCGGACGTGGAAGGTACGGTCAGGGAAGCGGAAGCGACAAGCCAGGAATTGATAGACCAGGACTCTAAATTTTCACCGAGGATAGGGGCTAAAAATGGCTACCCTTTCCTTAAACGATCAACTGACTCCCATCGAACTCGCTAAGCGATTCGGGGATAAGTCAACCACATTCATCATCGAGTCACTTGCAGAAACAAACGAAATGATGCTCGATGCGGTCATGGGTGAGGCGTCTGATGGTACGGTAAACCGCACCACTGTACGCGCTACACTTCCCACTGGAACCCGCAGAATCTACGGCCAGCCCATCGCTGCAGAAGCTAGCCAGACCAGGCAGATCGAAGACGGTATCGAAATGCTCGAAGCCTATTCGGATGTTGATGCAGATATGGCTGACCATTCTCCCAACAAGAAAGCCCTCATCGATTCCGAAGATAAGGCTTTCCTTGAGGGCATGGGACAGACTCAGGCGGATGATCTTCTTTATGCGCGGCGCTACAACGGTCTTGAGTATATCGATGGGATCTACGCAAGATTCCCCAGCACAGCAGACGGATCTTCTGTAATCAAGGTTGAGACTTCCGGTTCAAATCTCACCTCCATCATCCTCGTTAAATGGGCTGAGGACAAAGCAAAGCTCATCTACCCGAGGGGAATATCTGGTCTCGGAGTCTCCGCTGAGTGGAGGGGTAAACAGGATGTCACCATCCTTAAAGCGGATTCGACCCTGGGAACATTGCCCATGTACCGGACCTTCTACAAGGCCCACTTTGGCATCACGGTTAGGAATTCCAAGGCGATAAAGCGGGTCTGCAACATCAATCCGGCTTCTTCGACCGCGGAAAACATTCTCAAAGCCCTTGTGACCGCGAAGAACAAACTCCCTCCCGGCAATGGCACCGTCGTGGCGTACATGAACTCGGATGTTTTCACCATCCTTGAGCAGTACACCATGATTTCCCGCTCGATCTACACCGCCACCAAGGATGATCCATGGGGCAGACCGACCACCCATTTCGGGGAGATCCGGTTCCGCAAGATGGATGCGCTGCTCTCCACCGAGTCGCTTGTATCCTAATCGAATAGGGGAATCCTTCCGGGTTCCCCGCAGCTTTCTTCCAAGGAGAAGATAAATGCCGTTTCATGTTAAGAACGTCTTCTGCAAAGAGAAGGACGTAAAATCTTCCGGCACCGTGTATTCAGACGTGATCGATACCGGCGCTGCCAACGTAGGGGACATCGAGCCCATCGTTCTCGAAATCTGGTCCACGGTTAACGCTGCCGGATCTGATGGCAGACTTGCCATCTCCCTCCAACATTCTGCCGACGAGGCATTTTCGTCAGCACTTGAGTCTGGGATCTCTCTTTCCGGGCTCGCTGCTGCCGATCTTGTCAAGGGCAAGGTTCAGGAAACCGTAATACCGAGCGGTCTCAAGCGATACTTGCGGATCAAGTTCGTTACCACTACGGCTGGATCAACATACTTCACAGCCTGCAACATCACAGCCGCTCTGCGTAATAGGGGGTAAGCATGGCCGTAAGCAAGTTTGACGTGCCAGAAAAGACCGTGAGGAGATTCCGCTGTATCCGCACCTGCTTCTGGAATAACACCCTTTGGGTAGGTGAAGACCGTGTGAAGGAGCGAGGAGGTGGCAAAATCTCTACGGTCGAATTTGAAGGACCAACAAAGATCCCAGCCAATTTCCAGTTTGAAAACTGGGAAGAGTATTGAGCAATCGCCGGGGGCCGAAAGGCTCCCGGTTCCATAGGAGCGTGGTATGACGGAAATAGATATTGCGAACAGGGCTCTTGCCAAGAATCATGTGAATGAAAAAATCACCTCATCTGACGGCACCCTGGCACATGCCACAAGCTCAAATTTTTCCACCACCATCATGCAGGATCTCTACCATTCTGCTCGGAAGCAGATCCTTCGCCTTGCTCCATGGACCTGTGTGAAGACCAGGAAGAAACTTGCTTCTCAAGTGAGAGTAGCTGATACAGAATACGCTGAAGGTGAGCTCGTTGTTGGGCTCCATTCCGGGATTTATGCCGTGTACGAATGCACAACGGCAGGAATCTCAGGGTCCGGGTCAGTGACATGGCCTACATCATCCACCGTTACCGATGGAACCGTGGTATGGACCTTCCGTTTCAACGTGAAAACCTCTGTACTTTCAGAGAATTACCTTGGATTCATCTACAATTTCCCACTACCTGCCGACTACATCAATCAAGTCGAATTCGTTGACGAGTTTGGCAAGACCGTCGTTGCAGAGATTGAGGGTGAAAGAGTATATTCAGATACTGCGAATCTTGTACTTGTCTATGTTCCGGATGAAACGAATCCGGACAAGTGGGACGAGCTTCTGCAGGAAACAATTGTGACCCACGTTGCCTCAGTGGTCTCATTCCCTATCACCGGAAGCCATGAGAATGAAGTCGCTTTTGCCCAAGCAGCGCAAGGGATGGTATCCCAGGCTCTTTCAAAGTCGATAAGGGAGCGCAGGCAGGGGCAGAAGGTGGGGACAGTGTGGTTCCCTGGATTATTTGACAGGGGCCAGCCGTGAAACTGTTCACCGATTTCACACAAGGGGAACTCTCACCCCGCTTCAAGGGTAGACCGGACCTTGAGCTTTATCATAAGGGAGCATTGGAAGTCACCAATTTCGTTCCCTTCTTCCCAGGTGGAATCACCTATAGGCCGGGTTTTGGCTATGTCGGGACTATCGGCACGTATAAGGTCAGGCTCATCCCATTCATCATCTCTGATTCACTCGCCTATATCCTGGAATTCAGGTCAACGAAGATCCGGATATGGAAGAACGGCGCTCTCCTTGTCTCTGGCGGGAATCCAGTGGAGATCACGACCGCCTATACCGATCCGTTTTCCATTCAGTATGCTCAGGATTCAGCCTCCATCTATATCGTCTCAAGCCTTGCTCCAATCAAGGTGCTTTCGTACACTGGCGCAGATTCATTCACATTCACTTCTTTGGAAATCATCGGGAATACAACAATGCCGTTTTCGGGAGATCTTATAGCAGGATCCACCACGGTATCGAACATTCCCACAACGAAAGGTCTTGCTTCCGGGCAGACCGTATCGGGAACCGGGATTCCTGCCGGGACGACCATCGTATCTGTGGGCTCAGGGAGCATCGTAGTATCTGCAGCTCCCACACTCTCAAAGACAGGATCCACCCTCTATTACTCCGTCACCCTTCCATTCCAGAGCTCTGGTAACTATCCCAGGACAATCGCAATCCATGATGGAAGGCTCTTTGTTGCATCCACGGAAAATGAACCGAACGCAATATGGGCATCAAAGCCCTTCGATTATGGGAATTTCACCTACTATGAACACATCGTTTCAACGTCAAAAGAGCTCAGAGAACCATTAAAAGCCTTCACAGGGACCACCACGAATGGATCCACGACAGTCTCCGGGATCTCCGCCGAAGAACTTGAAACGATGAATGTAGGGGACACCATCATGGGGCCGGGGATTCCCTACGATTATCCAGACACAGTGACAAGGATAGAATCGAAAGGATTAACATACCTTGTCCTCGACCGTGCAGCAACCGAATCAGGGACTGTGACGCTCTATGCGTCATGGCATGACCGCTCATTCCCAGAATACACTCAGGTCGAATACATCCGCGACATCATCACACCATCGAACGCATACAAGAAAACTATCGCCTCCGACATCAATGAAACGATCCTTTGGCTTGCCTCGGGAAACGATCTCATCCTGGGATCTACCTGCGGAGAGAGAGTCATTCCATCAGGAGCGAATGCGACGAATTTTATTTGCAAGAAGCAAACCGCCCACGGTTCAGCCAAGATCCAGCCAATCCTTTTTAATGATGCCATCGTCTTTGTAGGCCCAGACAAGAAGGTACTGCGGGAATATGTCTATCGAGGTCTCACCCAGGAATCGCAATCCTACAATGCCGACAGGGTGGATCAATTCGCAGACCATATCCTTACCGAGGTCATACAGATCGAATACTCCTCATCAGGAACTCCAATCATCTGGGCAGTGCAGAATGACGGAACGCTCATAGGGTGCGTCCATGATAGAAGGCTGCAGCTCTCGGCCTTCTTCCGGGTTTCCTGCACCAACGGGCTCATTGAAAGCGTGTGCGTCATCCCGGAATCAGGGAAAGATACTCTGTACGCTTCCATAAATCGTTCAGGAACGAGGTCGCTTGAAAAGCTCGGGGATCTCTTCTCTGGGAAGCATTTGGATTCATGGGTTGAAAAGACCGTTTCGGCGGGGTCTATATCGGGAGTCTCGCACATCTCCGGGTCGGCGAAGCTCGTCTATAACGGGGCCGTATACTCGATCACCATTACGGACGGGGCCGCGTCGGTTCCGGCAGGAATCCCGAATGATGCAGTCGTGCTCGTAGGAAGGCTATTCACTGGGCGAACAAAGCTCCTTCCCGTATCGGACAATCCTATGGGCCAGAAGATGCTCCCCAGGGCGAAGGTGAAGGTATTAGACTCGTATCCATTCAGGCTCGGGGTTGAATCTGCGCTCTCCACCGCTTCAATCTCCTCGAATTACTCCGGGGACGTTGAAATCCAAATCGGTGGGGGATGGGACACTCAAGGGGTGCTGCAGATCGAACAGGAGGGACTACCGTTATCGGTCCTGGCCATAGCTCTCGACGTGAAGACAGGAGGTTAACGATGGGTTTGCTTATTGCAGCTCTTGTCATTGGAGCAATCGCATCAGCTGGAGCGGGGATCCTATCCAGGGCGAACGAACGTCAAGAGGCAAGAGAAAAAGCTAACTATGAAAAAGATAAACTTGCACTCCAGACAGAAACCAATCTTGGAATGCTTGATCTTGATCTTGCGGCTCAAAAAGATGCGGACATGAATCAGGCTACCGCGATAGAGCGCGGAGCCTTGGGTGAAATGACTGCAGGGATGCAGCAATCCTACATCGAGCAATTAGCTGCAGAATCCTCACATGCCGATCTCCTTGCTACCACCGCGCAAGAATCAGGAACGGTAGGAGCTCAGGAAGGAATGTCAGGTGCCCGTAGAGATATTACTCTTGGATCTATCATCTCTTCCGACCAGGCAAGAAGAGTGAACGCATCCAGATCTTCCATCGACCGGCAAAGGGATACAGCTGTCGGGGTAGGTCAAATGAATTGGATAGAATCAAAAACCAGAGCTCAATCATTGAGAGACCGGTACAATGAAAATTCTCCGCTCATGAATCTCTACAACTTTAAGAAGGAGCAGATCATGAAGGGTGCCGAGCTGGAAGATGATTGGCTGGATAAGGTTATTGATGACAATACCTATAACTGGAAATGGGGCTTGGCAGATTTCTTTGGTGTTGCTGGGGCTGCTTCAGGTGCAGTAACTGGAGCCTATTCCAACGGGCTGCTTGGAGGGGAAAGATAATGAGCGATAGCGGGAGAGCATTAGCCCAAGCAATCGGCCAGTTCGGTCAGTCATTCCAGCAGATGGGGGAAACCATCTACAAGGTCGAAGCTGACAACGAGTTCAGGAATCAATCCCTTGCCATCGCGGACGGGATAGAAAAGTTCAATACTTCCCTTCTCACCGACCCAGACCATGGGACCCCAGGCGCGAACGAAGGCTACATGAAGAAATGGGAGGACTATAAAAAGTCCATTGATACCCAGATCCAGCAGGTCAAGAACCCTCTCGCCAAAAAGAGCCTTGAAGGATACGTCACCCAGGTTGCGACAAAACAGCATGAGGCGATTTATTCCATGCAGTTTGATAAGTGGTCGCAACAGATGGTAGCCGATGGAGAAAAGAGGATTGGCGCGATCATGGCGCAAGCGGGGGTGCCTGTTGATGTGAAGATGTTCGCCGTGACAGAGGAATTGGATTCCCTGCAAGCGAAAAACCTCTTACCACCAGGGAAGAGAGCGGAGATCCAAACAAAATACCTAAAGCAAATAGCTTCTGACGAGTTCATAAAGAAAACCCAGTCAATCATGATGGAATCAGGATCTGCAGCTGCTCGTGAGTATATACTCACCGCAGGATTTGAATCCTATAAAATTGGAGATGAATTCGTATCTGTAGATACAGGAGATATTGAAAAGGCTCTTTCATACGTCAGAATTCGCGGAACAGATCTCGGTGACAAAGAATTTACTATCGCCTATGATAAACTTCTCGCAAATTCATTCACCGAAACCGATAAAAATACGTTGCTTGCCTCAGAAAATGTATCAGATTCACAGAAATCAACCATTTTAAGAGAATATTATTCAAGAAATGAAGAAAGTGACGCTGTAGATGCCATTATTGGGATGGGAAACTTTACCAGAATGGCAAATGGTGAATCAAATGTTGGCAAGATTATCACTTGGGCTGATATTGAAAATCTTGCTAAAAATAAGAAGATCGACGCATCAACACTCTCTTACCTGCAAGGACAGTACAATGCTGCCAAGAACCTCATAAAGAAAAACAACAATGACCAAGAATGGGTGTCTGTCATGCTCGACATTACTGATGGACAGATAAAAGACATCAATGAAGCAATTAAGCGCGGGGCAGCCATTGAAAAAGCAGAGGAGGCTCGGGTTCTTTTTTTGCAGACCACAACAAAGAACACCACGGATGCGACGATAAAGGCAAACAACGACGCTACAGATATACTTGCAAGCCTTGAGACTAAAATCATTGCCAAGACCGCGACGGTGGAAGACTTTGATTCTGCGGTTAAATCATTCAAGGCAAGCAAGGATATTCTCGGAGAAGCCTATTCTTCTGTCACTGCAAGGTTGCAATCGTTGCGCTGGAAGTTCACCGATATTATCTCTGAAACAACTCGGGCGAGTCTTGAAAAACGACTTAGAAATGATCCTGATTCTGTGTCTGACGATGAAATATGGGGGCTTAACATTTCAGGCGCCGACTCATCATACCTCGCATCCTTGAAGCTGCAGTCAAAAGATCGTGCACTCCTAACCGAGAACGACAAAGCTCTTATGAAAGCAGCAGACCTCTACGCCGTCAACGAGAAGATAAAGCGCGGTGAAGTCCTGGGAGATGGGGAAAAGGCTCTTACAAGAAAAGACCTTGAGGGCATGAAAGCCTCCCTCTCCCCTGCGGCCTATGTGAAGTATTCCGAGCTACTTGACCGAGATGAAGCTGAATCCGTTGGGATGAAGGAATATTGGGATTATTATGCCAAGATAGAATCCGGCACTGCGAATCAGGACGACATTATGAAGGACAAGAAGCTGTCTTTCTCTATGAAAGCCGACCTTCTGAACCGCCATGCAGCGAAGTCAGGGAATGATGAGCAGAAGATGATCTCAAAAATGGCATTAAACCTTGTGCGGAAGCTCAACGGAGAAAATATCGGGGATGATAAATTCCTTACCTATGCCGACCTTGCTACGATCAAGGATCCGCAGGCTCACCAGCTGGCGGTGAACGCCATCGCCGACAGCGTGAAGTTCTTGAAGGCTAAAGGAAAGGGAGAGCGGTTTCTTGCTGCTTACAAGGATATTGTTGAAGGTAAGACCACGGATGGTGTTTCCATCCTGGAAAACAAGTCCCTTGAACCAGATGAAGCTATCGAATTGTACGGGTTTTTTATTTCATCAGCAGACAAGAAAGAAGAAACAGAAAGAGGAGTGGTATCAAAGCAGGTTTTTGAGAAGTTCCAGATAGCCAAAGCCACCGCCATGAATACCCTGAAAGAAGGGCAGAAACCGGTTAGCATCGACGAGTTCAAGGAGTTCGTCGCGTCATTCGATGAAAAACAGCTTCCATTGAATGTAAGAAAGCTATTTGATGACGCTGCTGACAACCTAGATTCGACCACCGCCGCCGATAGGCTTTCCAGAAAAATCAGGGAAGCAGGGGCATTATGGGTGGAGAATGGATCATTTACCAAAGAGGATGAGCAGAAAATTTCCGCAGAGATCGAAGCTGCCCCGCTGCCTGATAAAGACTGGGCAAGGGCTATGGTTCAGACCTATAAAAACAATGCACAAGCTGTTGCTCGACAGAAAGCCGATGACGCATGGATCCAGAGCCAAAGGACAAGAACCGCAGAAGAACAGAAGGCGGAAGATACACGTAAAGCCCAAGTTGAGGCTAGAAAGGTAGCAGCGTCAAGGCTTCTTGATGAGTTCAAGGTTGAGCTTGGTAAGGGGATGACTGAAGATGAATACTTGGGATTCCAGGCCCGGTATATCGAAGTTTTCAAGGACGCTCCAGAGGAATTCTCAAGCGCGTGGAGGCTTGCCGATGTTCTCTATGCCGGCGTGACGGATAAAGAATACGCCAAGAAGGAAAGCACCCTCTCTTCCGCGTTCAACGAGCTTGTGAGCTCTAACACGATTGAGGGATATAAAGCCATTGGAGAAGTCCTCTCCATGGCCATGATTAACAAGGTATTCCCTACAGACTCGAAGATGGATGTAAAGGGCCGGGAATACTGGGCGGAGAAACTCCAGACCTTCCAGAAATCAGACCAGGCAAACAAAGTGGAGAGAACAAATGCCAAAACTGCTCTCATTGAAGCCAGGACAAGATCCTGGGATGTTGTGACGGGTGTAGCGAAATATGATCCTTCTGCAGTCTATCTCGATGAATCACTAATAAAGTCGAAATATCAGTTTCTTTCCGCAGAGGAACGTGATTCGTTTCATAATGATCTGTCACAAATAGCAAGGGCAACTGAAGCGAAAGCTGAAGCAGAGCGACGGGCTGAGGCAGGTACATCAGCAACAGCAAACGAGAAAGCACTTGGAAACGCCGCATACACGATACTTGAGGGGGTTGCAAACATCCTTGAGTACCAAACAAAGACAATGGCGGCGACGTCTACAAGCGTGACCTACACCAATAAGGCAGGAAAGGTTATCACAAAGACAGTAACACCTGAATTATTCGAGGAGATTAAAAAGGAATTCGCTGACGACATGATTCTGTCTGGTGACTGGGGAAAAGCAGAAGGTCTTGCCTTAAAATTCACCAGCAGTGTTAAGGATCCAATATGGGCACCAGTATACAATGAGATTATCAAACTTGAGAAATCTGGAAAGCCTATTTCAGTCGAAACAAGGGCATTTATCGACAGGGCAATAGCAGCAAATCACAATCCGGATACCAAGGCAATAGAAGCTCTTGTTGCTCAGGTTAGAGATAACACCATAAAAATCAATCTATCTAAGACATTCGACCTGATGGAAAAAAAACATGATGTCTCAGAGGATTATTTAACCGGCATCTATAGCGGAAAATGGAAGATTTTCATGAATTCAGATGGAAAAAATTCCACGCCAATACATAAAGAGTTTGAGGAGGTATTGAAAACTTGGTCAGCAAAGACTCTCTCAACAATAAATGCTTTCGCCACAAAAGGTGTATTGATTGAGGGGAAAAATGCTTCAAGGGAAGTATTTGGAAATGGTCATGTGCAATTCAGAGTCAAGGATAAAACCGCCCTTCGAAATGCCGGGGTATCCGGGGATGAAGCTGTATTCTATCTCGGCTTCTACGGAAGTGATGCCCTTCCCATTGTCGAGGTAAAAACAGGGAATACAACAATCGTAAAAGCGTGGATCCCGTGGGAACGGCAATATGGCACAACAGCACAAGGAAGATGGGTAATCGTAGAATCATACGCTACCAATGATGGCAGCATTCGATATCGAAAAACTCAAGAGCAAATCAGCCTGGATAAGACCATGCCAGTCGAAAAAGTACAGCCTGATTCAATCAGCGCGACGCAGGACTATCCTGCGTTCCACTAACAGGGGAATATAATGGCAGACTTGGACTACTTTAGAAAACGATTCGCCACATTCAAGACCATCGAGGAAGAGGAAGAAGAGCTTAAAAAGAAAAAAAGCCCTTTGGACTACTTCTCTCAGAAGATAACAGCTCCGGTTGATGACGCTCCGGAATATCCTGGTGCCAGTGTTGAAGAATGGAAAATTGATGAAGTAGCCAAAGCATACAAGTACGCCATTGAGCAGTCGGATAATCCTCTTGAGATGGAGGATAGATTCAACACAGCCTATTACCTTGCTAAAACCAAAGGCATTGGTTTCACTGAAGCGTTCGAGAACACAGAATCTATCCTGCAAGCAGACTACGGCAAGGCCTTATCCCCGAAGTCGGGTCTTGAAGCCGTCCTGAATGTATGGAAGGCTCAGACAATCAACCGCGAGATCTCAAAGTATACGTACGATCTCAAGAACAAAGCCTTGTCTGGTCAGTATAAAACGATGGATGAGCTCATGTCGGACCCTCTCTATCAGCAGGTGAAGATGCTGGAATATCAGCTTCCTCCTGATGATGTTATTAAAAGAGATTGGCCGGTCAACGCATTGAAGAGCGTCATGCAGATTGTGCCATCTTACACAGAGAGCCTACTGAAAGGCGCAACGGCAGGGATGATTGCTCAGATTGGAGCGACCGCCCTCCTTGGGGCAGCGAAGGGAGCAGTTGTCGGTTCCGTAGGGCTTCCAGGGGCAGGAACAATCGCAGGAGCCGCAGGTGGAGCACTTATCGCAGTGGTTCCCACCATCGCCAAGCTGGCAGGAGCTACCTTTTCCGCCGTCGCTGTTGGCAAGAATACTCAAGAAATGGAAGGTGGCGCTGCGTTTTATGACATGATAAAATTCAGAGATCCAGTTACAGGTCAAAGCATAAATCCGCTCATTGCAGCCAAGTGGACAACTGCCTACGAGGGTCTTGCCTCTGCTGTGGAAATGTCTCAGGCAGATACGTTCTTTGCCCCGTTGCGTAATGGTCTCAATGTTGCACAGGTTCGCGCCGTCAAGGAAGCCGTTAAAGCCAGTGCGAATTCCGTAGCTGATGCTTCCGCAAGAGCTGGGATCCTCTTGAAGATTGCTCATACCACCGCAGGGAAATGGTTCCTGGAATGGGGTGGAAGTGTCGCATCGGAAACATTGGAAGAAGACCTGCAGGAAGGCTTGCAGATTTGGGCTACTGAGTCCGCCAAGCTCATGACAAACCGCCTGGACGGAACTTCTCTATCCCCGGCATCGAAAGAAGAGATTGTGAAACGCCTGGTAGATACTACAGTGGGATCCGTCATTGGCATGGGACTCCTGCAGGCCGGCCCGGCATCTTTCTCCGTATGGGCAGACACCAAGGCGACGCAAGCAGAAGCCAAACCAGAAGCAAAAGCAGAGGTAAAAACAGAGGTAAACAAGCCTTCAATCACACCGATCACACCAGAAACAAAGCCAGTAGAAATCCAAGCGGAGAAACCAGAACCCCAACCCCTGCCTATGGTATTCAAGAGTACAGAGCCATCACCTGGAATTGTAGAGATCCATGGAACCACGCAAGCCGAAGGAGCAAACAGAAAGGCAACCATTATTTCTGTGCTAAATGTGAATGACCAAGAAAAAACAGCTACGGTGTCCTCTATTTCATGGAGCAAAGAAGTAAGGAGTAATCCTGATGAAGCATTACGGCAGGGTATCGAAATTCTAAAGAACGCAAAGTCGGAACTTCATGGATACACTATGCTGTTCCAACCGACCACCAAGATCCAAAAGGCAGTCAAAGATGCGATAGAATCCAATGATCCAAAATTCTTCAATCCTGTTGGAATTGAGCCTGCAACGGCCCCGGAAGCGAAAACCGAAGAGAATGTCGCCCCCCCTAAAGAAAACTCCGTAGCGTTACAGCAAAAGGCTCCAGATGAGAATAAAACCGATGAAGCAGAAACTCTTGGTGTTGTTTCTACTCAGAAGCAGGAGGAAGCCAACAAAAACCCCGTTATACCTGAATCAACGTCAGATGAATTTGAGGAACAAGATTCTCTCGGGACATTGCAAAGAGAAGGTGCACAGAGAATCCAAACAAAGCTTGATGATGAGGGATATAAATACACAGACGAGAAACATTTCGATGTTGACAAGATACAATTCCACCCAGACCTCCCAAATTTCAAAGAAGGAGCCAATAAGGAAGGTGTAGTAAATCCAATAAAGGGAAAGCCAGAACCTCTTGGAATGCCTCCAATAATTGTTTTTCATACGCTGGATGATAAATATTACATGGTCACAGGTAGGCACCGGCTTGATCTTTGGAGGAGAAATAATCTCCCGACAATTCCTGCCCAAGTGCTCCATGAAAAAGATGGCTATACACTTGATGATATGGCTGTTCTTGACGCAGAGATGAACATACGCGACAATCAAGGAACGGAGAGGGATTATGCCAAATATTTCGGACGAGTTAAATACACTTACGAAAGAGCAGAAGGACGAGGCCTTTTACGCACGGGTAAATCAAAATCTGGATTCTATATTGGCACGTTTGCCTCCCCTGCGCTACGGAGTCTTTTTTACTCCAACAGAATCTCAGCAGACAAAGCAGCAGCAATCGCAGAAGCAGCCCCTAACGATGAAGGACTTCAAGCAGTCGGAATAAAACTAGCCTCAGATAAAACAAACACTCCGGAAGTAATCAAGAACGCTCTCGCTATGTTCGCTTCGACCAGATCGGGTTCAAAGTCTGAGCAACTTGAAATGTTTGGCACTGATTCTTCCGCTCTTGATGCCCAGGTAAAAATTGCCAAGGGTGCAGAATCAATAAAGAACGAAATTACTGGCGAATTGAGTGTCTTAAAACAAGCTGCTCGACTTGGCGACAAGGATAGAGCAAGATTTGTTGAAAAGTATGGTTACAAGGTGGGTGATACTGTATCCCTATCCGCAAGAATTGAAGAACTTTCATACCTTGCTACGAAGTGGGAGGGTATTTCGTGGTCATCCGATCCAGACCTTTTCTTCCAGGCCAAACTGAAAGCGGGGCTTGCAACAGAAGAGGAGATTGCTGCCCATGCACCTGCTGAACCTGCAACGCAAGAGCAAGTTGAATCGTTATTTGAAAACAGCCCAGAATATGCTTCAAATTACGAAAAGCTCAAAAAAATAGCCGAAGATTCAAAAGATGTTTCTGATTTTAGAAGAAAGCTAACACAAAAACACCTGATGGATCTGTCAAATCCAGAATTGCATCGTTTTGGTAGAGCTGTCCCTGGATATCCAGATGAGCCTTTTGTTGATATATCTGATATACAAGATAATAAAGGAAACTCAAAGGGACTGCTTGAGACATTTAGATATGAAAGCGAAGCAATTTACCGAGCTATCAATAACGGGAAAGATACTGTTACGGTTTATCGAGCGATTCCCAAAACCGGAGATCCAGAGCAAGAAGTAATACATGTTGGTGATTTTGTTACTCTAGATCGTGACTATGCAAGAAAGCATGGAGAAGCGGTTCTAAAAGGAGAACAAGGCGTCAAGTATAAGATTGTTTCAATGGTTGTTCCAAAGAAAGACGTTGTCTGGGGGGAAGCTGATGTAAGCGAATGGGCATACTCTCCGAGAGAACTTAGAGAAAAAGTACCTTCAATGGAAGCTTTTTATATAAAGCTAAAAAACAATGAACCAATCAATGAAAACTTGTTGCGCGAAAAAGAACAATCCTATGCTTCAGGAACTCAGAATGTTTCCCCATGGAAATATAAAGCTGATGAAATAGTACAGCAAAAAATCAAAGGGGTGATGCCTGGGCGTCAGATTTTGAAAACCCTGCAAGCCAATGGTGTTAAGCAAGATGAACTCAGGTGGACGGGTCTTGATGATTATCTTGATACTGATGAAAAGAGAACTCCACAGGAGGTCATTAAGTTCATTGATGAGAACAAACTGCAGATTCAAGAGCTAAACAAGCAAGAAAATGAGATGTCGCTTGCTGAAATTGCTAGATCTGATATAGATGAAACAGGGGTCTCTCGACAGACTCTTTATTCGAAATACACCCTACCCGGTGGTGAAAACTATAGAGAAATATTATTTACTCTTCCGAGAGATAATTCAGGGGCATTTGCCAATAAAAATATTGGTCAATTCAAAAGTAGTCACTGGGATGAGAAAAACGTTGTAGCTCACGCCCGTGCTGATGATAGGATTTTACCAGAAGGCAAAAGGGCGCTGTTTATTGAAGAAATACAATCAGATTGGCACCAGAAAGGAAGACGCTTTGGTTATCACAATGATATTGATGCGTATATGCTTCAAAAATTCGGTGACTCTTATACCCAGTGGAAAAAAAATAAAGAGCTTAGGTCTTATGCAAGGGAAAAAGTAAAAATCGACGGCCATGTTGTGTCTTTTAATGTATTCTACCCAAATGAAATCACTCTATGGTTGAAAAACGAGAAAGACTCATGGGCAGTAACAATCAAAAAAGGCAACAGTGAGTATTCTGATATATATGAAAATGTAATCAATTCGACTGAATATAAAAATTTTATTGAAAAACTCAAGGAATATAAAAATCTTAGTTTTGATACAGAAAGTGCAATAGCAGTAGCGGTAGGAAAGAAAAAATCAGAGCTTGCACCTCCAGCGCCATTTCAGAAAACTTGGCATGAATTTGTGTTCAAGAGGATGCTCAAAGATTCAGTCGAGAATGGATATGATTATATGGCCTGGACAACAGGAGATCAGCAAGCGAGTCGATATGATCTTTCAAAACATATTTCAGAAATAGCTTATTGGAATCTCGGTGAAGACCTTTGGGGAATTTCTGTGTTTGATGACTCTGGGTTATCGATTGATTTATTTAATAATGAAGCTGTATCTACATCAGATATTGAAAGATATTTTGGAAAAGAGATAGCGAATAAAATTATAAACAATGAAGGAAATTTGAGCCTAAGAAAAGCTGGATCTTATGGAGAGCCTATAAATTTTACACCAAAGATCAAAGTGCTACCTGGAAAAGATATTGTGGTTGGTGGTGATGGAATGCGGGGATTCTACGACAAGATCCTTGTTGAATTTGCTAATAAGTATGGGGCAAAATGGGGAAGCCAAGTAGTTGATTTGGCTATCCCAGCACAGGTTGAATACAAGCCTGATTATGAAGATCCAGATGCACCTGAGTATTTTGTCACTTACTACAAAGGCAAGCTAGAAAAAAAAGAGTATTTTGACAGCATTGAGAAAGCACAAAGTTTTGCACGCAAAGTTGCTTATACCGTCCACGCTATTCCGATAACCGACCAGATGAGAAGTGCTGTCCCAGAAGGGCAGTATTTATTTGAAAATTCTGAAAATAAGTACGGGCTTAGTGTTGATAAATCTGAGTATCGACAACAGATCATCAAAGCTAATGAGATTACTAAACTCATTGCTGACAATTTGGACTCATTTTTCAATGATGATGTTAAAAATTTTATCATCAACAATAATAACGCTCTTATATCGGCTCTTGAAAATGCAAAAACAAAAAACGTTAGTTTTCAATCAACGGCTGAAAATGGAAAGTATTCAGCTACCCTTGTTCCGGCAAAAGATGGTTCACGATCGTGGGACATCAATCTGTATATCGATGATGAACTCGTAGAAATTGAACGGTACAAGGATCGAACTTCCGCTATTGTTGGTCTTTTCACCGATACCGCCCCGCTATTCGGTGGAACGTCATCATGGAAGATAACTTCTCCTGAACAGGAATTCCAGCTAACCTCAGACCAGATGGGAGACATGGCGCAGAAAGAAGAAAATCAATTAGAACTCTTTGAATATGACGATAAAACGATTACACTGATATATGGGAGCAAGAAGGAATATGAAAAAGCAAACAAGAGTTTGCAACTCGATCTCTTTGGACAAAGCGACCCTGGAGACCTATTTGCTTACCGTAGCGAAATCCCGAATGATGGAACAAAAAATAATGATGGAGCTCGGAATTATAGACGGAGAACGACCGCTGTATCTTCCTTGCTCGGTCCATCAGGCAAAAGTTTGCATCCGCAGGTTAAAGAAAACCGAAAAGGACAGCGACGTGTTAGCTTCGTTGGACAAACTATATCAGGACCTCGGGACATTGCCGAGCTTTTTCAAGTATATCGAAACTCAACTATAGAATCTTTCCATTTTATCTATCTCGATGACACAGGGAAAATTATCGCACACAATGCAATGTCATCTGGCGTAGCTGGGCGTACTATTGCCTTCGAATTCAAATATTCACTATCTGGTTCTGAGAAGAACCTTTATTACATGCAAGAGCGGATGAAGAGACTTGGAGCGACCCAGGTATATCTTATGCACAATCATCCATCAGGGGATCCTCTCCCATCTACCAATGACATACATGTTACAGCTGAGTATATTAAGATTTTCGGGGATGCTTTTAAGGCTCATATTGTGCTTGACCATGATGTTGCAAGAGTAATCGACAATGAACTAATGAAAAATGGTGACACGAATTCATTCAGCGGCGTTGCTCAGCTTACCTACAGAGCACCAGAAATACACTACACGCCAAACTCCGATAGTTACAAGCCAGCGAGCGGCAATAAAATAGACAGCCCGGATACTGCTGCAAAGTACGCGCTATCGGCAATGAATGACAGAACTGGTGGTACGCTAATAATTACCGATTATCACCTAAGAATACTTGAATGGAGAGTATGGAATAATATCAATCCGAAGGCGATATATCAGGCTGTTAAAGAATCTGGTGGTTCAAGGGCATTTTTTGCAACAGATGATCTTGTCCAATACAATGCTGCAAAGTTAAAGGCGATCGACACAAGAGGTGATGGAGGCAAATATAATGTTTATCAAGACATAATGTTTATCAATAAGGAACGCGGATCTTTTACTAGTGCCTTTAGCGAGATATCTCAAATTCCTGATCACTATACTTATCGAATTGGGCGCGGGTATGACAGGACGCATATAGGTAAATATGTCATGGAGCCTCTTGTTGAAGAGGCGTCTGAGTTTGACTCATACCAAGAATTCAAAGACGCCTACCTTGCTGAAGGTGAGGGAGAAGAAGAGATAAAGAAAGCCTGGGTAGAATCACAGCAAAAGAAGGGGCCAGCATCATCAGATGAGGAATTTATTACATTCCTGCAAGACCGTGAAAAGCTCATGAATTTCCTCATGGCGAACGGTGCGGATCTCTATGACAGGAAAGTGCCGAGGAAGAATCTCTCTGTAGTAGACGCCACCTCCTACAGGCTTGCCACAGGCGGGGAAGTATCTCCGGCCACAATAAGCAGGACTCAAGCTCTCATTGAAAAGTACGCTTCCAGGTGGAGAGCCAGATACCAAGAACTCATTGGAATGAAGCCTGAGACAGAGCAGGAAGATTTCGAGATTTCTGGAAGCGCACCGGATATTTCCATCCTTCAAGCGAGGCACAAGGAAGCTATCGAAAACCTTCCGGAAAACTTAAAGGCAAATGATGCTTACAAGAATGTGAAGGACTCCGCAGAGAAGCTATCCGAAAGAACTATGAAGATCCGCAATAAGCTCGAACAAAGCAAGAAGGATCTCAAGGAGTATGAGGAGCGATTCTCCTATGCGGAAAAGCGGATCGTCGATATGCAACGACAAGTCAGAGATCTCGACAAAAAAATCTGGGCGGAACGTGCAAAATCAAGGCTGAATGGCAGAGACAATGAAAAGCTCAGAGAGATGGAGGAACACAAGAAGGATCTTGAAGCACAGATCATAGAACGAACATCTGCTCTATCCCCTCAAGCGGCGATGAAAAATGCGGCATATCTTGCAAAGAAAGAAGCTATCAAGAAAACAACGAAAGAGCTTAAAGAAAAGCAGGCTCTTGAGAAGGCGAAACGTGCTGAACGTGATCTAAAAATCTATTACGCTACCAAAATCACACGACCGGTCTCCAAGGGGGTCGATTTCAAGGTGGGACTTGAGATAAAGAAACTTCAAGCCCTTGTTGATCCATATTTCCGAAGATTGGCAGAAGGAAAAGAAGTAGGGCCTTTTACCAGCCCTGCAGGGAAACCATTAAACCTCTGGAATCTTGAAGATCTCCAAATGCTCTATGAAGAAATAGAAGGATTGCGTGATTTAGGGAGGACTATTTACCAGACAAAGATCATGGAGCAGTCCTCAAAGCGATCGAAGATCCGTATGAAGCTGCAAGAAACCGCATTAAAAACAGGGAAGGAGCGTCCGGCATACTATTATGGTACCCGTGAAAATGCTGAACAAATGCGAAAGGATAAAGGCATTTTTAAGGGTTTCGACCTTTCGCTTGAAACAATTCACAGGGTGGCGAAAGAACTTGATGGTGGAAGAGAAGGAGCCTTTTATAAAACCATCGTTGAAGGTGAGCGTGAGGCATTCAGGAACGAAAAGGATAATTTCGACCGACGTATTGCTGGCATAGAAGAAAAGATGGCGGAGCTCGGCCTTGACCGAGATGCGATGTACCTAGATAAGGTAGCCTTGGGAGATCAGACAATATCCAAGTGGGAAACTATTGCGCTCTATATCGGGAGCCAAAACGCTAGAACGGAAGCTGCCATTGTTTATGGCAATATGATGACTCAGGACGACAGAGAAAATCTTACTGATGAAGAGTTCTACGATAAGGCTCTGCAGAATCGGCAGTATATCAAGGAAGCTATTTCAACTTTACGGCCAGAGGAGATAGAGCTTGCTAACTACTTAATAAAGGATGGAGAAAACGAATTTGACCGCATTGCTGAGGCCACCTATACTTATGAAAACAGAATCCCTGAAAAAGAGGGCGTCTATTTCCCCCATGAAAGGAAGATGAGATCTGGCGAGGGAGACACACCAGAGGAAGTAATCGACCAGGTAATGGCAAGGGCAGCTAAGGCGCAGCGGAGTGTTGGTAAACAGCCAACTATCAACAGAATCGAGATAGGTCCCAGACATCAAAGCCCAATATCCCTAGATGCGTACCAAGTTTATAGGCGTGGCATTGAGAGGCAAGAACATTACATTGCCTATGCAAGATACATCTCTGACATGAATTCAGTGTGGAAGAATGCCAGAGGTGCTGCTGGATTCCGTGAGAAACTAAGGCTCTATCACGGTCAAGGCGTCCTGGATTATGTGGATAGATGGATCTCAGAGGCCGCTAATCCCAAGGCTTTTGCCGATTTCAACAAGCCTACTGCGGGAATCGATAGGGTGTTCAAGACCCTAAGAGGACCGTTGGGCGTAGCTTATCTTGGATATCGAGCCTCAAGGGGAGTATTTCAGCTTATCACGTCACCAGCTCCATACCTGCCTTATGCAGGGCATTTCATGGTCTCCAGGATGGTGAAAAACCTAAATCCTGCAGAGTTTATGAAAACCCTTTCCTTTGCGAAACAACATTCTGCCTTTATCCGTCACAGAGTGATCAATCCCACTGATGCGTACATCAAGCAGTATCTTGACAAGACCCCTGACAAGTTAAAGCGAAACGCTATGGCTGCAGCAGGTGCAATTATGGAGTGGTCTGATCTATGGTCTGTATCTACTGGATGGATGGCAGTCTACGAGAAGAAAATTGTGGAATTGAAAGATTCTTCCATGACCGAAGAAGAGATCATGAAGGAAGCGATCAAAGAAGCAGACAAAGTGATGATAGAAACACAGCCAACCTATCGGCACCAGGATCTTTCCCCTGCATTCAAGAAGGACTCGGAGCTAGAGAGGTTCCTATTCCAGTTCCAGACCCCATTAAACGTGATTTACAACCAGCTCTTCCACGACACCAAGAATGAATGGAGATCCGGCCACAAGGGAAGATCCATTGCCATCGTCGCAGGCTATCTCTCTGTAATGGGGCTCATGGCTGTCCTTACCGCTCCGAAAGACGATGACGATGATGAAACGAAGAAGGCAAAGCAGTTCCTTGCCGGAGCTGCATCAGTTCCCCTTGAAACCATTCCATTTGTTGGATCGATGGCCGCAGGGTACGTCGAAAGCCTAATCACGGGAGATAGGTTCTACCGGGACGACCAGATCTTCCCCGGTGTGAAAAAAGTATTCGATGGCGCACGAATGATGGCGACCTCAGAAGACCAGGAGAAGAGAATAGCCGCGTTCATAAAGCTCATGGAAGGATCTGGAATGCTTGTCGGCGTTCCAACATCCGCCATAAAGGAATATTACCGAGTAATTTTCGAAGGAGATTGGGGAGCACTAATTGGAAGACGAAAAGGTGATTGAGTAAAAGTTTCCTCTTTGCCATGGTATCCGTGATGAACCTCTCTAGGAGAGAATGCAATACCAGGAGCAAGTAGACGGTGACAAAGTGTTCACCGGCAATGTTGAGATCCTTGGTCAGATACAAAATTATGGCCTTTCTCGCATTGCAACCGAAGTACAAAAGTCTCGGACAGAAGCTCAATCAGTAAAGGCTGATTTCAAGAACTTCTTGGATGCTGTTCTTTCCGACGGAATTATTGAACCAACCGAAAAGCTCACCATTGCCAGAATTTGGGCAGAGATCAAGACGGAGTACCCCATAATACGCTCCAGGGCTATCGACAATGGCCTCACTGAGACAAGCCAAGAAGTCCAGCTGTACGAGTTAGCATATCAAGCCCTGCAAGACTGCTTAATAGTAACACCAGGAATCCTCCAAGATATGAAAACAGCGACCGCCGTAGATAAGGCTGAGATAGCATCTAAATTTGAACGATACTACATAGCCAGAGAGGTTATCAACACCGAGGTGTTCGTAACGACATTCAATGAGATCGCAGAGACAGTCTCAAAAGTATTCTACGACCAACCTGTCGGTCCGTACAAGCGCGGAGACCTATGGATTTCAAACGGCATACTTTACCAGAGCAAAGAAACCAGGGGCACCGGAGAATTCTTCGACTCCGACTGGGAATGGTGCATCAGGTCCAACCTAACAACCATAATCGAAAGCACTAACGGAGACGTTTTCAAGCCGGGCGAGAATACAACTACAACGCTGATTCCGCATTGTTTCCGGAATGGCATTGATATTACCGACACGCTCCCTGACTCGGCTTTCAAGTGGACGCGGGTCTCGAGGTTTCCACAATCACCGCCGAACGACGACGATACATGGAATTTTAATCATGCTTCAGGATACCGCACGGTTGAAGTTACAACCGACAGTATATATGCACGGGCAACCTACAAGGTTGAGATTTTGGAATAACGGAGGAACACTATGGGCGTTGTAAGTACAGGCCAGATAACCCTATACGACCACAATGATGCGGCTCCGGTTACCGCGTTTATTTCTGCAAGTAAAGGGCTTACTCAGGTTTACACGAGTGAAGAGACAGTAACTTCATACAACCCTGACTACACGAGCACCGCAAACGTACTGACGGCGTATGTCTACGTCAAAGGTGTAAACGTTGTCAACAGCCTGACGAACCGAAAGTGGGGGACCTCACTGGGCGGTAATGACCTTGGCACGAATGTGTCGAGCATTACAAAAAACACAAACATCGACAAGGCGAACCCGATCTACAACGTGTACTTTGAGGGAGATTACACGGATCCGGTAACTTCTCTTGTTACCCACGTCAATGCGATGATTACGCTAAACTGCGTTAAAGCTGGTAGCAATGCGGTTTATGTGCAGGTTGTTGGACAGCTTGTCATCGAGGGCAACCCGACCGGAGGAACGAAAAACTCGGCAACGGTTACCGCAAACCTGATGCGTCAAGCAGGAATCGATGATACTGGTATTACATATCAGTGGTTCAAGTCGCCGTATGCCGCCGCAGACCAGCTCGACGCAAATCACGCAGACGTTCTGGCAGGGAAGTACAGTTTCAAGAACACCGCTGGGAACACGGCGTCAGCGCCGGCTGACGGTACATGGGCAGATGTAAAATCACTGGTGGTGCGAGAAGATGCTGTCGTTGACATTGGACTGTACCTTGTCAAAGCAAAAGACGCAGAAGGCAACATTTATCAGGCATACTTCCAGGTTTACGACATTTCCGACCCGTACGATGTCAGAATCAATGCCGCAAACGGGAATGTTTTCCAGAACGGCAACGGGACAAAAAACCTGACGCCGGAAGTGTGGTATGGCAATACCAAGATAGATATTACCAACTACACCTTCACATGGAAACTTTACGACAAGAACGGCAAAAAGTCTGGCTTTATCGATACCGCAAGAACGAGCGCGGCAAAGACAATTTCAAGTCATACAACCGGTTCGAGTGCGGTTTTTAAAATCTCTGTGGCGTTATCTTCTGCTCCTTCCGCTGGAGATGTCATCAGAGTTATATCAGCCGACGGCCTCAAGATTGAAAGCTTCGAAGTCGCTTCTGCGACAACGACTGCAATCACGATTCGCGCCCCAGTCAACGGTTTCTCTAATAATTACCCTGCCAGCACGAGCGACTATGCTGGTGGCAAACTCTGGCTCTATACAGGGAACGGAGCTACCGCAGGCCAGAAGACTACCTCGGGGGCGGCCGCTCTTGCCGTCACTGGCGATGATATTGACGGCCTCGGCACTGTTTTCTGCGACGCAATCAACCCGAACGTCTGAGAGGTAAGAATGGGTGTCGTTTCGACAGGGCAATTAACGCTTTACGACGTCAATGACCCGGTCTCGTCCCAGTTTGTCGAGATTTGGGACGGGGACTGGGCGTCCAGATGGGTGAACTACGCAGGCTCCGGAGAGATGTCGGTTGCTACTGATTCTACACTTCCATCTGGGGCTCTTGCGCTGACGGTTGGGAACAACTCTGGCAATGACCAAACTTGGATGATTGCCAAGCAGAAGATCCCGTTTGATGCGAACAAGTTGTACAGGCTCACCTTTTACGTAAAGCGAACCGCAGGGACAGGGACAACATATCTTGGTGTGGCAGGTGTCGCTTCGAACGGCGTATCGCTCGTTAATGCAAGTGGTTCAAACAGCTATTCAAGCCAGCATTATATAGCGGCATCGGGCGTCAGCCCTGGTAGCTCATGGACGAAGTATGTTGGCTACCTGAAAGGAACAGCTTCATCAGGCACGACAAGCGATTGCCCGACACCGGAAAGCCCCGGAAAGCTTCACACGAATAGCCGATACTTCAGGCCGCTCGTTCTTGTAAATTACGATAGCGTGGCAGGAACTACCGTAGTCGGAGCGGTCACTGTCGAGATTATGCCGGAGCTTTCAGACATTCCGAATGGAAACGACACCAGAAACAAAGCAGTCGCAACAGATTCACAGCTTGCGGCGATGGCGAATGACAGCATCATAACCCCGCAGGAAAAACTTCTTGCACTTGGTAGATGGTGCGAATGGTACAATGACACAGCGGCTACTTCCGCCTTGCCGACAGCTCCTACTACCGATGGACGATATAAACGCATTGTCGATTCTGCAAACGCCGTGAGCGGTTGGACACCGACAACAGCAGGCACGGCATCAAAGGCTTTTTATGACGCCCTCGAGGCGCTGAGAGCGTATCTTTTCAGCTCCCCGGGCGTCGTGCTTGCAGGCACATGGAATACCAACATTAACATCACAAAAGCGACATGGCTCACTCTCTGGGTAACCGCTGAATCAACGGCGCAGGCGCTGGAAACCGAAATCGCTGGGAAGCAAGGATTGACGGCGAACTTGTCCAACGATAGCCACCTTGTCCCGACCGACGCAGATGGCAACAATGGGAACTTTGCCGGGTGTGCAACGACCATGAGTATTTACAAGATGGGCGTTGACGACTCGGCGAACTGGACGGTTGCAGCCAGCCCGTCAACCGGAGTAACCGGATCTTTGTCAGGCAAGACATATACCGTGACAGCTATGTCGGTTGACTCCGGGTATGTTGACCTGACCGCGAGTAGGACAGGATACCCGTCTTTGACGCGCAGGTTCACAATAGCGAAGGCAAAAGGCGGGGCCGCATTCTGGCTGGTATCAAGCGCAGATGCTATCCAAAAATCACAAGCAGGCGTTTACACACCAAGCACAATAACCTTTACAGGGAAAAGGTCTGCATCTGCTGGCGTCATAGGAGACTACTCCGGGCGATTTATCATAGCGGAGACGACTGACGGATCCGCGTACACGGATAAGTACACGTCAGCGAGCAACGAGACATCAAAGACATACACGCCGAGCGCAGGAATAAAGGCACTCCGATGCAGGCTTTATCTTGCCGGCGGAACAAGCACACTACTAGATGAGGAGATTATCCCGATAGTTGTCGATGGCCCAACAGGCCCCCAAGGGCCGACAGGGCCACAAGGCCCGACAGGGCCACAAGGGCAGGCGGGTCAAGATGCTCCTCGCTACCTCGGGCTTTACAGCTATGCAAACCGCGGATCAATCACGGGGATGATTGCTGGAGACCTTGTGGTTTTATACTCTGCCACACAATCGGAGCGTGGTATTTATGCCTACGTCGCGTCTACATGGACAAAGCAAACCACCCCGACACAAGACCAAATCATGCGGTGCATGGTTGGCGTGCTCGATGCCGTCAGACAGGGCTATGGACAGTCGGCAGATTATATTGGCACAGGGGCGACAAGTTTTGAGACTTTGCTTGTCAATTTTATTTATGCACAATACGCCATGATAACCGGCTCAATCCGCGCGGGTACGCGATACGACCAGAATGGGACTGAGGTAAACCCCTCGCAAGAGGGTGTCTGGATTGGTGCGAACGGGAAAATCAAGGGAGCTATAAACGACGTTGAGCCAGACCAAATAACGCCATCATTTACTCGCCGACAGCTTTTCGCCTCATCGGGGACATGGGCTGTCCCTGCACACGTCAAGTGGGTACGAGTAACCGCAATCGGCGGCGGAGGAGGCGGAGGCGGTAGCGGCGGAGTAGACGGTTCTGGGGACGCAATCACTGTCTACGATGGCAACAATGGCGGTGCCGGCGGGGCATCGTCATTCGGATCATACGTGGTCGCAAACGGTGGTGCAGGTGGCCTTGGGACTGGAGCTACAGGAGGAACAGGCGGAAGCGGGCAAAACGGTGCATCGTCTGATTATATTGGCGGATATAACGGCGCAAATGGCGGCACAGGGAATACGAAAGGAACTGGCGTAACCAGCGGGACATCTGGAGCTGGTGGAGCGCGAGGTTCCAGTGCTGGTTTGTACGATGCAAGCGTTCAACTATCAAACGCATCGGGAGCCTTGACGAAAATTCCGGCAATCTCTGCGGGAGCATCGAAATCAAACTCAGTAACAGTGCCAACATCCGGGACAAAAACATCGAACGGCGCAACAGGAAAAGCAGGGGCTTATGGTGGTGGCGGCGGTGGTGCGTCAGGCGGGTGTTATGCTTGTAAACTCACTGACTCTTTGACAACTGGACGTGGTGCATTTGGAGCTGGTGGTGGAGCCGGGGCTTTACGACAGAGAACATTCAAGATTACTGAGGTCTATGGACAGAGTATAACGGTCACTGTCGGCGCTGGTGGTGCTGGAGGAAGCGCAGGAGGAGGAACGACAGCGCTTGGAGCTGCCGGTGGTAAAGGCGGTGACGGCTGGGTCTTGGTGGAGTGGTGAGATGGACCCATACGACAAAATACAACCGCTGGAAGCGGAGATAGAAAACTTGAGAAAAGACTTGGCGCTAACCGACTGGTACGTTGTGCGATACGCGGAAACGGGCAAACCGATACCAGAAGAAGTGCTGGCAGAACGGCAGGAAAAGCGGCAGAGAATCAATAGTATCCAGGACGAAATTCAAAGTTTAATGCAACAAAGCACAGGATAGGCTCAAGATGAGGGAAAACAGCATGCGCACAAAAACTAACAACATGGGGGGACCTGTGAGCTTTAACGAGAAGATATCTGAATTAGAACTGGCGCACCATGAACTTGCAACTGTTGTATGGGGCGATGACAAAAAAAGAGACAACGGTCTCAGGTCGAGGGTAAACAAAATGGCAGAAGTCGAAATTCCAGAAATAAAAACCACCATCTCTATTTTGCAAGGGTGCCTCGATGACCAACGGGAAAAACTGGAAACGCACATCGTCGCACACAAGGAAACGCGCAAGGACGAGAGCACAATTCGCGCAGAGCGGATCAAAACTTACGGTGCAATAGTTGTTTCGCTGATCGGCAACGCGGCGACAATTATTACCGTCCTGCTATCAAGGGGGAAATGATGGAAGTCATAAAGGGAGGGAAAATCACGGCAGGATTTACTGATAAGCGTCCTTTATCAGTCCCGGCAGAAAAAAGGAACCACATACATGGAGCGATAGATATCGCCGGCGGCGATGGTCTTGTTCGCAGCCCCGTAGACGGGATCGCCCAAGGGTTCGCAATTTTTAGAGCGCCAGGAGGCGGATGGGACCACGAAAAAGAAAAACGCCTCATCCTAGACATGCCATGGCGAGAATACTTTGCGGACATCTTCGGGGCGATTATCACGATAGAGGAGAGAAGGACTGGCCGCCTCCATATACTCGCGCATTTCTGGCCTGAGGTAGTTATTGATGGGTCTTCAAAAGCCACGGTGCAGTTCCAGTATGACAACTACCTTGAGACAGCAAAAGAGGACCGGTTTGTATCCCACATTCTCATGACGAAACGGATCGAAGTAGAAAAAGGAGATATCCTGGCGCCGGTAGGGAACGCTGGTTTTTCAACCGGGGCGCACGTTCACTGGGAAATACACCACAGCACAAAACGCCTCGATGTTTTTGAAAAGCGAGTGAACCCAGAGGACTACCTATGAAGGGGAAGAAGTGGCAAGCATGGGCATCGATGACGTTCGTGCTTGTAAGCATTTATATACTCACACTGGTTGTCGCGCCAGACGTGCTGACAAGTGGTGTAGGATCCACAATCGTGGGAGCTATCGCATTCGGAGCCGTAGGATATGGCGGAGTCCAGGTCGCGGATTCCTGGCAGAGGGCAAAATACTACCGCCCGGAACTCGATAAAGAAGAGAAATAAAGGAGAAGTCATGAATGAAAAGGTTAAGCTTTGTATTGTTGCTTGCCTTATTGGCATTATCCTTGGCGCCAGCACAGCAACCTGGATCGTTGGACGGAACTCAGCAAGAGAGCGGGCAGGATATGAGTCTACTCTGGCAGATTGGGAGCGACGCAATAACGAGCTCAATAACCAGCTTCGAGAAGCTCGGGCCTTGGATACAGAGCGTCGAAAACTGGATGAAGAGCGTAGAGTTATGGACGCAGAAATCGAGCGCACTCTCAGAGAAGGCTTGGGAGCTATCAGTCAAGCAAGAAGTGATTACGAACGGGGTCTCATCCAATTACGATTCGCTAAAGACATCTTTGAAGTATTACGAAAACGGTATGACCCAGCTTACCACGGAGCTGCGCCGGCAGTACCTTGAGCTTTGGTTTTGGCGGGTGGTAGCTATTTCTTTCGCCGGGGTTTCGGTGTATCTGGTGATACGGTAGCTTCGATGAGCGGGGCGTAGGAGGAGATCTCGAACATCTCTGCATGAGTATATCCATCCGCCGTCGCATCATTTGACCACCCGAAAAGAGCCTTCCTAATATCACGAGACACACCATTCGACGCGAGCTCTGTGTTGATCGTGTGGCGCAGGGCGTGGATCCCACCCTTGGCGCCGGATTTCTTTCGCGCATCCTTCACCGAATCCAGCCAAGCCCAGTAATCGATAGGCTTCCAGTCCGTGTTGAATACAAGCCCTTCCTTCTTCCTGTCAGACTCAAGAATCTGGGATAGCTCTTTCGTGTAAGGGTAGATCCTCCGCTTCCCCCATTTAGGATCCGTAAGCCCTTCAATCCCCACATTCTGAGGTAGATTGTGCCTGACATAGATGAGCTTTTTCGCCTTGTCGATATCCTCCCAGCACAATCCACGAATCTCCCCTGCCCTCATTCCAGTGTATCTAGCCGTCATCGTCATCTTCCAGTGGGTTTCATTATCCCAATTTTCCTTGGATAGGAACTTTTCCATATCTTCCTTTCCGAGAGCCTGCCGGGGCTTTTTCTTGTATGAGATCTGCTTCAATCCAGCACAAGGGCTTATGGGTATCTTCCCTCGGTACGCTGCCTCATTGATTGTGATCCGAAATGTGGAATACAACATCTGTGTCTTCCTGGTCCTTCCATACTTCCGCACCAATCTATCCTGCAGCTCCACTACATCGGGCCTGGTTATCTCATTCAAGGGAATATCTGCGATAGGATCCTCAAGGAGAATCTCAAGATACTTCCTGTTGTCGTCCCTGGTTGAATCGGCATAGGTCTTCCCCTCGTTCAGGACTCTTGAGATATGAGGGCATTCGGAAGTGAAGAACTTCGCTGCCCAGTCTCGGTATGGGTTGGTGGAAGATCCAAATTTTGCTTTTATCTTCTCATATTCATGGACTGCCCAAGCTATTGCTGCATCACGATTTCGTAGACGAGATGACTTCCCTGACAGGACTTTCCCGGTAACAGGATCTCGAAACCGGAAATAATAGATCCCATTCCGTTTAATTATTTGGTAATCACGCGGCACACTCACGTCACACCTCTGATCAATAATTTTTGTAATTCCTTATACCATAATGGCCCAGGGCCGATTCGAACGGCCGACCTGCTGCTTAGGAGGCAGCCGCTCTATCCATCTGAGCTACTGGGTCGGGCGGCAGAAGCGCAGTCGTGTGACGCGCGAAAACCTTTCGCGAGAATATAGCAAAGCGCAGATTCTGTCAACGCGGATAACCGGGTTTTGTCAGGGCGAGGCCTTGCATGAAGGGCAGCTTCCTCTGCTAGCTGGAACCCGCATGTTGACCTTGCTGGCATGCCGATATATGCTCAAACAAGCATGAAACTTTGGTTTAAATATCTGCTCGGCATTATTTTTGGATTGGCGCTGTACGCCGTCGTGCCTCGGCCTATGCTGGAATCAGGCGGTTTGTTCGCCGTTCTGGCCGAAACCGCAGCCAGAATCGGATTCTACTGTGTCGGAGCCTATCTTTTTTCCTCTTTAGTGGTCGCAATCCCCAAATTGTTTGAGGAAAAGCGTTTCTGGCGGCTTTTTCTAAAAGGCGCGCTTTTCTATCTCGGAAGTCTGCTAGCTGCAAGCGGGCTGGGTATTCTGGCTGCCATGGTATTTCTGCCGCTTAGGATACCATTTTCCATAGAAACACCGGCAACCAATATTCCTACACCTTCCAATCTGCAGTTCAGTATCTTCCCGATGAATCTTGTTTCTCTCGCCGCAAATGCTCATGAGTATCTCCTGCCGCTCATGCTGTTTGCCTTTGCCTTGGGGCTGGCAATTGCCCATGACCCGATGGCAGCCCGTCCTGTGTTTCTCTTTTTTGACTCGCTTTCAAGAATTTTCCATAATATCAACACGTTTATCATCGAATTGCTGCCGGTTCTGCTGATTCCCATGACGGCTCGTGCGTTATTCGATATCGAAAAGCCGCTGAGCCTCACAACATTCGGATCCTTTGTGACAGTCCTCGCGCTCTGCACAGGATTCTTTCTGTTTATTGTCATACCGGCTGCTTTCTACTTTTTAAGCGGGAAGCAGAATCCATTGAAATCAGGTTACGCTATTTTGGGCGCTGCCCTCGCATCGCTGATTTCCGGCAACATGCGGTTTTCCCTGGGAACGACCATCTACCATGTCCGGGAGAATTTTGGTGTAAAGCGGCGGTACAATGCGCTTTTTTTCACTGAGGGGGTTTTTTTAGGCAGGGCAGGAACCGCCTTTGTTTCAGCTGTTTCTTTCGCAGCGATACTGTCATCGTATTCCCGTCTCGGTATTCCAGCGGAAACTGCGCTCTGGCTCCTCATCTTCATTCCCATCGCAACCATTATCGCCAGCGCCGGGCTTCAGAACGGTCCGATCATGGTTCTCGCAATTCTCTGCTCATATTATGGCAAGGGGTTTGAAAACGGCTTTATCATCATGATTCCCGCAATGGCAATGCTCGCCATGGTTGCTAATCTCCTGGATACTGTCTGGCTCAGTTTTTCAACAATCTGCGTTGCCCGCCGGGAAATCGAAAATAATGTGAAACCATTGAATCACATCATTTAAGGTGTTTTATGGCTTGACGATTCAAGGTGAGCGCTTTACTATTCTCATTTATGGATTTAATGACAGTTCTCAACCCTGAAATGATTGCCTTGGGGCTCAAGGGTACAACAAAGCTGGAAATTATCGATGAACTCATTGATGTCGCTGTTAAAAGCGGAAAAGTGAGCGACCCCACCGCCGCGAAAGCTTCAGTGCTGGAGCGCGAAAACCGGATGAGCACAGGCATGAAGCATGGCATCGCGATTCCCCATGGAAAGACTTCAGCGGTTCAGGAGCTTGTTGCCTGTATCGGTGTCTCTGAAAAACCGGTCGATTTTGACGCCTTGGATCATCAGGGCTGCAGAATTTTCATCATGACACTGTCACCGCCTGAAAAAACGGGCCCCCATCTTCAATTCTTGGCCGAAGTGAGCATGCTGTTCAGAAGCGAAGAAAAGCGGCAGGCAATCCTCAAAGCCAAAACACCGGAAGAAATCATCAATATTCTGAAAGCGTAAGACTTTTTCATCTACCATGAAAAAAAAGAGGGCTGCTCAGGCAGCCCTCTTTGCTTTCATCAGCACCTTCTTACTCTATAACAGCAAGGATATCGGACATTTTGACAATGAGATGGTCAGCGCCGTCAATCTTGACCTGGGTGCCGGCATACTTGTCGTACATGATTTCATCACCAACCTTTACCTTGATTACATCGGCATCGGTTCCAACAGCGACAACCACACCGGTCTGTGTCTTCTCCTGAGCAGTCTGCGGAATGATGATTCCGGAAGCTGTCTTGGTTTCGCTTTCTTTCATTTTTACAAGAATGCGATCACCCAAGGGTTTAATGTTCATACAAAATCCTCCTGATAGCGCGTTTGAGTTAAATTGGATTCGTTCAAAATATAAAAAAATCCCAGGCAATGGTCAAGCGTATTGGATTTTTTCTCCATGAATGGACAGAAGGACAGAAAAATAAGTACATTAAGATTGAACAAACTTTCAGGAGCAACCTATGGCAGGACAAAAAAAAGACTGGAAATTCAAACCCCCAACCACCCCGAATGGCAAAAACGGGAAGGATCCCCAACCGACAGGACCTTTTGGCGGCTTCCAGTTCAAATTTTCGATTGGATATATCCTGACGATGCTCATCGCAGTGAGCCTTTTCAATTATCTCATTTTCCGCACCGACAATACGCTCGTCCCTTACTCGACATTCAAGGAAAAAATCAGTTCCGGCGAAATAAAGCGTGTAGAAATAGATCTCAACTATTACACAGGCTACCCGGATAAAAAGAACAATGAGCCTTCATCTCCGCTTCCGGCAACAGCGAAAACAGGCGCTGTATTCAAAACAGTTCCGATTGACGACCCCGGCTTTACCGCTCTTCTGGATGAGAAAGGCGTTGTCTATTCTGCCTCCCCGCGGGAAGGAAGTGCTGTTCTTTCCTTTATATTGAATTGGGTCTTGCCCTTCGGCATCATGTTCCTGGTGTGGCGAACTGTCATGAAAAGGTTTTCAGGCGGGAATTCCAATGTTCTGGCCTTTGGTCAGAATAAAGCAACCATCGTGGCGGAAGGTGATATCAAGACGCGGTTCGGCGATGTGGCTGGCGTGGATGAAGCCAAAGCTGAACTGGTCGAGGTTGTGGATTTTTTGAAAAATCCCGGAAAATATACCGATATTGGCGGTAAAATCCCCAAGGGCGTCCTCTTGGTCGGGCCGCCGGGAACCGGGAAAACCCTCCTTGCCCGGGCTGTGGCCGGGGAAGCCAATGTGCCGTTCTTCAAAATGAGCGGCGCTGATTTTGTTGAAATGTTTGTCGGTGTCGGGGCAGCGCGTGTCAGAGATTTGTTTAAACAGGCACGGGAGAAGGCACCTTGCATTGTTTTCATTGATGAGTTGGATGCGCTGGGCAAGAGCCGGGTCAGCGGGGTCATGGGAGGCAACGATGAGCGCGAGCAGACCTTGAATCAGCTCCTTGTCGAAATGGATGGTTTTGACGCGACCAGCGGACTCATCATACTGGCAGCGACCAACCGGCCGGATGTTCTGGATCCCGCCCTTCTCCGCCCTGGAAGATTTGACCGACAAGTGCTGGTAGACAGGCCGGACATGACAGGCCGGGAAGCTATTCTGAAAATTCATGCCCGCAACATTAAAATGGACGACACGGTTGATCTTGCCAAAATCGCCCGATCTACCCCGGGGTTTGTCGGCGCGGATCTAGCGAACCTTGTCAATGAGGCAGCGCTTCTGGCGGTGCGGGCAGGTAGGAAAAAAGTCAATCAGGACGATTTCAATGCGGCCATCGAAAAGGTAATCGCTGGTCTGGAAAAAAAGACCAAGGTAATCAATCCGAAGGAAAAGCAAGTAGTCGCGTATCATGAAACGGGACATGCCCTGACAGCAGCGCTTACCAAGGGCGCAGACCCAGTCCGGAAAGTTTCGATTATTCCCCGGGGTTTCGGCGCGCTGGGGTACACCCTGCAGATTCCGCTTGAGGACCGCTATGTTGTCAGCGAAGAAGAGCTCTTGAGCCAGATAGATGTCCTTCTCGGCGGCCGAGCGGCTGAGGAAATCATTTTCGGCTCTATTTCTACTGGAGCGGCTAACGACATCACCAGAGCTACCGATATTGCCAGAAAAATGATCACTGAGTATGGCATGTCGGAGCGGTTCAGGCATGTCGCGCTAACAAAGCGGGGGCTTGGATTTGCCGGTCAAAGCGCCGCGGATCCTTTTATAGCGCGCGAATACAGTGAAGAAACCCAGAAATATGTCGATGATGAAATTGCCAAAACCATAGCTGCGCGCTATGACCATGTCCTTGCCCTTTTGCAGAACAAGCGGAACCTTCTGGAAAAGATTGCGGCTACCCTTCTTGAAAAGGAAGTCATTGAAGAGGCTGAGTTTGTGGCATTGACAAAAGATGAGCAGACGGAGCAGAATCCTGTCGATTCGCTGACAGCAGTCTGACGCAGGTACGCCCATGAGTCTGTTTCTCATTGTTTACACACTCGCACTCCTCCTTCTTGCATTTCTGTCTTTTAGGAAAAAAGACAGCTTTCAGAAGTATATACTGGCGGATCGCAACCAGCCGAAGTTTCTCATCATCGCCTCGATGCTCGCATCAACTATCGGCGGCGGTCTGACCATCGGAACTGTCAACAAGGCTTTTCTCATCGGCTTCCCTGCGTTCTGGTTTGTCGCATCGGGGTCTATCGCGCATCTGACGCAGGGTTTGTTCCTTTCGGAAAAAGTTCGAAAAACTGAAGCGCTGACCCTTCCGGACCTTGCAGCCAAGCTTTCATCACCCCAGGTAGGAAGGCTTGCCGGTATCATCATCGTGCTGACCTGGACGGGCATAGCCGGCGCCCAGTTCCTTGCCTTGAGCAAGGTAATAACGACAATCACCGGTCTTGGGCATGCTGAAGCCATTATTGCTGCTGCAGCCTTTCTGGTTATTTATACCATCATGGGAGGCCAGCGCTCAATTTTAAAGAGCGACTTCCTCCAGTTTGGACTTTTGGCAATCAGTCTCATTATCGCGGTCGTATGGCTGTTTACCGCGAGGCCAGTATCCTTCCCAAGCCTGGGAATCAGCCTCTTTTCACCGAAGTTTACTCCCTCCGATTTGCTCTATTACCTTGTTGTTGTCGCAGGGTCTTATCTCATCTGCCCCATGATGTTCGGCAGAATTCTATCTTCGGATTCAGCAAAGTCAGCCCGCACTGCTTCTTTTGTCAGTGCAGCGGGTATGCTGCTATTTGCCTTTGTGATAACAGCCTTTGGGCTCTGGGCTCGAGCAAGCGGCTTCAATCCGGGCTCTTCCGATCCGCTTAACGCCATGATTTCGGGTGTTTTCCCGCCTATCCTTGGTTTCCTCATGACTTTCGGAATCCTTGCCGCGATTCTTTCCACCGCCGATACGGTACTTTTAACCGCTGCGAGTGTTCTGGAACACGATGTCATACAAGGTGATTCTTTGTACCGAACCCAGACATGGGTTGGCGTAGTTGCCTTTTTCGCTGCTTTTGTGGCTCTTTTCCAGACCGACATTGTCGATTTGCTGCTGAAAACATACCAGGGCTACACCTCCGGTATCGTCCCTGCCCTGTTCATCGCCATTGCGCTGTATGGCAGAAGGCGCGTTCGTCCCATATTTCTGTTTGCCGCAATACTCTCGGGCTATCTGCTGGGATTCACCGGAAGCTTTCTGCCCAGCCCCGCGCTGCAAAAAGGTTTCGCTTTTGCGGGAATCCTCGTTTCAACCCTGATCAGCCTCCTTGGCATAGAACGGAAGCCTAGCCCCTCACAAACCAATTAGACATAATTACAACTTTTGTCATATTGACACTCACTCTCCTCCTGTGGTTTCATACCATAACGGCATTTTCTGTGCACTGCTGACATGCGATGAGCTGAGGACGAACCCGGATTTGGAAATTTGGTCATTGCAAAACACAAGGAGGCTGATGATGTCTGTCGTTATTCGATCCATAGCATCGTACATACCTGAAATACGAATCGATAACAACGAGCTGGCCGCGAGAGTAGATACCACTGATGAATGGATCCGCTCCCATACCGGCATTGGAGCCCGCCATATAGCCCCGGACGGGGTGCTCACCAGCGACATGGCGGCGCTGGCGGCAAAATCAGCGCTCGAAAAAGCGAAAATTTCAGCGCGGGAAATCGACATACTGATTGTAGCGACCGCGACGCCTGACTACTTCGGATTCCCGGGCACTTCATGCATTGTCCAGGATAAAATTGAAGCTTATGGCTGTACCGCTTTCGATATAGTTGCCGGCTGCACCGGCTTTATCTATGCCCTCGATGTTGCCTCGGCCATGCTGGAAGCGCGGCAGGCGCGCAACGCGCTGGTCATAGGCGCAGAATCCTTGAGCCGCGTAGTCGATTGGAGCGACCGTTCCACGGCTGTGCTTTTTGGAGATGGAGCTGGAGCGGCAGTTCTTTCACGCATCGATGAGCCAGGACGAGGTTGTCTGTCTTTTATCCTTGGTGCTGAAGGAAGCGGCGCGAAGGACTTGTATCTGGTTCAGGCAGGGAGGCCGAACGCCTTCAGCCGGGAAACTCCGCAGACCCCTGTCATTTTCATGAATGGCAAGAAAGTCTATGACTTCGCGGTAAAATCCATCACCGTTCTGATTGAACGCATCATGCACGCGACCGCGTACCGGCTGGATGATTTTGCGTGGATAGTCCCGCACCAGGCAAACGCCAGGATTGTGCAGGCAGCCGGCAAGCGTTTCAAGATTCCCGAGGAAAAGTTCTATTTGAATATGGAAGAATATGCCAATACATCGGCAGCAAGCATACCGCTCGCGCTCGCGGAAATGGATTCCAAAGGGCTTCTCAAGAAAAACGACCTCATCATGCTTCTGGGCTTCGGAGCCGGGCTTACCTACGGCGCCGCGGTCATCCGATGGTAAATTAGGAAAATTAAGGAGTTGAGAATGAAAAAGATGATCGCGGTAACCGGTCTTGGTGTCATAAGTCCGGTCGGCAATGATATTCAGAGCTTTTGGGATTCACTCATCAATGGAAAATCAGGGATAGGACCGGTCACGCGGTTTGATGCATCCAGACTTGATGCGAAAATCGCGGCTGAAGTTAAAAGTTTTGATCCCTCTGTATGGATGGATAAAAAAGAAGCCCGGAAAATGGGACTTTTTTCGCTCTACGC
>Ga0067045_1002758_pt1 | contig 48180 bp, 41 predicted proteins | sample TerdegcTABiofilm_FD_59184 | JGI IMG/M metagenome (GOLD analysis project Ga0067045, IMG submission 59184) | Combined Assembly of (Gp0054472, Gp0054536) Wastewater bioreactor microbial communities from Singapore -Terephthalate degrading...
GCTGCGGGCCGATTACCTGAGCGACTCAGCCCCGATGAGATCATTTTGGCTCCGCCACCAGGCCCGCCAAACGGGGGTGAACACCTACTCCCATGCCCAGTGAACGTTACAAAGTGTGAAATGCACCCGATCTGATTGACAACAAATGCCGTTGGTAATAGCATCACATTTGGGCCAGCTCGCAGACTCAGCTTCTTTTCGTTAAATCGTCACCAGTCTGCGTTGGCTGCCACGGGCGAGGTGTTTCAGAAACATAGGATGGTAGTGGGTGGCAAAAAGGGTGCTCTGTTCTCCTAACGTTTGGCAGTCGCAACCCTTACTGGTCGGGTGGACCTTGGGGTTCGTCCTGGTCTGTTTCGGCGGGTCAACCCAGGTCGCAGCACAGTACAGCCCGGATCACCCAGCCGTAAGACAGGCCGTCGAACGGGGGCTAGGATTCCTGGGCAGTCAGAGTGCCGAACAAGGTTATCTTCAAATTGGGGCCTGGGCCTTGCGGGGACTGGCTTTCCTTAAGGCCGGGTTTCCTCATAACCATCCCGTCATTGTGAAGTCTGCCGAGGAGATTATTAAGCAGATTCCGGCCACCGGACTTCCTAAGGATTTCCCGATGGGTAACTGGGATAACTACAGCACCGGTTTATCCCTGATCTTCCTGTGCAATTACGATCCCCAGAAGTTCAATCGGGAGATTCAGACAATCCTCGGATATTGCTTTTTTCGCCAAAAGAGCCATGGAGGCTGGGGGTATCCGTCCGGGGATCAAGAGGGGACTGGCGATACCTCACAAACCCAGTACGAAGTCCTCGGGCTTTGGGAGTCCATCCGCGCTGGGTTCCATGTGCCGAGCGAGGTCCTGAACAAAGCCGCCCTTTGGTTGGTGTGGACGCAGGACCCCAGCGGGGGTTACGGCTATCAGGGACAGTTTCCGCCAAACCCGCAGTTAATTCCCCAATCGGATGTTCGGATTGGAATGGCCGTGGCGGGAACGGGCTCCACATATGTGCTGGCCTCACTTCTTCCCGGTTTTCGGAGTACGGCGGAGCGCAAGGACTTACCTCCGGCTTTGCAGAAAATCGAGCAGGCGCGTCAGGCCGGCCGTGGACGCTTGACCGTCGATCCCAAGCTGTTGCGAACGACCGTTCAGCGCGGGAATGCCTACATTGAAAAGAACTTCCAGATTGCGCCCGACCGCTACCGCTATTACTACATCTACAGTTTGGAACGCTATTTTACTTTTCGCGAGGCCGTCGAAGGCCCGGAACCCAGTTTGTTTGATTGGTATTCCGCCGGTGCTGATTATCTTTTGCGAACGCAGCAACAGGACGGGAGCTGGATGCACCAGTGTGGAAAAGTGGTGGACACCTCGTTTGCTATCCTGTTTCTGGTCCGGTCCACCAAACAGAGTGTGGAAGGCGTTCGTGACTATGGCCCCGGCGTCCTTGTGGGCGCGCGAGGTTTGCCCAAGCAGACGGATAATGTGATCCTCAAAAACGGTCAGGTGGTAGCCCTTCCGCTCCGTACGTCTCCCGAAGATTTAGCGACGATTTTGAATTCGCCGGAAATGTCCGATCTCGTCTCAGCCGCTGCCGCAGTCGAAGAAATGCCGCCGGAAGAGCTACGACTCTTCGTATCAGACCAAGCGGAAAAGTTGCGGCAATTGGCCGGGAGTGATCGTCCCGAGGCCAAAATTGCAGCGATCACAATGACGGGAAAAAGTGGCGATCTCACCTATGGACCTACGTTGATTTATGTCCTTGCTGATCCCAATCCGGACGTCGCCATCGCTGCGGACCGTGCGCTCCGTCGCTTAACGCGGTCATTTGGGACCGGATTACAGCCGGGTTTTTCAGAAACAGAACGACAATCTGCGATCGAACAATGGAAAAAATGGTACCGCCAGATCTTTCCGGAAGCTGAACTGAACGAGTGACGTCGTGTTGTGCCATCTTCGGTGTGGCCCGCGGCATTCAGGTCTTGGTAATTGAAATAATCGGGTTTTTGATCGACTGCCACTATGGACATCATCCGCCGTCAAACCTGGGCCGACTCCAGTTATGATCTTCGGGTCACTGCGTTTGATCGAGCGGTGAGCATGCTCCTCGCCTTGCTGATCCTCCTGGGACTTTGTGTGGTTGGTCTTTTTGTCATCTGGCTCACAGGGCGCGGCCAATCCGCGCAGACTGCCGTTCCGGTTGTCCTGCAACCCATTGGTGAGGGAGGCATGCCTTCAGGCTCAGACCTGGAAATCAATACCGAGAACCCCGGGCAACAGGAAGAGCTGGAACAACCCCTCTTAAGGGACGCCCTGGCTTCGGTTTCGGACATTGTAGCAACACGGCTCGCGGACCTCGATAATCCGTTGATCAGTGATCCTGATTCGGTGGAAGCAAGTGGGGCTAAAGGTGCACCAGTCCGCGGTCAGGGGACAGGGGGAAACGGCATTCGTCGTCGTTGGGAGATCTTCTTTGATAGAGGGCACACGATTGAGACCTACGCCCGGCAGCTCGATTTTTTCGGCATTGAATTGGGGATTCTTTTGCCGGGTAACCAAGTCCAGTATGTCTCTGGTTTCAGTCAACCCCGCCCTCGGGTGAGAGTTGGCCCCGCCGATGCCGAAAAGCGATTTTACCTGACGTGGCAGCGTGGGGACCTGCAACAAGCCGACCGAGAACTCCTGGCTCGTGCGGGAATCGATCCAGGAAATCGCTTGATCCTGAAGTTCCTCCCCCCCGAGGTCGAGGCCAAACTGGCAGCTTTGGAACGTGCCTATGCATCGGGGCGGGCCGACCAGATCAGTTCCACACGATTCGGCATCCGTCGGGAAGGGAATGGTTTCGCATTCTATGTGATTTCACAACAATATCGGTAATGTGATTCCCTGGTTCTCCGCCATTTTCCACTCCGGAAACCATGAATGCGAAGTTTGTTGGCAACATGATTAGAAGATGACGGAACAAATATGAAACTGGATTTGACTGCCATCATCAACTACTTGGGAACCGCCGACTACATCGCCCTTGCGATCGTTGCCTTGTGGGGTGCGTTCTGTGTCGTCATGGTTCTGCGGCGGATTCGCCGCGTCCGGTTTGTCAACGAGCAGTCACAGGAGGAATTCCTTGCTCGCGTGGAAGAAACTGTCCTGCGGGCTGACTTCGAATCGGTAACCAAATTGTGCGAAGACGACCCACGGGCCCTTGCGCAATTAACGCGATTGGCCATCGTCAACCGTCGTCTCGGGTTACCTCGCTTGCGAACCCTTCTCGCCGAGCGATTTCAACGCGATGTCCTGAGTGATTTGGAATACCGCCTTTCCTGGATTTACACCGTCATCAAAAGCGCGCCCATGCTTGGGCTGTTCGGGACGGTGCTGGGGATGATGGGGGCGTTCGCCAAACTGTCAGGCGGCGAAAAAGTGGACCCCACAAAGCTGGCCGATGATATCAGCCTCGCCCTTGTGACAACGGCCATCGGTCTGGCCATCGCCATCCCCCTCGTCCTGTGTACGGCTTCCGTGAGTATTCAAATCAAAAAACTTGAAGATTATGTCAGCTCGGGGTTGAACCGCGTGTTGGACATGCTGCGAGCAGCCGGTGTTAGACAAGAAACACCCCTCGTTCCGCCGGCCGGTGCAGTGGTCGGCAGCGGTCCTCGTACATCTGCCGAAAAGACCTTCCGGAAAGAGTAAGCGGAGGATGAGTCACAATTCTGGTCAGCGAGTCCCATGATCGCTCACGACCCTGGATGCAAATGAATCAACGTTGGACGCAGGTACAGTATGGCGAAGAGTGTTTGGGAAAAAATGGCTGGCAAGGAGGCAGAGGCGATTGTATTCCGCAAACCTCGCCAGGAAACGGTCGATTTCGACATCACGCCCATGATCGATGTGACGTTCCTGCTTCTGATCTTCTTCCTCGTGACGTCGGCCATGGACGTGGGAAGGGCGGTTGAACTTCCTCCTGCCAGGTTCGGGAAGGGAATCAATCCCTCACTGGCCCTTGTCATGACAGTCGTTTACCAGGGAGACAATGTTCCCCCGGCAGTGTATCTCGCCGATGGTAAGGTCGGCACGCCGTTGCCTGACGATGCTGATCAACAGCGAAACCAGATCCTTGCTGCTGTTCGTGACAGTGTCGCGGCGGGCAAACCCCGCGTCTTATTGAAGGCAGAACGAAAGCTCAAACACAAGGAAGTTGCCAGGATTCTGGAGATCATTAACGAGGTCCCCGGGGTCAGCACCTATATTGGCGTGTTTGAACGGGATTAGTGTGTCCAGGAAATGGATTCTTTCTAAACAATTACATGCAAATCGTGATTTGTGGACATTGTGGGATAGAAATAGCGACCGCGGACAGTCTCCGCGACCAAGGGATTATTTGCCCAAAGTGCGGACAACTCGTCAGCGGCCCTGATGATTATTCAAACGATCCGCCGCGGACGGCGTCTGAGCAAACCAGTGACGCGGAGGAAGCCGCCCTGTCCTTTGAGCGGCTTGAGTCCCCCGAAGATGTCATGGACATGACCCCAATGGTGGATGTGGTCTTCCAACTCCTTATCTTCTTTATGATGACCGCGGCCTTTAGCCTCCAGAAATCCTTGGAATTGCCGCCATCAAGTCCGCAGGACCCAACAGCCCAAAGTATGACGCTGGATGAACTGGATAATGAAAGCGACTTCGTCATTGTGCGGATCGACCATGAGGATAACATGACAGTGGATGGTGAAGATGCGCCAAGCGAGCACGAATTGCTCAGCAAATTGAGAGAAGCAAAAGGAGGGATACGTCGTGGCGGCCAAGCGGCGAGAACAGGCCTGCTCGTCTTGGCCGATCCTGACTGCCATCACGAAACGGTCGTCATGGTTCTTGATGCGGGTAACGCTGTAGGAATGGAACGTGTTCGCCTGTCTACCGTCGAGGATACGATGTTTTGAGGGCCGAAATACCCCTCAGGCAATAATCTAAGGGTTCACGAACGGATTGTGAATGACTAAACCATTTGACGAACACACAAGGAATAGTTGTTGTCACCGGCTAACTCCAGAAGGATATGGGAGCGTTTGTTGTCGAAAAACGGTTGGGGTTGATTCATGGATTTCCTGTACCAATAGGTGAGGTGACCGTACTTATAAACAGCTTTTTTGCCAGATGGCGATGCGATTGTGATACAGAGTAATGTCGATTGGACTGTTGGACCATGATGGGTTGAGTTGATCCATTGGCGCTTCGAGATTCCGGCGTTGGCCATGACCAATATTCCCGCGGAAGAATTAATCAAACTCCTGGAAGAAAAAGACCTCGTCGCCCCTGAGGTCCTTGCCGACATCCGCGAACAGGTAGCGCAGTCGCGGCGGGGACCGAAACCGATCTATGCTGCGGCCCTTGCCAAGACTCTTGTCGATAAGGGTTATCTTTCCCGGCTTCTGGCACAGCGGCTGATGGCCAAGCTGGAGGCGGAGTGGGCGCAGAAATCGCACCGTCAGAAACCCGATCCGTTACTCCTGAAGCCTCTCTCACCCCCTTCAGGTCCTTCCGAGGAGGAACTGCAACTGGCCGATGAGGAACCGGTCATTGACTTGATTCCAACGGAGGACGACAAGCCAGTCCCGCCGCCGATCAGTCGCAAGCCTCCGCCGTCCCAGTCGCCCGCTCAATCCGAAATCCAACCGATCGAAAGCCCGGCGGTAACAAGAGAAGGGGCACACGTCGAGGATTTGCTCAGCGAATTGGCCCCGGCAACCGGAGCAGCCTCAACACCGGCGCCACCTTCCACGGTGTGGGAGAAACGGCGCAAAAGCCCCTGGGAATCGCCATTATTCCTTTTCGGCAGTGGGATTCTTCTGATTTTGGTGTTCGTCGGTGTTGTCTTGCTTTGGTCGCTCAACCGACGCAGTGGCGACGAGCTTCTCGCCGAAGCCGATGCCGATTTCCACTCCGGTTCGTATACCCAGGCCGTTTACAAGTATGGCAAGTTTCTCGAAGATTTTCCCCAACATCCTCAGGCGGGTCTTGCCCAGGTCCGCAAAGGGTTGGCCACTATCCGCCAGGCGATGGAATCGAGCGATCCGGTCACAGCATTTCAAACAGTAAAACGTATCATCCCCGAGCTTGCTGTGCTGCCAGACTTCCACGCCGAGGCGGATGCTGAAATGACGGCCATTCTGCCTGGACTTGCACAACGAATCGCGCAACAAGCCTACGAGAAGCAAGATCCGTCGCTCGTTTCGGTAGCCGAAGAAATACTCAGTTTCTCCAACCGATACATCCCAAGAGAGCAACTTCCCACGGCCAAGTTGGCGGATATCCAGGCAACGCTGGAATTGGCAAAACGCGGCATCTCCGAAAAAGGTGCTTTGGCATCGACCATCAAACAATTGGCAGAATGTCGCGCCAACGGACGTTTGGATGAGGCTTACCAGATTTTCGAAAAGTTTGCTCGTGAATATCCGCGTTCCAAGGATGATCCCCAATTGCAAAAAGCCATGTCCGAGTTGGCCGAAGCTGAAAAAGACCGTGTACAATTCGAGCCTGCCCAGCCCACCGAAGCCCCGACGTCGTCCACTTTGCCCATCCGTGAGTTGACGCTGTATTCCTCCTGGGTGGGCGGCCCGGCGCCGCTTTCCGACAATATCATCCTGACCCTGGATGACCAGGAATCAGTTTACGGTCTTCAAGCCGTCACAGGAAAAGTCCTTTGGCAGCGATCCGTGGGAGGGTTCCTCACTGACAACGTCTCCAGCAGTTATCCGCGGGTCGCCGTGGATGGTGAAGAGACCGTTGCTATGCCCGATCCTCTTCGGCAAGCGGTGGTCTTGGTGGCGCTGACCACGGGTCATGTCAAACGGGTCATCTCCCTTGGGGAACCACCGGCCAGCTGGGTGATGAGTGAGCGAAGCCATCTCTTGGTACTCGGCCGTTCGGGAAAGCTTCACATCCTTAACCCTGTTGAAGGCCAGCGGATTGGGTGTTTTCGTTTTCCGCAGTCTCCAGCCTATCCCCCCACCATTGATCCAGTCTCTCGTCGGGCCTTTATCCTGGGTGAACATTCTCACTTGTTCACCATTCGGCTGGATTCCCGCGAATGCGAACGAGTGGACTACCTGGCCCATGAGCGCGGGCAGTTGTGCGCTCCCCCCGCCCTCGTGTCCGGAAACCTGGTCATCCCCGAACGACGTGGCAACACGGGGGGACGGCTTCGCATCATTGATGTTCAGACCAACACAACGGATGGTTTCCGCGTAATCCAAACGATTGACCTGCCCCATCCTGTGGCCAGCCCCATCCAGGTTCTCGGGACGCGATTCGTCATCATCACAACCGACGGCCAATTGCAGGTGTATCAGCTTCGCGGCGGTAGCGACAAACAGCCCTTCGGTTTGCTGGCCGAGGGGAAAACCCCAGATCCTTCGTTATCGCAGAAGGATTGGGCCATCCCGAGGTTCGTGCTCTTCCATAAGGACCAGATCATTGCAGCAGACACGGCACTCACCCAGTTTGCTCTCCAGGCCTCTGCCGGCAAGCTCGTTCCCCAATGGGTCGCCTGTCAGGAGACCCTTGCCGTTTCGTCCCCCATGGCCCAGGACTCCGTCCTCATTTATCCCCATCGGTATCCCGATCGTCCCGGAATGTTCCTGACGGCGGTCGATGCGGAAAGCGGGCGCGTGTTCTGGGAAAGCCAGGCGGCCGATCCGCCTCTGACGGAGGCCCGCGTCGTCGAGAACGGTCAAACAATCCAGGTGCTCGGTCAAAGTGGATGTGTGTATCAGATCAATTCTGCGATGAATTCTCCCAGCGTAGCCGGGATCCGTCCCGAGCGCGTCTTGCGATTCCCAGCAATTCCCGAGGGCAACACGCCAAGCGGGTGTGTCCTGCCCTCGAACATGTGGATTGTAGGAACACGAGGGAATCGAGAACTGATTGTCTTGCAGCCGGAGCAAGATCGCGTGCAGGTTCGCGCCGTGAACCTTCCCCGTGCGCTCAGCTCAAATCCTGTGGCATTTGGCAATCGTGTGCTAATCGGTTTGGAAGACGGAAGCCTTGTCAACCTCGATGTGACCACACAGCAACCGGTGGGACAGCCCTATCAGTGTGAGGTTGCTCCGGGAGAGAGCATCACCTGGGCGGATGTGCTCCCACTCGATGATAAGACTGTCCTGGCGGCAAATTCATCCGGTTGGCTCCTTAAGCTCCGATGGGTGGATCAACCGGATGGTCATTTCCAGGCCGAACAGAGTCGCCTTTTTGATTCGGCGATCGTGTCGTCACTATCGGTCGTACTGGACAAGATTATCGCCATTGATGCCAAAATAAACGCTCTGGCAATCTCACTCAACGACCTCACGACTGTGGCCACCCAACGATTGTCCGCCCATGTCGTGTGGGGTCCGATTCCCGTTGGGAACACCGCTTGTTTCGCCACTGCCGATGGGAATTTCGTTCTTTCATCACCGACGCTGGAATTCACGAAACTCAATCTCGAAAAGGAAGTCCCCATTGGTAGGCCGCTCATCGTGGGTAACTCGCTCCTATTGACCACACGGCAGGGAAGCGTTTTATGTGTCGATCCTGCACAGGGCACAGTGTTGCGACGGACAAACCTTCATGCGGCACTTGCTACGGGACCAACAGCAATTGGAGAAGATATCGTCTTGGGAAGTCTTGATGGACGATGGTTCATCGTCCCGAAAACCGAAGTGTTGCATGGTCCATCGAAGAACTGAACCACCGAACAGCCCTCATCGACCTCGCCGGGAGAACCTTTCCTTGAAATTGGTGTTCTCGGTTGCGATCCTTGTGTCGTTTTTATCAGTCCCATTTCGCACAATCTCGGCCGAATCGAAGCAACAAGCCGCTCCGCCGCCATCACCCGCCCAGCAAATCGCCGAGGCTATAAAGGCGTTGATCGACGAGAAGGTTCCCCTGTACGACCAGTCGCCTTTCGATTTGGTCATTCTCGATGCGGCCAATAACAATGCTGTTCTAAAGGTCGCACCGCTTGCTTTGCCCGACCGCAAAGTGCCACAACCACTCCCCAAGACAGGCTTTTTCGAACTCGAGCTGTTTGACGAACCGGGAGAACGATATCGGGTGGCGTGGCGCAACGTGACCGAAATCAGGCTCTTTGAACAACTCCTCGTGGAAAAGACCGGCCAACTTATTCGAGAGAAACGGTTCGGCGAGGCCTATGATTACCTGGATCATTTGTTTCAGTTTTACCCCAAAACGCCGGGTCTTACCGAGGTTCAGCAGCTTTTTCTTTTTGAAGAGGCAAGTTCGGCGCTGGAGGCAAAGGCGTTCGACCGTGCCTACGCCGATCTTCTCAACCTTTTTCGTCTGAATCCTCAATATCCTGGTCTTGCGGATAAGCTTTCCCAGGCCGCTGAAGGTCTTATTCTCTGTTATGTTGAGGCATCAGATTACGCGAGTGCCCGCGGTGTTGTGGATTCTTTGTCCCAACTTATTCCGCAACACCCGGTTGCGCAACGTTGGCAAAAGACCTGGCTTCAACAGGCTGAGGAGCTACGCACACAGATCGAAACAGCACTAACGACCGGAAACCCACGACAGGCCGATCGCCTTTTGCGACAACTGCGGCAGGTATGGCCGGCGTTCAAGGATCTGCCCGACCTGTCGCAACGGGTTCAAGAGGCCTACCCGCGGGTTCGGGTTGCCGTGACGCTCCCGGCGATTTCGTTTGATCCCAATTCCCTGACGGATTGGGCGGCCCGGCGGTCAGGTCGGTTGCTCTTTCGATCTCTTCTGGAATACGCAGCCCCCGGCGGAGAAGGCGGCGTTTATCAGTCACAAGTTGTTGAATGGAGAACGGAAGAACTTGGTCGCCGCCTGGTTTTTCAACTTCGCCCAGATCGCCCAGGCTTTCGTCCTTCAGGGGCTGTGTACTCGGCGTATGATCTGGCACAGCAACTTCTCAATGCAGCTGATTCTCGTGCTCCGGAATACCGCTCTGAGTGGGCGGTAATACTCAGTCGCGTGCGGGTTCTTCCTCCCGACACAGTCATTGCGGAACTACGGCACCCTCATGTTCGGCCCGAAGGGCTTCTCTGTTGGCTTCCTTCTTCAGGTTGGAAACTGACCGCTCAAGATACGGGTTCTGCCTGGGAGAATGGACCTTTTACCCGTTCCCAACAGGAATCGGATGGTAAAACGACGGTTTACCTTCGCGCGTCCGCCGTCGGGAGTCCACCGCAGGGGTTGGCTGAGATCGAGGAGCTGATATTTCCCCGAAGCCGGGACGCGATTCGGGCACTTAAGCAGGGTGATGTGGATGTCATCGACAGGGTGAATCCCTGGGAACTGCATCTACTCGAAAACGATCCTTCGATCGTCGTTGCGCAGTATCGAGTCCCGTTGGTCCACATGCTGGTTCCGAATCTCGCACGCGCGTTGCCGGCCAATCGCGACTTTCGACGGGCGCTCCTTTATGCCACAGATCGTTCGAGGATCCTCAAAGCTGTGCTTAACGAGCGTAATCTGCCGGGATGCCAAGTCATAAGTGGACCGTTACCGGCAGGTCGTCGATTCGATGATCCCCTCGGATACGGATACGATTCGCAGATTGAACCCCGCCCTTATCAGCCAACCCTGGCACTCGCACTGGCTGAGCTGGCTTACCGGCAGTCCGTCGAAATTGCCAAGAAGCGCGGTCTTCCCGCCCCCCCACGACAGAAGCTCGTTCTCGTCCACCCACCGCATGAGATCGCGCGAGAAGTCTGTTCCCAAATCCGCCGGCAGTGGCAGTTGATCGGATGGGAAACAACGCTGGTTGAGATTCATCCCGGAGAGGCAAAATTGCCAGCCGATTTTGACTTCCTTTACGTGGAGGCTGCGGTTTGGGACCCGATTACGGATCTCAGCCGGTGTTTTTCCGCAATCCGGAAAAGCGAGTTTTTCCCCACCCAGGTGGACACCCTGCTGGGACTATTAAACCAGGCCATTGATTGGCCCGACGCATCCAATCGATTGCGAACGTTGCATCGCCGCATCTACGAGGACACAACTGTGGTGCCGCTTTGGCAGTTGAGTGATTATTATGCGTTTCGCAAAGGCGTCCAAGGACTGGAAAGTGAGCGCGTCACTCTGTATCAGAATGTGGAATCCTGGCGAGTAACCAAGAGCCAAGAGCGCTGAGTAGCAATCTCGGAGCACCATTGTCACCGCGAGTTTCATAGTTTGAATGGGATGCGTAATGGAAGTGAGTTGATCGATCGACATAACATGAGTTTGAGACAGTATTATTCAAAGACGAACGTAGCTGCTTCATTAGGCTCCGCGAGGCCATACTGTTCGGGACGCTCGCGGCTGTCTCGGTTGGTGCCTTCCTTTGGTGGATCGTCCCTGATTCCGCTTTGGGTGTTCTCACTTTTCGTCTCATTGGCATTCGTCGTTCCCGCCTACGCCCAGGTCACGTGGCTGTTTTCACCCTACCGGGTCCAGATTTTCATCCAGCTCGAGAATGCGGCGCCTTTGACGGAGGATGATCTTGCGCAGCTTCACAAACAGTTGGCCGAAAGGCTCAGCCAGGTCTTTGGCAACCGTTGGGAGTTGCAGGTCACAGGTTTCCCCGACGATTTTCCGGCAGCCTTGTTGGACCTTTCGCCCCCGCCGTCACCTCAGGAGTTACCGGCTCGATGGAAGAAGGTGGCCGATTGGGACAAGATCACCGTGGTCAACGCACGTAAGCACGGACTCGGTTGGACGGTTCAGGTCCGCGAGTGGGATGTCCGTCTCGAACAATGGGGACCGCTCGTCGTTGTTTCGACGCCGAATGTCGGTGGACTGCTTGACGCGATGACTGAGGCCGTTCTGCGTGGGCACATTCCCATCGGCGAAGTGCTGGTCACTGAAGAACAAACGGTCCGCCTGGCGCTGCGAGGCAGCCTTCTATCGGGAACCGACAGCCATGTGCCGAGTTCGCCTCTCCCCGCTCTGTTTGTGGCCTGTGCCAGGTACGAGGACCGGGAAGGCAATGCCCGAGCTATTATCCCGCTCCCCTTCACCGTCCTTAAGCCTGTGAGTTCTGACGAAAATGCCGGATCATCAGGGATCGCGTGTGAAGTCATATCGGGGATCCGTAACCCACTGAGTGCCCGACGGCGGGGGCGGGTTAGAATATACGCCCGGGCTGTTCAACCCGCCGTGGGCAAACCAACCGTGTTGCGACTCCGCAGTCGTGAGCAGACTCAGGAACCTCTGGTAGGTTATGAAATCTACACACAGGAGAATGGTGAAGGCCCCCCTGTGTTCCGAGGTCGCACCGATCCCGAAGGCGAGATTACCATCCCCGGCTCTGAGGTTGGCTGGTATCTTGTTTCGATTAGGCACGGACGGCGTTTGCTGGCCAGGGTCCCCGTTGTTTCCGGTCACAATGGACCAACTGAATTGAGTCTTCCCAACGACGATCCCCGACTTGTTGCCGAGACCTACCTTTCAGGTCTTCAGGACGAACTCGTCGATCTTGTTACGCTGCGAACCGTTCTGATGACCCGGATGCGCGCCCGAATGATCGCAGAAGACTGGGAAGCGGCTCAACGCATCCGCGACCAATTGTTAAAGCTGAAATCCCGGGAGGTTTTTTCGAGCGAATTGACACGCCAGCAACAACGGATCTATTGCCCCGATCCCGTGGGTCAGAAACAGATTGACATGATGTTTGCCGAAATGCAACGACTCGTTAATGTCTATCTCAACCCCCAGGACGTTGAGCAACTCGTCAAACTGCTCTCATCGCGTCAGAAGCCACCGACCGGATCGTAGGATGCGTTTCGCAGAGACGCTTCGGCTTTTTGCCAAAATGGTGCCACTATTGTTGCTACTGGCCTGTTTCGCGACGGACAAGTTCCATCCTGCCGCCGAATTCCTGGACCACCTCATCCGGTGTGAGATTCATGTGAACTTTGGGATCAGCAACCCAGTGGTTCTTATGGAAACGAAAGATGGCCACACCACGCCCGCGGGATTCCTCATCAGGTAACACAACCCAGGGAGTCTGAGGTCCCAGGAGAATGGCGACCAATGCAACGAATGCACCACTTTGTCGATCACGGAGAAAAGTAACCTGATCCTCGAACTCACAATCGAGCCATTCCATCTCGCCCGTCACAACAGGCACCGTGATCTGTTTGACAAGCCGAGCTTCCAACCGCTCACGTTCACGATGGAACGATGCCCGTGCCTTCTCAAATCGAAGGTGAAGCCAGAACCGCATCGCCGGCCGCCACAGGGTCGCGGCAGCAATCGCCGTCATCGCCGCCAATAAAATGACCGACTCGGGATACGGCATTGGGAGGCCCCACACCCCAGAAATTCAACACCTCGCCTATCGGTATTGTAGGGGAGTCAGAGACATGATTGCAACTAATCGGCGTTTTTTGTTTTGTGCGCAACCGCCGTGTTCCCCAGCCCCATTTCCGCTCCCCATCGTTGACTGCGGGTCAGTCGTGCAATAAACTGACCCACGAACCAATGACGTGCCTCGTCATCCTATGTCAACCACTTCGTGGTGCGGCGCGTCAGTCTAGCCACATTCTTTGTCCCGCTTTCGCGAAGGAGGTCTGCCATGTCACGAATGCTGTGGCTCACTGGTTTGTTGTTGTTCAGTGTTACAACGACAATCGTTTCCTCCACGTGGGGCGCCTCGCCGGGTAACTGGCCTCAGTGGCGCGGCCCGGAGAGGGACGGAATCCTTGCCGATTTCGCAGCACCCGAGAAATGGCCAGAAGCCATGAAACAGGTCTGGCAGGTCAACGTGGGCGCTGGCGATTCGACCCCGGCGCTGGTCGATGGACGCCTTTACGTTCATGCCCGACAGGGCGATGAAGAGGTGATCATCTGCCTCGATGCCGAATCCGGAAAGGAAATCTGGACAAACAAATACCCAAGTCCTCCCGTGACCGGCCCGGCATCACGTCACCCTGGACCGCGAAGCTCTCCGGCTGTTGCCGAGGGAAAGGTCGTCACACTGGGAGCAACCGGAATCGTCTCCTGTGTGGATGCTGCCAATGGCAATACCCTCTGGCGAAATGACTCGTTCAAGGGTGTCCCACGGTTCTTTACGGCTATGTCACCGATTGTGGTGGACGATCTGGCTGTCCTCCACCTTGACGGTCCAAGCAGCGGTTCTGTCGTGGCCTTTGAATTGGGAAAAGGAACCATCCGCTGGCGGTGGGATGGTGATGGGCCAGCCTATGCTTCGCCGGTCCTGGCCAATGTAGAAGGCACCCGCCAGCTGGTCATGTTGACCGACAAGAACCTCATTGGGCTGGATGTTCGAAACGGTCAGGTCCTCTGGAAAGTCGAGTTCACACCGAGCGGGATGAACTACAATGCCGCCACCCCTATCGTTGATGGCGTCATCGTCTATTTCGCAGGCGCCGGAAGAGGGAGCCGGGCCGTCCGCATCGAGAAAAGTGGAGATGCATTTTCCGTAAAAGAATTGTGGACCAACCCCGACGTGGCTCCGCAGTTCAACTCACCAGTACTGGTAGACGGAAAACTGTTTGGACTCTCCCAGCGCGGCAATCTTTACTGTTTGGACGCTGCCACCGGCAAGACCCTCTGGATGGATGAGACCCGCCACAGTGGTTTCGGCGCGATCCTTGGCAGCCCCCGCGCCATTCTTGCGATGACGGAACGCTCCGGACTTATTGCATTTGCACCAAAGGGTGACGGTTTCCAGTCACTTGCCACATACCAGGTCTCATCCGGACCGATATACGCTACGCCGGTTGTTACAGGCAGCCGAATTTACATTAAGGACGCCGAAACACTGACCCTTTGGCAACTTTCGCAGCCTTGAGCACAATCAGTGAGCCGAAGCCAAACCAACCCAGACTCAGACCGGAACGAACGTTTACTACGACGCGGGTAATCCATGGATTGCCCCTATGATTGGCCGAATTGGTCGGATGAGCGGTGGCTCGTCCGTTAGGCCACGCTCCGATTGTGATTGTGGCTCTGCACAACGAAAACAAAAGGCCAACGGTGTATTCTTTCCCGTCGGCTTTGACGGTTGTTTCTTACCGGGTGGAGATGCTTAGCATGTCCACCCGTTTTATATTCAAGGGGATCGGTGTCCTTCTCGATGCGAGCAAAGCTTACAGACGTTCGAGTAAAGTCATGAGATTAGGCATTTATGGTGGAAGTTTCGACCCGGTTCATTACGGTCATTTGCTCCTGGCAGAGTCCTGTCGGGAACAGCTCGCTCTGGACAAAGTCTTCTTTGTTCCAGCAGGTTTGCCGCCACACAAACGGGAGGTTCATCTGACCTCGGCGGTCCATCGGCTGGCGATGCTTGAGCTGGCCATCGGGGGAGAGCCGGATTTTGAGATCTGCCGTTACGAGGTCGATCGGCAAGAGATCAGTTACACGGTGGAGACATTGAGGTGGTTTCGATCGCAATTCCCGGAGGCAGAATTATACCTTCTGGTCGGTGCGGATATGCTCAACGATCTCCCGAACTGGCGCGAGGCCAGTGAAATCTGTCGGTTGGCCCAACCCGTGGGAGTCAAACGTGGAGGTTCAGCGCCCCCAAGCCTTGAACGGTTGGCTTCTATCTTGCCAGTCGAACGTCTTGACTGGTTGCAAAGAACTCAGGTCGATATGCCGCAGATCGCTTTATCCGCGTCGGACATTCGCCGCCGCGTGAGCCAGGGCCAGAGCATCCGTTTTCGGGTTCCAAAGGCTGTGGAACAGTATATCCTTCAGCATCAGCTTTACCGCAATAACAACCCAGAAGGAACGCCGGCTGCGAGCCATCAAGGATGTTGATAGGTCCACAACGAGATCGCAACACCCGCGGCAGGAAAACGTAAAGACACTATACGAATCCCCCGTCCCGGCAGGCTAACCCTCGTATTATCCCTTTCACATCGCAATCTGATTGCGAGTGGAATCACAAGACCAATACCCACCTCGTGAGAAGCTCTCAGATTTCCTACCCAGCGAGCAGGTTCTCCCACGGACGGCCGCTTATCTCGGTCAGCACCCGCTGGAGCGACCCAGCCACCTCCGAAGGGGAACTGGCCAGATCGATGAAAACCACCCGTTTACCCCGTACTTCGCAGACAACGCACTCTTTCCCCCCAAGCCAATCTTCTCTAATTTCACATCCAAGGCGCTGGAGTTCTTTTTTGAGCAGGTCAATTTGAACAATGACATCCTGGCCTTCCATGACCGGCCTCCCAGCGAAAAACAGGAGTTTTGGAGAAGCTCTATGGATTGTACCAAAGGGAAATCGAGCAACGAGTTGCTTTCCGTCGATATTCTTTCTAGCTTCGATCATCCGCGCCAGGTCTTTTCGACCGGGCTAAGCGGCGGAGCCGGACCGTTGCGCTGTCGCAGCGGACCGAAAATTCATCATCTGTTATGGCTAACAAAGTGTATTCGCGGCCATACAAGAGTGCAAGGGTGCTTCTGTGGACCAGAATTCCTCCGATTTTCCCCTGCAACAACAATTAGCCATTCTGAAAGAACGGCTAGCCCACGCCCAACGCTATACGGCCCTGGGCGAACTCGTTGGCACAACAACACATGAGTTCAATAACGTTCTCACGACGATCATCAACTGGGCAAAACACGGTCTCCGCCACAAAGACGATGCCACCAGAGAGAAGGCCTTTGAGGCCATTCTCAATTCTGCACTTCGCGGGGCCAAGATCACCCAAACCATTCTCGGAATGGCCCGCAAACGCCAAAACACTCTGGAGCCAACCGACCTCAAGCAACTCCTCGCGGATACCCTGCTCCTCTTGGAGCGGGAAATGAACAAATACCATATCCGGGTCGAGGTGTTTGCCCAACAGGTGCCGCCTGTTCTCGCCGACGGGAACCAGATTCAACAGGTTCTTCTCAACATGCTCGTGAACGCCCGGCAGGCAATGCCCCGAGGAGGCCGCGTCGTCATTCGCCTGCAACACGAGCCAGATTCATCCTTTGTGGACCTTCAAATCCGTGATTTCGGGACGGGCATTCCCCCGGAAGTGTTGCCCAGGATCTTTGATCCGTTCTTCACCACCAAGACCGGTCCGGATGCCAGCGGCAAAGGTGGTACGGGACTTGGGTTGTCTGCGTGTCGGGACATCATCGAGGCCCACAACGGCCGTATTCGCGTGGAAAGCGCCGTAGGCAAAGGAACATGTTTTACCATTCGCCTGCCCGTGGCACCGCAAGGCGCTCGCACTCAAGAGAATTCGCCCACAAGCAGCGAAATTGCTGATCGTCCATCCGCACATCCCTCATGTCCTGCACCGCCTGTTTTCACCCTTGGCAAGGCCACCCAGGTACAGTGCCCCTCGCAGTTGACGCCTCCCCATTAGCGTTCTTCCGTCTTTCTGCGATTTATCTTTCTCACAAATGACGGCGTAAATCGCAGCGCACAATCCCGTGTCGCCATGATGCCGTTATGGACTGGGCATGGACATGTCCCCGCTAGCCGGGATATCGACCAGAGGAGGCGCTGTTTCCGTCGGCGGGGCCAGGCCGAATCGAAACGCGATTTTTTCAATCAGCCGCTGCTCCAATGCCGTATCCCTTCCGGCGGGGATCCAGCCGGCGTTGACCTGTTGTTCACCAATGGGACTTACAACACGGGTGAGTGAACTGTCGTTACGAAAAGTCGCCGAACTCGTTGTTGCGGCCAGAGGTTGACTGACATCCTCGAGTTCTTTGAAGACCAGGACGGTGACCCAATAGCCGCCGTCCCTGGGATCGACACGGATCTCGGCGCGGCGGCGAAGACTCTGAAGGGTCGCCTCCCACCGGGCATATCGGTCGGGCGAATCGCGATGCCACGGTTCAAAGATCGTGGCCCCGATCTTGGGGCGGGTATCAATCCGACCTGATGTTAAGACCGTTTGGAACTGCCGAACCGGATCTTCTCGTTCGATTTCGAAGTCGTCGTCAACAATGTCCACCAGGGTCTCCCAAAAAACCTCCGGATTCTTTGCCCGGACAAATACGGGATTTGGGTAGTAACAACTCAGCACTGGCTGTGGACTCAGAAACCAGGGGCGAAAACACCCTGAGGGTGCCAGCACGACAACGCCCAAGATTAAAAGTTCCCAGCAACGAATCAAACGGAATACCATACGGAGTGCCGCCACTGCAGTCTGTCGGTATAGACGATCTCTTGCAGAATCGGACGAAGTGTCCCTGAACGGCACAAACTAGACAAGGGCATTTTGCCGTTGTGCAATCTTTCGAAGGGAATTATACCCCCAGATTCTACGCCTTTCTCGCGTGAGAAGGCGATGTCTGCTGCGAGGGAAATACACCCGAAAAGGTCAGCTAATGCCCATCACAATACGGGGATAAAGCAATACGACCCTCGGCAGATTCCGACTGGCGGAGGCTCTGCCGGTGTGTCGCCAACCACTCTTCAATCAAGCTATCGGGCGTAAACCGGACGGCGGACCGAGGTCCGCTGCTTGCCTGCCGTATCGTTTGTCGAAAGGACCCGCTGGGCCTTGTTAAGATCATTCACTTTGATGACGGCCACGCCCCCGCCTTTCGTGCCAACTTCATTGCCAAAGGAGTGGTATGCATAGTCAATATTCAAGTGGTGTTCGGCCAATCGCTCGCATATTTTCCGAAACCCGCCCGGCTGCTTGGGCACGTCCACAAGCAACACATCTGCCAGTTCATGCGGGAGATTAAGCCCTTCCAGGACCTTTCGGGCACGTTCCCACTCTGTGGGGACAAATCGTACAGTTCCTCGATCCCCTGAATCCATGACTACCAAAGCCCTGCAGCGGACCTTGGCCTTTGCCATAGCATCGAGCAACTGCGCGAGACGTCCGGGCTTGTTGACGAGCTTCACAGAGATCTGCTTGGCCGTTTCCATCGTCTCTCCCTTTCGTTGAAAAACCGGGTTGGCCAACAACATCCCTAAAGGAAAAGTAGCACCGAGTCTCCCTCAGTGACACCGGGACGTCATCTCAGTACCGAGCCGTGGACTGATCCGACTCCCGTTAAAAGAATACGCTACGATAACCGCACAAGTCAACAATCCGACGCACAGCAATAGTCGAACCAGCTTCGAGGTGAGACGAACCGTCCGCTGTCTGAAAACGGCAGCGGTAATTCATGAATTGCCCCGACCGGGGGTGTACATTCGCACAGAAAGCCCTTTACGTCCCAGTGCCCGCTCCGATGACGGTGTGAACATGTGTTTTTTGGGTTCCCCNTGGGTGGGGAACTTTTCGGACATCAAAAACGTCAGTCTAATTGAGACAGCCCTGCATGGTGCATCACTGATGTGTGCTGGTTCCTCGTCTGAAAGAATGCAGGTGGCGCGTATTCTTTTGCTCGGGATTCGGACAAAGTCTTTGAAGAAGGAGAGGTCGATCATGCTTCGATGGATCGTATCTCGCGGCGTTCGTATCATTTCGAACATTCTGCCAGCATGCGGAGTCCTTGCACTGGTCCTTGTGTTCACGAGCCTAGCCTGGGGGCAAGGCGTCTTGGTTATTGAAGAGCCTGGTGGCCGACTTCCCCGTCCTATCATCATTTGGCCACCGCATCCTCCACATCCACCGATTCCCATTCCACCTCCGCGCCCTGTGCCGCCGCCTCCTGAAATCAGCTACTCGGTAGAGTCGGTCGCGATCAATGGACGTGTTAGTAACCAAGTTGCCCAGGTCGAGGTTTCCCAGACCTTTTTGAATACGGGTAGCCGTACCCTCGAGGCGTCTTTCGTGTTTCCTCTGCCATACGATGGTGCAATCGATCGAATGACGCTCATGGTCGATGGGCGAGAAATCCCTGCGCGACTCCTTAAGGCCGATGAGGCACGACGCGAATATGAATCCATCGTCCGCCGCAATCGTGATCCTGCTCTTCTGGAGTGGGTGGGAACAGGAATGTTCAAGACGAGTGTGTTTCCCATCCCACCTGGCCAAAAAAGGACCGTTTCGCTTCACTACACCCAACTTTGCCGTCGTCAGGACGGTATGGTCGATTTTCTGTTCCCCTTGAGCACGGCCAAGTACACGTCCAAGCCAGTCCGGGAACTCGATGTTCGCATCAACCTTCGCGAGGACGAAGAGATCAAGAACATTTACTGCCCCAGCCACGACGTGGAAGTGAAACGTCTCGATTCGCGGACAGTCACTGTGACCTATTCGGCAAAGGACATTGTCCCATTAACTGACTTTCGGCTGCTGTACGATGTGGCACGGGGGCCTCTCAGTGCGAAGCTCCTGAGTTACAAGGCCCCAGATGAGGAGGATGGCTTTTTCCTACTTCTGGCGGCCCCTCAGATTGCGACGACCGACGCCAAACCTTTGCCCAAGACGGTCCTCTTTGTGCTTGACCGCTCTGGTAGCATGAGCGGCAAGAAAATTGAGCAACTCCGTGAGGCGATGAAATTCGTCCTCAACAATCTTCGCGACGGAGATTTGTTCAATATCATTGCTTACGATAGCGACGTGGAGGCGTTTCGTCCGGAGTTGCAACGATTCAATGAGACGACGCGGCGTGAGGCCCTGGCCTTCGTCGAAGGACTCGTGGCCGGGGGGAGCACAAACATCGATGCCGCTTTGAGGACGGCCTTTTCCCAATTGCAGGACGATAAGCGCCCCACGTACATCGTTTTCATGACGGACGGCCTTCCCACAACAGGCGTCACGAACGAAATGCAGATTGTCGAGAATGCAACAAAGGCGAATAGCATCAAAGCCCGCGTCTTCTGTTTCGGGGTCGGCTACGATGTGAACAGCCGGTTACTCGACAAATTGGCCAGGACCGGCCACGGATACACGGAATACGTGCGGCCCGACGAGAACCTGGAGGATCGAATCAGCCGATTCTATCGCCGAATCGAGGCGCCCGTTCTAACTGATGTCACCATTGACGTTGTCTTTGATGAGCCGCCGGGGCCGCCGCCGGTTTATCGGCTTAATCCTCAACCACCGTTTGACTTGTTCGCCGGGGAACAACTCGCCCTGGTTGGACGTTATCGTAAGTCAGGACGCGCCGAGATCGTGCTCAAAGGCCGGATTGGCGATCAAGAAAAGAAGTTTACTTTTCCAGTGGACTTTGTGAGCAGAAGCGGCGACGAATCCAAGGCCTTTGTTGAGAAACTCTGGGCCATCCGTCGCGTTGGAGACATTCTCGACGAAATCGACCTGCGGGGGAAGAATCCTGAGCTGATTGACGAATTGACTCACTTGGCATTGAAGCATGGTATCCTCACACCGTACACTTCGTTCATTGCCAACGAGAATGTACCCCTCCATGACGTGACGCAATCCCGTCGTGAGACGGAATCACGCCTCAGGGCGTTGGATGCGACCGAGGGATATGGCGGCTTCGCGCAGCGATCCTTCAAGGGAAGAATGCAGCAGGCCCAATCAGCAGACGCGGCTTTTGCCCTCCGGTCGCTGACGGCTGAGTCCGCCCCAGCAGCCATGGCACCAGGCGGGGCCGGAGCCATGGGCAGCGTGGGAGCCAGTGCGCCGGCCCTGGCACCCGCCCAGGATGAAATCGCCCGTGCCACGACGGGGCAAACGATGCAATACGTGGGTAACCGGGTCTTTTACCGACGTCAAGGGCAGTGGGTCGATGGAACATTAAAACCAGAACAACAACAGAATCCCATTCGCATCAAGCAATTCAGTGAGGATTATTTCAACCTGGTTCGGCAACACGGCCGGCAAATCTCGCAGTATCTTGTGTTCAACGAGCCGACACTCGTCAATATCAACAATCAGGCCTACCTGATTGAACCGTGAGGTGACCCTTCTCAAAGACGCCGGGTCTTGAATCGCAAACATGTTTGCCATCAATCGACTATCGGGACGTGTTTCGGCACGTCCCTTTTTCTTACTTCTCCGGCGGCTATGCTCTTCGCCGCGTTCCTTGATCGATTGCTCACATTTCTTGCTTGCCCCTCTTGGCGTGTCCCTTTCGCCATCGTAAACTCGTGACCAAAGTAGGCGGCTTGATACACAGATCGGTGCGCATCGCGGCAAACTGGCAGGGGCAATTCATGAATTGCTCCTACCACCAAGTGGGTTATTCGCATCACCAATCGGGGTCGCGTCAGATCGCGGTCTGATTATGATATAGACCTGAATCGAAATGCTTTTCCATCATGTGCCAAACGTGATAGAACAGACTTTGTTAAAGGGGTATCAACAGACATCGGTGAGGTTGCTAACATGTCAGCACGAATACCGTTGAGGGCACTTGGCGAACTGGTGAGTGATGAGGAAGCCGACGCCTTCGCTCTTCTCAGTCATAAGGAAGAACTGACGACACGGGATGGCAAACCGTACTGGATGGTCACATTCCGAGATGCCCAGGCCGAGTTTACCTTTCCCATCTGGTGCGATTCCCCCTGGGCCGACGCCTGCCGAGAACAATGGGTCGTGGGTGCGTTTTACAAGCTCAGGGCTGTGCGGCGCGAGACGAAATATGGCCCTCAGTTAGAGATTCACCGCATTCGCGAAACCGTGGATCAGGACCGAAACGATGGTTTCGATCCCCTCATGTGTTTACCCCAATCACGATTTTCGCCCGAAGAGCTTTTGCGGCGTCTTCTGGCCCTGGTACAAAACGAAATCAGAATGGAATCTGTTCGTGATCTTATCTCCCGTATTATGGAGAAATATCGCGACACACTCCTCACATTGCCAGCGGCGAGAAGTCATCACCATGCCTATGTCGGCGGTTGGTTGGAACACACGCTATCCGTCACCGAAACGTGTCTCTTTCTCGCCGATAAGTACATCCAGCTTTACCCGGACCTTGACCCACCCTTGGATCGTGACCTCGTCATCGCGGGGGCCGTGCTTCACGACATTGGAAAACTGCGTGAACTTGAGTTTCAAGTAACCACGACGGAGTATTCCGCGGAAGGGGCACTGCTCGGCCATATGGTCCTTGGTCGCGACTTTGTTCGCGAGTTTGCGTGTGAGGTGGGACTCGATCGGGAACGCCAGCTTCGCCTGGAGCACCTCATCATCGCTCACCAGAGACTGCCGGAATGGGGTTCGCCACGGCCCCCGATGACGCCAGAGTCCCTCATTGTCCATTTCGCAGATGATCTGGACGCAAAGTTCCACATGTTCTGGAAGGCACTCCGAAGCGACTCAAAGGATGGTCCCCTGACAAGTGACAGAAATCCTCTGCGTCAGGCGATCTTCCGCGGTTTCAAAGAATCGCACGACATTCCCAAAGATTAGGACGCTCGCCGTGTTAGCACCGCCGGGCCTGAATCACACGGGGAAGACGAGCCAGATCACGGACCACCGGGCCTAATTCAAGCCGCGGATCCCCTTTGACGAGTTCACAGACCTTCTCGCAGATCATGGGAGAAATCTCAAAGATCAGATAGCCACCGGGCGTCAGCCTTCCGGCTGCCTGCGGAATCAGCCGCTCTATAACCTCCGTTCCCGATGGCCCCGCAACAAGAGCCTGATACGGCTCAAAATCCCGCACGCTGGACGCCAGGTTGGCGTACTCCGTTTCGCTCACGTAAGGGGGATTCGAAATGATGAAATCAAAAGTCAAGTCGGAAGGAATCTCTTCGAAAAGATCACTCGCCATCCACTGGATCCTATCCACCACCTGATGACGAATGGCATTTTCCCTGGCCACCGCCAGCGCCTCGGGACTTTTGTCAATTGCGACAACTTGGCTGCCTACCAAATGTTTTGCCGCACAAACGGCCAGCACGCCCGAACCTGTGCCAACATCGCAAATCCGCCAACTCCTCTGAGGACCTTGACCTCTTGCCCGTTCGAGCAGCGTTACAAGAACGAATTCTGTTTCCGGTCGCGGTATCAGGACATCAGGCGTCACCCGAAATTTCAGCGAGAAGAACTCTCTTTCTCCAACAAGATAAGCGACGGGCACCCCCTCGGCCCGGCGGCGGATCATCTCCCGAAACTTGCTCCGAATATCCTCCCCGGGGATGTCTTCATAATGGGTATAAAGCTGGATCCGCTCCCAGCCGTGGGCATGGGCCAGAAGGACCTCCGCGTCCAATCGCGGGGTTTCTGATCCATGTCGCCGCAGGAAATCTGTCGTCCAGTTGAGAAGCCGGCCGATTGTCCAAACCTCGGCTTGCGTCATGCCCGGCATCCTTACTTTTTCCAGCACACAATTCCAAGCGTTGAAACACTCCACTTAATTGTGTGACCCTTGATCACCACGGACAATCGGCAGCCCCGTCCATTCAGCCATTGACTAATCCAAAGCCCCGAAGGTCAACCGCAATTCATTTCGTTCATAATCCAGGAGCGCCTCGATGATGGGGTCGAGATTTCCTTCCATGATTTGATCTAACTGATAGAGAGTCAAATTGATCCGGTGATCCGTCACACGATTCTCGGGGAAATTATAGGTCCGAATTCGCTCGCTGCGGTCCCCGGAACCAATCTTGCTGCGACGCTCTTGCGCTCTTTCGGCATCCTTTGCCCGACGGTAGTACTCATAAACACGTGTCTTGAGGACCCGCAACGCTTTAGCGAAATTCTTGTGCTGGCTTTTTTCGTCCTGACATTGAACAACGATCCCCGTGGCATAGTGCGTCAACCGAATCGCCGACGAGGTCTTATTGACGTGCTGTCCACCCGGCCCGCTGGCGTGATACGTGTCGCGACGGTAATCCTCGGGCTTGATATCGATCTCGATATCTTCCGGCTCCGGAAGGACGGCAACCGTGGCCAGTGACGTGTGAATCCGTCCCTTAGCCTCGGTTTCAGGAACCCGCTGCACACGATGGCCGCCGCTTTCATACTGGAGTCTTCGAAAGACCTCTTCCCCTTCCAGACCGAAACTGATTTCCTTAAACCCGCCAAGCTCGGTGGGATTCATCCCCAGGATTTCCACCTTCCACCCTTTGGACTCCGCATAGCGGCGGTACATTTCGAAAAGATCGCGGGCGAACAAGGCCGCCTCCTCACCCCCGGTTCCCGCCCGAATCTCCATAATGCAACGGGTTCGATTGGCGTCTTCACCCCCGAGTGTCAGGTCCAGCAGTTCGTCCCAAAGTGCTTCCCGTTCCTCGCGCAAACGTGGCAACTCTTCCTCGGCCAACTCCCTCAACTCGGCATCTCCGCCCTCAAGCCATTCGCGGAGTTCAAGTATCTGCTGATTGATTTCCTTGAATTTGCGATACTTGACGGCCACCTTGGCCAGCGAACCATGCTCACGGACAATGGCTGCCATTCGCCCAGGGTCGGACAAGACCGCGGGATCGTGGAGAAGCCGCTCCAGTTCCTCAAATCGGTTAAGTTTCTCGTCAAGCTCTTTTCGCATAAGGGTCAGACATGGGAACCAGGAAGACCTATCCGGGTGGCTGGTCCTCTGGGAAAAACCCAAACAACGCAACCACCGAACAGCGTTAGCGGTGGCCACGGGGTCAAGTCATCACGCGAGAAACGCCGGTGGCTTCGGTCTCAACGCTTCTTTTTGCTGACGCTCGAGTAGCCTTCTGCAAATTTTGATTTGAACTTCTCAATACGGCCTGTCGTGTCCACATACTTTAGCTTGCCCGTAAAGAATGGGTGACAGGCATTGCAGATATCCACCTTCAATTCCGATTTGATACTGCGCGTCATGAAACTATTTCCGCAGCCGCAGGTGACTTTACAGTCAACGTATTTTGGATGAATTCCCTCTTTCATTACGATAGACCTCCTCAAGCTCATCACGTTTCTTGGGATATCCAGCTCGCGCATCCCCTACCCTGTGACAACGGCGAACCTCTCGCGCCGCGGGCCATAATGTCAATCGACCACGTTGACCAAGCGCGACCACCGAGATGCTTAAATGAACCGCTCAAAACAATTGGGGAACCCCCGCGTCAATTCCGAAACCTTGATTTTAGCCCATCATTTCGGGGCCGACAATGAGCCACGCTCGGCAAGCCGTTTCCCATCGACTGCCACACCCTTCAGGGACGGTCGAATCGCGGCTTTGCACCAATCTCCACTGCGTGACCGCAGCGAAGCAAATAACCCCATCTCCGATGGATAGTGATCCTGCCCTTTAGTAGCATATCAATCCGTTGACTTCCCCTCGGCCTTGCTTTGGCCTGGTTCTGGCGTCACTTCCAGCGGTTTTGCCCCGGTAAGCTCCTCAAGGAATCGGGCGCGGACAAGGTTTCCAAACCGGTTGGGGAGTTGAAATTCGCTCCTATAAGCCGTGATTGCCCGCGAATAGTCCCCCAATTTCTCGTTTAGCCGCCCGAGGGCGTACAAGACCCCCGATTGCCAGGGTTGATCCGGCAGGACCATCGCCGTGCGGTTGATCAGGTAATCCTCGGCACTTTTTCGATTTCCCTGCTGGACGGCAATGAGACCGAGCCAATATGCCGCATGGAGTTTTGCCACGGTGTACATCATTTGCTGTTCTGGAGGCAACTGTCCACTATCGATCAGCCGTTCTGGGGGCCGAGCCACCTGGTAGTACTGCGCTGCCCCCTCCTCTCCCAGAAGATCACCGCGAAGGTGGAGAATTCTCCCCCGCCACAGCGGCATTCCCGTGTCTGACGCGAGCATGAACGGCATCGTTTGCGAAACGAGGTATCGCGCGATGGCATTGTCGAATTCTTTCCTCTGTTGCTCGACCACATAGGGCAGGGGCCAGAGTTTCACGTCACTCACGTGGGATATCCCTCGAAAACGCGCGGCCAAATCACTGGGATGAGTGCTGATGACCAGAGATTCCTCCCCAGAGAGCATTCGCTGGATCATCTCCATCCGCCGTGACAGGTAGGAAGGTGAACCTTCAATGTACACCATGATCTGATCCAGCTGAGACGCCCGGACAGGATAGGGATTCCGCGGATCGGCATCCAGTTTTCGGAGCAGGCTATCATCCGCTGCCAATTCGTCGAGAGTTGCCGGAGTGATGACAAGCCCTTCGCCCTCGACGATTTTCACGCCGTTTTTGGCCGGTATCGGCATCCCGAGAGCCGGCTCAAAAACGTAGATCTTCCCATTGATGAGAACCCCCACAGCCCATATGTCCCAGCGAGGCTCCGCGCCAGGGTTAGCCCGATTGACGCTAAGCACCGCCGCATCCAGGCCTTCCTGGCGACACAGGAGGAGGTACACCCAGGCCCGATCAATCGCAGAACCGTGACCCAGCAACAAGGTTTCCCACGGTTTTTGAATCAGGGCATCGCCGGACGGGAGCGTTGGGACTCGACTCTGCGCATCGAGCTGAACGTTGAGGACCACCCAGTCAAACAGCCGAATGGCTCTTGCAAGTTCGCTCGGCTCTTCACCCCGTGCCCAGGCTGCGATATCCCGCAACCAAACGGCGGTCTGGAGAAATATGCCATCCTCCCGAGTTAATTTCAGATTCCCCAATTCCTTCAAGGCTTCAAGACTGGTAAATTCTTCGGGCAGGGTCTTAATCAGCGGATCGGGTTGCCAGTCTTCCAGCGGGGGTTGAGTCTTTATCCACTGATCAAGACGGTCGGCCACTTGAAAGGTCATTTCCATACCGTCGAATTGATAAAGACGATTGAGGTTCGAAATCGCAATCTCAAACAACTCGTCACGGTGGAGTGTGGCCGTTTGTTCGCCGCTGGTTGATGAACCGCTTGTCTCCGGTTTCGGGGGTTTTGGACACCCAGCCAGGCCCAACCCCAAAACGCTCATCACCAACAACCACCTAAGATCAAGCCGCAAACTCATGCTTTGCATCGGTGGCTCCGCATTTCTCTTTTGAGCCTGATGATGACACTGGCGTACCATGCCGCCGGTTATACTCGCTCTTTTAGCCATTCACGCAGTTCGAAAAGTGTCTCCACCAAACGGGGCAAGTCCTCAAGACGAACCATGTTTGGCCCATCGCTCAGGGCTTCATCGGGCCTGGGATGTGTCTCCATGAAAACCCCGTCTGCCCCGGCGGCCACCGCCGCCCGCGCCAAAGGCGCAACCATCCGCCGATCCCCGCCAGATCGCCCCTGTTGGCCGCCCGGTTCCTGTACGCTGTGAGTGGCATCGAAGATCACAGGAACGCCCAGCTCATGAAGGAGGGGGATGCTCCGCAGGTCGTTCACAAGACGGCCATATCCAAAAAATGTCCCACGCTCCCCCACAAGGATATCTCGACAACCGGCACCTTCGAGTTTTTCAACCACATATCGCATGTCCCAGGGGGCCAGGAATTGGGCTTTCTTCACATGAACCGGTTTTCCGGTCCGTGCTGCCGCGAGCAGAAGGTCTGTTTGACGGCAGAGAAAAGCCGGGATCTGCACAAGGTCACAGACTTCTCCCACCGTCTGTGCCTGATTTGGCTCATGGATGTCGGTTGTCACGGGGAGGCCAATCTCCTCCCGAACTCTCGCAAGAACAGCCAGCCCCTGAGAAAGCCCCGGGCCCCGATATGAACGAAGACTTGTTCGGTTCGCCTTGTCGAAGGATGCCTTAAAAATCACGGGAATCTGTTTGACTTTTGAGAACTCAGCCAGAAAATGGGCAATCTCGAGCGTCAGTGTTTCACTTTCGATGACGCAGGGGCCGGCAATCAATAACAGTCTTTCACCGGGACCGCAACGATAATTGCCAATACCAACTGTTTGATTAGGCACACACCAAACTCCCGTTCTTCATAATCGGAACCGGTTCGTCCGCGGAACGCCGGTTGGCCAGCATTTGGGCCACCCGCCGGGGAACCACCACACGCACCCGAGCGGGTGCCAGGCCGATATCAAGCGGCAGGTAACCTGCCGGGTCACCGTCGATCTGGTATGGCACCGGTTCGTTAGAGGTCACACGAAATCGTGTTCCGCGAACCCGCACAAAGTCGCAGAGTCGCTCGTGGACTCTCAATTGCGTCGTGATCGTGTACCAGAGTCCGCGCCAGAATCCGCCGCTCTGATAGACACACAGATCGAGAAGACCATCCGTCCCGTTTGCCTGGGGCGCGATGGGCAGCCCCCAGCCATATTTCGGCAGATTGAAGGCGAAAACCCAGCGCCCACGGAGCACCGTCGGCGAGGTGTTTTCCCCCGCCTCAGCCCTGCAGGAAATCTCCCCGATTTTGACCTCCATCTCGGGAAACGGATATGTGCTGATCAGTCGGCAGATGGGGATTACGAAACCGGAAAAACCGCCTCGTCCCCGGCGATGACCTGCGAGTCGCTTCCGATGAACCATTTCCACAGCGGCTGCGTCGAATCCGCAGCTCACCATCGCGAGGAAAAGCCGCCCATTGGCGAGACCCGCGTCCAGAGACGCCGTCCATCCTTCTTCGATCAACGATGCAGCGTAAGAAACACGTTTCTTCAGTCCAAGATAACTCGCCACCAGATTAGACGTTCCCGTGGGATAAAAACAAACCGGAACCGCGGCCTGAACTCGATTGACCACCTCACTGGCGGTTCCATCTCCCCCGGCCCCCACGAGACAGCGTAGATTCCCCTTTTCGAACTCCCGATTGGCCACTTCAGCTGCTTGGGAAAGATTGGTGCTCAGCTCAACAGAGAACCCTTTTTCCCGGAGAATCCCAACCAGGCCTTCTACCCTTCGATCGGATGGTCTCCGTCCCGCAACCGGGTTATGGAGGACAACGATGAGTCTCGAATCAGCCGACAATCTGTTCCGTTCCATCAGGTGCCGCCCGGGCCGCCAAAATGCCGATCGGTTTGTGATTTAACAACCTAACAACAATGCTATGATACCCCATTTTCCCCCTGCTGCCACCATGTGGCTACGCACGGTCGAATACTCTTCGAAAGTGCGGCATATCGATGACGCTTACGCAACCCGCCGTCGGTGATGCCACACCACCCTTTGTAGTGCATCACTATTAAACAAGGAAGACCTTCTCTTACAGGAGTTGCCGTGCGGCGCGCTGCCAATTGCCGCAGGTGCAGCAAAATAATACACCCTCGGCGGGAACTTCTTTCCTTATTCTTTGCCACAATCTGGAATGATAATCGGAAGTTTCTTTTGAGTCGTAATTTATAACAATTCACTAATTCACCACGTTTTTGGAACGAGGGTTGCTCATGGAAAGGTCAGATGACAAAGGCTGGCCCGTGGGGTTTCCGGCGAGAGGGTGTCATGCGGGTACCTTGCCCTACCGCATGATGTCGCCACTGTGGGGGTGGCACGCCGGAAGCCCACTTTTTTATTTTACACGTCAGCCCCGCGTTTCACCTCGTATCAACGCCGAAGATCGCCCTCCCGAATCGGTGCTCTTCCGTGACCGTGGCTCCGAAATACGCCTATCGAATTCAATCTTCGGACTAGCGATCCAGCCCGCCAATGACCTGACGGGAAATCTCCTCGAAAGGAAACGCGGTATATCGTCCCAACTGGCGGCGTTCGTAACGGAGCCTCACAGCGGTTGCCTGATCCGGGGCGCGACTGAGTTCTTGGTCGAACTTGTCCAACAGTTCCTTGATCCTGGCTCGTCCATCGGCATAAGCCTGCGACAACGCCCCCGGCAACTGTTTCACGCCGTCATCCAGTTGTTGAAATGCCGCGGCGTTTGGACGTTCCGCATCCTCGGGGACTCTTTCCGCAAATTCTCTCAACTGTCCGACCACCGAGAACATCCTGTTACCATCCAACTGGGTCACGATCTGACCGGGATCACTTTTGACCTGCGAGGATTCCCAGTTCTGGACAAACGCATTCAGCTCAGCCACAGCACCGTTGTAATCCCGCCTGAGGAGTTTTACCCATGCCAGCCCCAAATAGGAAACCAACTCGCGTGGGCGTTCCAATTTCAAGGCTTCGAGAACTCGCTGGGCCTCTGCCGTTTGCCCCATCTTAATCTGGACCAAAGCGTAAAGAAGCGTCGGCTCCGGCTCTTTGCCTGCCAGTTTCAGCGCAGAGCGATAGGCATCGTTGACAACACGGACATCGAGATTTTCTTGCAGCACCATGGCCGCCAGTTGTCGGACAGCAGTCTTTGCTTCGTCCGAAAGCCTGGGTGGACGGTTATCAGGCACAAAGATTCGCGGCGTCTGTTTATTCTGTGCCAAGACCGGCACCTGACGAGATAAGTAGGCGTATAGCTCTCCCACCTCGATCCGTCCGTCCCGATTTTCGTCAGCCTTTCCCTGGTACGCTTCAACAAGGGCGGCATTAAACACCGTCCCATTCGCGTCCAATATCGACCCCTGCCCCGCGGCACACGCGGCAATTGCGGTGACGGTTCGAAACGGGGCCATTCCCGGCGGTCCCTGAACTCCCTTGAGAGCTTCTTCCGCAGAAACAAATGGTTGGCCAGGAGCGTTACCTTTCCCCGGGCAGACATCCAAAATGAGAATCTTCCCCTTTCCCGCCGATTGTTCGAAGGCATCCGCCAGAAACTGAATGGCCGTGGCACTTGTCGCGATTTGTTGGAGATGACTTTCCTTACTCAGAAGAAACACGCGACCGTCCTGATCCTTCGCTGCATACCCGGCATAGTAAACCAAGACGTCTGAATCCGGCGTCACATTCTTCAGGAAAGTGGTCACAGCCTGTTCGAAGCGAACACGGCTCGGATTTGTCAGAACAAGCGTTTGATTTCGCGGAAATGCGCCTCTCTGGATCAGCGCATCGCCCAGTTGTTTCAAACCTGCGACAACTCCGGCAGCAGAGGGAATGCCCTGATCATCAAATGCTTCCACGCCCACCAGGAGTGCAAACCGGGCGGGGTTCGCGGGTCGGATCGCCACAATCTTGAGTGCTCGCGCGGTCGTCGCTCCAGGTGTGTCATGCTGGATATCAACCTGATCTCCCGTCCTCAAATCCACAATCGTCGCAGGGGCGCCGCCAAGTGTGATTTCACATCCTTCCGGCACGGTGAACTGCACGGTCTTGCCGTCGCTTCTTAACTGGACGTCGATGGCATTTGCATCGAAATGAACCTGCTGGATGGTCCCTGCCACCCCAAGGACCCGGTAAGCCTCGATCCTCCGAATCACCACATCATGTTCGATTTCAACCTGGTCGTTGGGCAGAAGGTCCGCTGGTTTTTGGAGTTGCCCGGCAATCACCGTCTGTCCATTGACTGTAACAACACAATCGGAAGCCCATGGTAGCACGAGCGTCTTGCCCGAATCATCCAGATCCACCTGAAGCCGTTGATTCTGAGCATCGATGACCTGCACCACACCCTTCGATCGGACGACCCGATACGCTGCCATCTTCAGAGCGATCAAATCTTTCTCTGCCCGCTGATACTCCAATTCGACGCGGTCTCCAGTCGTCAGGTCCGCAAGGGATAACGGTTTTCCGTCAATCTGTTCGGCCCCGTTCAGGCTGATCGCTGTTCCCTGGGGGACCCGCACGACAAGCTTGGGTTCACCCGAGGAACCGACAACACTCAGGGAGCCGGTCTCTGGCAAGACCTGGTCCACCTGTCCGACGAATCGTTCCGGGCGAACGGCTTCGATTCGCTGAACCTGACGACCCTGTTCGTCGCGGAACACCGTGATCTTAATCTGATCCCCTGGTTGCAGGTCCCGCAGGAGCGATTTCTTGTCGTTGACGAAGACCTCGTCCCACGAGCGGATTTCGCGTTCCTCCTTCCCGGCAGCCCCACGATCCACAATGAGTAGTCGTGCGTCGAGGAGGACCTGCTCAACGCGCCCAGCGACCGGCTCCACACTGACAGCCGGTGGAGGTGTTTTCTTTTCCGTAGGCAACAGCATCAAAGCGGATATCACGAGAGAACACACCACCGCGGCAATGGCGATGATCCGCGTCGTTTGTTTCTTCTTTCGCGCCGCCAATTCTTCCTCGGAGACTTCCGCAGGAACAGGCGGCGGCACAGTCACCGCGGCTGACCGCTTGAGCTTTTGAAGGGCCTCCCCAGCCGAACGGATTCGGTCCTGCTGATTCTTCTGGACCAGAAGATCGACAACTTCGGCCAGATCATCGGGAACTCCCTCCAGGACACGATGGATTGGCGGCAGTTTTTGATCGGCCGAGGCATGCCACATCATCCAGGCAATTTGGCGATCCCGACCAAAGGTATTGAGTGTGGGAAAAAGAAGCTCGAAATCGGGACCACACATCAATTCGTAGGCCGTGAACCCCAATGAGTACAAATCGCTGGCCGGTCCCACCGGTCCGAACTGGGCGCTGATCAATTCGGGGGCCATGTATTTCGTGGTTCCCTTGAGGAGACTTCCGTGCTCATCCGTAGCCCGCCGAGCCAAACCAAAATCACCCAGCTTGACCCGCCCTTCACTGTCCAAGAGCAAATTGCTTGGTTTGATATCCCCGTGAACGATCCCGTTCTTGTGGAGAAAATCCAGAGCTTGCAGACTATCACTGAGGATTTCGCGGAGGAAATCCAGATCGATGGGGCCTTTCTCGATGCTTTTCTGAAGACTGCTCCGCATCAACTCCAGGATGAGCCAACCCCGAGATCGGACAACGTCATAGATCGTGATGACGTTGGGGTGCTGCAACGAGGCCAAAAGCTGTGCCTCGCGCCAGTAGCGTTCAAGCTGTTTGGGATCGCGACGGAAATGAGGGTGGATTTCCTTAATAGCAACATCGCGACCCAATTCCCGATCTCTGCCCCGATAAACCGTGGCAAAATCACCTGTGGCCAGTGTTCCAATAATTTCATATCGCGTTGCGGCACCCATGGGACCTCATTCTACCTCCCGTCGTGTTCAGGGCCGTCTTCCGCCTTTCCGTTGCTCATATCGTTGGGTGCAGCGACTTCAACTCCAACGCCTAATCCTTAAGGAGAACGCGCAGCAATTCCTCCAACTGCTGGTCACGGGCACGACTGCCCGTCAATCCAGTATAGGTACTCCGCCCTCGCTCTGCGTAGAGCAGAAGCAACACCTGTCGGTACAACTCCTTTTCACGTTTGAAGTCGCCGCGACTGTGGGCCCAGTGTGCTTCGCGCAGGAGTCGCTGATACTCAGCCAATGGGGTGTTCGGATTGAGGTGAGAATAATACTCTGCCGCGAGGATCTGGCGGGCGGTTGCCTTTTGTTCGGCACTCCCCTGCCCCACAGGCGATGTATCCACAAAAAGGAGAATCAATGAGGTCACCAAACTGCCACCTAACACCAAGAACAAAAGAAAAGGATTGCCGGAACGTTTTTTCTCTTTTTCGCGTTGTTCCTCCGTATGTTCTTCAAGATGCAAACTTGGAAGGCTGCCATCTGGGGCAAGGTTCCATTTTGTCTCGGCTGCCTGGGTCAGGATCAGCCGGGCAACCTTCCCGCGGGGCACAGTGAACGAGTCCTCGCTCGCGCTTGCGGATGGAACAGTCGGCTTACCTCTTGCTTTCCCAGGGGCAACCCGGCCAGGCGATGCATCCCCAGCGCGGGCCGGAATATTCCGCTGTTCTCCACCTTCCATCGGTTTTCCAGAAGCCGGCTGCTCGGGCGATCCCCCCACGGGCTTTGAGACTTTCAGTTCGTCCTTGCCAACAGGCGGCGCCGCCCCGGCCCCCGAAGCTGCACGGCCTGGTGGCACCGCTTCCTCTGGCTGTGATGTGGTTCCGACGGCTTTCTTTCCAGGCTCCGATGGCTTAGGAGACGTGGGAGGAGTCGCGAGGGGAACTTCCCCCTTTGCTGACTGCGGCTTTGTCCCTTGGGACACCACAGAGTCCGGCCGAAAACGGTGGCGGCACCAGGGACACCCCACTGTGCGGTCCAGGGCCGCATCCCCTACCGTCATCTCCGTTCCACATAAAGGACAATTGATTTTAACCGGCATCGGAGAAATCGACTGTAATCGTTCTTTCGACTGTTATTTCACAACCGGACGCAAGTCCGTTACCGTTTTTCATCCGGCAAATTGGAGAAACCTCTTCACCAGCGTAACCTCTCCGTCGCTATCTGGTCGGCGTCTTGCATTTGGGGCCCCCTCAAACTCTATCTGGCCCGTAAATCGCTGGCAACAATCCCTTTAAGCAACGTTCTTAAATGCGACTCCTCACATAGATATTCCAAAATACAAGTAGTTCATCAGGAATGGCCCGACCAAGATTAACACGGCGGCTGCCATCACCAGGATCCCCGGAAGCAACATATTGACCCCAGCTTCTCCGGCAATCATTTCCGCCCTCTGCGAGCGCTTGATGCGAAGAACGTCTGCCTGAGTTCGAAAGATCGAGGCCAATGGTGTCCCCAATGTCTCGCCCTGCAAAACGGACCCGATAATGCTTGTGATTTCATCATCGGCCAGGCGATCTCTCATGGCGGAAAAGGCCTCGTAGCGAGTCTTACCCATACGGATATCCGCCAGGACCCGCCCAAATTCCTCGGCGATCGGGTGTCCGCGGTACTCTTCCACGGCCTGCGCAAGGGCATTGAGAAACGTGGACCCTGCCTCCATCAAGAGGGTCAGTAAATCCAGGAGAAATGGCAGCCGCCTCTTGATGGCGTGGAGTCGCCGTCCTGCCCGGTCGGCCAGCCGCAACCGTAAAAGGAACACAGTCAACCCCGCAAACACCACCGCAATCAGAATCCCTCCCGAACCAACCGCCCGAACGGCAACATAGATGTAAACCGGAAGCAAGATCATGGCAATCAGTTGCAACTTGGCGAGATACTCTTCGGCAAGCCAGAACCGAGGTAAGCCGGCACAGTTGATGTGTCGCTGGATTTCCGGCAATGCATCACGAAAGGCCGCTCGATTGAAGCGAGCGAGAAGCTGGATCAACGGCTGAAACAGCCTAAAGAACCGATCCTGGCGGCGGAGTTCATTGATTCGGCTCACATCGTAACGCCATTCAGCCCCCTGCTGCAAATCCTCAGTCCGAATGACCTGCCAGAACCACCGCGTCAGCAAGAACCCAGCTAATCCCCACATGACGCAGGCCAGTAACAAGAGCATCTGACTATGCTGAAATTGTCCAAACTCCATATCTCTCTACCGATCGGTTAAACATTCCCTTCTGATTCTGTTGATGGTCTCCTCGATATCCCAACCGGGCAAATACTTTTCCCTCCGTTCAGATGTCCGGCCGCAACAAAGCGCGTGCCCAAAGATAGGCCACCACATCAAGGATGATGGCCATCCCCAGCAGCAAATGTCCCAAAGGCTGGGTAAACAAGAGCGTTGTATTTTGAGGATCCATGAAATAAAAACCAATCAGAAAAACCACCGGAGCGAAGGCCATGTAGATTGCCGATTTGCGGGCCTGCGCCGTTTCGGAGAGAACCTTGCGTTCCAGCCGCTGCAACTCCAGGACGGAACCGGCGATCCGCTCGACGGTCTCGTTTAATCTTCCACCATGTTCATGACTGGCGAGAAGGGCCGCCGCAAAAAGGGCAAAGTTCTCACTCTTGAGTCGCTCTTTGGCCTCGATCAGGGTTCGGTCCAGCGGTTTCCCCAGATTGTATTCCGCCACAATTTGTCGGAATTCCGCATTGATCGGTCGAGGACACTGTGCCGCCAGGATCTCCAGAGATTGGGCAAGGGATAGACCGGCCTTTACGGCATTTGCGAGCGTCACCATGGCATCAGCCAACTGGTCTTCGATTTTGCGATGATAGAGTTCCGCCAATCGACGCAAGAGATACCACGGCACAGCCAGGAGAAAAACCGCTGCAAGTGTGGCAAAGATCAAGCTTCCGACAAAAAACGTCAGGCCCACAAAAGCCACGGCAATACCCGTCAGCCAGACAAACAGCCACACACGCAAGTGTCGGGGATGGGCCCGCAATCGCCGTAGCTTTTCGGCGATATCGGCCTCCATTTTGAGGAAGGCGTCGGCAATCATGTCCCGGCAACCATACACAACCAGTGTGACGGCTAGGCCGGTCGCTATGCAGCCCAATAATAATAGGTCAGAGTTTCCGCCCATGTCACATCCGCAAACGCTTTTCGGGTTGAGCGAGAGGTTCTCCAACGCGAACCACGGTTTCTCTGTCAGGAGTCAAGTCTTTTTGGTGATTGTCTTTTCCATAGAGAAAATCCAAATCCAGCAGTTCCTTTTCAACCAACGAATCAATGAACGTTGGCAGGTATCCTGTCGGCTCGAGGCTAACACCGTTCCTGAAGTTGAAGATGTCGTGCAGAATGACGTTCTTTGTTTCCGGGTCAACCCCGACAACCTCTGTGATCTCTGTGATGACCCGACGTCCGCCCGGCAAACGCGTGATATGCACGATCAAGTCGATCGCTGAAGCAATCTGCCGATGGATGGAATAAATCGGTAGATCGGCTCCCATCAGGATAAGGACTTCCAACCGCTCGATGACCTCTCGTGCGGTATTGGCGTGCAACGTTGTCAGTGAGCCATCATGGCCGGTATTCATGGCCTGAATCATATCAAGGGCTTCTGGTCCACGGCATTCGCCCACGATGATCCGATCCGGCCGCATTCGCAATGCATTCCGCACGAGATCACGAATCGTGTAGGCCCCCTGGCCTTCCACATTCGGCGGCTTCGATTCGAGCGTAACCACGTGCTCCTGGTGGAGTCGCAACTCAACCGTATCCTCAATGGTAACGATGCGCTCTTTGAAAGGGATGAAACTACTCAAGACGTTAAGCAACGTCGTCTTTCCGGCCCCTGTTCCGCCACTGACGAGGACATTCTTTCGATCAATCACCGATGCCCGCAAGAATGTTGCCGCCGCCTTGCTGATTGACCCCATTTCAATGAGGTCATCCATCGTCATCCGCTGCACGGGAAACTTGCGGATCGTCAAGCAAGGCCCTTTTACAGCCAAGGGTGGGATGATAGCGTTCACACGGGAACCATCAGGGAGGCGGGCATCAACCAGGGGCTGACTTTTGTCAATTCGTCGGCCAACCTGGGCAACAATCCGTTCGATAATGGCCTCGGTAACCTTGTCGGAAATAAATCGTCGGCCCGATTTCTCAATAACGCCGTTGCGCTCCACGTAGATCTGGTCCTTGCCAACAACCATGATTTCCGTGATCGAGTCTGCCCGCAAAAGGTCCTGAAGCGGCCCAAAACCGAAAATCGTATCCTTCAGGTCCTTTTTCAGTGTTCTGAGAATGAGATATTTCCTCAATTCGGCATGGAGATGGGGGCGAACCAGTCGAAAAGCTTCATTGAAATGCTCTTCGATTCGCTGCACCTGTTCGGTCGTATCGCGGCACTCGCCAAGTCGCAGCCGTTCCCGAATAAAATTGAGGATTCCCCCCAATTCCGTCTCTCGCTCCGGGACCAGGGTTGCCGGGATGTCGAACTCATTGGCGTTAATCCCCGTCATTTCGTAAAGACTGTCCGTACCTGATTCCATGATGAGGCTGTTAACCAGGTAATCACGCAGCATCAAGCCGGTGATTTCTTCCAGGACGGGTTCGTTTTCGGGTTCAAAAACCCGCAATTCCCGGCAGATATCCTCGATATTGTTTTCGAGGAGCATAATGCTTTCCGGATCATTTGTCGGCCGGTTCTCAAACTCATACAGGTCCAGCCGTTCCAGCAATTTCCGGTGGATGCGAAGCTCAAGGTCCGCCACCAGCGAGCGAAGATGAGTCTCCAATTCCTGCCGCGAGATCGTAACGGCCTTCTCGGCCTCAAACGTCAACGTATAAGGCCAGATACGAACCTTTGTTCCGGGTGCAAAAACCACCGTCTGGCCGCCGAGGACCTCCTCATCACCCACCAGACAACTGTTTAAGCCCAGGTTCTCCAGTTGCAACCGTCCGTCCTCCATCGCGCGAACAACGGCGTGCCGACGTGACACGAGGGGACTGGGCAAGACAACCATGTTGGACGAATCCCGGCCGATGGTGACCTCGGATGAGTCCACCTCGATCATCGTCCGACGGCTTTCGTTGATCCGGTTAAACCAGATTTTCATAGTCCGCAACGACCCTTTGACTTAGCCCGCCAGAGGCAATCCATTCCCAGGATGCTGGCCTTCCTCAATTCCCAGATGCTTCTCGCGAATGCAAAATAACCCCCACCTGTCGGAAGTTGGTGGCCTCCAGCATCTTCCAAAGACGTTCCGCCTTTGGTTCCAGCCGACCGTTTTCCAGACGAACACTGATCGTGAGGATATTCTCCTGCCCCTGTGGTAACTGGTAGGCTCTGTGCACTTCCACGCTGCTGAGGCGATTTCCAATTGCGAGGACTTTGAACTTGCCTATGACCTGCGGACCACCCAGCGAAGCAGTCTCCGGGGTTGAACTGCCGTCTGTTGGAGCCGTCCCCGGGTTACTGACCGCAGGAGTTGGTGCTCCCACCACGAACGAGACCATATCCCCCGGTTCCAACAGGGACGGAACAATCGTTCGCACGTCGATGGGGATGAACATCGCAATTTCCTCTGTGTTTCCGACCGGCTGGCCTCCGAATCGCAATTTTGGCGGGGGCGGTCGCAAATCGTCCTGAAGGAGCAGGGAACCTCCGGGAATGGGTCGCGTGATCCGCATTCCCACGATGCTTGCCCGATCGGAATACAAGTAGGCAAAATCTTTGAGACGTCGGGCCGGTATCGCCGGAATGGGAACCGGCACGAGGTCCTCCTCCATCAAGATATGACCAGCCTCCAAATCCTTGGCCGGAGCAATGCCAACAAATGCCACAGCGTCGATATCGCCAGTTGCCCGCGTCATGTAGGCCCAGTTGAATAGCGCAGCAGCGATTCCAACACCCAAACCCAGGATGAGTCCGTGAATGCCTTTCATTGCCTTTCGTTCTCACAGTCTGCAACTACTGGAAACCGATTAACTTCCATTCCGGGCATCGACGATGTTGTTTTCCAGCCCGCGGATTTCTTCTCTACTGTTCCATTCTAACCGCAACTTGACTATTCTGCCCCTTGGACCGGGTGGACTCACTGAAGCTCCGAGCTTGATTCCTGATTACCTATCGTCCAGCGAAACTGGAACACCAAACCGCGGGCAGGTCGGCCAGGTCTCTGGAGAATCTCGACGGTTAGAAAACTCTGCTCAGAGATCGACTTATCACGGCTGAAGGTTCGCCGCCGTGATGGTCCGCCTGACCAATGGCTCACTGGCGACCAGCCCTGCCTTTCCAATTCTCGATCGAGAAAAATCGGCCAGTTCGTAGATGCCCCCCGGGTGGTCTCTTCAAACACTCCGAAAAACGAACCCGGTCCCGGGCAGAACCTCGAAACAACGGACGCCCCCGGTGGTACGGGGAAAAACACATCATCCTCGCGGCCAACGCCATCGTTTAGCTCTATCCCCTCTTTTGTGCCCGGTGAGACCTGATAAATCGTCCATTCTTTTTCCCCCGCCGGAATCAAGAACGTCCAGGCCACAATTCGGCTTCCCAAAGGGAACGGGCTGACATCGACCGAATGATTGTCTTCGGCCACAGGCGAACTGCTTTTGTCTGTCGTCTCCTTCGGCACTCTCACCCCAACCCAGAGCCGAAAGTCCCCGGGATAGCGATACACCCAAATGCCCTGGGAACTCTGACGAACGGGAGACACTCTGGCCAATTTCTCGAACACGTTCTGCTCCGCCAGAGTGGGTAAACCTGAAGGAAGAACGGCCGCCTCCGCCGATGCAAGACACACGTCCTCACAACGGTGAACGGCCGTCTCCTCATCAGCTTGAATCGTGAGACAGGAAAAATGGCGACCAGCTCCGCGGAACTCGGCCCACGCACCGGCGGCAAACGAATCCTCCGCTGATTTACCGTGAGACCTATCCTCATCCGGTGCGCTTTTCCACCATACCAGCACCTGGACGCCAAACGCCATCCCGGCGGCCAGAATCAAGAATGTCACCAAGAGGTTCGAAGTCCAGCCTGTGATCCGCCGGGCAAGTTTTCCCCATCCCAACTCTGAATCGCTACCCAAGGGGTTATCCTGTGGTAAGACATCGGTTGAGCGGGATTGCGGGGAATTGACATCTCCCGAATTGGCTGGTGTTAAATGCAAGGGACAACGATCATCGGCCATGGTCTTGCAGGCTTTGCCGAAACGCCTCGAGAGTGTCAACTTTCTGCTGAAGATCGGCCATCTCGGCCTGGATTGCCGCAATTTGAGCGGGCGACGGCGGCGGCACCGCGTTCAACTGGTTCTGAAGTTCCTGAATAACTCGTCGATATAGGCCGATATACGCCCCTGCCATTCGCTCCGCCAGTGATGGTACATGAGCTACGGGCGGTGGTCCCTGTTTGGGCGCCACACCGCCGATCCGGTCGATGAGGTTTTCGACACGGTCCTGGGCCAGGCTTAAGTCAAGGGAACAAAACCGACTCAGCCCTGGGTGGAAATCCGGCGCGCCTCCGCCCCGCCAGCCAAAGCGCGCTGCATAGGCAGCAAATTCTGGATCACGATCGAGGATCAACAAATCACTTCGTTGCGGCATATTGAGAATGGAAAGGGCGGCCTGGACATACAACGTCAGGTAATTACCCCCCGCAGTCGGTAATTGGTAAACTGCCGTTAAGCGATGCGCCCAATGATCATGCCACCAGTACGGCAGTCCTGTCTGCCGGTATCGCCAGCAGTTGTCGAGGATCGTTGTGCCCGAACCCAAGCGATATCCTCCCAGACTGGCCAGCATGGGAAAATCTCGCGTTATCTCGGAAGTCCCCTGACGAAAGCCCCTCGTGGGATCCAGCAATTGATCATTGACTCGGAACGTCCCCAGATTCGGCCCGCGGACCACGGGGAGATTCACGCGCGGATCATCGAGAATCGGGGCGTCCTGAACTCCTCCCGCACCTAAAGTCGCAGGAGTTGGCCAGTAATCCGGCCGGGGAACTGTCGCCGCATTCCGTGGATGACGTTGCGTCCAAACGGTTTGCCGCGCCACGGCTAATCCGCGGACCCTCCACGCAGAGACCGTGGCAAAATTGATCATCAAAGCCATGATGAACAAGAACAGCGGAACCGCAATGACCAGCTCCAGCGGCGCCAATCCTCGCCTGCTGTTGCCCGCCGGGAAATGGACGGCGCCACGCCAAGCCGCTACCTTGTCGCCTGCGTGTGGAAACCTATTATTGTCTGTTATTAAAGTCGATGTTCCAACCATAACCGCGTCCGCCGTTTGAGGTCGCTCAATGGGGACTGACGTACTGAATATCCGCCGCTGTCCACCCAGGAAGACTGGGAAGCTGAACGTTCCAACCGGCAAATTCCGGGAGCGGCGGCCTTGTCTGAACAATGACCGGCAGGCTCCATACCGTCGCCGGTTGGAGTGCACATGTCCAGTTTTGATTCAGCAAATCCCAATGTGTCGGCTCATCGTCTCGCACAATCCGCCACTCGCCCTGCACCGGTTCTGAAGAAGTGCTATCATCCGTGGGCAACTCAGCGAAATCGCCAGGAATTCCCCCCAGCGGGTTTTCAGAACCCGGCACGTAATAATGCCATATCAGTCGTGCGCGGGGGACAAACACCCGCACCTGAGCAAATGCAATTGTGTCAGGTCCCATAGGATGCTGAAATAACCCAGGCAGCGTGGCCCTCATGGGGCGCCAGTATGCGACACCAACAAAGGTGAAATACTGGTCGAGATGTGTGTTCGGATCAACAACTTCATCTCCCGGTGTCTGGATGACGAACGGCAGATTGCTGTCGGGATACTCACTCAACAGTTGTTCCAACTGACCGCATGTGAAGCTCCGCCACAACGAAGCAAACTGACTCATCTTTGCCTCGCGGTCGAAGAAAATGAGTGAACGATTATTCCACATCTGCAAGTAATGGTTTGACAGATTTCGCCGTTGCTTCAGCGCCGTATTGAAGTAATCCGCTTGGTTGGGGAACTGGTCCATCACTGGATCGACGACCGGCAGTGTCCGTTGTACGGCCTCCCCCATCCCGCCGACCGGAACGACATTCGTTCGCCACAGGACGCCCAGCATCTCCCCTCGGCCAAAATCAGGTCTCCCATTGCGCCTCGCAACTTCCATCGCAGCCTGCTGGGCAATATCGGGAAAGGCTGCCACGACCGCCCTTTGATACTCAGGAATCAATTCCTCCTGGAGAATAAACTCCAGCGTCGGCAGGATCATCTGACTGGCAGCAGCCGCCCAGCTACTGAAACCGTCCACCAGAGCCTGCTCCAGGGGCGTCTTTGCCGGAATCGCTGATGCCAGGGGAAGAAACTTCGGAAAATTCGACCCAGCAAATACTGGAGCTTCCTTATCCCAAGCGTCAAGGATGGCCGGGACATAACTCCGCGCATGGCCGTCTCGCGCCTCTCTCATATAAGCTGTCAGGGCAAAGACATCACAAAGAAGGTGATTTGTAAAAGCCAGGGCGTTCATCCCGCGGGCAATCACCACACCGCCCGAATACGCCACGGCATCGGCCGCATTTTGAAGACGGATCTTGTGATCCACGACGCGCCCAACGTTCATCACCATTCCAAGCAAGACCGTGAGCAACAGGACGGCAAAGACCGAAACGACGCTCATCGCACCGTTTTGATCAGTGTGAAGAGATCCAATGCGGCGGAGAACCCTTATCGCCTCTGTCTCAATCCTGCGGATTTGCCTAACACTCATCTTGAAAGGCATAGACTTCAGGTCCTGTTACTCTGCTGATCACTGCACATTCAGCGATTGGCCTTTGATGTCTCATAGGGGTAATTCATGAATCGCCCCGACAGCTTTCTGGCAACGGGCGATCCGATCCCGGGACGTGATTGTCACTCCTTTTTTGAAAATGCGTTGACATCCAATGAGGACTCAAACAATCAATAAAACCCAAAAGCCGAATATGTATAGGGAATCACCGACTTTTCCCCCTCAATCCCCATGGATATGGACGCCCTCAGGGGATAAGTTGCGATCCCATTGTGACGTTCGATTTGTTGCGCAACTTGATCAGGTAAACCATCGGGACGACGAACCGGTCGAGCCAAAAATCGCCCTGGCCCGGGAAGAAGTGCCATGTGATGCGTCACAGTGACCGTGATCGTGTCCTGAAATCCCAGTTCATTCGGCCGGAATTCGTAGATATCATCCTCGATGAAATATGGCGCAAGAGGTGGCTCACGATTGGAATGGAAGAATCGAAGCTCCAGCTCGGTTGCTGTCAATGCGTAAGCAAGTTTATTCTCCAATCGCCGTGGGATTCGCGGTATGTTCGAAGCCCCGGGAACATTGGCCAAGTAGGCTTGCTGCAAGAGATTAACTGCCGTGCCTGCCGAGCCTGAAACTGTAAGTCCTAAATCCCGTGACGGGCAGATTGACATGACGGCCAAAATGGCGGCATTGGCAATCTTCTGGTACTTTGGACTGGCTGGATCATAAGGAATGATAAACGTCAGGCCACCGCTGGTGGGCCCATATTCAGACGATGTGGGGTCAGTAATCGGCATGACCTGATCCGGGGCCATGGGATCCAGCATGTAGCCGGGTCCGATGCAGTTTTCTAACTCCCAGTCACCAACCTTTGCGGGAATCCACACCACGGCCGCCCGAGCCGCCGCAAACGCCGCATAATGGACCACAACCGTCCCGATCATGATCTGACTTACCTGGATAATAAAAAGCATGAGCAGGACGAAGATAGGCAACGTGAGAACAAAGCTCAGGCTCTGAACAGCTCCCACGTCATCACGATGAAGAGCCAAAACGCGTCGCAGATCGGGCCGAGCCTTTGCCATCCGCAGCAGCAGCCACGCGATCATCCCGGTCGCGAGCAAGACTCCGGCCCACGGCAAACAGGCCCAAATTGTGGCTCGGAGCATAACTCACCCTCTCTCTGTTCCGCGGAGAAAGTTGGCCCACGCCGTCCGCCGATTTTCGCGTCGCCTGGCGACCGTCAGCCCATAACAATGATTGGCCGAAGAGCCACTCTGGTTTGCGAACATCAATCAATGCCGACGGCGAGGACATACCTCTCAACCAAATCAAAGGCCACAATCACAGTCGCGATCCATGCACTTGGCGCCAAAAAAAGTGGCGGCTGAAGCTGCGCTCGCTCTTCGGGCGTCAAGGGGTCCCATCGTCCCAGGCGGATCGACCACAAAAGGTGTCGTCCGCCCCGAGTCACCAATTGCCACGGTCCCACTCGCCACACTAGGACGATCAATCCAAAACACGCCCCAAGGACAAACGTCCACAACATCGCCGTAACGCCGCGTTCCGGTCCGAGGAAGGCCCCCATCATCGCGATGAGCTTCACGTCGCCTCCCCCGATATTAAAGAACACGTAACAGGCCAGCATGACCAAACCACACACGAGAAACCCCAGCAGTGACCGGTCAATGCCAACCCAACCCATCGCACCCAGTTGGCTGTATTTTGCCCATCCCAGTTGCACCAGCAACGTGCCCAGGGCATTCAGCCCCAACCCACCGATCATTCCTGAATATGTGATCTTATTGGGAATCCTGCCCCAGAGGATGTCCGTCACCGAAGCGGCAGCCAGGAGGACCAAAAGAACTCCGATCACGGGACCTCCTCAGGTTTGGCGTCAGCCGGCATCGCGTCTCACTTCAGGTCGGCAGAATCGATTCGCAATCATTGGATTGCGTTTGATCGTTCTGCTTCCAGTTCCTGAAGTCCCTGGGTGAAGTATCCTTTGATCCTCGGCCAGCCCACCTTGATCAAGAAGATCAAAATGGGGAGCGCGATCGCGCCGATGATGAGAATCGTTTCGAGGCTGACCGCCCCTCGATCATCGGCATGAATCCGCTTCAACAGTCGCCACAAACTCGCTTTCTTCATAGGCCGTTCCTCACAAGCTCTTCTCTGTTACCGAAACTCCCAAATACCCTCGTACACTACGTTATCACATAAATGGCCAGCCAATCAACACATACACCATTTGATAAGTCAACCAAATGAGCCGTGGTCCTGCCCACATACAAAAAGCCGCGACTGGCAGGATCACTCCGATCAAAAGGACATAATCCAACGTTGCAACCGCTCCACGTCGGTCAGACCGACGGGCAAAACCACATCGCCGATCGAAAGTTGTTAAACGGCGTTGTACCCTCATCAGCATCTTCCTCAGTCACCACGATACCTTTTCGTTCGTACCGTCATCAACGCCGCCATCACTATTTTACCCAGAATCCCCCCGAATGGCGAAGTTTGCTGTGGCCAACTCCGCGATTTACGCACTCGCCTAGCAATTTGACGCCCCGCACCCCGACAATGTTTCCTTTTGTCATTCGTTTTGGCGAGATACCCCTCCAAATGCGGGAGGCATGCGACCATTAAACATGGCAAACTTTTTCTGCAAAGAAAAGTTTGCCGATTATGCCGCAAGGACTTGCCCTGCCGGGATTGTCCATTACACTTAAGGCTTCACCCCGAACCGTTGACCGGTTCTTAATTCCTGCATGATGCACGGGCAGCTCCGGGCTGCTTGTCGAAACGGATATCTTCCCTTGTGTTTGCCGTTTGGGGAGTTCCCCGCTAGTAGTCTCGGAAAAGGATCTTTTGGAGGAGGATTGTTTCCATGTATGCCGCGGTGATCGTCACACTCGCTATCCTCGGGATGAATCCAGGCAGCGAAAACGCACAGACTTTGCCTGTCTCGCAGCAATTTGCCTATTCGACTGCCTATCAGCAAAGCCTTGAGACGCAGCAACCGCTTGTGGTCATCGTCGGCGCCCAATGGTGCCCGGCCTGTCGCAAATTGGAAAGCGAAGTCATTCCCAAAATCAAAGAGACAGGTCTTCTCAAGGAAGTGGCCTTTGCTGTGGTGGACTATGACGCCGAGACTCGGGTTGCTCAGCAACTCACACGAGGTGGCCCCATCCCACAGGTCCTTGTCTTTTGGCGTTCAGACAACGGCTGGAAATCAGACCGGCTGGTAGGATATCCTTCCCAGAAAGCCGTTCTTACCTTCGTTCAAACTGCCGTTTCCTCGAAAACGAAGGCGACGAGCAACCAGCAGGCCAGGAATTGAGAGCATCACAAGGAGCTTGGAGTCACTATTGACCGAAGTGGTAGGGACAATTCATGAATTGCCCCTATCATTGGTCAGGGATTCTGTGTTGATGGTCCGACACTCGTAGATTGCGCTCCGATTGTGAGGTAGAGAAAAGAGCCTCGAGACGACTCCAATCTTGGCTCAAGGGTTGACCCGTTCCATACGCAGGTAGGCGTATGCTGTCATCCTTGGATCGTCAGAACATCCGTCAACTGGAGAATCTCAATCAGCGCGGCGGTCGCATGCTGACCGTCGTTGATCTGATTGAGGCGGGAACTCTGTCTCTCGAAATGGCCGCCGCTGTTATGCAGGCCCTGGATAAGGGTTCCTCCTTATTGACGGGGGCACGGACCGGGCGGCGCCGGAAAAACAACCGTTTTAGCCGCCTTCTCTCAACCTGCTGCCGCCCGACGTTGTGATCACCACGGTTGACGAGCCTTCAATGATTCCACGCGCCCTGGATCGACCACCCCAGCAACCAACGTGTTATCTTGTCCACGAAATCGGTGCGGGCCACTGGTACGGCTATCTTTGGGGACGCCCAGTGGCCGACTATTTTCGTCTCCTGAGCGGGCCACACCGCATCGCCTCGTGCCTTCACGCCGACACACTGGAGGAACTTACTGAAATCCTGGTCAGTCCACCACTTCAGGTCAATCTGTCGGACCTTGATCGCGTCGGCATCTTCGGGTTTATGCGGATGGATTATTCGGGCAGAGGTCGCGTCGAACGACGGCTGGCCACGCTTTACATCCGATCACCTTATCTTTCTCATTCTTGTCGCTTTGTCTTTAATCCTGACGCGAACGCTTTTTCGAGAGAGCATTGGCCAACGGAAGCCCCTAATGTATCTTTAAGCCAGCAGGCCCCACGTGGGGATTCGACAATTGTCGCCCGGGCCAGCGAACAGAAGCCCCGTTATCTCGCTTTCATCGAGCACCTGATCCAGGTCGGCGCACGTTCTTTGGAAGAGGTCCGCGAAGAAGTGCTGGCGTTCTACAAACGCAAGCCCGAGTAAATGCTTGTGTTGCCTCCTTGGGAGACGATGGGGGATCATGGGTCGTTGTTACCGAGGTTCAACGACGCGATAGCATGAAAGCTCGTTTCACGTCCAGGCGTTAACTTCGTCAGAAAGAGCCCGTCGAGGGATACCTTCACCCTTCATCTTTGTGGTATCTTATTCAGCGAGACGACGTTTCATGAGATCAGGCTGTTTTTGGGGAGGAGACCTGCAATGAAGTACGGCTTGCTTTTTTGCTCAATCGTGGGAATTCTCTTCGTTTCTAAGAGCCTTTCCCGAAATTGCATTTTCTGAAAAAATTTGGTACACCTCCGCTGGGATTCCCGTTGGGGAACCAGGATGTTTAAGGAGGTTATAGAACCAAACACGGAGGTGTACCATGCAACAACA
>Ga0067045_1027970_pt1 | contig 48114 bp, 38 predicted proteins | sample TerdegcTABiofilm_FD_59184 | JGI IMG/M metagenome (GOLD analysis project Ga0067045, IMG submission 59184) | Combined Assembly of (Gp0054472, Gp0054536) Wastewater bioreactor microbial communities from Singapore -Terephthalate degrading...
CGTGGAGTATTTCCAGCGGCTGGCGGCGGCCTCCGGCGACGCCAAGGCGGCCGCCAATTGGATCCAGCAGGACGTGCTTCGCGTACTCAACGAGCGGCAAATCGCGATCACCGAGTTCCCCGTCGCACCGGAAACCCTGGGCGAGGTCTTACGGATGGTCCGCGAGGGCCGTTTGGATACGCTCAAGGGCCGGCAGGTCTTCGCCTATATGCTGCAACACGGCGTCGGCCCGCAAGATGCCGTCACCGCCCTGGGGATCACGGAGGTGGACGACGCCGACCTTCAGGCCCTCTGCGAGGAGCTGCTGGCCGCCAACCCCAAGGTGGTGGCCGAGGTTCGGGCGGGGAAGGAAAAGGCCTTGGGCAGCTTGGTCGGCCAAGCCAAGAAACGCAACCCCAACGTCAATCCGGCCCGCGTCAAGGAGATCTGTCTGGAGCGGATCGCGCGGATGTGACGGCGGACGGCGAGGACCGCCCCATGAAGACCATCACCCTCCTCACCGATTTCGGCTCCAAGTCCCATTACGCGGCGGTCATGAAGGGCGTGATGCTGTCGCTCAATCCCGCCGTGCAATTCGTGGACATCACGCACGAGGTGCCGCCGCAGGACGTTTTCCGCGGCGCGTGGTTATTGGCCGAGGCCGCCCCGTATTATCCGGCCGGCACCATTCATCTGGCGGTGGTCGATCCCGGGGTGGGGACGGATCGGGCGTGCGCGGCCGCCAAGCTCGGCGATCAGTTCTTCGTGGCCCCGGACAACGGCCTGCTGGGCATCGTATCCCGCCGCCTGCCTGTGGTCGAGGTCGTCCGCCTGGAACGGCCGGACTATCGCCGGACCGTGGTGTCGAACACGTTTCACGGGCGAGACATCTTGGCCCCCGCCGCCGCCCATTTGAGCCTGGGCGTGCCGCTCCGCGAACTGGGGCCCCGCATCGAGGCCTTGCAATCGCTCCCTTTCCCCGAAGTCGCACGGGGCGAGGATCATGTCGAGGGGTGCGTGATCTGGGTGGACGACTTCGGCAACTTGGTGACGAATATCCGCCCCGAGAACCTGCCCGACGCCGCGTTGGGCAACGCCGTGGTGACCTGCGGCGACCGCCGGGTATGCGACTGGGTGAACACCTACGCCGAACGGCCGGTCGGTTCGCGCGTGGTCCTCTTCGGTTCTTCCGACTATTTGGAAATCGCCGTGGTGCAAGGCAATGCCGCCGCCGACTTGGGAGCCCGGCCGGGCACGCCGGTCCGTGTCCAGTGGTGACGCCGGCCACGCCTGCCGCTGCGATTGACCGATGCCGCCCCACGAAGCGTCGCGCCATGCTCGCCGTTCGCATTGAACGTGCCGCCGTCCCCGGCATCTTTACCCATTCCCACCCTGCACCCATTTGCTCCCGAATACGACGGGATTCCACCGAGAGTTGCCGGATTACGCAGGAGTTCCCTAACCAGGGGGTTCCTAACAACAAAAAAAGTCGCCGGTTGACATCGCCTCAACGTGCAACAAAAATAGGGAGCCTTTCGCCGGTATCAAGGATTCGGTCGCCCCCACGGAAACTCGTCGCAGAGAAGAGCTTCCCAAGTGATGCGGCATCCTCACCCAAGCGGTGTTTCCGGGCGGTCGTAGCGGACCCGTAAGCTGGAGATCGGTCATGGTTGTGAACCAACGCGGCAAGCAACGTGGTTCTGCGCTCTCGCGGCCGCAACGTCGAACACGCCGGGTGGCGGCCGTCGCCGTGTTGTTCGTTTGGGCGTGTAGCCCGCTTCCGCTCTTCGCCGAAAAGCCCCGGCAACTGGAGCCGCTGAAGGTCAGTGAGAACGGTCGATTCCTGGTGACGGCATCGGGAAAACCGTTTTTCTGGCTGGGCGACACGTGCTGGCACATGTTTGGCAAGAGCGTTCATGAGGACCGGGACGACCAGCCGTCGGTCGAGCGGTACTTTGCAAACCGTGCCGAGAAGGGTTTCACCGTCATCCAATCCGTCTTGGTCCGCGAGCCGATCGGCGGTTCCTTACGGAATGCCTACGGTTTTAAGCCTTTTATTGAGGATGATTGGTCGCGTCCCCTGGTGCAGCCCGGTGAAAACGACGATTACTGGGACCACGTCGATTGGTGTGTTCGGGCGGCCGAGCGGCACGGGCTACGTTTGGCGATTCTGCCGATGTGGCTTCAGTCGATCCCGCGGGGCCATCCCATGGAGACCCGCCCCGAGGTTGCCTACCGCTATGGGGAATTCCTCGGCAAGCGTTACGGGCGCGAGACGCATATCATTTGGGTGTTGGGAGGTGACGCCTACGAGCAGGGACGCAACGTCGATAACCCGTCGCGATTGGCCCTGGTGCGGGCCGTGGCCGAGGGCATCGCCGACGGCACAAGCGGCGTCGATCATTTCGACGGCAAAGCGAACTGGGATGGGGTGTTCATGACTTTTCACCCGCCGGGCGGCAATCGTTCCTCGGGGCAATGGCTGCACGATGAGCCGTGGCTGGATTTCAACATGATCCAAACCACGACGCGATTCCGTTTCCAGAATTGGAAGACGGTCACCGCCGACTACCAACGCCGGCCGCCGAAGCCCACGCTCGATGCCGAGGTCGCCTACGAAGACTCGCTTTCGCTCAATCAACAAGAGCCGCAGGACCGCCGTATCCGTCCCTGGGACGTCCGCCGTGCTGCCTACTGGAGCGTTTTCGCCGGCGGTTTCGGGTTCACCTACGGCCATCGCAGTTTCATCGGTTGGATGCGCAAAGGCGAAACGTATCGCTTTGGGGCGCACATCCCCTGGTACGAGTCGCTCGATGCCCCCGGTGCTTTTCAAGTCGCACATTTGCGGCGGCTGATCGAATCTCGGCCGTTCCTTACACGCATTCCCGACCAGTCGCTGCTGACGGATGATCTCGGCGGCGGCGATGATCACTTGCAAGCGACGCGAGATGAACAGGGGCGATACGCGATGGTCTATTCCCCCATGGGCCGCGCGTTCACGGTGAAGGCCCATTCGCTGGTCGGTCCATCTCGCCGGGCCTGGTGGTTTGATCCGCGGACCGGCAAGGCGACACCCATCGAGGGCGATTTCTCGGGAGACGAGTTGCACTTTACCCCGCCGACCCAGGGAGAGGAACAAGACTGGGTCTTGGTGCTCGACGCCGCCGCCGAGAACTTCCCTCCGCCGCGAAGCACCTCGAACTGAGAAGCGGTGAGCAGAGTGCAAGTCAGCAACCGATAGCGGGACGCGGGGCGGCAACCGGGGCCGGCCCGGCCTCCCTCGTTGCTTGGGCTTCCCTTGGGGAGACGCTTGCGGCCCTTGTTCGGAAAGGCCCTCCGCGTAAGCACTTATCACACCGTGACCAATTTAGATTCATCCCGGCCTTTGCCTATCGATGCGATGCCGATCACCCGGCGGCAACCTCGCCTCAAGGCAACGACCGCGGCATCGCTGCAAGCCAAACCAAAAACTAAGTCACCGGCTGTTGCAGCACCGCGGCCCCCCTCCCTGGTGTGGCTCGGGGAAGGTTGACCGCCCCCACGCGGCCCCGGCCCGGGCGGCCCGTCTTAGCCATCCCTTGGTTTCCCGATCAGCGGTTATCTGGTCAGTGATTTAGGCTTATGGCCCGGCAAGCCTTATTGGCCGTTGACGTAATTCAGGGGAATCGGGATACTTGAAACGGGAAACTCGGACGCCGCATGGAGAACCAGGAAATCCATTCCCTAGAGGGGTATCAAGGGCGAGTTGATGAGTGAAGCGAATCATCCCGACTGGCGCGCATACGCGGAGGAGATGGCTCAGCGAGCGAAGGCCGCCTCCATGGAGTTGGCTCGGCTCGCGCCCGGCGTCAAGCAAAAGTGGCTGCAACAATCGGCACGTCTGCTGAAGGAGCGCTCCGTGGCCTTGGCGGAGGCCAATCACCGGGACGTGGCTGCCGCGCCGTCCTTCGGCCTGACGGACGCCCAGGTCGATCGCCTGAAACTCACACCCGCGCGGATCGAGGCCATGGCCCGCGCGTTGGAAGAGGTCGCGCTCCTGCCCGAACCGATCGGCGAGGTGATTTGGTCCTCGGTCCGGCCGAACGGGCTGCTGGTACAAAAGGTGCGGGTGCCGCTGGGGGTGATCTTTTTCATTTACGAGTCCCGGCCCAATGTGACGGCGGATGCCGCGGCCCTGTGCGTCAAGAGCGGCAACGCCGTGATCCTTCGCGGCGGCAAAGAGGCGGCGCATTCCAATCGGGCCATCGTGGAAGTGATGATGGAGGCCGGCGCCGACGTCGGCCTGCCCCTCGATTCCGTGCAATTGGTGGGAACGCCCGAGCGCGAAGTGGTGGGCCACTTCTTGAACCTGCCCCAGTATATCGACCTCGCCATCCCCCGCGGCGGCGAGAGCCTGATCCGCCGAGTGACGGCCGAGGCCAAGATGCCCGTCATCAAGCACTTCACCGGCAATTGTCACGTGTATATCGACGCATCCGCCGATCCCGATTTGGCGGAGCGCATCACCGTCAACGCGAAATGCCAGAGGATGGGCGTTTGCAACGCCGCCGAGTCGCTGGTCTTCCATCGCGCCGCGGCCGACGCCTTGCTGCCGAGGATTTGCGCGGCCCTGGCGCGGCACGGTGTCGAAATCCGCGGCGACGAAACGACGTGCCGGCTGTTTCCCCAAGCCAAACCGGCGGTGGAAGAGGATTACTTCGCCGAGTATTTAGGGCCCATCATCTCCGTCAAGGTGGTGGAGGATCTGAACGCGGCGATCGAGCACATCAACCGTTACGGATCGAAGCACACGGACGCCGTGGTGACGCGGGATTGGAACGCCGCATTGGAGTTTTGCCGGGCGGTCGACAGCTCGGCCGTGATGGTCAACGCCAGCACCCGCTTCAACGACGGCGGCGAGTTCGGCTTGGGGGCGGAGATCGGCATCAGCACCGACAAGTTCCACGCGCGCGGCCCCTGCGGGTTGAACGAGCTGACCAGTTACAAGTACGTGGTGTTCGGGGAAGGACAAGTTCGGGAATAGGAAGCACGCGGGATCGAAGGAGCGTTTCGGCGCGAGTTCGCGGGATCGGGCGCGTTGACGGCGCGACAGAATGCGGCGGCCCGTCGCGAATCCGGTCCCCGCCGAGCAGGAAGCCTCCTCAAACCAGGAAATTTTCGGCGGACGAAGGGAAGGGATGCCATGTCGTCCGATGATGTCTTGACGCAAGCGGAAATCGAGAGCCTTTTGGCGGGTGTGGGCAAGCCGGCGGGATCGGCCGCTGCCCAATCCCCCCCAGGCTCGAAGCCTCCTCAGCCCTCTTCGGGACCTTCCGCGCCGCCGGCCAAAACGCAGGCGACCCCCGAAGCCCCACGCCGCGCGCGGGAGAAGGTCATCCCCTACGATTTCAAGCGGCCGGAGCGGGTCGGCAAGGAGCAAATGCGGTCCTTGCAGACGCTCCACGAGGGCTTCAGCCGCAATTTCGCGGCCGGGCTGTCCGCCATGTTGCGATCCATGGTGGAGGTCAAATTGACCAGCGTGGATCAATTGACGTACAGCGAGTTCGTCTTCAGCCTGGACAACCCCACCTGCTTCAACCTGATCCGCGCGGAACCGCTGGAAGGGCACATCATCCTCGACATCAACCCGTCGATCCTCTATCCCATGATCGACCGGTTGCTGGGCGGCGGGCGCGAGCCTACCCCCATCTCGCGCAGGCCGTTGACGGAAATCGAACGCCGCCTGGTCGGACGCATCACGAGCCTATTTTTGGAGGAATTGAAGCGGGCTTGGGAAAACGTGGTCGTATTGCAACCGGAAGTGGTCCGCGTGGAGAGCAATCCGCAATTGGTGCAAATCGTGCCGCCCAACGAGGTCGTCGTCCTCGTCAGCTTCGAATTGACGCTGGGCGAGATTCGCGGGATGGCCAACCTCTGCATCCCTTATAACAGCATCGAGCGGATCGCGAGCAAGCTCTCCGCCAACAGTTGGGCCTCGTACGGCAAGCGGCAGACCTCGCCCGAGGCCGGCGAACGGATCGGCAAAACGCTCCGCGGCTCCCGCGTGCAAGTGGTGGTGGAATTGGCCAAAACGAGCATCACGACCGGCGAATTAGTGAGCCTTCGCGTAGGCGACATCATCACCACCAAGAAGGACGTTCATCGCCCCCTCTTGGTCAAGGTCCAGGGAGTCCCCAAGTTTTACGCCCGCCCCGGCATCTTCAAGGGCCGCAAGGCCGTCTGCATCGAGGAAATCATCTCCGACGCCGGCCAAGCGATCGGAGATTGAGCCGGGCGGCCCGTGAGAGAAGACCCGATCCTCGGGTGCCCGCCCAAGCCCCCGCAGCGGCGCTTCCCCGCAAGGCCGCGTTCGCTTCGGGCGCCGCCGTTTCGCGGCACGGCCATGCGCGCGATTTGACTTTCGAGGCGCCGTCTGGTAGCATAAGGGCGCGATTGTTTGGGGGCCGGTGTCGTCGTCGCGGCGTCGAACGCCGCATTGCGGCCCCATCTCCGTCAGCCCAATCGGTTCCGGACTCGTTGTTATCCGGACGCGTATCCTCGTACGCCATCCTCGTGGGTACCGGCAGGTTTTTCGGGCGAAGTACATGCGACGCATGGTCGTCGTCGCGCGGGCGGTGGTTTCTCGGTCCGCGGGGCGTGAGGATTCTCGATCGACGGGCCGCGGGCCGGCTTAGTTCGCACTGCGGCCCTTGGCCGACGATGACGCGGACGGCTCTCCGCGAGGTGCGGCCGGAACCGCGACCGTCCCAGGCTTGAGGCGGGTCCCCCGGCCCGGTGAAAGGAAAGGTGGTGCCATGACGTTCATCCTGAAAGACTGCGCGCTCATCGCCTTGGCGAGCGGCCGGCACGCGATCAATCTGGGCGAGCTGAAATCGATTCTCGGCTCCATTCCGGCCGACTCGATCTACCATCACTTCTGGGGCGGTCTCTTGCACCCCCGATTCGACGACCCGGAGTACCGCAACGATTTCGCGGTTTGGGTGCACCGTGAGCTGCACGATCACGTCTTGGCCGAGCGCTTGGCGATCATCGACCCGGCGGATTTCGAAGACCTGGAAATGCTGCGGATCTCCTTGATCGACCTGATCGAGGAACGGATCGACGAGAAAGAACTGTTGAACTGGCTTCCCGCCGGCGCCCCCTTCCACTTTCTGCGGTCGCGGATCGTGGTCTTCGATTCCGGCATGCGCGCGGAGACGCCGGAGGATTTGTACCGGCTCCTGCCGCGGCTCTCGTCCGGTTGCATCTTCTATCACTGCATCGACGCGCGGCGGAGAAACTCCGATCATGTGGATGATTTCTCGGTATGGCTGCGCGATTTCGGAGAGCCGTGCGCGGCGCTTTGTGACCGCCTGGCCGAAATCGACCCCTATTTCGGCGGCCTGACGGAGTTGCGGAGTCAGATCGAGGAGGTCTTTGCGAGCATTTACGGAGGTGCCGCCTGATGAGCAGCTTGCTGGAACGCTACAGCGAAACCGCGGGGCCGGAGGCCGTCGAGCAGTTGCGGCAACTCGCCGCACCCCTCAGAGGCTACCGCATCGTGCATGTCAATTCCACGCGGACGGGCGGCGGCGTCGCCGAAATCCTGAACCAGTTGGTCCCTTTGCTGACCGAGCTGGGTCTGACCGTGGAGTGGCATGTCATCGAGGGCACGCCCACCTTCTTTTCGTGCACCAAGAAGTTTCACAACTGCCTGCAAGGCGGAGGCGAGCCGCCCACCCCCCATGAATTGCACGAGTATGAGCGCGTCAACGGCGAGAACGCCGAGCGGCTGCACGACGTGCTCCGCGACGCGGACCTGGTGATGATTCACGACCCCCAACCGGCGCCGCTCTTGCAATTCACGCCCGACCGCAAAGGCCGCTGGATCTGGCGCTGCCACATCGACGCCGGCCGGCCGGTCCGCGCGGTGTGGCACTATCTGCGGCGATTCTTGCGGGATTACGATGCGAGCATTTTTTCCCTGGCCGATTTCGCGCGGGCCTTACCGCACCCTCAATACCTCATCGCGCCCGCCATCGATCCCTTCAGTCCCAAGAATTGCGAGTTGTCGGACGAATTCATCGCGGACGTGCTGAGCGATTTCGGTCTCGACCCGGAGCGTCCGCTTTTGCTCCAGGTATCGCGGTTCGATCGCTTCAAGGATCCGGTGGGCGTGATCCAGGCCTTTCGCATGGTCAAACCGTTCTTTCCCACGGCGCAGTTGGTATTGGCGGGCGGGAGCGCCGACGACGACCCGGAAGGGGCGGCGGTCCTGGCGGAGGTCCGCGCCGCCGCCGAGAGCGAAGCGGGATCCGTGCTGATCCTGGAACTGCCGCCCGACGCGCACCGCATCATCAACGCCCTGCAACGCGCCGCCCGAATCGTGATCCAGAAATCGACCAGGGAAGGTTTCGGCTTGACCGTGGCGGAGGCCCTCTGGAAAGGCAAGCCGGTCATCGGCGGCAACACCGGAGGAATTCGCCTGCAAGTGGTCAACTATCACACGGGCTTTTTGGTCAATAGCCCGGAGGGCGCAGCCATGCGGATTCGCTACCTCCTCCGAAACCCCGAGGTCACGGCGCGGATGGGCGAAGTGGGGCGCCGCCACGTGCGTGAAAACTTTCTCATGTCGCGATTGGCCCGCGAACATCTCACCTTGATGAACTTCCTGCTCCATCGCGATTCGGAACGCATCGACATGACGCAATGGAATTCCTGAACCCGGATATCCGCCCGGAGGCTTTCCTCGCCCGCTTGGCCGCGGGGGCGCGCGGCGTCCTGCTGTGCGACTACGACGGGACGTTGGCCCCGTTTCGCGACGTCCCCGCCGAAGCCGTGCCGTATCCGTGGGTACCCTCCCTGCTGGAGGCGATTTCCGCGGCCGGCACGCGCGTGGTGTTGGTGACGGGTCGAGCGGCCGACGACTTGGCAGTGGTCTTCCCCTTGAAGGGGCTTGAAATCTGGGCCGCGCACGGGCGCGAGCGACGATTCCCGGACGGCCGCATGAGCGTCCTGCCCGTCGAACCGGCCGCCGAGCGCGCCCTGAACGATGTGCACGAACGGCTCGTCGCCGCGCTTCCCGCCGCCCGCTGCGAGCGCAAGCCGGGGGCGTTGGCCGTGCACGTCCGCGGTCTGTCTGCCGAGCAGGTCGCCCGAACGGAACGCCGCGTGCGCCGCCTCGCGGAGACGCCGGAGGCCGGACCGCTTCGACTGCTCCCCTTCAACGGCGGTTGGGAGTTCCGCGCCGCGGGCGCCGACAAGGGTCTTGCGGTGAAAGCGATTCTGGAGGAAGAGCGCGAGGGCGAGCCGGTCGTCGCCTATTTGGGCGATGATCGGACCGACGAGGACGCCTTCTCCGCGCTGGGTCCGCGGGGATTGAACGTGTTGGTTTCGGCCGAGCCGAGACCCACCTCTGCCGACCTTCGCCTGAACGGCGAGGAGGAAGTGCGGGAATTCCTCGCGCAATGGTTGCAGAGTGCAAAGGAGGGTTGCCATGCAGGATAACCGCCGATCCCGTTTATTGATCGTTTCCAATCGACTGCCCCTGAAAGTGGCGGCCGGCGCCGACGGCAAAGCCGCCGTCGAGCCGGGTTCCGGCGGCCTGGTGACCGCCCTGGCCCCTGTCCTTCGCAACCGCGGCGGGACCTGGATCGGCTGGCCGGGCGTGAACGCGGAACAATCGCCCGACAACCTGTCCGAGCTGATGGAACAGGCCGGCGCCAAGCTGGGATACCGCATCCGGCCCGTCTCCCTCACGAGGAAGGAAGTGAAGCTCTTCTACGAGGGCTTTTCCAACGAGGTCCTATGGCCGATCTTCCATGACTTCCCCAGCCTGGCCGAATTCGATCCCGCCTATTGGGACGCCTATCGAGCGGTGAATCGCAAGTATGCCGAGGCCGTCGCCGAGCACGGCCGGCCGGGAGACTTCATTTGGATTCACGACTATCAATTGATGCTGGTCGCCGATGAATGCCGCAAGCTGGGAGTGGACGGTTTTTTCTCCTTTTTCCTCCATATCCCGTTTCCCTCCTTGGGGATGTTCTTGAAAATCCCCTGGCGGACGGAGATTCTGCGCGGGTTGTTGGCCTACGATCTGCTGGGCGTTCAGACCGCCTGGGACCGACGCAACCTGATGGACTGCGTGCGAAGCCTCATTCCGGAGGTCGTGTGGCGCGGCAGGGGGCGCGTGGCCTCGACCTCGCTGGAGGGCCGCGACGTGCGGATCGGCGACTTCCCCATCTCCATCGACTACCGCGGATTCATGCGGCAGGCCAAGAGTGAGCCGGTGTTGCGCGCAGTTCGCGCCATCCGCAAGAATCTGTCGGGACGCACCGTGATCCTCGGCGTCGATCGCCTGGACTACACCAAGGGCATCTTGTATCGCCTGGCCGCGTTCCATGAAGCCTTGGTCCGTTATCCCGAGCTGCGCGAAAAGACCACCTTGGTGCAAGTCGCCGTCCCCAGCCGAACCGGTGTTCCCCAATACAAACGGCTCCGCGCCCGGATCGAACGCATGGTGGGCCGGATCAACGGCCAGTTTACACGCCCCGGCTGGATCCCCGTGCACTACATTTTCCGATCTTTGTCCCGGGAGGAGCTGCTGGGCTACTACCGGGCGGCCGACATCGCCCTGGTCACGCCCCTCAAGGACGGCATGAACCTCATCGCCAAGGAGTACTGCGTCACGAACGTGGACAATGACGGCGTGCTGATTCTGAGCGAATTCGCGGGGGCCGCCTCGCAGCTTCAGATCGGCGCCTTGCTGGTGAATCCCTTCGACGTGATCGGAACGGCCGATAGCATTGATCGCGCCTGCAAGATGCCCGCCAATGAACGCAAATCCCGGATGCGCAAGATGCGTGCCGCGATCCGCAAGCAAGACGTCTTTTGGTGGGTGGATTCTTTCCTCCGCAGCGCCATCGCCAAGGACCTGAGCGAATTCCCGGCCCTGGACGAATACTCGCCGCTCGTCCCCGTCGAGGCCGTGGAAACCTGACCCTTAGAGCAGCTTCGCGCGGTGCTTCCACCGCCGGTTTTCCACCGCCGGTTCGCCCCGGCGGCCGGAATGTGCCATCAACGCGGGGCGCGAACCGTGCGCGGCAACGTCGGCGACGCTGATCGTCTGTGCGATTGGCGGTCGGTATTCGAGGCCGCTACAATGGTCGGCGCAACGCACCGGCCGAGCCCTGCCGCTTGGAGCCTTCCGCGAACAGCGCGCGGCACCGGCCGTCGTCGATGGATGCCGCCCCGGTTCAGCCGTGAGGAAAAAGCCCATGCCGCGGTTCGCCTTGGTTCGCCGTCCGTTGGTCCGTGCGATCGACTCCCGTCGCCGGGATCTCCCCATGGCAGGCCGTTCCGGGGCCGAAAGACGACGCCCCCGCTCGGCCTTGCGATGGGCTCTCCGTCTTTTACCGATTGCGTTGGCGGCCGCGCCGTGGTGGCCGACCGACGGACGCGCCGCCGAGCAAAGGCCGGTCCTGGAGCTGGTTTGGTCTCGCGAGTCGGTTCGGGCCTACGAAAAGATCGAAGCGGAAGTCCGCTGCGACCGCGAATATGCCCGGCCGTTCGACCCGCGGCATGTTGCGCTGGACGTGCTTCTGGTCGATCCCGAGGGCAAGACGATCGTGCTTCCCGCCTTCTGGATGCAACCTTTCGAGCGGCGGACGATCGGGCGCGACGATTGGTTTTATCCCGCGGGCAAGGCGGGTTGGTTCGTACGATTCGCCCCGCAACGGGAAGGGGTCTATCGGGCCAAGGCCGTCTTGCGCGACGCCGCGGGCGAGACCGCTTCGGCCGAAACCGCGTTCCGCTGCGAGGGCTCGTCCGGCCGCGGCTTTCTTCGGGTTTCTCCCCGCAATCCGCGTTTCCTGGCTTGGGACGACGGTACGCCCTTTTTCCCCGTCGGACAAAACTTGGCGTTCATCGGCAACGGGCAGTATTTCAATCTCAGCCGCGCGGAAGAGGCCTTCGCCAAGCTCGCACGCAACGGGGCCGATTTTCTCAGGATCTGGACCTGTTGCGAGGATTGGGCCTTGTGCGTGGAGGGCCGCAAGAGCGCCTGGACGCGAACGTGGAGCTGGAATCCTCCCATCGTCGATTTGCCGGAAGGAACGGCTCCGCCGCCCGACTCCGCCGCCGCCGGCGAGCTTGCTCCGCGGAAGGTCGTGCAGTGGCAGGGGGGGCGCCCGCTCCGCCCGGAACCCCCACATCGCGTGGCCGTTCGGCCGAACGCCGAGTATCGCCTGGAGTTGGTCTTCCAGGTGCGGTCCCCGGGCCGTTTTCGCGGTCGATGCCTGGGGCAGGAGTTCACCGCGGATGTGTCGGCCGACGCGGCCGGCCGCTGGACGACGCTGAGTTTCCCCCTGCGCGCTGGCGCGGAAGCCTGGTGGCTCGGACCGATCGAGTTGCAATGGGACGTGGAAGGAACCGTGCATCTGTACCGCTTGGAACTGCGCGAGGCGGCCGGCGGGCCCAATCTGCTCCCGGAGGCCGATCCGAACTTGCCCGTGTTGGGCTGGTACCATCCTCTCGATTGCGCCCAACTCGATCACCTCGTTCAGGCGGCGGAAGCGGCCGGGATCGTGCTGCAATTGTGCCTGCTCACGCGCGACCTTTACATGCACCGGCTGAAGAACGCGGGCGACCCCGCCTACGACGCCGCCATCGCCGACGCCCAACGACTGATGCGCTACGCGGTGGCCCGCTGGGGGTATTCGCCGGCGGTCGGTGTGTGGGAGTATTGGAACGAAATGGACCCGGGCTTGCCCACCGATCGCTTCTATCGGGAATTGGGCAACTATTTGGAGGCGACGGACCCCTACCGCCACCTCCGCGCCACGAGCACTTGGGGGCCTTCGCCCAAGGATTGCCGGCATCCTTCCTTGGACATGGCTCAGGTGCATTATTACTTCCGCCCGACGGACCGAGGCCGCATCGCCGATATCACCGCCGCCGTCGTGGATCGGACGGCCTTTCTCCGCGAGCACGCGCCCGAAAAACCCGCGCTGATTGCCGAGTTCGGTTTGGCCGACGATCGCTGGGGTGAAGACCCCGACATGCAGCGCGACGAACGGCTGTTGCATTTCCGCCAATCGCTCTGGGCTTCGGTGGTGTCCGGAACATCCGGGACGGTCCTCTTCTGGTGGTGGGATCGATTGGACCGGATGGACGCCTACCCGCATTACCGGCCGGTCTCGCGATTCGCGCAAGGCATCCCCTGGACCGACCCCGACCTGCGACCGCTCTCGATTCCGCTGCCGGGGCAAGGCGTGCAAGTCTTGGGCCTGCGGACCGATCGGGCGGCCTACCTGTGGATGGTTCGCGACGGCGCCACGTGGTCGGCTCGACAGCGCGGCGAACCCCTGCCCGAGGCGAAGGCGGCCGCCGTCAGCGGGCTGTCTTTGCCGGCCGGGCGCTACCGCGTCCGCTGGTGGAATACACAAACGGGGGAAGTGTATCAGGAGGTTCCGTGGTCCCCGGCAGCTTCGGATGCCGTCCTCACCACGCCGCCTTTCGCGGAGGATTTGGCCGCCGAGATCCTTCCCGTGGAAGCCGCACCGTGAACCATCGGCTTGACGCCTGGAGACCGTAGGCGAATCGCTGGCATGATCGCGCCGGCGCGGGCCTCAGCCGGCGCCGACACACGCCGGTGGCTTCGGGAAACTCCAGATCCGCGACGTCATGCACCAACGCGAGAGCGCGTAAGCCGCGGCCGTCAACCTCAGCTACCCCAGACAGGGACGTGTGAGGCTCGGGTGGCGGCCCGAGGCGAAGCACGGTTCCGGGGTTCAGCGCCGCAACCGTGCCACGGCGAGGCTCAGTAGGTAGGCTCCTCCGGCCGCCAGCACGATGGCCGCCTCGGGACTGACCGGCGTCCCATACACGGCGATCCGCGGCAATGTGGCCAGCACGCAGCACAGCAGCGTGCTGCCGGCGATCAGGCGCCCCATGCCGGTGACGTGCCGGGCCACAGCGGCGGCGGGCAGGCACAGCAAGGCGATCACCAGGATCAGACCCACCACTTGCGTCAGACAGATGACCGTCAGGGCCATCAAACAGAGGAGCACGAGATTGACGCGGGCGACGGGTACGTTTTGCAGTTTCGCCGATTGCGGGTCGAGGCAGACCGCCAAGAATTGTTTGTGGAACAGCAGAACCACCACGAGGATCACGACGTCCAGCCCCGCCATCCACATCACGTGCGACCAGGGGACGACGGCGAGATTGCCGAAGAGGTAGCTCATCAATTCGCCTTGGTAGCCGGGCGTGAACTTGATGAGCAGGATGCCGGCGGCCATGCCCACCGCCCAAAGCGCGCCGATGATCGTGTCGCTCTGCTCTTTGGCCCGCTCGGTGACGACATTGATAATCACGGCCGCCAGGAGGGCCGCCGCCGTGGCACCGTGCAGCGGTTCCAGCCATCCGCAGTATTGCGGGAAAGCATGGGCGAGGAAGAAAGCCGCTCCCACCCCGCCCACCGCGATATGCGCCAGGGCGCCGCCCAGGAACACGATGCGCCGTGTGACGACATACGGGCCGATGATGCCGCAGGCCGACCCCGCCAGTAAGCCGGCGATCAACCCGCTCAACAGGAACGGGTTCACGGACATATCGCGGAAGAAATCGATCACGGGATCGCTCCTCCCGCTTCGGCGTTCCCCTCGGCCGGCGGCGCGAGTCTCGCTTCAGACTGCTCCGGTCCATGAACGGGGCACGCACCCTCGGCGTTTTCCGCCGCGGGCAGGCATCCCTGATCGCAACCGGGATCGTTCAGGGGGCAGCAGTCCGTGTGCCGCATCAACCGGACGTGATCGTGATACAGCCCGAAGAACAGCTCGCGGCTCACGTCGTCCACGGCATGGACGCTGAGGCGCCGGTTGAGGCACGCCACCCGCTTCAAGTGCCGCGAGACGAAGCCGATGTCGTGACTGACGATGACGATCGGCAATCGCCGGTTCAGTTGGTGCAACAGATCCGTGAGATTGCGTTCTACGGCGGGATCGATCCCCGCCGTCGGCTCGTCCAAGAGTAGAAGCCGCGGTTGGGTGACCAAGGCCCGCGCGATGAGAACCCGCTGCCGCTGTCCGCCCGAGAGCGTGCCCAATCGCCGGCCGGCCAGATCGGCCACGCCCGTCTGCCGCAGCGCCTCCAAAGCCGCCTCGCGATCCGCCCGCGCGTAGCGAAATCCCCAACGCGCGTGCGAGATGCGGCCTGCCAGGACCACGTCGAGCACGCAGGCGGGGACCGAGGTGTCGATGCGGGCATGTTGCGGCACGTAGCCGATCCAATTCCGCACGGCGGCCGGCGGACGCCCGAAGACGGTGACGCTGCCGGATTGCGGCTCCAGCAACCCCAACAGCACTTTCAAGAGCGTCGTCTTGCCGGCCCCGTTCGGCCCGATGATGCCCAGGAATTCGTCGCGGTAAATCTCCAGGGAGACGTCCTCGAGCACGGGGATCCGCGATGCGCCGTCCTCCGCCGGATAGGCGAAATACACGTGCTCCAGCCGCACGATCGCCGCGCGATCGTCCCGCACTTCCGTCGTCGCCGGAACGGCCGGTTTATTTTCGTCGAAGGGCACGGCGAGCCTGCTGAACACTTGAGACGAACAAGCGACCCGAGAAAGCGCGGCGTCTCTCTCCGCGGGCCGACACCGACAGCGCATCGCACACCGGCACGCGGGCACGTCTCAGCCGCAAATTGGGCCGGCGGGCGGGAAGCGACGCCGCCTCCCCTATTCTCCCCCGTTTCCTCCACGATAGGCCGACACGAGCAGATCGGCAAGGCGACGGAGTTCGGCGACGGGATCGGAAGCCAGCGGGTCGGCCTGCTCGATTCGGAGCTGAGCCGTTTGAGCCACCGCCTGCGCCGCTCGCGACGAAATTTGAGGCTGCGTGAGAATCAGCTTGACGGCCGTCTTGGCGGCCGACTGTTGCAACTCGGAAAGCTCGCGGTCGGTCGGCTCCTTGCCGTCTTTCTCAATCGCGACTTGGTTCAGTTCGTAGTCGGCGGCAAAGCATTCCAAAGCCGGGTGATAGACGAAAAACGTTTGCCCGCGGAGGGGCGCCAGCTTGGCCCTCAATTCGGCGTCCAGGGCATCCAGCTCGGAGCTTACCGCCTGCAAGCCGGCCCGATAGACCTCGCCCCCGGCAGGGTCGATTTCCTCCAGCACCCCGGCCACCGTCTCGGCCTGGGCCTTGAGCAACCGAGGGCTGAGCCAAATATGGAACGGCTCGTCATGGGCGTGATCGTGCTCGTGCTCGGCGTGTTCTGCGTGGTCGTGGTCGGCGTGTTCTTCGTGGTCGTGCGTTTCCTCGTGCCGGTCCCCGCTCGCGATCAGACCGCGCCGCGCTAGGTCCTCCCGCAAGTCCACGACCCGCGCGTTGCCGTTTTTCAAAACCGCGCGGGAGGCGGGGCTCTGTTCGAAGGGCATGCCCAAGGCAAAGAACACGCGTGACCGGGCCAGCCGGGTCACATCGGCATCGCTGATCTGGAAGGTGTGCGGGTCCGACCCGCCCGAAATCATGACCTCCACGTGCACCCGATCGCCGCCGATCCGCCGGACCAGCCAAGCCTGCGGGACCAAGCTGACGGCCACGACCACGCCCTGCGGCCCGCTGACCGGCTCCGCCTTCCGGCATCCGGACAGCAATTGCGCCGCGAGAAGGGCGACGACGACAACCGCCGCGCTACGAACCGGGCGCTCACGAACGGAAACCTCGACGGGTCCTCGCTTTGAGGCGAAGAGCTGCGGAATTAGAGTCAACGGCATCGCGTAACGTCCTCGCGGCAAGGGAGACTCGAGAGAGACCAACACAGCCATTGTAAAGATTACGCTTCGCGGTTCGTTGCCCGAGGAGAATTCCACCACCTGCGTCCGCCTCGCCGCTCACATGTTCCTTAAATACTACGCTTAAAAGGATTTATGAATATCGAGAATGGCGCCCGGGGCAAGTCCCGTAAGCGTCGATCCAAAAAATCTTTGCGTTGCGTTTTTGGAGCGAGAGCGCCGGCGGCACGCCTCCTAGCGCTCTTTGGCCGCCGGTACGCCCGTCTATTTATCACAATATTAGTTGTGAATTTAGCACTTGCCTTTTTCCTTCGAACCAGTATTCTTTCTTTGTAGCCGCGTCGATTACGCCTGACACAAATGTGGGTCACATGAAGGAGGATTGATCGATGGCAAAGCTCGCGGGCTCGTTTGCACTGATTATGGGTGCTGTGGGGTTGGCATACCTGGCGTCTGGCCAGGGTTCCGCCGGATCCCCTTGCCCCGCATCCGGTTGCGGCGAAAAGACGGCCGCCGCCCAAACTGCCTCCTACGAAGGCTGCTGCCCCGGCAAGAAGGGCGTTCAGGCTCAAACGGTTTCCGCGTCGTCGGAATCCACCTGCTGCGACTCCGAAGCCGCCTGTTGTGCCGAAGGCCAAGCCTGCTGCGCTGAAGGCAAGGCTTGCTGTGCCGACGAGTCCTGCTGCGCTGAAGGCAAGGCCTGCTGTGCCGACAAGTCCTGCTGCGAAGGTGCCGCTTGCCCCGTGAGCAATACCGCATGCCCCAAGGAGGGTTGCGGCGGCAAGGGTGGCGAGAAGCTAGCCGAGGCCTCTTCCGAGGGCACTCCGGTGCAGCCGGTTTCCTATTCCGCGCCGGATGGCAAAAAGGAAGGCAAGGCGAAAAAGCCGGATCTCACCTGCCCTGTGATGGGCGGCAAGGTCAACCCGGAGGTCACCGCGGAATACAAAGGCGGCAAGGTCTCCTTCTGCTGCCCGGACTGCATCTCCGAATTCAAGGAACACACGGCCAAGTATGCGGCCAAGGCAAATGCTCAATTGGTGAGCACGAAACAGTATGTGCAAAAGGCTTGCCCGCTGACGGGCCGGCCTGTAGCGGAAGGCAAGAGCGTCAGTTTAACCGGAGTCCCGGTGGGCGTATGCTGCGGCGGCTGCCAGGGCAAGATCGAGAAGGCTGAGAATGACGACGCGCGATTGGCTCTGGTCTTCAGCGATGAGGCCTTTGAAAAGGGCTTTGTCAAGCGTGAAAAGCCCGCTGAAAAGAAGTCTGAAAAGGCCGGCTGAGACACTTGACCTCGCAAGAGGTTGATACCCGATCCCCTTTGTCCCTCCCGGAAGCGGCCGCGTCCCGAATGGATTGTTTGGGGCGCGGCTCATTTTTTGCGCTCCCGCGGCTTGGAGCGCGGGGGGGCCGGCATCATCCGCCGAACAATTGCGTGTAATGGGTGCCGACCCGACCGACGCCTACCCGCTTGTGGTTCTCCAGCATGTTCTTGTGATGGCCGGGGCTGTGAAACCACCCTTCGTTGACGGCGTTGCCGTCAGCATAGCCCGCCGCGATGTTCTCCGCGGAGGCCGTGGTGCCGAAGAGTTTGGCGCGATCCCAAGGGCTGGTCTTGCCGGGTACCGGAGACTCGTGGGAGAAAAAGCCGAGCGTCTTCATGTCGTTGGAATGATCGCGGGCGGCCGCACACAGCCGCAGATCGATCGCCACGGGAGCAAGTCCGAGCAACGTTCGGGTGAGATTGAGCGCGGTGATCGCCCGGGCCTCTTGCTCGTCGATGCGGCCTGCCAACCGGGCATTGGCGGCAAGGACGTCCCGGGTAAGCGGCGGCATGGGGGCGGCCAATCCCGCCGCCAGCATCTCCTCCCCGAGTAGGAACTTTTCGAAGGAAGGCGGTTCCTCCGGTCGCTCTTCCTTGGGTGCGGCCTCCCACAACGACCGCAGGCACCGTTCCCAAAGCCCGCCCAAGTCGGATAGCTTCTCGCGCTCCCTGGGGATGGCGGGCAGCGACGCGCGAACGTCGTCCGGCGCGATCAGCAGCAGCTCCCTCAATCTCTGCATGGCCGGATCGGCCGTCCGGCGAATCAAATCACTACTGAAATCGGGGCGTTGTTGCAAACCGAGCACGAGGGCGCGCAGGGCGGCCACCTCTTCCATCGGCGTTTTCTTCGCCTTTTTTCCCGCCGACTGAACCGCTTCACGATAAAACAGTTCATGATATCGCCGTACTTGCGGCCCCAATTCCCGTTCGATGACTCCCAGGACGGCCTCGGCCGCCGCCGGTCCCCGCGCCGCGGCTTCTTCCACCAAGCGGCGGCGCTCGTCGGGATCGCCTTTGGCCGCGCGAAATCGGGCCTGAAAAGCAGCCAATTCCCGCGACGAGAACGGGTCGCCCGGCGTCTCCGCCCTAGCGTGCGTCAGGCCGCAGCCCAGACGGGTCGTCGGTACGACGACGAGGGCAGCCGCAACGCGGAGGAACCTCCGTCGGGTGGGGCGGCGATTCGCCCACGTTTCGGCCGGTTGATGGGCGCCGCCAAAGGCCGCGATAATGGAGATTCCCAACGGGAATAGAATACGCATGACCGAGGAACCTCTTCGTCGGCGCGGAAGGGAGGCTTTTCCCGCCGGGCTTTCCGGCAACGGGACCTCGCAACGCGGGAACCTCTCCAGCCGCCGTGACGGGAGTGGAAAGAACACGAACTGGGAGCGACTCCATGAAGGATACCATCTTCAGCTTGGCGGGAAAAACGGCTCTCATCACCGGGGCCAGCCGCGGCATCGGCAAGGCCATGGCCGAGGTGTTTGCCCAGGCCGGGGCCGAACTCTTCATTTGCAGCCGCAAGGAAGAGTCCATCCGTGCCGCCGCGGAAGACATCCATCGCAAGACCGGCAGCCGCGTGGAAGCGACGGCCGCCGACATGGCGCGGCGCGAAGATGTGGATCGCCTGGCCGCCGAGTCGCTGCAACGCATGGGGAGGATCGATATCCTCGTCAACAATGCCGGCTGGAATATCCCCCAGGCCATCGACGAAATCAAGGACCAGGATTGGGACTACCTGGTGGAGTTGAACCTTACCAGCGTGATGCGTTTGACCCGGGCCTTGGTGCCTCCCATGAAGGAGCGGCGATGGGGGCGCGTGATTCACATCTCTTCCATCATGGGTCGCGCCAGCACGGCCAAGCGGAATGCCTACTCGGCTACGAAAGCGGCCCTGATCGGGATGGCACAGGCGTCGGCCCTGGATTTGGGACCGTATGGCATTACGGTCAACTGCATTGCCCCGGGCCCCATTGCCACCGAGATGCCGATGTCGCTCCTTAGCCCCGAACAGCAATCGCAACTGGGAGGGCGCACCGCCTTGGGCCGCTGGGGACAACCCGAGGAAATCGCCTGGCCCGCGCTGCTCCTCGCCAGTGAGGCGGGGCGGTACATCACGGGCGAGGTGATTACGGTGGACGGCGGCTGCCTGGCCCGCATCTTCTGACGCCGCCGCGAACCGGCGATATTCAACGCGGCGTCTCGCTTCAACACGGTGTCTTGCGTGCCACCGGCCGGCGGTGACAAGCGGCACCCCGTGCGGAAGGCCGGCAGCGCTGCGGTGTCACGCTGTAACAACACATGAGCCGCCGGCGTAAGCCGGTGGTGGAAGCAATAGCCGTGCCCGCAAGGGCGGACGTGACGGCCCCTTACTTTTCCAGCGTGACGTTCCAGTAGGCCTCGCTGACGAAGCGCGTCCAGCTTTCCACACGGATTTCCCGGGCGGCGTAGAGCGGCCGCCATTTCGGCCGGACCGGTTTGCGGCGGAGTTTCATGCCGGCCTCCTCGGGCGTGCGAGAGCCTTTGCGGCGGTTGCACTCGGTGCAGGCCAACACGCAGTTTTCCCACGTGGATTCCCCGCCTTTGGACCGCGGGATGACGTGGTCGATGGTGAGCAATTCGCCGGCCACCTGCCGGCCGCAATACTGGCACGTGTTGTGGTCACGCTTGAACAGGTTGCGGCGGCTGAAGGGCACACTGTGGAACGGAACCCGATCGAAATCTCGCAGGGCCACCACCTCCGGCACGCGCAGCCGCAACGATACCGATTGGATGAAGGGATCGCCGTCCACCGGGGCCAATTCCGTCCAGTCCGACCAGGTGTACATGCTGAAGTCGTCCGGATCCACGACGACGGCCGTTCCTTGGTAGACCATCACCAGGGCGCGGGCGACGGTCGCCACGTGAATGGGTTGCCAATCACGGTTCAACACCAGCGTGGGTCGCTGCAAAATGGCAGAGTTCACTTCGGGGACCTTTTCGGGCAATAACAATCCTCGTTCGCCGCTCCGCACGCGCGGGGCCGAGAATGCCGCGTCTTGCCGCCGCTGCCGGGCAGACCCACATCTCCGGCCCTCGATCGGCCGGTGAGGCGATTACCCGATCGGCGACCCGTCCACAAGACCCACTGCCGTTCACTTTATCAAGCGTCTCAGCCGGAGACAACAGCGGCGCGCTACCGCTCCGCGGAAGGGGGCCGACCGCAGGATCGTTACAACCGCACCGCCGTCATACGCCGGACGCGACGGCGGCCTCCCTCCGTAGTCGGGCAAGCAAGAGACACGACGGAGCACGTCCCTCCATCAGCGCCGTAAAGACTGTTATTTCCGCAAAAGAGGCCGAACAACGCCGATCGCCGGGATTTGCAAATTTTTTACACCGGTTGACCTTAATTATCTGGTCTCACCGCCGATTCGCGTGCTATGGTTTCTGAGCAAGACGGGTGACCGCGCAAGAGCTTTTGCCTACGGCAACGCTCTTGGACTTCTTCGAGTTTTGCCATGGAACCCAACGCAATTCGCCCGGCCCAAAGAACATCCTGGACCCGTTGCGACATCATCATCTCAGTGGTCGCGACGGTCGCCGTGCTGTTGATCGCGCTCCCGGCCGTAGTCCATCCCACGCCGGGTTCGTTGGGTTATGCCGCCGCGCTGTTTGCGGCATTCGCGATGGTGTTCCTCTTCGCGCGGCGCAATGCCTGTCGTTTTGCCGCCATTCAGGCGGAGTGGCAAAGGATGGCGGACATCCTTATTCAGAATTCGGTAGCCGCCATTACGTTCCACGAATTGATTCGCGACGAGAGCGGCCGACCGATCGACGATGTAATCTTGCGTGCCAATTCCGCCTTCGAGAAACATACGGGATGCAACCCCGACACGGTCGTCGGGCGACCGCTGTCCCAGGTCTTCGCCGGTTTTCGCGACAGCTCGTATTTCGCACAAGTTTGCCGCGCGGCTGAGACCGGCAACCCAATCCACTTCGAAGATTACTTTGAACCGCTCGAGCGATATTACGAAATCCATATCCAACCCCTGGGCGGCGATCGACTGGCGACGGTGTTCATCGATATCACGGACCACAAGTTGCGAGAAGAAACGCTTCGTCGAGAAAGCATGGATCGGAGAAGGGAGGGGGAATTCCTTCGGGCGATCTTGGACGCGGCCCCGGCGGCCATGGTATTGTTGGCCGAAGACGGGTCCGTGGAGCACGTGAACAATGTGGCGACGCATCTGGTGGGCGTGGACCAAGCCCGGTGGCTGGGGAAACAACCCGGCGACGGATTGTGCTGCATTCATGCCGCCGCGTCTCCCTCCGGCTGCGGATCGGGCGAGGCCTGCAAGACTTGCCCGATTCGTAATTCCATCAACATGGTCGTGCACACCGGCCGAGCGATTCATGATCTTGAAGTGCAGCACGATTTGACGGTCGGCGGCGAGCGACGCTCCTTCTGGTTTTCCCTCAGCGTCGTACCCCTCCCGGAGGGGAATACCCGGCGCGTGCTGCTGTCCTTGACCGACATCACACGGCGGAAGGCCGTCGAGGAAGAGCTGAAAAAGTCGGCGGAGGAGCTTGCGGCCGCCAAGGAGGCCGCCGAACAGGCCAACCGTGCCAAGAGCGCGTTCCTCGCCAACATGAGCCACGAAATCCGTTCGCCCATGAACGCCATCCTGGGCTTCACCGAGGTCTTGGCCGGCACGCTCACCGCCCCGGCTCAACTCGAGGCCGTCGCGGCCGTTCAACGCAACGGGCAGTATCTTCTGCAACTGATCAACGACATTCTGGACCTCTCCAAAGTCGAAGCCGGCAAGATGACCATCGCCAAGGAGCCGGTCAAGACCCGCGAATTGATCGGGGACGTGATGGCGTTGATGCGGGTGCCCGCCGCCGGCAAGAACCTCGCCCTTTCCGCCCGTGCGGAAGGCGAGTTTCCCGAAACGATCCAAACCGATCCCATTCGCCTGCGGCAGATCCTCATCAACCTGCTGGCCAATGCGATCAAGTTCACCGAGGTGGGCGAGGTCGCCTTGACCGTCGGGCTGAAGCCGGAGTCGGAAGCGGAAGGCCCGCCGCGAATGGTTTTCGAAGTCCGCGATACGGGAATCGGCATGACTCCGGAACAAACGGCGCGGCTATTCCGGCCGTTCAGCCAAGTTGACGAATCGACTTCGCGGCGATTCGGCGGCACGGGCTTGGGCCTGGCGATCAGCAAGAGGCTGGCCGGCTTGCTCGGCGGCGACATTTCGGTGCGGAGCGAACCGGGCAAGGGGAGCTGCTTTACCGTCACCATCGACCCCGGCCCCTTGGACGGCGTCCCGTTGTCGCGGAGTCTCGCCGAAAACCCGGCCGCGACGCAAGCGGCGGACCGGCCCAAGAAACAGCCGCTGCCGACGTTGCCGGCCGGTTGTCGCATCCTCTTGGCCGAAGACGGTCCCGACAATCAACGCCTGTTCTCGTTCCTCTTACGCAGGGCGGGAGCCGACGTCGTCATCGCGGAGAACGGCCGGATCGCTTGCGAGTGCATCCTCGGACAAGGCCCTCGGGCGGATCAGACCGGCGAGGCCGCGGGCAAAGCCTTCGACCTGATTCTGATGGACATGCAGATGCCGGAAATGGACGGCTACGAGGCCGTGCGGCGATTGCGGGAAGCGGGAGTAACCGTACCGATCGTCGCCCTCACGGCGCATGCCATGCCGGAGGATCGGGAGCGGTGTAAGGCCGTGGGTTGTGACGACTACCTGTCCAAACCGTGCGATGCCGCGACGCTGCTGAACAAGGCTGTGGAGTGGCTGGACGGACAAGCCCGGCAGCCCGCGGACCTCATGACCGCGGCGCCGACTGCGTGAGCCGGGAAAGCTGTCACGTTCGCCCCAAGCCGTTGCGCGGCCGCCGACGCCGAGAGGGTGGAGTTGTCTTTTCCGCCTTGGTCCCCGATAATAAGCAAAGGTTTTATCGTATCGATCGGAGTTCATCCTCATCCCGCCTGCGTTTCCTCATCCAATTACGCTCTCCGCGCACGATCGTCTGTCGGCGGATCGGTGTAGTTGCTATCTTGGTTGCCAAGCCCGGCTGAGGGGAAGTTGCGCGCCGCTCTGGAACGTGCCGCCCGATCAAACTCATGCCGAAGGGGCGGGAATTCCGTCTTTTGCGAAGGTTATGTCATGAAACACGTATTGCAGGATTTGGAACGGGCGATTCTGGAGCTGGTCCAATCGCCGGGCTATCAAGCGGTCAAGCCCAAGGCCATCGCCAAGCAACTCCAAGTACCGGCGGAGGAATCGCATCTGGTCCGCAAGGCGGTCAAACGGATGGTCTCGGCCGGGCTGCTGGAGTTTGGGGGCGGGCACCTGGTCTATCCGGCGGGCAAGCGGAAGGGCGACGACAAGAAACCCGCCGCCGAAATCATCGGCATCTTTCGCCGCCGCGAGGCCGGCTACGGATTCGTTCGCCCGCGCGGGGCGCCGGAAGGGGCCGGGAAGGAAGACGACATCTACGTTCCCCCGGAGTGGAGCGGGGACGCCTCCAGCGGCGACCTGGTCCGCGTGCGATTGGCCCATCGCGGCGGCGCTAAACGTCGCGGGCTGGGGCCCGCCGGTCAAATCGTCGAGATCCTCGAACGGCAGACCTCCCGCTTCGTGGGAACGTACTTCGAAGAGGAAGGCATGGGCTACGTCCAAGTGGACGGCACGGTCTTCGCGCAGCCGGTTTTCGTGGGCGACGCCGGGGCGAAGAACGTTCGTACCGACGACAAAGTCGTGATCGAGATGCTGCGGTTTCCCAACCACTATCGCCGCGGCGAGGGCGTGATCGTGGAAGTCTTGGGACCGCCGGGCAAGCCCGGTGTCGATACCCTGACCGTCTTGCGCGAGTTCAATCTGCCCGGCGATTTCCCTCCCGAAGTCCTGGAGGACGCCCGCCGCGCCGCCGCGAAGTTCGAGGAAACCGTCCCTCCGGACCGTTACGACGCCACAGGCGAGGTGACCATCACCATCGATCCCGAGGATGCCCGCGATTTCGACGACGCCATCTCGCTGGAACGCTTGCCGGAGGGTGGGTGGCGGCTGGGAGTGCACATTGCGGACGTTTCGCATTTCGTCCCGCCCGGCTCGTCGCTGGATCGCGAAGCCCGCGACCGCGCCACCAGCATCTACCTGCCGGATCGCGTGATCCCCATGTTGCCGGAACTGATCTCCAACGGTCTGGCCAGTCTTCAGCCCGGCGAATTGCGCCTCACCGTCAGCGCGTACATCGAATTCACGGCGGAGGGCGTCAAGACCGACGTCACCCTGCGGCGGTCCGTCATCCGCAGCGATCAGCGGCTGACCTACGAGCAAGTGGACGCCTTTCTGGCCGATCCCGCCGCCGGAACGCTGCGGTTGGGCGAGAAGGTCGGCGATTTGCTTTCCAAGATGCGGGAGCTGGCCGCCGTATTGCGAGCCAGGCGAATGCGCCGCGGGGCCTTGGAGCTGGTCATGCCGGAGGTCAAGGTGGATTTGGATCGCGGCGGGCGCGTGATGGGCGCCCACGTCGTCCCGAACACCGAAAGCCATCAGATGATCGAGGAGTTCATGCTGGCGGCCAACGAGTCCGTGGCCGAAACCCTTTTTGCTCGCGGCTGGCCGTTCCTCCGCCGCATCCATCGGCCGCCGTCCTTACGCAAACTGCGAATCCTACAAGAATTCCTGGAAGGGCTGGGGTTCTCGGCCGACCGACTCGAGGACCGCTTCAGCCTGCAACGCATCCTCAAGCACTTTACCGGCACGCCTCAGCAGTACGCCGTGCACTACGCCGTCTTGCGGACGCTGCAACGGGCCGTCTATAGCCCGAAGGAAGAGGGTCACTTCGCCCTCGCCAGTGATTGCTACTGCCACTTCACTTCGCCCATTCGCCGTTATCCGGACCTTACCGTTCACCGGTTGGTCCACGCCCTGCTGCTGGACGAAAACCCGCGGATCAACCCGGTGGAACTGGTGGAATTGGGCGAGCACTGTTCCGCCCGCGAGGAACGCGCGGAATTGGCCGAGCGCGAACTGGTGCGGCTCAAACTGCTGGCCTACCTGGGCGAACGCATCGGCCTGGAAATGGAGGCCGTGGTGACGGGCGTGGAGAGCTACGGCATGTTCGTGCAAGGGATCGCCTTGCCCGCAGAAGGTCTGGTGCACATCGAATCGATGACCGACGACTTCTACCGCTTCGACCGCGCAACGCACAGCTTGACCGGGCACCGAGCGGGGCGGCAATACCGGTTGGGTGATTTGGTTAAAGTGGCCGTCGCCCGCGTCGATTTGGAGCGGCGGCAACTGGACCTGCGGTTGCTCGAGCACCTCGGGAAACCCGGGCCGAACACACTGGGCGACTCCCTCCGTACTTTCGATTGGAAGAAGCGCAAGAGCGGCAAGTCCCGCGAGCCGTTGTCCGCCGCGCCCCGCACGGTGAAAAAGAGAGCGGCAAGCGAGTCGCCCAAACGTGCGGCAGGGGCGAAAAAGGCCCCCTCAAAATCGGCCAAGCCCAAAAGGAAGGGTAAGGCGCCGATGGATGACGCAGCGGAATGAGGCAACAACATGACAAGGGCTACACGGCCCGGCCGATTGGCATCTCCGAACCTCAAAGAATCCGCTATAATTGGGTGGGGACGTCGGCGGTTGCACGGGGCCCCGTTTTGTGTCGGTTTAAAGTCGGCCATTGACTCGATCATCGACGATTTGCGGAAGGGAAAGATTGCGCAAAGTCGATAGAATGCGACTGCGAAAACAGTCGGCGGATGGCGACAAAAACTGCCGTTTTGGCAGACTCCTAGGTCGTACCGAGAGTTTCCGGCCGCATTCGCTTAGTGAATGCAGATGCAACGACGGCGAGAACCCACAAAATAACCCCGCTGCGGCAAAGGGACCGGCGGCATTCGAGAAACTTGCTTATTTTGCTGCATGGCATACTATTTGCTTGGAGAATGGTGAAGACCACGATGAAACGTGAGCGGCGGTCGTTGGTCGCACGGCCGGACGCATTCGGAATCCGCTCGCCGGGAATGCCCGCAAGCCGGTCCCGGGCGTGAAATCCGAAGGAAGACTTGCAGCTTGGTCGGGTGGGCGTTCGGCGCGGGATTGCCGGGAATTGAAGATGCGAACTTTGCGCCGCCTTTCAAAGGTCCCTTCAAGACCGGCGGACGCGCGGCGATTGGGAAGGAGAGGTTGAAATCATGCCGTTTGAACGATTTACCGATCGTGCCCGAAAGGTAATTCAGCTCGCCAATCAAGAGGCGCAGCGATTCAATCACGAATATGTGGGCACGGAACATATCCTGTTGGGGCTGATTAAGGAAGGAAGCGGCGTCGCCGCCAACGTCCTGCGCAATCTGGACGTGGACCTCCGCAAGATCCGCCTGGAGGTGGAAAAGCTGGTGCAGAGCGGGCCGGACATGGTAACCATGGGCCGGTTGCCGCTCACGCCGCGCGCGCGGAAGGTGCTGGAGTACGCCACGGAAGAGGCCCGCAACCTCAATCACAACTACGTCGGCACGGAGCACATCCTGCTGGGCCTTCTGCGCGAGCAGGAGGGCGTCGCCGCGCAGGTTTTGATGAACTTGGGCTTGAAGCTCGAGGATGTCCGCGAGGAAGTGTTGAATCTGCTCGGTCACGGGAGCGAGGCCGCCGAAACGCCCGAGCGAACGCCCGGCGCCGCCTTGACGGGCGAAGAATCCCAGGATCCGGCCGCCAAGTCCGGTCGCTCGCGGACGCCGGCCTTGGACAGCTTCGGCCGCGACCTGACGGAACTGGCCCGGCAGGGCAAGCTCGATCCCGTCATCGGACGCGAAAAGGAGATCGAGCGGACGATGCAGATCCTCTGCCGCAGAACGAAGAACAATCCGGTTCTGTTGGGAGAGGCGGGAGTGGGCAAGACCGCCATCGTCGAGGGCTTCGCCCAGCGGATCGTCCGCGGCGACGTGCCCGAAATCCTGCTCGAACGCCGCGTGGTCGTGCTGGACCTGGCGATGATGGTGGCCGGCACCAAGTACCGCGGCCAGTTCGAGGAGCGGATCAAGGCGGTCATGAACGAAGTCCGCCGCGCTCAGAACGTGATCCTGTTCATCGACGAGTTGCACACGCTGGTCGGCGCGGGCGGGGCCGAGGGAGCCATCGACGCCTCGAACGTCCTCAAGCCCGCCTTGGCCCGGGGCGAGATCCAGTGCATCGGCGCCACCACCTTGGACGAGTACCGCAAGTACATCGAGAAGGACAGCGCCCTCGATCGGCGCTTCCAGATGGTGATGGTGGAGCCGAACACCAAGGAAGAGACCGTGGCCATCCTCCGCGGACTCCGCGATCGTTACGAGAAGCACCACCACGTGCAGATCACGGACGACGCGATCGAGGCGGCGGTGGAGCTTTCCAGCCGCTACATCACGGGCCGCTGCCTGCCGGATAAGGCGATCGACGTGGTGGACGAGGCGGGGGCGCGGGTCCACTTGAAGTCCATGACCCGCCCGCCGGACCTCAAGGAAATCGACGAAGAAGTGGAACGGTTGAACAAGGAAAAGGAGGAGGCTGTCGCCAACCAGGACTTCGAAAAGGCCGCCCGACTCCGCGATCAGGCCGACAAGCTGAAGAAGAAAAAGGCCGCCATGATGCGGGAATGGCGGGAGAAGTCCAGCTCCACCGACGGCGTGGTGGACGCCGAAGTGGTGGCCGAGGTCGTCTCCAAGATGACCGGCATCCCCTTGACCCGCATGACCACCGAGGACTCGCTCCGCCTGCTGAAGATGGAGGAGGAGCTGCATCGCCGCGTGGTCAGCCAAGACGAGGCCATCAAGTCCATTTCCAAGGCCGTCCGCCGCAGCCGCAGCGGGCTCAAGGACCCCAAGCGCCCGGTGGGATGCTTCATCTTCGCCGGTCCGACGGGCGTGGGCAAGACGCTGCTTGCCAAGGCCCTGGCCGAGTTCATGTTCGGCGATGAGGACGCCCTCATCCAGATCGACATGAGCGAGTACATGGAGAAGCACAACGTCAGCCGGCTGGTGGGAGCGCCTCCCGGTTACGTGGGCTACGAGGAAGGCGGCCAACTGACCGAAAAGATCCGCCGCCGGCCGTACTCGGTCGTCCTCTTGGACGAAATCGAAAAGGCCCACCCCGACGTCTTCAATATGCTGCTCCAGGTCATGGAGGAAGGTCGGCTGACCGACAGCTTCGGCCGCAACGTGGACTTCCGCAACACCATCTTGATCATGACCACCAACGCCGGCGCGGAGGCGATCAAGAACGAGTCCGCCTTCGGGTTCCAAAAGCCGGACGACGACGCCAGCTACGAAAGCATGAAGCAGCGCGTCATCGAGCAGATCGAGAAGGTCTTCCGGCCGGAGTTCCTCAACCGCGTGGACGACATCATCGTCTTCCGCCACCTGACCCAGAAGGACTTGGGCGACGTGGTCGAGATGGAGTTGGCCAAGGTCCGCAATCGCTTGAGCGAACGCAACCTGGCCCTGGTCCTGACGGACGAGGCGAAGAAGCTGATCATCAAGCGCGGCAGCAACTTGGACTTCGGGGCGCGGCCGCTCCGCCGGGCCATCGAGAATTACATCGAGGACCCGCTCTCCGAGGAATTGCTCCGCGGCGAATTCGAGGGAAAGGATTCCATCATCGTTCGGGTAAAGGAGGTCGGCGGCAAACGCCAATTGGCCTTTGAAGGCGTGATGGGCAAACCGGAGGATCTGCCTCCCGAAGTCCTGCAAGACCACCTGCCGGAAGCGGCGGGGGTATCGGGAGGCGACGGCGGCGATCCGTCCGCCCCCGCTTCGACCAACTAAGCCCTCGCGCGGCGGCGCCCACGCACCCCGTTTTCCGATATCGCATCCTGAAGCTCGCCGTCGGTCCTTTTGCCCGCGGCGAGTTTTTGTTTGAATGATGCGTGACCCCGAGACGCGCCGAGCCGACGCCGAGGACGGCGAGCGGGCGGCGGACGGGAGAAAACAGGGAGCGTCCGGCGATGTACCAGAACTCGCTCAGAAACGGCGCGGCGGCGCGGACGGTCCGGCACGGTGCAAACGATCCCCCCACGGCCGCGCGGATGCGTTTGCCGATCTGGGTCGCGGCGATGCTCCTGCTCTTCGCCGCCTTGGGGTGCTCGCGAGCCAAGCCGCCCGAACAGGAGACCGTCCCCTTGGTGGAGCGGATCGGCGAGCTGTCGGAATTGAGCCGGACGGACCTGGTGACGCTCCGTGAAGAGCTTGCCCGGCTTGAGGAGGAAAAGGCCTTGCCGCGGCAGTTGACGGAGGACCTGCCCCCGCCTGACGAAAACGTGGCGGCGGTATTCGTGGACCTCTTCCCCGCCGACCGCCTGCCCGGCATCCTCGCGGAGGGCGAGCAGTACTTGTCCGCAGTCCGCGGGGCGGACGCCGACCCCGACGTGCTCCGCCGCGCGAACGCCTTCCGGGAACGATTCGAGCCGCAGCGGCAGGCGGTTCGCCGGGCCTTGCGGAGACCGACGTGCGTGTTTCCGATCCGTTTTACGGCGGGTTACGCGGCGGACCTGGGATTTCTCGATCAGGTCGCCGCGGCCCTGCGGTTGGAGGGCTTGTTCGCGCTGCAATCCGCCGCCGAAGGGAAGACCGGCGAGGCCGCGGATTCCGTCGTGGCACAGTTGCAATTGACGGCGGCCCTAGCCGCGAGCAAACACCCGATGGTTCGTTTCGCGGCCGCCCGGCATCGCGCCGCCGCCCTCAACGTCCTGCAAGAGGTCGTTTTGAGCAAGCCCTTGCATCGCGAAGACGTGCTCCGCGTCTCGAACGAATTGCGACGCCAAATCGCCGTGTGGCCGCCGGATGCCGACGCCTGGATCGGGTTTCGGGCGTTGGGGCTCCACGCCTTGGAAACGGCGAAGCGCGGGCGGCTTTTCGACATCCTCACGGACGAGGAAACCGCCGAGTTCCAGGAGCATTACGAGATGAACTCGCTGGTGGCGCAAGTGCGAAGGAACGCCGACGCCGACGCACTGTACTTCGTGCGAGCCATGGCGCGCGTGATCGAACTCAGCGCCCTGCCGTATCCCCGACGACGGCCGGAATTGGAACGTTCGGCGACGGATTGGGCGGCCGCCTTGGCAAGCGAGACGCCGCCCGTCGTGGCCTGCCGCGTGCTCTTACCGCAGGTCCCTCCGGGACACGAGATCCAAGCCCGCGACCGCGCCAACCTGGAGGCGTGGCTGCTGGCCGTTCGCACGGCCGTGGGAGAGCCGCCGTCGCAAACCCCGATCAATCCCTGGACCGGCGAGCCGTACCAAATCGAAGTCCACGACGGCTGGGTCTATGTGCAAGGGATAGGTACGGGCGAGATCGGCCGGCACGCCGCCATCGAGATGCCGGTCCTACCGGGTCCGAGCGGGGGGCCCTCGCCGCCATGACCGCGCCGGCTTCCATCGCCGGGGCCGTGCACATCCCCTCGCCGATGTACCGATCGGAAACTTGCCGGGTCATCGGAATCGCAAGCTTGTTAGCGGCGCGCTGAGATTGCGGATCGTAGCGGTTGCACGGATTCGCGGCGACTGACGCCGCGGCGGCAAGCCCCGTCCGTTTTGCCCCGGTTCCACTTCATGGCGTATGGTTGCATAGATAGCGGCCCGCGGAAATTCTCCCACCGGGCCTTCGGCGGTGACGCCGCGGGCGACGCCGTGAAGAGGGGAATTTTCCGCCGCCGATTCCTCGGAGAAGTCACGCCATGCCTGCCGCCTCGGAATTCACCGCCTGGGAAAACGGCGCCGCTCCGCTGCCGCCCCCTGCCGAAACGTCGGCCTCGCTGAACCCGGACGTGACACAAGACGTGTCGGTCTTCATCGATCGCCGCAAGAGCGCCGGCTCGCATCCGGGCGTGGAGCGCCGCCAGTTCGCCAACAGCTACGAGGAGCTTTCGCCGGACGCCCGAGAGCTGGGCCGTGCCGTCGATGAATACAAGTTCCGGCATCACCGCCGTTTCATCAATTACGAGGAACTGCTGGCGGTGATCCGCGCCCTGGGCTATCACAAGTAGGCGGCTTCCCCCTCCGGTGCCGTCCGCCGGGGCCGGACGGCACGCAGCGCCATACGCCGGCGGCGGGATTCGCTTCGGCTTCTTCGTCTCGATCGCCCCGCGCTAGGCCGGGCCGGCGGTCTCCCCGCAGGCCTGCCGAAGACCGTCCTCCCCCAAGAGCGCCCGGCGGAGGTCACTCTCCAAGATGACCCCCACCGAGGATCCGGAGCGATCTTGGACGAGAGCCAACGGTTCCCCCGACTCGTACAGCCTCGCCAGCACTTCGATCACCGTTTCGTCGGCGGGGACGCGGATCAGCCGGCGGCGCTCGATGCGGTCCGGCTCGCCCTGCCGGAGCAGAATCGAGACCGCGGACAAATACCCGGCGAGGATGCTCTTTCGCTTGGGGTGCCGCAGCAACACGAACGGCGTATCCGGCCGAAGCGATGCTTCGACCTCTTGCGCGGAGGCGTTCCAGGGCACGATGGGAAACTGCGTCAGGGGACGCACCCAGGAGGTAATCGGCTCCGCCCCCGCCGCAAACAGTCGGGCGGCCAATTCGCGTTGCACGTCGAACAGCAACCCTGCCTCGCGGGCCTCGTCCAAGATGCGGCGCAGCTCGCGATCGGCGATGAAGGATCGCACGTCCTCAGGTCCCGCCGCGACCAACGCCTTCCAAAGGCGATTCCAGAGATACAAGAGCAGCGAGACGGGCGCGAAGAGGACGGCGAAAAAGATCAGCGGCGGGCCGAACCGTTGCAAGGTGGCGAAGGGCGCTTCCAGCCCCAACCGCTTGGGGAGCAATTCCCCGCAGAGAAAGAGCAGAGGGGCCGCCAAAAGAGCGGCCGCGGTCTCCGCACCCGCTCCCCGCAAGTCGGTCGCGTGGTGGATCAACAGCACGACGCCCAGGGAGAAGACGTAATTGGCCGCGTTGTTGCCGACGAGGACGGTGCCGATGAAGAGCCAGGGCCGGGCGGCGATCCAGGCCACGGCGGCCATGACGCGATCCCCGGCCTTCGCCGCCAGCTCCAAGCGGAGCCGCGCCACGCGGTAAAGCGCCGTCTCCGAGCCGCTGAACAGCCCGCTCAGAAGCAAACCGGCCGCGGTCAGAATCAGGGCGAAAGCAATCACGGACCGGCCTCCGCTTCTTCTTCCAACAGACGCCGCAACTCGACCACGATCGGCATATCGCGGCGGACCTGGACGACGCGGAGCCGGAACGGCCCCCAGTCGCATTCGTCGCCCACCCGCGGAACCCGCTCCAATCGCTCTTGCAATACGCCGGCGATCGTGAAATGTCGCGTGGGAGGCAAAGTCAGCCCGAAGAAACGCTCCAATCGGCGGATGCCGGTGATACCCGTCACCTGCCAAACACCCGCGCCCACGCGATGGATCGACGTGCGGCGCCACAGCATTTCGCTGCGTCCGGTCTGGGGGGCGAAGATGCGCCGCAGCAAATCATCGATCGTCACCACGCCGACAGTCTCGCCGAATTCGTTGACGACCGCCGCCACGGGCTTCTTTGCCTTCCGGAGCGTCTCCAGTACCGAGGCCGCGGAGGCCTTCCAGGGGACGTAGGCCACCGGTTCGGCGAACCGTTCCAGCCCCGGCGCGGGAGCCGAGGTCTGCGATTCCGGCGGCCGATCCGCGCCATCGCCTTCCGCCGCAGCCGGTGCGTCGGCGTGGCGTAACAGCGTCTCCGGCGAAAGGGCCGCGAAGACCTCGTCTTCGTCATCCAGAAGGATGAAATAGCCGCTGGGGGGAATTCCGGCCCGCAAGTCGGCCGGCGTCAGCGGCGGATGATGGTGGCGGATCTCGGTCCGGGGTCGCATCACCTCCTCGGCCGAAAGCTCCGACAGTTGCAACAGGTTTTGAATGGCTTCATACTCGCGCTGGAGCGCGACGGCGGGTCCGTGGGTGTGGATGACCGCCAATTCCAAGTCTCGCACCCGAAGATACGGCTCCGGCCGAAAGCCGGGACGGAAAACGCGGAGCAGCGCGGCGGCGATGCCGCGGAGCAACTCGAGGACCGGAGCGGCGACCCGGACGGCGGGCGAGAGCAGGAAGGGGGCGAAGCTCGCGAAGCGTCGCGCGGCCAGCAGGGCCAGGCTTTTCGGCAGCATTTCGCTGAACAGGATCAAGGCGAAGACGGAAGCGGAGGCGAAAACGCCCGCCCATTCGCCGTGCCCCGCCCCTTGCCAGCGGACCGTGATGATGGAGGCCAACGTGAAGTAGGCGAAATTGATGACCAGATTCCAAAACAGGATCGCGGTCAAGAGTCGCTGGGAATCGCGGAGGAGCGCGACGGCCAACCGCTCTCCCAAGGGGCCGTGCGCCATCGCTTCGCGATCCGCCGCCCGTAGCGAGAAGAAGGCCGCCTCGCAGGCCGAAAAGAAGGCCGACCCGGCCGCTAGGGCGGCCATCGCCGTGATCAGGGGTGCCGCCATCCACCATTCGGTCACGAGACCGCGGCCTCCCGTTGCGAGGAACGCGACCCCCTCCGCAGTTCCACCCCCCCGCGCCGCGAGCGGCGGACGCACGGCGGAACGGAGCAGTGTGCCGCGGAGTGAGCCGCGTTCATGGTGTCACGTCTCGTCCAGGGTAGTCCTTCCCGTCGCCAAGTCGAATTCATCCACGGCCGGTATCAACATCGCCGCCGTTGCGAACCCGTAGGCTGCCGCCAAAGCCAAGAAGGCCAAGTGCGTCTGTCCCAGGAAAACGCTGGTGAGGGCGTAGAAGGTGGCCAGCGGACAGGCGAAGGAGGCCAAGGCGATGGCGTTGGAGGGGTTGCGTGCTCCCAGCGCCAAGTACAGGCCGGCCCCGCCGCCGATCATGAACGCCAGGAAGGGGTGGAGCTGCGCCTGAAACGACCCGCTAAAGGCCAACATCACTCGCATGCACACCGCCACCCCGATGAACAGGAAAAAGACGGTGCCCAGGCTAGCGGCGATAGCGTTGCGCGAATTGCCGTACGTCAAACCGGCGTGCAATCCCAACATCGCGGCGAACGCGTACAGCACGGCCAAGCCCACAATCAGGTAAAAGCAGTTCTCCGCCGAGATCCGCCCCTGCCAGTATAAGTAGCCGCAGAGCAAGAGCGGCAGGAGGACGACTTCCTTCACGTTGTACAGCGTGCCCAGCAGCTTGCCGAAGATGAATTCCTTGGGAGTGACCTGGGAAACGAGGATGAGATCCAGCGTGCCCGCGTCGCGCTCGGTGGTCAGGGCCGTGACGGCCTGGGTATTCACCAGGATCAGGCTGAGCAGGAAGAACGGCACCAAGACGGCGGCGGGCAGGATCGAGAACCCCGCCTCGGGCCGCTGAAACATGGCCAGCGCCGCCGCGGCCGCCGCGAACAGCGTCCAATAAGCGGCCTTGACCAAAAGCACCTTCCGCCCGTACGCCCACGTGCAGACTTCCCGCCACAACACGGGGTTGTCCCAAACGTGCCGGACCCTCGCCGATTTGCGGGCGGCTTGGGTTGCCGCGGCAGCCGGGTCTTCCGTGCCGTCCGCCGGCGTCGCGGACTGCGGCGATGGGCCGACCTGCGAAGTTTCCTTGGAGGCGTCCGATCGGCCGCGTGCCTCCCATTTGGTCGCCCAATCCGATAACTCGCCGGTTGCCGTCTCGCCGCTTGCCGCTTGGGTGTCGCTTTCGTCGGGGGCGGATGCAAGGCCGGCTTGCGTCCGCGCGGCAAGCCCTTCCACCAGAGATTTCAACTCGGCCGGGCCGAGCCGGCGGCGCAAAGCGTCGGGCACCAAGTTCCACGTCCGCACACAAACCGTGGTGATGCCCGTGATGATCGCGAGCACCGCGGCCGAAAACAGCCCGAACGCCGCCAACGGAGAGAGGCCGAAAACCGAGAGCGAGGCATCCGGCACGGGACGGGCGGCCTCCAGAACCGCCCGCCAGGGACTGACGACCACGGCCCAGACGCGGGCATCGATTCCATACCAGGACTGTCCGAGCAATCCGGAGGCCGCGACCTCTCCCAAAGCCAGCCACAGCACCAGGGTCATGATGGTGACGGCCAAGGCTTGGAACGTCTTTTCCCGCCAAAAGGCGGCCATGGCGCCTACCGCGCCCCCCAGCAGTACCGCCGCCGCGGTGACCAAGAATGTGAGGAGTATCTGCCGCTCGGAGATGCCGCCCAAGAGGGCGCTGAGCATGAAGACCGGCACGCCCGCCGCCAACATCGAAAACAAGGTGACCAGGCTGCCCAGCAGTTTGCCCAATACCAATTCGCGGTTGGTCAATTCCGTCATCAGCAGGAGGTCGAGCGTCCGCCGGTCCTTTTCCTGGCAGACGCTCCCGGCGGCGATCACCGCCGCGGCGAAAAAGCCCACCAGCGCCTGGAGCGGGGCCGCGATCTGAAACCACGCCATGCCGAATCGGGCCGAGTCGCCCACATCGCGGATGTACTGCGTGCCCGTCACCACCAGCCACGCGGTGCCCATCAAAAGCAAAAGGATCAGCACGTACATCGCCCGGGCAACGTAAAACTGCCGCCGCCGCGGGCGAATCGTCAGTTCGCGAGTGAGAATCGGTCCGGCAACCAAAGGAGACTCCAGGTATGGAAATCGAGTTCAGGCTCCGGGGAAAACTCCCCCCAGTGTCGCACTGCGAAAGCGATGCGATTCTCGGTACGGAAAGTTCCCCGACGCGGTTCGACGGCCGGGGCATCCCCGCGCATGCTCCGGCTCACGCTTCCGTGCCGGTCAATACCATGAGGGCCGGCCGGAACGCTCCGACCCCGCACCACTATATTGTAAATTCCTCCCTCGTAGTATCCGACCCCGGAATTCGTTTCTCCGTAGAGGGATTTCATGGGAAGGAGTTCGATTCCCACGTCGATCAGGTCGCCCACGAGAGAGGCGCGGTGTTAGACGAAAAGAAAGATCGCACGCCACGAAGGCGGGTTTTGCGAACCGGACTTCCACGGCTACGCGATTCTTCACGAAATCCGTCTGATACTAACTGAAGATCGGTCGATCAACCGCCGCTTCGACCTTTCGCCGCTGTTCTTCGGCGGGCAGCGTCAAGGACTGGCGGATGAGGTTGTCTCTGCTCAGGCCCCATCGCGCCGCACCTCCATGATCCGTGCCGCAGGCGTCGTTGCGGGCTATCTCCATCCTAAACCGCGCCGCGAATGGTAAAAAGCATCGGGGAATCGGCCTAAGCGCGGAGCGCCCCTGCTGCAAAGCGGCCGCCGACCGTTAAAATATAGGGGTTTGACCGGCCGTCTCAGGCCTGCGCCGGGGGTAATCATGGCGAGACAATGGGAATGCGTGGCGATCGTGGGGGTAGGCCTGATTGGCGCTTCCATCGGGCAGGCGCTCCTGCGCCGCGGGTCGGCCAAGCGCGTCGTGGGCATCGCCCGGCGGCAGACCACGCTCCGCGCCGCCCGGCGAGTCGGGGCGGTCACGAACACCACCATCGACCCCTACAAAGGTGTCAGCGAGGCGGAATTGGTGGTCGTGTGCACCCCGCCCGACACCGTCGTCGATCTGGTTCGCCGCACTGCGGAGCATTGCCCGGAGGGAACGCTTTTTACCGACGTCGCCAGCACCAAGGCGAAGATCGCGGCGGCGTTGGACGGTACGCTGCCGCGCGGCTGCCGCTTTCTCGGGTCGCATCCGCTGGCCGGCGGCGAGAAGACCGGGCCGAGCTACAGCGATCCCAACCTATTCGAGGGCCGCGTGACCGTCTTGACGCCTACCTCCCAGACCAGTGCCGACGACTTCGACGCCTTGGAAGAGTTTTGGTCCTCCTTGGGGTCGGTCGTGATCCAGATGGCGCCGGAGGAGCACGATCGGGCGTTGGCCGAAACCAGCCACTTCCCCCACATGCTGGCCGCACTGTTGGCGGGGATGCTGCCGGAGCCGTATTTCCGCCTGACGGGGACGGGTTTTTTGGATACGACGCGGATCGCGGCCGGCGACGTGGAAATGTGGACGCAAATCTGCATGCAGAATCGGCGGAACTTGTTGGAGGTCTGCCGCAAATTCGGCGAACGTCTTCGTCACCTGGCCTCGGCGCTGGAGAAAGGCGATGCCCCGGCCGTGCAGCAAATCTTGACCCTGGGAAAAAAGAATCGCGATGCTCTGGGAAGTTGACATCTACCCCGCCGAAGGCCGAACCGACCTCACCGCTCAACAAATCCTGCATGACGCCCATGACTTGGGAATTACCGGCCCGTGGCAGACGGCGGCGGGACGCGGCTACCTGATTCAGGGCGACTTTGCCGCCGAGCAAATCGAGCGGCTGGCCGTCGAGCTTCTAGCGGACCCCGTCGTGGAGCGATTCACGGCGGCGCCGGCGGGCGATCCCCGGTTGCTCGCCCCGCCTCGGCCCGGCATGACCCCGATCTACGTCCTGCCCAAGCCCGGCGTCATGGATCCCGTGGCCCTAAGCACCCAGGCGGCCATCCGAGATTTCGGCGGGCAGGCGGAGGCCGTGCGGACGTTTCGCAAGTACTGGGTGGCCGGCCTGGGCGAAGAAGAGCTTGCCAGGCTGTGCGGAAAGATTCTGGCCAACGAGGCCGTGGAGCAGGTCATCCGCGGAAAGCTCCCCTTCGATCGCATCGAACAAGGCGAGCCGTACCGCTTTCGGCTACAGACCGTGCCGATCCGCGCGATGGACGACGCGGCGCTGATGCGGCTCAGTCGCGAGGGGCAGCTCTTTCTGTCGCTCCCGGAAATGCAGACCATTCGCGAGCATTTCCGTGCGATCGAACGCGACCCTACCGACGTGGAGTTGGAGACGCTGGCCCAGACCTGGAGCGAGCATTGCAGCCACAAGACGCTGGCCGGCCGCATCGAATATCGGGACGAGGCGCGCGAGATCCGCTTCCAAAACATGCTCAAGGAAACGATCTTCGCCGCCACGCTGGAGCTGCGTCGCCGCTGGGGTGACGCGGACTGGTGCGTGAGCGTCTTCGAGGACAACGCCGGCGTGGTCCGCTTCGACGAGAATTACAACGTGGCGTTCAAGGTGGAAACGCATAATCATCCCTCGGCCTTGGAACCCTACGGCGGCGCCAACACCGGCATCGGCGGCGTCATCCGGGATCCCATGGGGACGGGCATGGGGGCCAAGCCGATCTGCAACACGGACGTATTCTGCTTTGCCCCGCCCGACCTCCCTTGGGAGGAAATCCCCGACGGCGTCCTCCATCCCCGCCGGGTGATGAAGGGCGTGGTGGCCGGCGTCCGCGACTACGGCAACCGCATGGGCATTCCCACTATCAACGGGGCCGTCTATTTCGACCGGCGCTACTTGGGCAATCCGCTGGTCTATTGCGGCAACGTGGGCTTGTTACCGCGCGACAAGTCGCACAAGGCGGCCCGGCCGGGCGACCTGATCGTGGCGGTGGGCGGACGGACCGGCCGTGACGGCATCCACGGCGCCACCTTCAGTTCCGCCGAGCTGACCAGCGAAAGCGAATCCCTCTCCGGCGGCGCCGTCCAGATCGGCAATGCCATTACCGAAAAGATGATGCTCGACGTGCTGCTCCAGGCCCGCGATCGCGGATGGTATCACGCCGTTACCGATTGCGGGGCGGGCGGCTTTTCCTCCGCCGTGGGCGAAATGGGGGCCGACATCGGCGCGGAGGTCGATCTGGATCGCGTTCCCCTCAAGTACGCCGGACTCTCCTACTGCGAAATCTGGATCTCCGAAGCGCAAGAACGGATGGTCCTGGCCGTGCCCGACGAGCACTGGCCCGCCCTACGCGAACTCTGCGACTCCGAGGGCGTGGAAGCCACCGTGATCGGGCGATTCGTACCGACGGGAAGGCTCGTGCTCCGCTACGAAGGCCGGCAAGTGGCGGACCTGGACATGGGCTTTCTCCACGACGGCCGACCGCCGGTCGTGCGGCAGGCCGTGTATGCGCCGCCGCCCGAAACGCCCCTGATCTTGGAGGAAACGGCTTCCCGCGGCGGGGACTTCACGGAGGATCTGTCGGCCATCCTCGGTTCCTGGAATGTGTGCAGCAAGCATGGGATCATTCGCCAATACGACCACGAGGTCCTCGGAGGCAGCGTCGTCAAGCCGTTGGTGGGCGTGTGCGACGACGGGCCGTCCGACGCGGCGGTCCTGAGGCCGGTGCTCGACTCCTATCGCGGCATCGTTCTGGCCTGCGGCATGAATCCGCGCTACGGCGATCTGGACACCTACTGGATGGCGGCGGCGGCCATCGACGAGGCGGTTCGCAACTGCGTCGCCGTGGGAGCCGATCCCGGACGCATCGCCGTCTTGGATAATTTCTGCTGGGGCAACACCGATCGCCCCGAGACGCTCGGCTCCTTGGTCCGCGCGGCCTTGGCCTGCCGCGACGTCGCCCTCGCCCTGGGGACGCCGTTCATTAGCGGCAAGGACAGCCTGAACAACGAGTTTCGCACGGCCGACGGGGAATCCATCGCCATCCCGCCGTCGCTGTTGATCTCGGCCCTGGGACAAATCGACGACGTGCGGACTTGCGTGACGATGGATTGGAAGCGACCCGGCAACCCCATCTACCTGGTCGGCATGACGTATGACGAGCTGGGCGGTTCGCACTGGACGCTGGTTCGCGGATTGCACGGCGGCCGAGTGCCGCGGCATGACGCCGAACGCGCCAGCCGCGTGTTTGCCGCGATCCACCGCGCGATCGTCGCCAGCTGCTTGACGGCGTGCCATGACTTGAGCGAGGGCGGACTGGCCGTCGCCGCCGCCGAGATGGCGTTTTCCGGCGGTTTCGGGGCGACCTTGAATCTGGATGCCGTGCCGACCGCGGATGCCGCCTTGCCCGCCGTCGCGCGACTCTTCAGCGAATCGAACAGCCGTTTTCTCTGCGAGGTCCGGCGTGAGCGGGCCGCCGAATTCGAAGCCCTCTTGCAAGACACCCCCTTCGCCCGATTGGGCGAGGTCGCCGAATCCGACATGTTGGTGTTCGAGTGGAACGGGCGGGAGGTCGTGCGGGCGCCGCTGGACGGGCTGAAGGAGGCCTGGCAGCGCCCCCTCGCCTGGTAAGGATGTGCCGCGCCCGCGGACGGATGCCCCTTGCGATCCGCGGCCCGGTCCCACCCGTCAAGACTAGCAATCACCGAGACGAAGCCCATGGCCAGTCCCCGAGTTTTCATCCTGCGAGCCCCCGGGACCAATTGCGATTGGGAGACCGCCTACGCCTTCGAACGGGCGGGAGCCCAGGCCGACCGTGTGCACGTCCGCCGGCTGCTGGAATCGCCGGCCATGCTGCGGGACTATCAAATCTTGTGCATCCCCGGCGGCTTCAGTTACGGCGACGATATCGCGGCGGGGCGAATCCTGGCCGTGCAACTCCGCCGCCGCTTGGGAGCCGTTCTGGAGGAGTTCCACGCCGGCGACAAGCTCATCCTGGGAATCTGCAACGGCTTTCAGGTGCTGCTGAAAGCGGGGCTTCTGCTCCCGCCCGATGAAGACGGGATCGTGCCGGCCACGTTGACCTGGAACGATTCGGGCCGCTACGAGGACCGCTGGGTGCATTTGGAATCGCGGGCCGCGGGACGACCCCGCCCGTGCGTCTTTCTCGACGGCATCGATCGCATGGAACTGCCCGTCGCTCATGCCGAAGGCAAGTTCGTGCCGCGGGACGCGGCGACCTTGTCGCGATTGGAGGCGGGGGGGCACTTGGTCCTGCGGTACGCGACGCCGCCTCACACCCGTTGTTCCAAAACCCTGCAAGCCGCCGGCGACGGCATCCTGCCGTTTCCCTTCAACCCCAACGGATCGGTCGCCGACGTGGCCGGGGTATGCGACGCATCGGGCCGGGTACTAGGGTTGATGCCCCATCCCGAGCGATTCATCGACGCCGTGCATCACCCTCGCTGGACCCGCGAAACGCCGCCCGATCCGCCCAGCGGCCTGCGCATCTTCCGCAACGCAGTGCGATACTTTGCATGACGCCGCGGCGGAAATCCCGCCGGCCGCCGGCCGCGGTCGAAACCGCCTCTCGTAATCAGATTGCGAGCCGATTCATGACCGAAACATCGCGAACCGACGAATCCACGACGCTGGCCGATCTTCGCCGATTGGTGGAGCAATTCGTCGCGGCTCGGGATTGGCATCGCTTCCATACCCCCAAGAACCTGGCCATGGCGTTGGCGATCGAGGCCGCGGAATTGATGGAGCACTTCCAGTGGCTTACCCCCGAACAGTCGCGGCAGGTGCCCGACCGACCGGACCGGCGGGATGCCGTGGCCGAAGAATTGGCGGATGTGCTGTGTTATGCCCTGGCCATGGCCAACGAGTTGGGAATCGACGTCGCCGCGGCGGTCTTCCAAAAGATGAAGAAAAACGCTGCGAAATACCCGGTGGAAAAATATCAGGGCTATTTCGGGCCGGACGACCCCGCGCTGTCCGCGGATCGGTGAATGCCCGCCCTGTAAGCGGCCGAATGCATGCCGAATGCATATCGCCGCCGCGGTTTCCAGCTCGGGCGTCATGCATGAGCCTCCGGCGTCGGCATAAGCCTCAGGCGTAAGCAAGAGCCTCGGGCGTCAGCCCGAGGTGATAGCCCTGCCGCCAATCCCTCGAAGGCACCGCGTGTTCGCGACCATTCCACCGCCGACGCACCCCGCCGGTTCGTGACGACGTTACCGGCTATCACAGGCGCCTGATGCCGGCGGCTCAGATCGGGGAGCCGGGATTCCGGCGTTTCACTTCCGGATCAATAGCGCGGCGGGGCCTTTCCATGGCAGAGAGAAGCGGCGGCGCCCTCCGCCCTCCACCGTCTCGGCCGTTCGCCTTTCGTCCGTGAGTGGGTGGACCCAAAGGACGGCCAAGCGGCCGGCGGCCGCCGTGAGATCGACCTCCACCGCTTCGCCTTCAGGCACATAGACCAAATATCGCCGTCCCGGCTCGGCCAAACAATACTTGCTCGATGCGATATCTTCGCTGGAGATCGCGGCCGCCAAATCCAAGCCTTGCGCGACGCTCGCGGCAATTCCCATCGCTTTCCGGATGGGTTCCCAGGATTCCGGCGGAGCCTTGCCCAATACCCGGTTGTCGTAGGGGTCCATGAATAGGGGATTGTGGCCGCGGAGAAAGCTCCGCCACACCCAATCCGGATTTCCACCGATACCCCAAAGATGATCCGTGTCGGAGAGGATCACTTTCGTGCCGTCGGCGGGCGGCGGATTGGTGCGATAGTTGTAGCCGTCGGCGGCATCGGGGTTGGGCGAGATCCAATCGGCCGGGCTCTGGAACAGGTCCGCATTCTTTCCGCGCTGCCGAGCGTCACGCGAATACATGAACGTCATTCCCACGGGATGCCGCCGCCCCTTTTCCCCTTCATAGGCGTGGATGAATCGAATCCAATGATACTGCCATTCTTTCGAATACACGCCCGCTTCGTTGATGATTTCGTAGAGCACGTTATCCAGATCATGGACCGTGTCGATCACCTTTCGGACGTACGCCTCTTGTACGCGGAGGACCTGCGTTGAGCGCAGGGTGTGCACGCCGATCCCGCGGCCGTCGCCGCCCGCGTCCCCGTCCATTCCCTGGACGTTGTTCTCGGGATGAAAAGGATGCTGCCGCCAAGCCTGCGGCAGATGCTGGAGTCCCCAACCTTCAAAAAGCATGATCGAGACGTAGATACCGCGATCGCGAGCCGCCTGGACGCGCCGCCGCAAGCGATCGAAGTAATCGCCGTCGAATCGATCCAGATCGAACTTCGGCGCGCCGTCGGCGGCCGTGCCGGGCCCCGTCCTCGCCCAAGGATGCGGAGCCGTGGTGAGCACATCGGTCCCGCGTGTGTACTCGGGGGTACTCCCCACGTTCCAGCGCGTCAACTCCCATCGCCACAAGCGAATGAAGTTGTGACCGCGGCGGTTGAGGAATTCGAGATAGGCGTCGAAATCGAACGGGGACGACTCGGCCCCCGCCGACATGTCTTGAAAGTTGTTCCAGGTATGGGAACCGGTCAAATAGACCGCGCGATCATCGGCGGTCGCGAAGTAACGTCCGTTAGCGGGATGGACTTTCAACGGACCGCCGCCGGCCGAAGTCGGACCGTGCTCCTCGGCACCCGCCGCCGCACGCGGCAAGGCCGCACCGATCCAAGGCAGGCCCCATCCCGACACAAGGGTTCGTTTCAGAAACGCGCGCCGCTTCATGTCTCACCTCCCATTTCCACCGTATCGATCACGGCTTTACGATCGGCTCGCCGCGTGATCGCCGTCGCGGCATACCGTGCGTACGCAAGTCTATCAGGTACGCGGACGTACACCAACTGCCGCCGCGGTTTTCAGCTCGGGCATCGGCGTCAGCCTCCGGCGCAAGCAAGAACCTCGGGAGTTAGCATGAGCCTCGGGCGTCAGCCCGAGGTGCCGGCCGCGCCGCCAATCTCCGAATACACCACGTGTTCGCGGCGATTCCACCGCCGGCTTACGCCGGCGGCTCGGCAGCAAGTACCGGCTTCCGATAAGTTGGCGGCTCGCTATGGGCGTGACGCGGCCGCAGGCGTCGTAGACCAGGTGGTTGACCACGGCGGTGGTCATCTCGCCCCGCTCTCCACTCCCTTTGTTCCGGCTTTTGTCGGGCCAAGTCACGCGACTTGGGGATCATACTTGGCAATGCCCCGCACGGTCTTCAGGTGGTCCGTCAACGTCCAATGAACCAAATCCGCCGTGGCGGTGTCAATGAAAATGGTGGACCGGAGCAATGGTCACAAATGCTGCGCTCTCCCTCTCCTTCTGGCAGAGGGTGGCTAGCGCCAGCAAGCCTGGTGAGGGAGCGGTCTACCTGGTGAGGGGCAACGAAACGAGTGAGGGTCAATTGCCACGCCGGGCCACGCAGGTAGCGATTGCGCAGGTGGCCGATCTGGCAGTTGCAAACCGCTCCTCGGCCTAATGTGCTCGGTTTAGCGTCGCCCTCGAGGGGCAATGCGATTGCGAATCGCGCCCAGACCGCGCGAAAGCGTTGCCAAAAAAGAGGGCGGTGAACGGCCCAGCGTATCGATTGAGCCTGCGAAGAGCCTTCCCAAGGCCGCAGGATGCCGCGTGCAGACTCTCTCGCACGCATGGATAAAATGCAAAGCCCAGTCGCAGGGGGTATAAAAGGAAAAAGTATGTGAATCGCTGTACGGTTGGGGGCCACCCAAGGCGGCCCAATTTTCCGTCACCTCGACGCAGACAAGCTGTTCGTCGTGGTAATAGCAGACCTTAGCCGGCAAGTTCAACGAGTCATCGGCAAGTACGTGGCCCGTCACATCCGACAAGCGGCCATATTCGGTGCCGTCCACCATAGTCGCTACTATACGGTTCCACGAGAATGCAGCACTAATCTCTAGCAGGGTCGCACTAACAATGTTCGCAACCGTTCCCATGGGCATGCGGGGTTCGCGATGCGGATCCACTATCACGGCGAAACGGTGCCGAAGCTGGTGGGAGCGCACCTCATACGGAATTGGGGTGTGCCTATGCGCGCCGATTACACAGTGAAGAACGAGTCGGTCATCGCCACGTGAGTCGTTATTTGGTCTTTGCACAAATAACCAGCCCCTCCATCCCAAGGAGTGTAATCATCCCATTATATTCAGTCTGGGAAAGCTCAGTACCGAGAAACCCTCCCCGCAAGGCCCCTCCAATGCCACCCAGTATCCCTCCGATGCCGGAGAATAGCGGCACGGTTACCAGCTCTTCCGGGACCGCCCAATTGCGGTTCGGTTTGTTCGGCGATGATCGCGCCAGCAGTTCGTACCTAGATTTCGATCCGACTCCCGATTCTGGGGCCGATAATAGCCCCGGCGAGTCCTCCGACCTAGCGGGTGACCTCCCTCGGGCGGTTTTCAGCCTTGCAAACCTCATACGCGCTCCCCCCCGCCGACGATCAATGCCGCACCACCGTATCGAAAGACGGTGATGATCCGCCCCGCGATGGCGTCGAAGCCGGCGGCATTCCAGCGGGGCGAGCCTTACCACCGTTATTTTGGCATCCCGTTCAAAAAAATCGCGGCCATCTTTAACCAGTTGAGAGCCTCATGCCAGCTCGATGACCGAGCCGCGGTAAACGAGGCACGATGTCCTCGCAGTCCACTTCGCCAACACGCCGGCCCGCGAGCGGGCGGCAAGGTCTTGCTTGGCGAAGTCTCAGGTTTGGGCAACGTCGATCTTTACCGCCTTGAGGCGTTTGGCTGATTGCTGGGCCGGCTCCTCCACAGCATGGGAGACTCGACGGCCAGGGCCGCACCACGGCGGCCGGAATTTCGCCGCTAAGGGGCCCCCGCGCGGCAGGTCGGTCTTTGCAGCACCCCAGGAAAAGAAGGCCTCGCCGCGACTTCGCGTCCCGCCTTGTCACTTGCAATACCATCTCGCCTGTTTCCTAAAAATGATCACAAGTCACCGTCTTGGCATTCGCCCCGAACAGGCCGCCTCAACGCAACGAGGCATTTGCCCAGGCGCGGCTTTTGACTTCGACCGTGGTCCTATTCCCTCAACGGTGCGCATCGTCTTGGTGCCGGATCGCCTTCTGCCGTTTATCGCGCAGTTCTAATCCCCGGCGAATCTCCGCCTTTACACGCTCGGACCACGGGCCGGATTCGGCCTGCTCTTTCAACCAGGCCAAGCCGGCTTCCGAGATTGGTGCTTCGACGATCACAATTGCGAACGGCCTGCCGGAATCAAGAAGGTGCGGGAGAAACCGCTCATCCCCGTCTTGCCAATCATAAGTCAGGACACGAGGGTGCGCGGCAGGTGCGGGTCGGGCCTGACGGGGCGCCAGGGCGTCCGCCACAAACAGCCGTCTTCGAATCGTTAGGTAGCGATCGCGACAGCCCTCGTCCAATGACTGGATGTATCGAAGTTCCTGCAGCCAACACGCGCGAGACAGCGGGCGAATCTCATTGCCAGTGAATTCCATCATCGCGGCCCTGCCGCAGGATTTCTCGAGTGCTCCTGGTAACGCCTTTTCAGCGGGTGCGGTCAATGCACTTGCACCTTTGTAATTGAGCAACAACTGCCAAACCTGCATCTTGGTACGCTCGACGCCTAGATCATCGGGGATGGTAGAGGCCAGCTCGCTAAGGAAGTGCCGTGCACGTTCGTCCTGGTAGCTATCGATAGCCAGAAGCGCGGCCGCGCGCTTATCCCATCGTGCCCAATGAGTCTCGTACTCCATCAGAGCTGCTTCGCCGGCTTCCAACAAACGCCACCATGATGGATCGACGATTTCTCCATATCCAGTGCCCCCTCGAGGACACAGTTCCGGATGAATGCGGAGAAGGATTTGAAAAGCCAAGCCGGCCAATAAGGCTGAAGCTTCCTTGGACATCTGCTGCTGACCCACTATTGCCTGGCGCAAAACATCCTCAAGAATCCGCCGTTCACAATCTGCGTTTGCCACGTCTTCCAGCAGCTCACCAAGACGCACCTGCAGCCAAAAACGCCGGAAGCCATTCGAGACGGAAATCTTGGCGGCTTCCTCCTCCAGTTTCCTCACACGTTCGAGAAGCTTCTCCTTGGTAATGTTTTTCGTACCGTTTGCTCTCGACCCTGCCGCGTCTTTTGCGGCGGCCATCCTGCGGGCAAAATATTCTTGCCGAAGCTGGTGATACCAATCGGACTCTAAAGGCATGGTCGCGTTCTCTTTCGCTTCTGTGTCCACCTGCACTTCGCTTGTATTGTCACCAACCCCAGAACCCGGTTTCGTGCAGCGCGACGTCTCGCGCCGGACGTCCGCGATTCCTGCCATGTCCGGTACCTGCTGTTGATCTGCTACATTTTGACACAGCCCCTCTCGGTAGCTGCCCAACACTAGCAACATTGAGACGGCAAGCAGTTTCGGATAGCAGCTAACGGCAAGATCGGCCAATGAGATTCGTTCCTCAGAGTTCATCCCACCACCTTTCCGCTGGAATCTCGCGCAGCACGTTCGTGCCGCAGTGAATCGAGCCCCCGCCGTTGTGATAGGTGTGTTCCTCGCATGACAGCACGTTCGTAAATCCAACCACACCAGCAGCCGCGTAAACATAGTCATGGAACCAGTCTTGGCAAACGGTCGGACTATGGACGTGTGCGACAAACAACCAATCACCGTCC
>Ga0067045_1027972_pt1 | contig 48047 bp, 40 predicted proteins | sample TerdegcTABiofilm_FD_59184 | JGI IMG/M metagenome (GOLD analysis project Ga0067045, IMG submission 59184) | Combined Assembly of (Gp0054472, Gp0054536) Wastewater bioreactor microbial communities from Singapore -Terephthalate degrading...
TCCGGGGCTGCCGCCAGCCCCGGCTGCAAGCGGCGCACCTGGAGCCATCGCCGTACGGCACGTGCCGCATACGACCCCAGCGGCGCCAGACGCTCGCGCTTCCCTTTGCCACGAACCCGCACGATCCCCTCGTTGAGGTCCAAATCGGCGTCGTTCAGACCCACCGTTTCACTAATCCGAAGTCCGGCGGAGTACATCGTCTCCAGAATGGCCCGGTCGCGGAGGCCCATCGGATCGTCGATCGGTGGGGCCTGCAAGAGTTGCCCGATCTCCTCCGTGGACAGTACGTGGGGCAAATTGCGCGGTTTTCGAGGATTGCGGAGAGGTTTGGCGGGATTGTCGTTGACCCAACCCTCGCGCATGCCGAAGCGGAAGAAGCTGCGAAGGGACGCCAGGCGGCGGGCGATCGTGCCCGCGGCGTAGTCGGCCTCGTGCATCGCGGCAACGTATCCGCGAAGATCGCCTACCGTAATCCGGTCGAGCGGCACCGGACCGCCCGCGTCGTTCAAGTATTCCAAGAGGGCCGTCAGGTCTTCGCGGTAGCTTTTGACGGTCAGCGGCGACGCATCGCGCTCCGCGGCGAGATACCGCAAGAAGCGAGCAACGGCGGAAACGAAGTCCGGGCTTTGCGACATTCGGGAGCGGGAAACCGACCTACAGGCAGCGGCGTCTGCTATCGACGCGTTCAGGGGGCGTCATCCGGATCCGTGACCTGAGACATCTTGAATCGCGCGGCCAGGGCACGGCGGCGGGCCTCTTGTCTGACCCTTTGACTCAGCACCGCGGCATCATACCAGGAGAAGCTCAGCTCCGGGTTCGACGCAAAACGGCCCAGAGTCCGCAGCATTTCGGCCCTGCTATCGTCGTCGAAGAGAAAAATGTATCGCTCCGCGCCCTTAATCAAGGCAACGACGTTGATCTCGCGACCCACGGTACGGCGTCTCCTATCATAGAAGCTCGTGACGGTGGTGAACCGCCTGTGGCTCGATTCAGCAACCTCCCCAGCCCGCCCGCTTTTCTCTTTTATCGGATTTTCTCCTGCCTCCAAACCACTTGACTTTTTCCGGCTCCCCCGCGTGCGGTCAGCATTTCCCAAATGTGCATTCGGCAGCAGAAACGGATGAAATCATCACTCCTCTCGAGATAGGTCTGCCAACCACCAAAACGAGCGTCATTGCGTTGACTCGCATAGCTCGCGAGTGCTGCTGTGAAGTCGCCGTCGTCACCTTTGAATACCCGGGTATGAACCAGAACCGGCTCGTTCGAGGGGATCAGTCGAGGGGGTTTCGCTTGCGGCGGCGGTGGTATCAAGCCGCGTGGGTCCGGCCGGCTTTCGGGAGGTCCGACGTTTTCCGATGCGGCGACACCTTCACCGAGTATCGCTTGTGTCGTATCAGATTGCCGAGAAACGGCGGATTGCCCCCCCTCCATCGGAGGAGCTTGCGTTCGCATTTGTTCCCGCGCGTAGGCCAGACGGGATTCCAAAATGAGTCGCTCGGGAATGTTTTGTTCTTCCGCCGTTCCCCACGGCAGCCCGTAGCCTGGTGGGACCGGATGAAATCCCGGATTGGCGGCGTACCATTCGACCTGCAAGCCGATCCTAGGCGGATAGTACGGCGAATACTCCGTGACCGCCCCGACCACGATGGCGTCGGCACCCAACATCCGGGCCAATTGCCGGACGTCTTCGGGCCGATTAAGCGTCAATCGAGCCTCAACCATGGCTCGTTCCGCTACCCCGACCGGAATGACCTCGAAACCGGGCACCTCTTGCAGCTCGTTGTAGTACGCCACGGCCACCTTACGACCATCCAGCGTCGGTTCCGCGCTTAGATTGAAAAAGGGGACTACGGCTACCTTGTGAATTTGGGGAAAGGGATTGTGGACGGTGGGAACTTCCGTGCGGTGCGGAACCAGCGAACACCCGGCGAGCGTCATCCAGCACGCAACCACAATTGCGACGAGAGCCGCGGACGGCGTTCGCCTCCCCCGGCTCCGGTAACCTTCGCGCCGGGCGACGCTTTCGGTTTTTCTTGAGCTGTTCCCAAAAAGTCCGCAGTCCATCTCTTGCCCGTTCTCACTTCAGCTTCATGCATCGACCTTGGATCCCGACGGAATTACGGAGTGCAGCTCCGCCGTGCCCGCGGTCGGACGGCAATAACTATCGGCAAACTTTACGCAAAACATCCAATCATCTTTTTCGGAAAATTCATTCCGACTCCACGAAAACAACAAGGCTTCCCACGGTTTGTCGCCACCTCTTTAGGGGGGTCGCACAGATGGGCGGGAGCGGCGCGTGCTAGGGTTAAGTCGAGGAGGCTCAGGTTCAGTTGAGCCGCCAAGCCGAAACCGTCGATAAGGGATTTGGTAGACTCTATCGCTTGCGAACGCTTTTCCGTATGAGGACGACGGCATGGGCAGAATTCAAAGCAGCATCGGGCTGATTAGCGGCGTGCCCATCGGGGACACCGTGGACAAGCTCATGAAGCTGGAGGCCCGGCCGCGCGACAATTTGGACGCCCTAACGAAACAGATTGACAAGGAGCGGGCCGCGATCACGGAGTTGTCAGCCCTTGTCATCGCCACGCAATACGTCGTCAAGAACCTTGCCAAACCTGAAGTCTATGACAAACGGCTTGCTACTAGCAGCAACGAATCGGCCCTGACCGCCACAATCACCGGTACGCCCCCGAAAGGGTCGTACCTTTTCACCCCCGTCCGAACCGCCCAAAGTGAACAGTGGCTGGCCTCCGGGGTGCAATCGAGCACTGCGGCGCTCGGCGGGGGGGCGATTACCTTTCGCTTCGGCTCCAATTTGGCACGCAGCACGCCCTTGGACCAACTGCGAGGCGGAGCCGGATTCGAGCGCGGGGTCATTCGCATCACCGATCGCAGCGGTTCATCGGCGGACATCGACCTGACGACTGTGCAAACGTTGGACGACGTGCTGGCGGCCATCAACACCAATACCCGTATCAATGTTTGGGCGGAAGCGGTGGGAGATCACATCCGCCTGACCGACCGGACGGGCATGAGCCTCGCCAATCTCCGGGTACAAGAGATCGGCGGCGGTTCCGCTGCGGCCTCGCTCGGATTGGCGGGGATCGACGTTGCCGTATCCGCGGCCGACGGGGAATCGATTCTTTTCGTCAATACGGATACCGAACTCTCGCAACTCAACGACGGCATGGGCGTCGCTTTTCACTACTCCCTGCCGGAAATATCCTTCCAGTTGAAAGACGGCACGCAGGGTGTGATCGACTTCCATGCCCTGATCCCGGGCGGAAACAGCCATCGCGAAGAACATACCTTGGCGGATGTTCTCGCGACGATCAACGAGGCTGCTCCCGGAAAACTACAGGCCGAGGTATCCTCCGACGGCAAACGCCTGATCGTAACGGACCTGACTTCCGGCTCCGAGCAGTTTCAGCTCACATCCCTCTACGGCTCTTCAACTTTGCACGATTTGGGAATTGATACCGCGGCGTCGACCAACGTCGTGACCGGACGCAGTTTGGTGGGGGGATTGCAGTCGGTCCTGCTCTCCAGCTTGAACGGCGGTCGGGGCTGGGGGACCCTGGGATCGATCACGATCACGGATCGAGCGGGGGCCGAAGCCGTCGTCGATCTCTCGTCCGCGGAGACCGTGGAAGACGTACTCACCGCCATCAATGCGGCGGGAATCGGCGTCACCGCAACTTTGAACGCCGCCAAGAACGGCATCTTGATTCAGGACACCTCCGCCGGCAGCGGCCATTTGAAAATAGTCAGCGCCGACGCGACCCAGACGGCCGAGAACCTGGGGATCGCCGTCGACGACGCCGTGGCCCAAGTCAATAGCGGCGACTTGCACCTGCAATCCGTCTCGTTCAGCACCCAATTGAGCGATTTCAACGGCGGGCGCGGCGTCGCTCGCGGAAAATTCACGATCACCGACAGCAAAGGCGCTCGCACGACGGTCGATCTTACCGGGGACGATGTCCGGACGATTGGAGACGTCATTCGCAAGATCAACGGCGGAGCGGCCCAGGTCTATGCCGAGATCAACGACAAAGGCGACGGGATTTGGATTCGGGACACGGCGGGCGGCAACGGAAAGCCGTCCGTAAGCGAAGGCACGTCCACGACCGCGGCGGACCTCGGATTGACGGCCTCGCCGGTCGAAAAGACGATCGACTCGAACACCTATTGGGTCATCGACGGATCGACGACGCGGCGGATCGAAATCTCGGCCGACGAATCCCTCGACGACTTGACGAAAAAAATCAATGACCTCAACGCCGGGCTTCAGGCGACCGTGCTCTTCGACGGATCCTCGCGTCCCTATCGGCTGAGTCTGACCGGGGAGGGTCTTGGGGCCTTGGGAAGCCTCGTCATCGACACATCCGAATTGGGATTGAGTCTCAACCGAATCGCCGAGGCCCGCGACGCCCAATTGGCCGTCGGAACGCTGCAAACCACCGGCACGCTCATCGTGGCATCGCACACGAACACTTTTTCCGGCGTGGTCCCGGGGCTGAACCTGGAGGTCAAACAGCCCTCGGCGGGGTCCGTGATGATCAGCGTGCAAAACACCGACGCGGACCTGACGGCCAGCGTCCAGGCGTTTGTGGATAACTACAACAAATATTACAAACGACTCAAGGAGCTCACCAACTACGATCCGGATACCAACACCAAGCAAGTATTAACCGGCGACACCACGGTATTGCGATTGGAGAACGACTTGACTCGCCTGCTGAGTGGGCGCTTTTCGGGAGTGGGCGAAATCCGATCGCTGGCGGAAATCGGCATCAGCTTCAAGGACGACGGTACCTTGGAGTTCGACTCCGCCAAACTCAAAGCACGTTTCGCCGAGAACCCGGATACCGTCAAACGCTTCTTCACGGATTCCACCCAAGGATTTGCCGCCAAGTTCGACAAGCTGCTGGAAACGTTGACGGGGAAAGATGTATCGCTGATGGCGCAGCGATTCATTTCGCTCACGCGAAAATACGAAGAAAATACGCAAAAGCTGGAGTGGTGGGACGCCAAGCTGGAGAAGCGGCGCGAAAAGCTCATGCTCTATTTTTACCGCATGGAGACGGCCATTGCGAAGCTCCAGGGACAGATGAACGCCCTGTCGGCGATCAGGCCGTTGGACATGAGTGCCTTGTTCCGGTCTGGCAATCAGTGATCCTTACGACGGGGACGGCGTCCCGAAGCGCGTCCCAGGCCGAAGCCGCTCCGGAGCATGACGGACCGGTTATTCGATAAGCAACCCGCTTCCGCCAAGGTAAGCGTTGCCCCGCCATGTGACATTACTACATTCCCCGCAAGCTCGGACCGCGCGCATGCAAGCCTCGTACGGTGATCGTTATTTGGAATCGGAGGTGCTAACGGCTTCCCCGCAGCGTTTGCATCTGCTCCTGATCGAAGCCGCCGTGCGGTACATCGAGCGGACCCGCGCCGCGTGGCAGCGGCAAGACCGCGAAACGGCGTTCGAGTCGCTTACGAAGGCCCAACAAATCGTCGCCGAAATGCTGGCGGCAATGAAGATGGATACCGCGCCGGACCTCGTCAAGCAGGTTGCCGCCATTTACACGTTCGTGTATCGAACCTTGGTGGAAGCCGGCCTGAAGCAGGACGAAAAGCTGCTGGACGACGCCCTCCGGATCTTGCACATCGAACGGGAAACGTGGTTGGAAGTCTGCCGCAAAATGGGTGCAGGCGGCGGAAATGATGAGGCGTCCCTATCGACGGCCGCCCCGCCGGCCGAGACCTCCGCCTCCCAGCCTGCCGCGCCGGCCCCGCCTCGCTACTTGACAGCCGCCGCACCGAACGACTATTCGGTGGAAGATGCCGCCGGTCATTCCTGGGAGGCGTGAGTGCGTCTCCGCGCCGGGCGGTACGCTCGCGCGGAGGTTTGCGGATGGCGAATTCCTCGTTTCTGATCCGAGTGGGGCACAGCCCGGATCCCGACGATGCGTTCATGTTTTACGCCCTGGCCAAGGATAAGATTCCGACGGGGCGCTACCGCTTCGTGCACGAATTGGTCGACATCGAGACGCTGAATCAACGGGCTTTCACCGGCGAATTGGAGCTGACGGCCCTTAGCATCCACGCCTACGCCTATCTGTCGGATCGTTACATCCTGTGCAATTGCGGGGCCAGCATGGGCGACAGCTACGGCCCGATGCTGGTCGCCCGAGAAGGCGATCCGCCGCAAGATTTGACGCGGTCCACGATCGCCGTACCCGGCCGTCTTACCAGCGCCTTTCTCGCCCTTCGCCTCTACCTGAACCGTGAGTTCGATCACGTCATCGTCCCCTTCGACCGGATCCCCCGCGCGGTGGCTGAGGGACGCTACGGTGATCGGCCCGTGGATGCGGGCCTGCTCATTCACGAAGGGCAGCTCACCTACTCCCAAAGCGGACTGAAGCGAATCATCGACTTGGGGCAATGGTGGACGCAGGAGACCGGTTTGCCCTTGCCCTTGGGCGCCAATGCCGTCCGTAAAGATCTCGGCGCGGAAGTCGCCGCGGACGTGGAACGGCTTCTCCTAGAGAGCATCCGCTACGGGCTTGAGCACCGAGAAGAGGCTCTGGCTTACGCCCGGCAATACGGCCGTGATTTGGACGCCGTTTTGGCCGACCGTTTTGTGGGAATGTACGTCAATCATTGGACGCTCGATTTCGGTCCGCGCGGCCGCACGGCCATCGCCGAGTTCTTGCGGCGCGGCTTCGAATGCGGCGCCCTTCCCAGCCCGGTTGTGCCGGAATTCATAACCTGAAAGCTCGATGGCTTCGTCGCCGTCTCGGTTTCCTATCGGAGAGCCGAGCAGGGGCCGTTTCGACGGTTCACAGCCGGGGTTGCCTCCCATGGGGTTTGGCAGTCCGAGATGCCGTACCTGGTGAATGCCGACCGAGATGATTAGACTTGAGGTTTTGACGCCGCGATGGAATCGCCCGTTCCTTGGGAATAAACCGAAGCCGGGTTCCCTTTCGCGATAGGTGCCGGAGTCGCCCCGCACTCGGTGGGAAAGTGCGGCCGGTGCACGTGTTATTTTCCCCGCCTCATGTTTTCGCAGGGCGGTATGCGTGCGGTCCGGGACGGTAGCTGACCCTCGTTTCGAAGCTCGGCTCGCGAGGCCCGGTGGGCATTCGTTTCGAGAACGGCTTTTTGCCAACTTGCTCTAGGAGTCAACCGCATGTTTGAGGAATTCTCTCAAGCGGCCAAGTCGATTTTTGAAAAGGCCCAGCACGACGGTCGGCTGATTCGTAACCCCGATACTTCCCGCCTACGGTTGCTCGCCTTGGAGGAACCCGAGGTCCGCGAGAGCAGGTACGGATCCTTGGCGGTGGATTCGGAACCCACTTCCCGTGCCGCCATGTTCACGAAGAACAACATTGATTCGAAGTTCGGAAAGCCCGAATACGACCTCTTGGAGGCGGTCAAAGCGGCACTCGAAAAGGTCGAGATCGTAAGTATCGACGTGCAAGTCGGCGACGGCACGGAAGGCATAACGGCGAGGCTGATCGTGCCGCGGCGGTTCGCGCATGTTGCCTTCGCCGGGCTGAAGCTGTTCAAGCCCGCCACGACCGAAGAGCCGACCTACCAGGTCATCATGTTTACGGATGAGGCCTTCGAGAGCAATAAGCAGAAGAAGCTGCCGAACAAGGACATCACGATTCGGTTAGCCCACGACCGCCGCACCGGCCGCATGGTCAAGATCGTCCGTAACAGCAACTATTTCGGCGAGTGGAAAAAGGGGGTTTTCGCGGGCGAGAATTTTCGCGTGAAGCAGAACGGCAACGCGGTCTTCCTGCATGTGGGATGCCGGCGCGACACGTTGGAGACTCCGCACGGAGAGTATCACACGACCTGCTCGTTGTTCGCGGCTTTGAGCGCCAACGGCAAGACGAGCACCACGTGCAAGGTGCTCGCCCGCAAGGGGCGCGAACGATCTTGGCTCATTCAAGATGACGGCGGCTCGCTTCATCGGGACGGAACGTTTCACGGCTTCGAGCCGGGCGGCATCTTCGTCAAGACGGACGGCCTGAACCCGGGCGATCAATTAGAAGCCTACTATGCCTCGCTCAAACGCGAAACCTTCTTGGAGAACGTCTGGATTGAGCCGGACGGGGCCATCGACTTTTTCAATATGGAACGCACGTCCAACGGCCGAGCCGTCATCGAGCGACGCGACTTCATGCATGCCGCTCAATCAATCAACTCGGACCGCGTCGACAACCTGTTCCTGATCACCCGAGGCAACATCATCCCGGCGATCGCCAAGCTGACCCATGAGCAGGCCGCGGCCTTCATGGTTCTGGGGCAGTCGATGGAGTCCTCGGCGGGCGACCCCACTCAGGCCGGGAAAATCAAGAATTGCTTCTTCTATGACCCGTTCCTGGCCGGCGATCGCGCGGAACACGCGAACCTCTTCTACGACATACTCAAGGCCAACCCCCACATCCAGTGCTATCTGCTCAACACCGGATTCGTCGGCGAAGGCGAATCGATGCGCGATATTCGGCTGGCGGATACCATGGGCATCTTGGACTCCGTCCTCCGCGGCGGTTTGGATGAATGGGTATTCTCTCCCAGAACCGGATTGCACGTTCCGGCGGCGGTGCGTTTAGTGGATTCCATTCTGTTCCACCCGGAAAAGCTCTTCCCGCACGACGTCTTCGAGGAACGCCAGAACGCGTTGGAAAAGCATCGTGCCGAATTCATCGATCAGTTCCCCGGCCTGCATCCGGAGATCCGCAAGGTGTTCCAACCTTAGCTCCTTTCGGGCGGAGAAAGATTGCGATCATGGCCGCTCAAATCATCGACGGCAAGGCGATAGCCCAGCAGGTCCGCGATGAGATTCGCCGGGAAGCGGCGGATTTCACGGCACGCTACGGCGTCGCTCCCGGTTTGGCGACGGTGCTTGTGGGCGAGGATCCGGCCTCCATCTCCTATGTGACGGCGAAGAACCGCACTTGCAAAGAATTGGGCATGGAGTCGTTTCATCATCCGCTTCCCGCCGATACCTCGCAAGAAACTCTGCTCGCTCTCATCGAACGGCTGAATCAGGACCGCAGCGTCCACGGCATCCTCGTGCAACTGCCCTTGCCGCGGCATATCGACGAAAAGCGGGTGCTTTTCAGCATCGATCCCGATAAGGACGTGGACGGGTTTCATCCCGTCAATGTCGGCCGATTGATGATCGGCGAGGCGTTGTTTCCCCCCTGCACCCCGGCCGGCATCCAAGAATTATTGATTCGTTCGGGAACGGTGATTCCGGGATCCGAGGTCGTGGTGGTGGGCCGCAGCAACATCGTGGGAAAGCCCATCGCGGTGATGCTCGTGCAAAAACAGGCCGGGGCCGACGCCACCGTCACGATATGCCACACCCGGACTCGGAACCTCGCGGAGCATACGCGGCGTGCGGAGATTTTGATCGTAGCCGCGGGCAGACCCAATGCCGTGACGGGGAGCATGATTCGCCCCGGAGCGACGGTGATCGACGTCGGCGTCAATCGGGTCGGCACCACGGAATCCGGAAAGGCCAAGCTGGTCGGCGATGTCGAATTCGCGTCAGCGAGTGAGGTGGCGGGCAAGATCACGCCGGTTCCCGGCGGGGTGGGTCCGATGACGATTGCCATGTTGATGCGAAACACGCTCCGAGCAGCCAAGCTCAAAGCCGGCGTCACTGACTGAGATCAGCGGATTGGTAGGAAACCATCGTTCGGAAGACGCCGCGAACTGCCGCCGCGATTGCGCTCTTGTCGCCCGTCCGCAACAATGCCCGACGGCGACGAAATCGGAGACGGCGTCGAACTGCGAGCCTTCGGCCCTTGGAACAGAGCGGACTCGTTGTTACCATGAAGAATTCCGTTCCCGGTGCGCAAGGGACACGGTTCGGTTCGAGGTCTTCCCGGGAGAGGTTTATGGCGAAGGAAAAAGAATCGGGTTTTGAAGTCTCAGGCACGGTGCTGGAGGCGTTAGCCAACACCAATTTTCGGGTGCAGCTCGAGAACGGCCACGTGGTTACGGCATACGTGGCCGGCAAAATGCGAAAGAACTTCATCCGAATCGTCCCCGGCGATAAGGTCCGGGTCGAGATTTCCCCTTACGATCTGAGCAAGGGACGCATTACCTATCGTGAGCGGTAAACACGCTCGACTTTTCCTCCGATCAGCCGAGACGTACAAGCTCAGCGGACTACCGTTTCTCACCAGTTTCGGCAAATCGGCAAGTTTTCCCTCCTCGGTCCGATCCACGGCCCCCGATTCTGCTGCACGCCCGTTTCCTCCTCGATCTCCCGAGGCCCTTTCTATTTCGGGATTCTTTGCGCGCCTGCCATCAGGGAGGACCGGCTTCGGCAAATCATGGCGGTTTTTGGAGAGGACGGCTAGAATTAAGGAGCTAAACTGAGAAGGGTCCGGCCTGAGATGCGGGTACGCCACCGATTACCAATTCCTCCGGAGCGGCTGATCCGGATCAAATCCCCCAAAAAGGGCGATGCCATGGTTTTACAACGTATCAGTTTTCACGTCCGTGGTTGCAGGAATTACGGCGCGCTGGTCGCAATTATTCTCTCCTGCGGGGTTATCTTGGACCGGGTGGGCCCAGACCGCGCGATTGCAGCCGAGCAACGCTCGCCCGTCTTAGCGGCTGCGACCCAAGGCCCAGCCTCAGAAGCGACGGTGATGGCGATCGGACAGCCGCGCATTTTGCGGCGCGTTCGCCCTCCGCGCCCGCGAAGCGCCCCGGCCGTGCCCGCGGAAAAAGGCATACCGAACACGGATACTGCATCAGACCGAGATAGCCGTTCGGGGGACAACTCGAAACCGCAGTTCATCCGCTTGCTAGAGAAAAAGGATCAGCCTATTGCCTTGCAGACTTCCATTGTGACCTATCGGACGAAACCGGGGACCGACGATCTCCCGGCCGACCTTCAAGTCGACTTGGTGGGCGTCATCCACTTGGGTGAGACGGCCTACTATCAAACGTTGAACGAGATCCTCACGAAGTATGACGTCGTGTTGTACGAGTTGGTAGCACCGGAAGGGACGCGGGTCCCGGCGGGCGGGGGCAGGTCCGATCATCCCATCTCGTTCCTTCAGCGAGGCATGACCTCGATTCTCGGCTTAACCTATCAACTCAGCGCCATCGACTACCATCGGGATAATTTCGTCCATGCCGATTTATCGCCGGATGAATTCGCCAAGAGCATGGAAGAGCGAGGCGAGAGTCTTTGGGCTATGGCGCTTCGCTCGATGGGCTACCAGATGGCCAAGAACGCGTCCGGCAAGGCCAAGGTCAGCGATGCCGACCTATTGGCCGCATTTTTCAGCAAGAACCGCAACTTGGAGCTGAAACGCATCTTCGCCCGGCAATTGGCCGAGGACCCCGAGGGGCAGATCCAAGCGATGGAAGGGCCGGAGGGATCCACCCTGATTGCCGGCCGCAACGAGCGGGTCTTGGAGGTGCTCCGTCGCGAGGTCGCAAAGGGACATCGAAAGATCGCCATTTTCTACGGCGCGGGCCACATGCCGCATTTTCACCAGCGATTGACGGAAATCGGCCTTGAGGTCACCAAGACGCGGTGGTTGAACGCGTGGGATCTCCGCGATCCCGCCGAAACAACACCCTAAAACACCCCGCCGCAGGATGCAAACTGCGTGATCGGACCGGGCGCGGAACGCTGACACCGGACCTCGACGGAACGAAGCCGCCTCTTTACGCGGAGCGACAAATGCTGCATACTTGCTGCTCGGGGAACGGTCGCCCCGGGAATCCTCCGCTTTGGTTTCACGGATTCCTCCGACGGAAAGATCTTGACGGAGCTTGACACGGATGGCGTTACTTTCGGTTTGCGAAACCACCACCTTCCGCTGGTCCTTCGAAGAAGACGTGGACCGCTATCGTCGGTTGGGCATTCCGGCGATTGGCGTGTGGAGGCAAAAGCTGTCCGACTTCGGCGAGGAAAAAGGCGCGGACTTACTGACGGAGTACGGACTCAAGGTATCCAGTCTGCATTGGGCGGGCGGTTTCACGGGAAGCGACGGCCGTTCGTACAAGGCCGCCATCGAAGACGCCATGGAGGCCGTCCGTTTGGCGGGAGAGCTGAAGGCGGAATGCCTGCTGGTATACAGCGGGGCGAGGGGCGGCCACACCTACAATCATGCCCGGCGTCTGTTTCGCGATGCCCTCAAGACGCTGGCTCCGATGGCCGAGCAATACGGAATCAATCTGGCCGTCGAACCAATGCATCCCGCCTGTGCGGAAGAATTCACCTTCGTCACCAACTGGAATGAGTATTTGGAGGTCTTCTCGGCCGTAGGTTCGCCGCGAATCAAGCTTCTGCTGGATACCTACCATTTGGGTTTCGAGGAAGACTTGCTCGAGCGGATTCCGGAGTTGGTTCCTCAAATCGGCCTGGTTCAACTCGGCGACGGCAGGGCCGCGCCGACCCTGGAACAGAATCGCTGCGTATTGGGTACCGGCATGGTCCCGTTGCGAGAAATCCTTTCCCGCCTGCGGACCCACGGATATGACGGGTTCTTTGAAATCGAACTGATCGGCGAGGATTTGGAGTCCATGGATTACGAACAGATTCTCCAGGAATCTATCCAATTCTGCCACGCCGCGGATCTTTCCTAGCCATCCCTGCCGTCTTACTTATCCCAGTACAACCACACCACGGCATTAACCCTGTGAAATGATCTGGACGCACGCGTCCCCACTGAGTATCTTTCCGCCGGAATGGGTAATTGACCGGGCGTGTTCGCTGGGACGGCCGCGAGGATGAATGCGGTTTTGCCAAGCGACCCGTTCCGACATGACGTCGTTTTTGCCCGTGGCGCGAAACAAGGAGGTCGCGAGACAATGAATTTCTTCTCCTGGATACGAGAGGGTGTGCGGCAGGCCGTGCTGTTAGGTGTTGCGGATGCCGTGGACAACCTGGGCACAACGCCGGACGGAGGGGATTACCGCGAACGAATCGGAGAATCGCTCCGGATGATGCCCGAGGCTGAGCAGTGGAAGCAATTGACGGCATCTTCAGGGCGGCTTCCTCGTCGGAAATTGGGACGCAGCCTGGAGGACATCCAAGCGGCGGCCCAAAACAACCAACCGCACAAGTAGCAAGTTACTACCCGTCGCCCAGCCGAGCAGGATTCGCTCCGCGGATCACTTCGTGCCGGCCGGACACGGAATGGTCGATAGCGCGTTTGAGGTTCGGTCCAACAGGCCGAACCTTTTGCTTTGAATGCCGCCCGGGAATGCCGCCCGAGGGACGACGTTCCGTCTCTGCGAACCGACCCCGCACCATTCCGGTTGGGATTGCGTAACCGATTTTTTCCGTACGATCCGACCGTCGTCTTGACTCGCGAGGGATGATGTGCGACGGTCGGCCCGACTCTTCGCATCGCATCACCGCGCGCCGTGCTTCGCGTAGGCGGTTGTTGCCGGGGCGGCGCACGCTTTGCCCGACCGGTCGCCAAACCGGTCGAGGCCGGTGTGCAAGCTATAGTTTCTTTGATCCGTAGTTTCGCCTTCGGCCCTCACTGGTCACCCCTACCGCTTCGCCCCCGCAACCACCCTGCCATGGTCCATCGCACTTTTGCGACTCCCGATTTGCGGTTTCAGGCATCGCCGCGACGACGACCGCTCCGAAACGCCGGATTCACTTTGGTCGAGGTCATGGTAGCCTTGGCGATCTTCGGAATCACCGCGGCGGCCATCGCCTTGTCGATCACTTCGAGCCTCGCCCTTGCAGAGGACACTCGCGACCGCTTGATCGCCCAAGGTCTGGCCGGGCAAATGTTGGACGAGATCTTGGGAAACTGTTACAGCGAAGGAAACGCGATCCCCTACGATACCTACCTTCGTCCCGGCTTCGCCGAGGCGGCAACGGGCAATCGTTCCGCCTTTGACGACATCGATGACTTCAATGGTTGGGTTGAGGAGCCGCCCAAGGACCCCTGGGGGATACCCCTGGGGCAAGAGGACGGTTCGGGCGGGTATCGTCCGCCGGCGGCACGATGTGCATCACTCCAACGATTTCGGCGAGAGGTCCGCGTCGCCTACGTGTCGCCCCCGAATTACTCTACGCCGCTTCCTCAAGGCCAGGTGACGGACTTTCGGCTGGTTGAGGTGCGAGTCTATCGCCGCAAACAAGACGGTGGGTTGGTCCTGTTGGCCCGGGCATCTCAGGTTGTGGCCCACACCCCTACCGAAACCTGGTGAAGGCGACGCGCCGCGCGTGAACGTTGGGACTGCCATGTCGAAATTGAACGCCGGAAAGCGATCGAGCGGGAAAACCGGCGCGACCTGGCTGTCGCGCCGCAAAGCGATCACGCTACTGGAAATCCTGATCGCCGTCGGGATTGCGGCCATGATTATGACGGCCACGGCAGCACTTCTGAAGACATCCGAAGACGCCTTCGAAGAAAACACGGGACAAGCCGAAGCCGTCCAGGCCGGGCGGATGTGTTTGGAGCGAATCCGGCGGCTCTTCTCGGAGAGCTACGCCAACGAGCTGTTTCCCGGTGCGCTTGTCGTCAGCGACGTCGGCCCCTCGGGCACGTTTCCCGATTGCCTTGTGTTGTGGCGTCCGGCCGGCAGCCCTCTTGATCCGGACGGCCTGCCGAAAGTCAAGGAGCTGGTGTTTTTCTACCCCAACCCGTCCCAACCGAGTGACGTCCTCGAAGTCACGGTGCCCCATCGTAGTGAAACGGCCCCGGCCTACGCGGATGCGTCCGCTTGGCGCATTCTGCTGAAAATGGTCAAGTCGGACGGCCTGCGCAAGACGGTGACCTGGTCCGACCGCTTGCGTACGTTCCAAATCGACGGCACCCGCCGGGGCGCGTTGCGTTTTGCAATTCGGTTACGTCCTACGTTTGCGGAGTGGAACAATCCAGCCGTCTCTTGGCAGACCATGGCTTGGCCGCAGGGACTGTTTAGTTTGCAAACCGGAGTCCGGCACGTCTGGCTGGCAACGGAGCTGCAAATCCAGGTGCGAACCGACGACGTCTCTGCAACCGGCGCCGTGCCGTTGTTCGGCTCGGCCGGCCGCATGTATGTCGTGAGAGCCGACCGGAGGTAGTCGCCATGGCAAATCTTCCCCCCCAGCGCTCCCCCAGGATTCGCTCCCGGAATTTGGCGGGGCGCGTGCCCGGCCGACCCACGCGCAGCGCCGTGGTGATGCTCACCGTCCTGTTCGCGGTGATGGCGGCGCTGGCGATCTCGTACGCCGCGTCCTATCTCCTTGCCCGCCGAAGCGCCATCGAGAACAACCATACGCTTGCGGAATCGGCCCGCCGCGCAGCGGATACGGGCCTGTCCGTGGGTATGCAAAAGGTGTTCTCGTCTCAATGGCCCGGAGTCGACGGGCTGCTAGCCGGAGGCTGCGGCGACAATCAATCCTTCGAAGTGCGTTTCCTGCCCGGCGACTCGCAGCTAAGCCCCGGCGACGCGGACTACTCTCGCTTGCCGTTGCGGATCACGATGAAAGCGATCGGCAAGGCCTGGCCTCCAGGGCGGCCCGACTATCCCGCAGTCTGCGAGAAGCGTGTAACCCTGGAGCTGGTGCCGCGGGCTTTGGCGCCGCAACCACAAGATTGGATTTCCATTACCTCGCACTCCGTCTACCAAACGCAAACCACCGCCTGCAAATTGAATGTGCCTTACCGTTTCGGGGGCAAGGCCCGGTTTCAGAGCAGCCTTTCGATCGCCGATGCTTACCCGAACGACTCCACGGCGTGGTACCTCTACATGGACCATCTGCGCAAGATGATGCTGAGCGGCTATCCGGACTTTCGGCCGTTCTCCGCGACTGTCACTTTGCCTTTCACGGTGCAACCCCCGGAAACCGTCAACACGCTCGCTGTATTACTGGGCGTGGAAACGAAACCGGCGGCTGGAATGAACGCCCAATCCGATTTGACGCTGCAAACAGGTCTGACCCAATACCGCCTTTTTCCCGGCGGACCGAGTTACGTCATCCCCGGTCTCGCCAGCGTGCTGGAAAACACCGTCCTCGGCTCAGACCCGGCCTCCAATCCACTGGGACTGTACTATTCCGGTGGGAACCTGGAACTGCGCGGTAACGTCACCGTGCACGGCAGCCTGTATGCCAACGGGGACATCATCGTAACGGGCAGCCAGATTCTCCTGAAACCAACGGAATTGCCGGCCCCCGGTGCGACCAACGCCCGCCTCCGTATTCCGACGCTGAGCGGCAAGAAGCTGCACGTGGACACGTTCGGAACGTCGCGGACCATCCACGGTTTGGTGGGACTATTCGGTCACTTTCACGTGCGAGAGAATGCCGCGACCACGGAGTTGACCATCCAGGGCAAAGTTTTCGCCCCAGAGTTCCGCATCGATTCGCGGTCCCCCTGGAATCAGCAGGACTGGAAGCGGCTGCGGCAGGATTTCGAAGCGCAATACCCTACCGCCTCGGGGGAGAACCGCTTTTTTCCGCTTTGGCTGCGCAACGCTCGCGGACTCGATCCCGCCCCGCGAATTCGGGTGGAGCCCGAAAGTGAAGAACCGACCTATCACTGGTTGAGATTCGGGGAGGCGGTCTATGCTCCCGGTCCTAACGATAAGACCGTGTTGGACCCGTCTCCCGGCTTGCGTTGGTCGGTGATTCGGTGGGATTCGCCCGCCTCATAATCCACGGCGGCACATGCGACTCATATCGGACAAGGAAACATTCCATGGCGAAATTATCGTTCGTAGCGGTAGTATCGGCCGCGGTCCTGGCCGCCGTCGTCGTGCTAGACTTTTCCAGGGGACATCCATCGGCGTTGGGGGAAGTCTCCAATCAGCCCTTCGCCAACGCGGTTGAGCAGCGGATGGAGATGATCTCGCATCTGCGGGCCGTCCGCGAGGCGCTGACGGAGCAGAATCGCCTCCTGGTCGAGCAAAACAAGCTGCTCCAGGAGCAGCTCCAGGTCCTCAAACGGCCGGTCCCGGCGGATCGGACCACATCGGAAAAAAACGGCGACGGTGATGACAAACGTTGATCGTGCGGCAGCCGAACGCGGGCGATCGCGGCGGGCGTTCACGCTCATCGAGATGATGCTGGCATTCCTGATCTTGGCCGTCATCTTGGCGGTTGCGTGGCCGTCCTTCCGCCCCAGCAGCCATGAGCAGCTCCGAGCGGCGGCCCAAGTCGTGGCGGCCGAGATCACCCAAGCACGGGATTACGCCATCACGTTTAACAGCAAGTATCGCGTCGTCTTCGACGTGCCGGGCAATCGTTTGTACTGGAAGCACAGTGGAAACAATGCCGCCCTGAACATTTTGCCGGACGACCCCCTATCGGACGGCGACGGCGATCCGACGAAACGAATTTTGGATCTCGACGAACGCGCCGCCGTGATCGGCCGTGTTCGCTTAGTCGGAGCGGCCGACTTCGACGCGTCGGCAAAACCGACCGAGTTCGTGGAATTCGGCCCGACAGGATCGTTGGAGGCTGCGAGGCAAACCATGATCTGGCTGACGGACGGCATACAGCCGTCACCCCGATACGTGGCGATCATCATCGACGGCGTTACCGGTTCCGTTCAGGTCGGGCCGTTGGACGCCATCGGGCCGCCGGCCTGGCTGTTCCGCTAGCCGGGATGCAATCGGCCCGTTTTATCCCTTGAGCACGAATTCAGGTCATCGACAGAAACGGACGGCGGTCTCATGCGGCTATGGAAACGCAGTCACGGTCCGATCGGCGTGGATCTCGGTAACCGTTCGATCAAATTGGTCCAGCTTTCGGCGGACGGAACGACGCTCGTCGAGGCGGTGCGATGGGACGGCCTTGAAGCATCGGCCGGCCCGGACGACGGCGAGTCGGTCAAGGAAACCGTCGCAGCTTTAAGGCTGGCCCTGTCGAAAGGGCGTTTCCACGGGCGAAAGGCCGTCTTTTGCCTTTCCGCCGCCGACTTGATGACCCAAAACGTCCGGGTTGCGGACGGCGGAAAAGAGTCTCTCGCGGCGTCGGTGGCCGACGAATGCGCAGGCCGGCTGGGACTTTCGCCGGAAACCGCGGAGATCCGCTATCTCGATGTCGGACCGGTCCGGCAGGGAGAAACGGTACGACGGGAGGTGATCGTGCTGGCGACCCGCCGAAACCTGACCGAGCGGTTGCTTCGAATTGCGGACGCAGTGGGTCTGGATTTGTGCGGAATCGAGGCCGAGCCGCTGGCCTTGCTGCGGTGCCGCCTACGACAGTTTCGCCGTGAAGAGGACCGGCACGAACCCAAGATGTTCGTGAACTTGGGATATCGGCTGACGCAGATGATGATTGTGCGGGATCATCAACCCGCCTTCATCAAAAACGTAGCCGTGGCGGGCAAAGAACTCGATGCCGCCGTGTGTCAGAGTCTGCAACTCCGGCCGGAAGTCGGCCATGGTTTGAGACGCAACTACGGAGATCGTCGTGCAAGCCACCGCGATCCGGAAGTGATGCGAAGCGTGCAGCAGGCTGTTCGCCCTCTGCTGGAACGTCTGGCGGGGGAAATCGCCATGGCCGTTCGCTACTTCAGCGTGACGTTCCGAGGCGAACCGCCGGCCGCGGTGATTCTGGGCGGAAGCGAAGCGGACGATCTTGCGCGAGACCTTCTGCAACAACAACTCCATACCGCCGTGGAATTCAGCGATCCGCTCAGGGCCTTCGAGGTTCGGTGCCGCATCCCTCGGCCCCGGCAATGGGAGACGGCAATCGGACTGGCCCTGTTCGGATCTACCGAAAGAGCACGCTCCGTCGAGCGGAAAAGCACTCCCGCCGAGCCGGAACCCGTGGGAAAAAGGTAATACGGTCATGATTTTCGCCAAAATGGGAATATGCCGCGATTGGAAACGATGATGACCGTCGCATCCTATGCCGAGAGAGACTTTCTGCCGACGGAATACCTCGCTCAGCGGCGGCGCCGCCGTTCCGTCCTGTTCTCCTTCGTAGCGTCGGCGGGGCTGCTTGTCGTCCTGCTCGTGCTGAGCGGATACCAGTACCGTTCCCTGACGAACCTTCGATCGCAACAAGCACGCTTACTGGCCGAGGCCGCCGAACGGGCACAAGCCACTAAAAACCTGGAAGCCGTTTCCAAGCAACTTGCCCAAAAGCAGGAACGAGCCGATTGGTTAGCGCGGATCGGCTATCAGACACCGCCTTCGCGCGTCCTATTCAGCCTGATGGCCGTCCTGCCGGATGAAATCGTGTTGGAGGACATCGAATGGAAACGGATCCCCCCCGCCGGCAATGCCGATCCCTTGGCCGGCCGAGCAACCAATGCCGCCATCGGCGAAGATCGCGAGGCTGCTGATCGGGCGGCACTGGAAAGGCTCAAGCAGGATTTGGAACGGGCGCAAGTAACGATCACTTTGCAGGGCCGGGCACGGGAACTGCGCGCCATTCACCAATACGTCTCGGTGTTGTCTCAAAGTGGGCGATTCGACGCGGTGCGGCTGGATTCGGTAGAGGATTCCGCAGAAAAGGAAGGCGTCCGCGACAATCTCTTTCGGATATCGTTGACGATGAACGCGAGCCCTTTAGCGACGGGCAAGGCGACCGAGAGGCCCCCTGCGGGGTCGCCTCTCGCCGCAACCCCGTGACGCGGCCGGCGGGGCACCGCACATGCCCCGCCGCGTGATGTCGCGTGATCTAGAGTTGAGTAGGTGAAACATTTGTTCGAGTGCGCCCGGCTCTGCCCTACCGGAGCGCGGCGCTCGATTTGTTGCCGCCGGATACCGGAACGATGGGAAGTTTCTTGTTCCATTCACGAAAATGGGAAATCGCCGCCCCGGCAATCCTGCTGGCCGCGTATCTCGGCGTTTGGTTGGTACCGACACTCCGTGAGATCGCCGTCGTAAGGCACCGAATTCTCGAGCTAGAGCGGGAATCCGCCGGGACCTCGGCCATCCGCGAACGCATGCATCAGGTGGTCGCAAAGCTTGAAAGCGTGGATGCATTCTTGAAGCCGCAGCGGTCGGAACCTGATCCCGAGGTCGCGATTTCCACCTTCCTCCGCGATGCTACTTTGACGGGCGAAAACGACGGGGTCAATTTCAGTCGGGTTGCTCCACGTTCCGTGCAGCAGATAGGCTGGATGACCGTAAGTGAGATTGAGTTTCACTTCTCCGGAAATACAGAAAACATCGTTCGATTCCTACGCGCATTAGACAACCACCGTAACCTTGCAGTCATCAAGACTCTCCGTCTCAGTCGCGACCCAGGAGCCAACCAGGTCTCGTGTCGCGTGGAGTTGTTAGTTTGTTCCGTTAACTCCGATTATTTCGATTAGTGAAAATGAGCCGTGTTTTCCGATAAGAGGAAGGGCATGCCGTCTCGATAGGCGGCATGCAAACAAGCCATGCGAAAAAAGAAAAAATGGACAACCATTTTGGTCAAGGAGGCAAAACGTAGCCCATTGAAAGCGGCCGCTTTGCTCGGCCTTGCCGTCGTCGCATGCTACTTGTGGGGGGGGAGAGTTTTTCGTCCGGTGACTGTGGCTGGAGAATCGGAGCCATCTTTCACCCCCATGAGTGCGTTGACAACACAGGCGGGCTCGGCTGATGCGATGACGGCGTATGGTGTAGGACGAACATCGCCCGGATTCGAGGGAGAGTCGGCTTCCAACGCGCCCTCCGGTATTGGGACGCCGACACCGGTTTGGGTTCAGTTCCAAGACTGGCTTTCGCGGCAGAAGAACGAGGGCGATGAAGCTGCGGCTTTCCGGCGAGACCCTTTCCAACCGCCGGCAACCTTGACGACCGAAACCGAGCCCAACGTAGCCGACGACCAACCGAGTGACAAAAGCGAAGACGAGACGATCGGGCCGGAAGACTTGGGGCTTGAATTGCGGGGGGTGATTATCGGAACGCAAGGCAACGTGGCGTTCCTGGGGGATCAGGTGGTTGAGGCAGGATCGCAAGTCATCTTCAACAAGAGGGGACGGAAAATTCCGGTTCGTATCACCGAAATCACCAAGGAACATGTGTCGCTCGAGATCGGCGACAAGGAATACGAACTGTCCCTTCCTCCCCTGACCTCGATCGAATCTCCCTGAACGGGACAGGCGCGTGAGACGATAGAGGTAGCGACGGACGGAGCCGCGGGGCCGACGACAACTCCGGTCAAGGATGACCATGAAAGCTTTACTGCAAATCCTGGTGATGAGCGCTTTCGGCGCGGCGGGCGTCGCCTCGGCGGTGTTGCTGTCGCTTGGGATGGTTCCCCTTCCCGACGCCCCTTCCGTCGCCCCCTCCGCCAACCACGGCCCATCTCACATCACCAGTCTCATTCTTCGCAAGGACGATCCGCCCCAGCCCTTAGCGGCAGCGTCCTCGACGGCCCTCGCCCCGTCTCGAGAATTGAAGCCGCGAGAATTGAGCGCCTCCCCATGTGAAGCGGCGGGAAACGCCCCATCGCCTTCGCCCCTCGCCGCGACAACGTCTCTTTCCGTTCCTCAAGGCCGCGTCGCCCCCACGCCGCCGAACCGCTCCGACGACACCAGTTGCGAGAGCGGCTCGACCAACCGCAGCCCCACCGTACCGGCGATAAACTCGGCATGCACCAACGCATCCTGCGGCACCGCGATTTTTCCGGAGTGGGCCCCTGCGGACGCTCCTCCGGTTTTCGATCTCCCCGGCCGTGACGCGACGCCCAACCAAGGGTTGTCCGCGCAGAGGCAGGGGGCGACGGTCATCCCCTGCGATGAAGCCGCCTCGGGAAATCCGCCCGGTCGCAGCGGGGTGGAGACCGTGGCGATGCAAGAGGTGGTGCCATTGCCCAGGGCACCGTTCGTTGCGACACCGAGTCGGTCCCAAGGAACCGAGGTCGCCCTCGTCGATCCCTTGGTGATGCAATTTCGCGAAACCGACCTCCGGGACGCGTTGCACGCCCTGGCTCGGCAAATGAACCTCAATGTGCTGATGTCGAGCAACGTACAAGGCACGGTAACGGCCTCCCTCAACGGATTGTCGCCCGACGACGCCTTCTCCGCGGTCATCGCCGCACACGGCTTGGCAATGCATCGGCAGGGCGACGTCGTCTATGTCGGGACGCCGGCCGACATTCAAAGCATGCTCCAAAACAAGGACGTGGTGGCCACTCGCATCTATCGCCCCAATTACGTGACTGCGGAAGAGATCAAAGCCCTAGTCGAGCCGATCCTGACACCGGAGACGGGCAAGGTCACCCTATCCACGGCCGCCGAAATCGGAATTGCGCCCGACCCCACCAAGGCCGGCGGAAACGCCTACGCGGGCGTCGACATCGTGCTCGTCCGCGATTACGAAACCGTGCTGCGGCAGGTCGATCACATCGTGCAAGAGGTGGATGTTCGGCCCGCCCAGGTCGCCATCGAGGCCATGATCGTCAGCGTGAACCTCGATGACAAGGACCAATTCGGCGTCAGCTTCGAACTCCTCCGCAACAAGGGACACATACGCCTCGGTTGGGGCCTTCCGCCCAATGATTTGGACAAGATCAGCTTCGACGGCGGCTTGAAGGTCGCCTATTTGGACGCCAGCGTCTCCAGCTTCATCACCGCCCTCGAGTCCATCGGGGATACCAACGTCATTGCCAGTCCGAGATTGCTGGTTCTCAACAAACACCGCGCGGAGATTCTGATCGGAAAGGAGTTGGGTTACGTCAGCACCACCATCACGGAAACCAGCGCGTCGCAGACCGTGGATTTCTTGAAAGTCGGCGCCCAACTCATCATCCGACCGTTCATATCCAACGACGGTTTGATTCGCATGGAGGTGCATCCGGAGCTTTCCACGGGGTCCGTGCAAATCACCAATAACTTCACGGTTCCCAATAAGGATACCACGCAAGTCACGACCAACATCATGGTTCCCGACGGCGTCACGGTGATCATCGGCGGACTGATGCGAGAAGACCTGCAAACCACCAGTTCGCAACTCCCGTTCTTGGGGAATCTTCCGTTAGTGGGCGCGGCCTTTCGCAATAAGACCGAGACCACCACCAAGCAGGAGATCATCGTGCTCATCACGCCGCACATCATGGGCGACTATCAATTGGCGGCCGAGGGCAAGCGCGCCGCCTTGGAAAATGCGAATCGACAGCAGACCTATGCAGAAAGCATGAGTCCGTTGGGCAAGCGATCGGCGGCTCGCCACTACTTGCAGCGGGCTCGCGAGGCTTCGGCGGCGGGGCGCCCGGTGATCGCGTTGCGATTCGCACGGTTGGCCGTGCATTTCGACCCGACCAATCTCGAAGCCATCGCCTTGCGTGATTCGCTTGAAGGCGTCTGCCCTCCCGAATCCGCCGACGATGCATTCTTGCTTTCTCCGACCGCTTTGGACGGCGATCAATTGCCGCCGGCGATTCTCGATGCCCTGGAGGCGACGCCGCCGGCGCCGCCCTTGCCTTCACCGCCTCCGCCGCCCGGCGGCTCCCCCGGCGAGGTCCGACAGCCGTGACGCCCCAGTCTCTTAACTCCCATCGCCTTGCTCCCGCGCCCGTCTTGGCCGGGCTTGCGCTGGCCTCCTGCCTCGGCGTCTTGGCCGGATGCCGAAGCACCTCGCCCGGCTCGAAAGCCCCGCTCTTTTCCACGGCATCGACGGCCTCAGCCGCCGACATCACGAACCAGAGGTTGCAGCGTCGGGAGCAAGTTCGCCGCGATTTTCGGCAACGCTACGCGGCTGCCTTGTCGGCCGAAAATGCGACCGTTTCCACCTCCAAGGCAAGCGATTCGAGTTTCGGCCGATCGGCGGTCGTGCCCGCGACGGCGGAGATCCCGGCCGAGAATGACGGCGGCACGCCCGCCGACAACCCCATGCCGTGGGAAGAGAGGCTCCGCGAGGTGATCGACGACATCGTTGGGGGAGACGACCCTGCCGCTTTGGTACGCCTGGAGGATCTACTTGCACGGCATGGCCGCGATCCGATCATGGTGCACGCGGCGGCCGTTCAATTGTTACGCGTCAACCGCGCGGACATCGTGGTGGATAAGATTGCACCGATTCTGAGGGAATTACCTCCGGATGCCCGGCTATACCAGGTCCTGGGTTTAGCTTTCTACCGTTTAGGCCGATTCTCCGACGCCGAACGGGTATTGCTGCAATCTTTGGAATTGGACAACACCCTCCCCCTGACCTACCTTTTCTTGGGGTGCACGGCGGAAAAGCTGCATCAACCGCAAGAGGCGAGACGCTATCTCGAGAAGGCCTCTCAACTGGGCCTGTAGCGAGACCGCGCCGTCGCCTTTGCGCGAAACCGCCCCGAGCGCATCGCCCCTTTGAGGTCGTCTCGCGCGAGCCGCACTATTCGCGTCGGTGCGGTATTGTCCCGTGCGCACGCGAGGGCCCCTACAAACGGGAGAAAATCGAGGGAGTGAAGGGATTCTCGTCCATGACGTTGATCGAGCAAGGACCGCACTTGATGTCGTCGGTCGGTTCTCTTTGGGGAATGTGGAGCGGTACGCCTTCGTCGTCGATCACGGGCGGCGGATTGTTGTGGCTTGCGGCATCGACGGCGGTGATCCTCTCGGCGACCGCGGCGGCGTGGTTGGTTTATGCCGTGATGCGTCGCCGTGAGCGACGACTGGCCGACTGCCTGGCGGATCTCGTTGCCGCCGGGGAACACGGCGAGGAGGACCGCGATTTCGCCGTGCGTGCGAGCATCGGAGAGCCTTTCGATTCCGTGCTGATCGCGCTCGCCCGGCGACTGTCGGACGCCGCGGCGGCAACCTCGCAGCGTGCGGAACTGCATACCGCCTTGGAAATCAAATACGGGCGATTGACCGCGGAATTGGCCGGTTTGAAAAAAGTTCTCGATTTGGTGCCCGATCCGATCTTGATTTGCGATGCCGCGCAGAACGTCAGCTTCGCTAACCGGTCGGCAAGGCGGCTATTCGCGATGGACTCCGATTCGGCCGAGGGACGAGCCTTGGGGACGATCCTGCGGGCCGAGTCGTTGTGGGAACTGCTCTCGGCCATGCTGCGTCGCAAGAACGCCGTCGAGCAAGGGACCGCGTGGGAATGCGAGACAGCCGACGGAACCAAGCGGAGCTTTCAAATCCATCTGTACCGCTCCTCGCTCCAGGACGATCCGACGGGTGCCGACGAAGAGAAAGCGTTCAACGTCATCGTGTTTCGTGATATGGCCGCCTTGTGCGATCTTCGACGCCGACACGCCGAATTCGTGTCGTCGGTCAGTCATGAAATGAAAACGCCCCTCTCCGCCATCCGGGCCTATGTGGAACTCTTGGCGGACGGCGAGGGAAACGATGAAGAGACCCGAGACGAATTTCTCGCCATCATTGATGCTCAGACCACGCGGCTCCAACGGCTGATCGAAAACCTTTTGAACTTGGCCCGGATCGAGGCCGGCATCATCAAGGTGAACAAAGAGCCCCAGTCGCTGAACGATCTGTTGGAAGAGGCGGCCAGGGTGGTGGAGCCGCAAGCCGGCCTCAAGCAAATCACGTTGCGCCGGGAACTCAGTCCGCTGTACTTGCCCGTGCTGGCGGACAAAGACCTGCTTCTTCAGGCGGCGATCAACTTGCTCTCCAACGCCGTGAAGTATACGCCGGACGGCGGTACGGTGACTCTCCGCAGCCGCCTGGACGATGACAGCGTGCTTTTCGAAGTCGCTGATACGGGCGTGGGGCTTACCCCCGAGGACTGCGAGCGCATCTTCGAGCGGTTCTATCGCGTCGATCGCAATAAAGATATGGCCTCTGGGACCGGACTGGGACTACCTTTGGCCAAACACATCGTGGAAGACGTTCATCGCGGCAAGATGTCGGTAGCCAGCCGATTGGGTGAAGGCAGCACGTTCCGCGTCTTGCTGCCGCGGGCCTCCCACCAAACCGTGCCCGCCGCGGGGTGATTTCGAATCAACGCAAGGAAAAGGGCATGTCCGTGGGAAAGACGATTTTGCTGTGCGATGACGAACCGGCGATCTTGAAGGCGGCGGAATTCAAATTGCGCGGCGCCGGCTTTCGCGTGATTACGGCGGGCGACGGCGAGGCCGCTTGGGAAGCCGCATGCCGCGACTGCCCCGATCTTATTATCAGCGACTACCAAATGCCGCGGCTGGACGGAATCGGTCTGCTGCGGAAACTACGCGCGGACGAGCGATTCGCGGGTTTGCCCGTCATCATGCTGACCGCGAAGGGTCTGGAACTGGACAAACGGATGCTGCAGGAAACCTTGGGGGTCGTGGATGTCATGGTGAAGCCTTTCAGCCCGCGCGAAATCCTGGCCCGAGCCAAGGCCCTGCTTGAGGTCGAAACCCCCGCATGACGGTTTCCGCTTTTCCGTCGGACGGGACACACGTCGGCGCGGCGCAGAGACGACGGAAAGCAGCCCCTAATAGGTAACCTCCATGAACATCCAAACCGAGGTCTTCGGCGACGTCCTGGTGGTACACACGCCGGAGGAATTCAGCGAAGAGACGGCCGACTCGGTGCGGCAATGCATCGAAAGCACGGGGGCTTGCCGAGTTGTGGCCGATTTGGACGATACGGAGAGCATCGACAGCCAGGGCTTGACGATGCTGCTGAACCTGCAAGAGCTTTTGCGGACTCGCGGCGGCGACCTCAAGGTTGCCACCGCCAACGCCGTCAATCGCAAGATTTTGGAAATCACAAGACTGGATCGGGAATTGGAGGTATTCTCCGGACTCGTGGAGGCCGTCAAGAGCTTTCGGGCGGGCCTGTAGTCGGGCCTCCTCCCCAGCCGCACGAACACCACGGACGCAGCGGCGCGTCCCCAAGGCGTAGAGCGATGCATCCGAAATCGATTTCCTTCTCCATGACGGAAGCGGCGGTCGGCGCGACTTCGCGTCGCCGGCTCGGTGACTTGTTGCTGGAGAAGGGCTATCTGCGCGAGGATCAGCTCCGCGCCGCCTTGGATGCACAGCGGCAGTCGGGACGCACCAAACTGCTCGGCGAACTCCTGGTCGAACTGGGATATTGTTCGGAAGAACAGATTGCCGAATGTTTGGCCGAGGAGTACGGCCTGCCGTTCGCCCGGCTCGAACTGCGTCTCTTCGACGCCAAGATCGTCGACGTGCTGCCCCGCGAGTACATCGAGAATAATTTGGTTCTGCCCCTGTTCAAGATCCGCGAGACGCTGACCGTCGCGGTGGCCGAACCCTCCAATCTCTTCCTGATTCAAGAGATCGAATCCCTGACGAAGCTGCGGGTGCAAACCGTCGTTGCGACCGTCCGCGATATCCGGCGGATGATCGGTTCGCTTCCCAACTCCGCCGTATTCGTGATCGAGGACATCATTGAAGGCTCGGAAAACGCCGATGTGACCCTGATCGAAGAGGCGATCGAGGACATCGGCGACGTAGCGGATGTGGCCGGTCAATCGCCGGTGATTCGCCTTGTGAACTACATCATTTACAACGCGGTGAAGGAAGGCGCCAGCGATATTCACATCGAGCCTGCCGATCGCTGCGTGCGGGTGCGCTACCGCGTGGACGGGCGATTGTACAAGTCGCTCGAGGTGCCGGCCCATCTCATCAACGCCGTCACCAGCCGTATCAAGATCATGGCTTCGCTGGATATCAGCGAACGCAGGCTGCCGCAGGACGGCCGCGTCAACGTGCTTTTGGACGGCCGCAAGATCGATCTGCGCGTCAACACCTTTCCCTCGCAACGCGGCGAGAAGACGGTGATTCGCGTGCTGGATACCCGCGTGGTGTCCCTCAACTTGGAAGACCTGGGATTCGCGGAGGACACCCTAGCGAGACTCAAGGCACTCATTCGCGCGCCCAACGGCATTGTGTTGGCGACCGGCCCCACGGGCAGCGGCAAGTCCACGACGTTGTACGGCTGTCTCAATGCGATTTCGTCCATGGAGGCGAACATCTGCACGGTCGAGGATCCGGTCGAATATCACTTGCCGTTGGTCAATCAATTCCAGGTGCAGGAACGCATCGGGCTGACCTTTTCCAAGGCCTTGCGGACCCTCTTGCGGCAGGATCCGGACGTCATCATGGTCGGCGAGATTCGGGACGAGGAGACTGCGCGGACCGCGATCCAGGCGGCTTTGACGGGTCACCTGGTGTTCAGCACGCTGCATACCAACGACGCCGCCTCCGCCGTCACGCGATTGGCGAACATGGGGATCGAAACCTACCTGATCGCGGCCGCATTGAACGCCGTGCTGGCACAACGCCTGGTGCGGCGCATCTGCTCCAAGTGCAAACATCCGTACGATCCGCCCCGCCCTTTACGCAAGGCTTTGGAGCGGATGGGCTACGCCGCCGAGTCCTTCTTCAAAGGCGTGGGCTGCCGCCATTGCCGCAATACGGGCTACCGCGGCCGCGTGGGCATCCACGAACTGTTGATTCTCAACGACGAAATCCGAGATATGATCGTCGCCGGCGCCAGTGCCCACCAGGTCCGAAAGGCCGCCGAGACGCAAGGGATGATCAACTTGCGGCAGGACGGTTTCCGCAAGGTCCAAGAGGGACTGACAACGGTGGAAGAGGTTTTGCACGCCGTCGGGGATATCGGCGATTGGGCCGGTCTGTCGCAACTGGAGCGAGAATGAGCTTGGTATCCGGCGGGGAGACGGCACCGACCGATTCCAGACTCCAGCGCCCGATTGAGCAGTCGATCCGAGGTCCCCAAGCCGAACCGGCCCGTGTGTTCGATTTCACCCGGCACGGCGCCGTCGATGGAATCCCAAATCAGTAGGAATACGCGGCCATGTCCGTTTCGTTCACCTACCGTGCGAAGACCCCGCTGGGAAAGATCATCGAAGGCTCGATCCGCGGCGAGTCCGAGGGCGATGTTTCCGCCCAGTTGAAGCGGGAAGGCCTGCTACCCTTGGAAGTGGAAGCCGAGGACGAAGAGGACCAGGACGATGGGATCGCTCTTTTTCGCCGCGTACGTCGCAGCGAATTGATCTACGCCACCAATCAATTGGCGATCTTGACCGATGCCGGCATCTCGCTGGCCCCGGCCCTGGCGGCGGCGATCGAAGAGGAACGCAATCCCCGATTGAAGGGCATCCTCACGGACGTCAAGGCTCGGGTGGAAGGGGGGGAAGACCTCTCCACCGCCCTGGCCCGACATGATGATGTCTTCGATCAGGTCTACGTGGCGTTGGTGCGGGCGGGAGAGAAAACGGGGGCGTTGGGCGAAATGTTGGTTCGCGTCGCCGCAAGCCTTCAAGCCGAACACGAGACGCGCGGCAAGATCCGGGCGGCCATGATCTATCCATGCGTCATGCTGGTCGTCGCCGTTGCGGTCACGATCTTCTTGCTTACGTTCGTGCTGCCGAAATTCGTCCCGGTTTTCGAATCCCGCCGCATGGAATTGCCCACGGTTACCAAGGCCGTGTTGCGGGCGTCCGATATCGTGACCCGCAACTATCCCTACTTGCTGGGCGCGGCACTGGCCCTGGCCGGTAGCTGGTGGGGACTGAAACAAACCGAGGCGGGACGGAGATGGCTGGACCGCGCCAAACTGTCTCTACCGGTCATCGGCCCCATTTACCGGAAGATCATCTTGTGCCGCTGCGTGCGCATCCTGGGCACGATGCTCGGGGCCGGCGTGCCGCTGCTCGATGCCGTCGAACTGACCGGCGACACCGCAGGCAACAGCCTGCATAAAGCCGCCTGGGACGAAGTCAACCGTGATTTGGTCGAGGGCAAAAGCCTCGGCGAAGCACTGCGACGGCAAGAAATCTTTCCGCGCATTTTGGTGCAGATGGTGGCGGCCGGCGAAGCGACCGGAAAATTGGATCAAGTCCTCTCCAAGACGGCGGCGTTCTACGACCGGGAATTGGAGACCTCGGTGAAAACGGCCGTCAGTCTGATCGAGCCGGCGATGATCATCGTGATGGGCGGCGTGGTGGGGACCATCGGATTGGCCCTGTTGCTGCCCATTTTCAGCCTCAGTCGGCCCGGTTGAATTCCGGCCCTCCGCCCTCGGCCGGGAAGACGTCCCGTGACCGAGGCCGTGTCGCAATTCTCAAGCGATCAGCGGACCGCCCGACGGTATCAGAACCACGCCGCCGTGAAACCGCCGTCCACATTGAACGCCGCCCCGGTGATATAGCTGCCCGCCCTGGGCGACAGCAACAGCAGTGCGGCGCCGATCAACTCGTGCGGCTCTCCGAAACGGTGCATGGGCGTGCCGTCCATGATGTTTCGCACGCGCTCCTCGTCCAATAGGCGACGGTTCTGCTCGGCCGGGAAGAAACCGGGGCAAATGGCGTTGACCCGAATCCCCTTATCCCCGAACTCTTGAGCGATATTCTTGGTCAGATTCACAACCGCGGACTTGGATGCGGCGTAGGCGAAAACCCGCGAAAGGGGCAAATGCGACGTCACGGAACCGATGTTTAGGATGGCTCCGCCGCCCGCCGGCAGCATGTGCTTGATGAACACCTGGCACGCCTCGAACACGCCCTTCAGGTTGACGGCCATGATCTTATCCCAGAGGACCGGATCGGCTTCTAAGAAGGACGTACCGGCGTTGATTCCCGCACAGTTGACGAGGATTTCGACCCGGCCTTTGATCTTCAGCGCCTCTTCCAACAATCCTTCCAGGGACCGCCGGTTGGTGACATCCACAAGGGCATAGCTCACACGGTCCCCGAACCTGCGGAGGAGATCGACGCGGCGTCGGCACGCATCTTCGCCGAGGTCGGCGACGACGACGTGGGCACCCGCGCGAAGGATTCCTTCACAGATCGCCCCGCCCAGCTCGCCCGCTCCGCCGATCACGACGGCGACTTGCCCTTCCAGGTTAAACAGCTCGTAAAGATAGTCCTTGATCGACATCGAAATATCCTCTCGCAGACAGGTATCGTTCCAATCGTATTCCCAACCTCGCGTCAATTCTTCGGAGGTCGCCGCAAGGCAAGCCAATCGCTGTGGAAAGGCCCTTGTCCCGGCTTATCCACCCGCTCATAGGTATGAGCACCGAAGTAGTCGCGTTGCGCCTGAAGGAGATTCGCCGGCAGAACGGCGGAACGGTAACCGTCGTAGTATGCGATCGCGGTGGAGAACGCCGGAGTCGGAATTCCCATCTCGACGGCGGTACAAATCACGCGCCGCCAAGGTTGTTGCGCCTTTTCCACGGCCCGGCGGAAGTAGCCCGCCAAGAGCAAATTCTCCAAGTCGGGACGTTCGTCGAAGGCCTCTTTGATGCGTTCCAGAAACACCGCCCGAATGATGCAGCCGCCTCGCCACAGCATGGCGATTCCGCCGTAATTCAGCGGCCATTGGTGTTCCTTGGCGGCCTCTCGCAGTTGCACGAAACCTTGGGCATAACTCACGATCTTGGAGGCATAAAGGGCTTGCCGAACGTCCTCGATGAACTGTTCGCGATCGCCCTGGTAGTGTTGAGGCGTCGGCCCGGTCAGCAGGGCGGACGCCCGGACGCGTTCCTCCTTGATCGCGGACAGATTCCGGGCATGAACGGCCTCGGTTACCAGCGTGCTGGGGACCCCCAGGTCCAAGGCCAATTGACTCATCCATTTGCCCGTGCCTTTCGCCCCGGCCTTGTCCAGAATCTTCTCGACAAGGTAGCCGTCCCCTTCGGGATCGCGGACGCTGAAGATGTCGCGGGTGATTTCGATGAGGTAGCTGTTCAGCTCCCCTTGATACCATCGATCGAAGACGTCGTACAACTCGTCGTAATTCAGCCCGAGGACGTGCTTGAGCAGCCAATAGGCCTCGCAAATGAGCTGCATGTCGCCGTACTCGATGCCGTTGTGGACCATCTTGACGTAGTGTCCGGCGCCGCGCGGCCCGACCCAATCGCAACAAGGAATGTCGTTGTTCGGGCCGACCTTGGCGGCGATCGCTTGGAAGATCGGCTTGACTAACGGCCAAGCCTTTTCGCTGCCGCCCGGCATCATGCTGGGACCTTTGAGCGCGCCCTCTTCACCTCCGGAAACACCCGTCCCGATGTACAGCAGGCCCTTACTCTCCACATAGGCCGTGCGTCGCTCGGTATCGGCAAAGTGCGTGTTTCCCCCGTCGATGATGACGTCGCCCGGCGAGAGGTGGGGGAGCAGTGCGTCGATCAGCGTATCGACGGCCGGTCCGGCCTTGACCATCATCATCACTTTCCGCGGCGTCTTGAGGGCGGCGACGACCTCTTCCAGCGTATGGCAGGCCACGAAGCGTTTGCCCTTGCCCGGACCTTCCATGAACTTGTCCGTCTTCTCGGCGGTTCGATTGTAGACGGCCACGGTGAAGCCGCGGCTTTCCATGTTCAGGGCCAGATTCCGTCCCATGACCTCCAGGCCGATCACAGCAATGTCACACGTTGCCGTCATGATTCGCATCTCCCTTGAACCCCGATACCGATCCGAAATTGCCCTGAAACCCGTCCGTCGTATTCGCGACGGATACCTTCCTGGCCGCGATCCCGGCCCGCCGCTGCCCGGCACGCGCCGACGGGAAGCGGGTATTCCGGTTTGGGCAAGAACGTACCCGCGCCGGCCAGCCACGGTCCCGAAAGCGTCACTATCGTTTCGCCTACGAACTCCTCACTATAACGTTTCGCGCATGCCGTAACAATTCGCCCAACTCGGCCACAACTCGGCCGCGCGGTTTCACGGCCCGACCTATTGGCAACCGGAGTGGACGGCCCGGCCGAAGCATGGGCGTCCGACCGCGACGAGAGCGTCCTGCCCCGCTCGCGTCTCTTTCGGCCCGCTAAGAAAGCTGCATGTCGTCGCCGAAGTAGTATTTCCGTGCCTCGGCGTTCTCGAGGACTTCCTGGGGAGAGCCGTGGCAAAGCACGCGTCCCGCTCGGACCACGTAACTGCGGTCCGTAACCTGGAGCGTTTCGCGGACCTGATGATCGGTGATGAGAATGGAGATGCCGCGATCTCGCAAATTCCGAATGATCGCTTGGATCGCGTCGATGGTGACCGGGTCGATGCCCGTGAAAGGTTCGTCCAAGAGGATGATCTTGGGGTCGGAGACCAGGGCGCGGGCGATTTCCAGACGCCGCCGTTCCCCGCCGGAAAGCGACCCTGCACGCGACTTTCGGAGCGGCGTCAGGCTGAATTGTTCCAAGAGTTCCCGGCACCGGAGCACCCGGCTTTTCCTGTCAAAGCCCAGCAGTTCCATGATGCCCAGCAAGTTTTCTTCCACGGTCAACTTGCGGAAGACGCTCGACTCTTGGGCCAGATAACCCATGCCGCCTTCGCGGGCCCGCCGATGCATGGGCCATTGCGTTACGTCCTTGCCCAGCAGATACACGGTACCTTCGTCGGGACGGATGAGCCCGCAGGTCATGCGAAAACTGGTGGTCTTCCCGGCTCCGTTCGGCCCCAGCAGTCCGACGATCTCGCCCGGCCAGACCTCGAAACTAACGCCGTCCACGACCTTTCGGGCGCCGTAACTCTTGACGAGACCGCAAACCGCCAAGACCGCGCCCGGCGTGGGCCGAATGTGCGGGGGCGATTCGATCTCTTCCGTGGCCAAAAGCGATCGTAAAAGCCTCATGAGTTCCGTCTCTTGAGATGCACCGTGCCGCCGATCCGACCGCGGCCCGGCTCCGAAAAAAGCAGCCGCGAAACCATCAACGCACGATCCGCATGTCGCCGAAGTTCGGGAAGAAGGGAAACGGCACGGAAGTACCCGGCAGGTGATTCAGGGCGTGCGGCCAAATCACGGCCAACGCCTTGCCGACCAGCAATTCTCGCCGCACGAAATGCTCCTTGGTCCAGAATCGCCCGTCCTCGCTCTGAGCACTGTTGTCTCCCAACACAAAGAATTGATTCTCTTCCAGCGCGAATTCCAAGGGATGCCCGGTTCCCAGAAAGCCCCATTGCTCCGGATCGGCCATCACCTCGGCGACCATTCGGCGAAAGCGATCCATGGCATCGCCGCTCCAGATGACACGGGCGTACGGCGATTCGCTCCAGTCGAAGTCGTGCATAAAGGACCGCGAGCGGGCATCGTGGGCGATGTAGTAGATGTCTCGCGAGACTTTGAGATGACGAACCCGAATGTCCGCGGCCCTCGCGCCGATTCGAATGGGGCGTTCGAGATCGGCTCGCGTCGGACCATGCCAAGCGTCCCGCTCATACGGCAACACGCTCGCGTTGCCGTTCACCCAAAGTGCAAGCTGATCGTCCACGTTGGCAAACCGCACAAGATGGCGTCCCTTCCCCCGCAACGAAGTGGCGAAAGTGGCGGAATCGCTCCCGTGATCTCGAGAAGTGAGCGTGACGCCGTCGCCAATCGCCTCGAGCCGCACCTCCCCGGTACCGGCGTCAATCACGGCCCGGAAGACCCGACCGCCTTTCACCATTTCTACGTAAAGCTCAGCACCGTTTCGCACGTTTTCCAGTTCGACCTCGAATTCGACGGCGATATCCCCCACCCAATGCAGCCCCAACTGATCGCCGCGGGGCGGACTCACCGGTGCGAACGGCTCGTCGTCCGATTCGTTGGTGTTATACGACACAAAGTCGCTGATGAGCTGCGGTCTCGCGGCCGCGAGGGCAACGGGCCGCCCGTCCTCGATCGCCTGCCATACATCCCAATCGGGCACGATGTGACGATAGCGGAGCCAGGCGACGTCCTGCTCGGGGGCCCTGCACTCCCATTCGCGTCGGGCGGAATCCAACCGCCATGCCGCCCCACTCTCCGCAAGAGGAGAACCCTCGTCCGACCATCGTTCGGGCCACCCGGCTTCCAGCAGCATCCGTGACGGCTTGTCGTCGTCGTAAACCGGCTGAAGCATGGCCAGAATCTTCTTGGGCGGCTTTCGCGCAATGGAGAACTCGCTTTCACCCTGCTTCATGATGAAAATGTCGCCGTGAAAGATGCGAACCGTTTCGTTGGGCAGCCCGATCAATCGCTTGATGAAGTTGGTCGTGGCGCCGCCGGGATACTTGAAGACCACAACATCCCAGCGTTTCGGCTCGGCGATGTGATAGGCATACTTGGAAACCAGAATTCGGTCGCCTTTGAACGACGGAGTGGACGGCTTCACCGGCCGATTCGACCCCAAAGGCAGGGTATGGCGACAATTCGGGCAGGTACCTCCGATTACCCAGCGACCTGTCGGTTGATTCGTGATCTTGTCGACTTCCTCGCTGGCACCGACTTGAAACCGAAACCCACACGTATCGCAAATCACGTCCTTGTGCCGCCCCATCAAGGTCGGAGCCATCGATCCGGTGGGGATAACGAAGGCCTCGGCCTCGAACGATCGAAACAGGAAGGCGAGCACCAAGGCGATGGCAATGGCCTCCACCACCTCGCGCAGCCAGCCGATTTGCCGATCGGAGGGATTGCCGGTCGCTTTCGTCGGGGAAGCCGCCTCTGCATACGGCCGCCTGCCGGTCTTGCCGGGGGATTTTCCGCGGCCGCTTTCCGCGGCCCGTCCGGGTGCGGATAATCCCGAGAAAAACCGGCCGAAACGAGAAAAGGCGCTACGGGAGAGTTCACTCATGATCGCTATTTAGCCGGAGTTGTTGTCCGAGCACGCCGCCATCACAAATACATCATCTGGGTGCAATAACCGTCCTTCGCAACCGCCGGTTGAGCATCGTGCCAATCTCGTGCAAGGCGGGCAAGCCCGGAAGATATGTTTCCGCGGCAAGGTCCGAGTTTCCACGGACCGGGCACCTCTGTTAATATACTTAACCCGCGAAAACTGGGAAACGGTGATATTCGGAATCCCTTGCGAAGGGCAAGGTTCGGTTTGGGTAAAACACCGGGACTGCGAGGTCCGACCGATTACTTCGTCGGCACCCCTCTGCCTCGAAGGTAGGCCTTGAGTTGCGGGATGTCGATAATGTGAAAATGGAAGACCGACGCTGCGAGAAGGATGGTAGCCCCGGCTTGGACGGCGTCGTAGAAGTGCTCTAACGTGCCCGCCCCGCCCGATGCCACAATCTCCGCGCCGGTTTCCGCCTTCAACAGACGAATGATGGGGAGATCGTAGCCGGTCTTGGCGCCGTCGCCGGCTTTGCTGGTAGGGAGCAACGTGCGGACGCCGTATCCCACCGCGCGCTTGGCCCATTCCACGGCATCCGCGCCGGTCGCGGTACGACCGCCGTCGATGTAAACCTCGTAACCGGAACGTAATTGAGGATTGCGGTCCACGTCGATGGCGACGGTCACCTTTTCGGCACCGAACTCCTTGACCATTTCCGCGATGAGGTTCGGATTGCGGAAGGCGGCACTGCTGGTGGAAACCTTGTCGGCCCCCGCGTCCAAAACGGCGGCGGCGGAAGCCAAATCGGAAATACCGCCCCCCACCGTGAAGGGAACAGTCGTGACTTCCGCCACGCGGCGGACAACGTCCAGCAAGGTCCCGCGATTCTCCACGGTGGCCGTGATATCCAGCAGAGCCAATTCGTCCGCGCCGGCCTCACAGTACGCTCGAGCGCATTCCACGGGGTCGCCCGCGTCGCGAATGTCCACAAAATGCACGCCCTTCACGACGCGGCCGTCGCGCATATCCAAGCAAGGCATGATTCTGACGGGTTCCGGCATGGCGGGGATTCCTTGCTAATACTGTTTGCGGTCAAACGGAGACGGGCGAACGAGTCGTCCTAACCTGTGCCCGTAGAACACTTGCGTAATTTCATAGGCCCGAGCAATGCCGGCGCCGTGCCCAAATTCCGGCTTACTCTGCTTCTTCCACCCAGGGCGGATTGACGGGCAGCCGGCGATCGAACTCCTCCAGCAAGACCTTCTGGTACTCCCCGATGAATGTTCCCTGCAGGAAACGTTGCAAACCCTCCTCCCGGAACCGCCGCCAACTGGTTTCTTCGTCGCCCGGATTGATCGGGAAGAAAAGCGCTTTGTTGGCCACCGCAGCCTGATAGTCTCCCGGGGCGTCACCGACCATCAGGGCATGTCCGGCCGGATATTTGGCGGCCAAAGCCAAGAAGTCCTTCTTCGTTCCGCTCTCTTGTCCCAAAATGGCACGGACGTAACCGTCCAGCCCATGTTCCTGCCACTCCCGACGAAGGGCCTCCTCCGGAGTTGCCGAAACCACCAGGATGTCCGCCTTGTCGGCCAGAGCTTGCAGCGATTCGCGCACGCAGGGGAATGGAGGAACACCGTGCACCATCCATTCGACGCTACGATTGACGGCCTTCGACCATTCTAAGGCCCTTCCCAATTCCGCATCACCGGATTCCGCCGCTGCCTGTTCCAGGGCAGGGTTTCCCAGCTTTTTTTCCCGCTTCATCCAGTCCATGAGGGATTGCGGAAGCGGAATCGGGACTCCGCGGGCCTTGACTTCGGGCCGCCGCCGGAGTCGCTGCAATGTCTCGATCAGGGCGGGAAAGCGGTTGATGCCGCGACTTTTGGAATAGAGGTTGACGAACTCCGCCACCTCGCGTGCATACTTGCTGACGCCCTGCAGATCGTAGTAGTAGATGATGTTCGGAATGAAGCACTCCTTGTGCTTCAGCTCCATCGTGTCGAAAGCGCAGCCGTCGGAGTCGATACCCACTAGAAAATCATGCTTCGGCGTCAAATCGAACATGCGACCCTCGTTTTCGCTTGGCAAAGGCCTTCGGCCGTTCGAATCGGTTTTCCCTCAATTAAGTTTGTAGTGACATCGTAACGAACCCGCCGATCGGACGGTCTGCACGAATCCCGACCGGCTGCCGCCTAACCTTTGCGATCCATCTGAGGCGTGTAGGCGGGAAGTTTCTTTTCGGCAAAGATCGGCTGGAAGCGAGTCATCCGTTGCCGTCCGTCGCACATGGGCAACGTGAGCATATCCTCACCGATGAGCGGCCGGGCGTATTTCACGAAATCGTCCGTCACATCATGGCCCGTCGGCGCGATCCACGCGCTGGGGAACTTTCGCTCGCTGTTGGCAACTTCGGGCAGAGGCACTTTGTCGTAGCGAACGGTGTACGCCGGCCCCGGATTGCGAAGAATGGTGGCCATGAAGCCCGAAGCGCCCTGGGCGGCCAAGGCGGCCGCCACGCGGCCCACATTGTACGCCTCCTCCAAATCCACCGTCGATGCGTAGGCCATCGAATGCCTTTGATCGGTGCCGGGAACATTTCCTCGCGCGGCGCCTTTGGCGGCCAGGCCTTTTTCGTTCAGGTAGTTGACGAGTATTTGCGCCACGGTCAACTTGCTCGAACTGAACGACGTGTGGCCGAAGGCGTCCTTGATCTCGCCGACGTCGCCCACGTGGAAGCCTTCACTGATCACGACCAGGCAGCGGCCGCGTTTCCGCAGCATGTCGTTGACCTCGTCGGCGATCTGCTCCAGCGAGCAGGGGCGTTCCGCCAAGTAAATGAGCAGGGGCATTTCACGATAAGGGTCGGCCAGGCGGGCCGCGGCCGGGATGAACCCGATCTTCCGCCCCATCGCCTGCATCACGAGGACCGGGTCTGCCGGGCAAGAGCCCCCGTTCTCCTCGTTGGCGTACTGAATCATGTGCGTCCAATATTTAGCCGTGGATCCGTAGCCGGGCGTGTGATCCACCAACCGAAACTCCGAGTCGCCCACGTCGTTGTCGATCGTCTTGGGGACTCCGACGGCCACAAGGTCCAAGCCTCGCGACTGAGCGAGCTGGGCGATCTTATTGGCCGTATCCATCGAATCATTGCCGCCGATGTACAGGAAATATCCCACATTGTGAGCGCGGAACACGTCGATGACGCGATCGAAATCCTCCGCTTGAGACGGCTTCAACTTATAGCGGCAAGTTCCGATGGAGCCTGCGACCGGCGTGTAACGCAGCAAGGCGATCTCTTCCGGCGGCTGCGAGGAAAGATTGAGCAGTTCCTCCTTCAACACGCCCTCGATGCCGTGCCTGGCCCCGTAAACGGTACCAATGGCATCGAAATCGCGCGCCGCATCGACAATTCCGCGCAGACTGTTGTTGATGACGGGCGTCGGCCCCCCGCTTTGGGCAACTACCAGATTCCTTTTGGCCATCTTCTTCCCCGTTTGTCAGTCTCTCACCGGTCAGGGTCCGTCGCCGAACGACGAGCTTTCCGCCCCCAACATCCCCGGATTGCGACCGTCCAAGGATACCGCCCGAGGATAGTCCTAGGGTGCAGCCCGGGGATAAACGGGCCCGCGGAGACTCGCCGCGGCGGTCGCAGGAAACGACCAAAGCGCGATGAGCCCCCATTTTATCGCCGGAAGAATACGCCCACAATGGGCGGGCGGCGCGGCCGCCGCTTACAGAGCACTTGCATAGCAATCGCCGGAAGGCACCGACGCAAGGTCTCAACGGCCGCTGGTCGCCGATTAGCTTCAGACCGATGATGCATCCCCGCGTCCTCGGGTCGTTGTCCGAGGTTGGTTTTCGATGCCGTTAGACTCCGCCCGGAGATGGCAACATGGAACGCTGGACTCCCGTGCTTGGTCTTTTCACGATGGTTTTTCTGGCTTGGCTGGGCTCCGAGAACCGTCACCGCATGAACTGGCGTCTGATTGCAAGCGGATTGCTGCTGCAATTCCTCATGGCGGCGTTGCTATTACGGACGACCCTGGGACGTGCTGCTTTCACCGCGGCTCGATCGTTCATTGAACGATTGCAGTTCTTCGTCGATCAAGGTTCGAGCTTCGTCTTCGGCCCGGAGTGGCAGCACCACCAAGTGGCGTTCAAGGTCCTGCCGGTCATCATCTTCGTCTCATCCCTGACGGCGGTGCTGTTTCACCTGGGGATTCTTCAGTGGTTGGTTCGGATCATGGCCCACATCATGGTTTGGGTCATGGACGTGTCCGGAGCCGAATCGCTGGCCGCCTCCGCCAACGTGTACGTCGGCATGACGGAAGCCCCGTTGGTCGTTCGCCCTTATCTGGAAACGATGACACGGTCGGAATTGATGGCCATGATGACGGCGGGGATGGCCACGATTGCCGGAACGGTCATGGCGGCCTACGTCACGATGGGCGTCGATGCCGGACACATCATGACGGCATCCCTGATTTCGGCGCCGGCCGCCTTGGTATTTGCCAAGATCATGGTGCCCGAGTTGGAAAACTCCCTCACAAAAGGAAAAGTGGCCGTCCAGGTGGAGCGATTGGACGCCAATATCCTCGATGCCGCTTGCCGTGGTGCCTCGGATGGAATGAAACTGGCTATCAACGTTGCGGCGATGTTGATCGCTTTTATCGCTTTAGTCGCCATGGTGAACTGGCTCTTAAGCCTGTTAGGAAATCCGGGCAATCAACCGCTGACGATGGAGCGGATTCTGAGCTGGATCTTTACCCCGCTGGCATGGATGATGGGGGTTCCCTGGCAGGATGCCGGCACGGTGGGGTCCTTGCTCGGCACGCGACTCGTGCTGAACGAATTCATCGCCTACCAGCAATTGACGTCGATCCGCGAAAGCCTGTCCCCGCGAGCGTTTCTAATCGCAACTTATGCCATCTGCGGCTTCGCGAATCTGGGTTCCATCGGAGTGATGATCGGCGGAATCGGGAGCCTGGTACCCAATCGACGCCGGGAACTGGCTCAACTCGGGCTGCGATCCATGATCGCGGGGACGCTGGCTTGCTACTCGACCGCGTGCATTGCGGCGATTCTTTCCTAAATGCTCGCCGGCTCTGAAAATCAGCCAAGCCGAGCGTGCGTCAAGTCGGTCGCCCAGTCTATTGAGGGAGTCGCTCCGTCGCGTCCGCGCGGTTGGGCAGCATCTTGCGTCATTCAAAGCCTCGGCCACGACGGAACGCGGCCTTTTAGGCACCAAATCGGATACAGCGTGCCCCTTCAGGCACAAATCGGGCGTATGGAATCAAGCGAACGCGGGATGGGGGGTTGATCGCGAGCCTTTACCCGCCACCTCTCCCCACGGGGGACTGTTCTTCCAGCAATTCGAGCAGACATTGTAAAAAAACTTGCCAAGCAAGCACTTGTTTTATACAATCGTTTTAATCATTCATTTGCCCCATTTCAGGCCAAAGGAGGCGATTGTGGAAGATACGCGAGGTCGTCTCTTGCTGGCGGCGGGGGAACTGTTCGCGGAGCGCGGCTTTGATGGGGCAAGCGCGCGCGAAATCTGCGATCGCGCCGGGGTGAACGTCGCTGCGATCAACTACTACTTTGGCGGAAAAGAGGCTCTGTACGTCGAAGCGGTGAAGGCCGCCGCGCCGCTGTTTCGCGCAGAGGCGGTCTTCGATAGGCAAGAGTCTCCTCCGAATGAATGCGATCCCAAGCGACTCTTGGCGGACTACATTCGGCTCATGCTGGAGCATATGATCGGCCAAGATACGCCGTCCTGGAAGATCAAGCTCATCATGCGCGAAATGCTGGATCCGACCCCCGCTTGTGAAGCATTTTTTCATAAACACGTATTGAGCAATTTTCGTACGCTTCTCCGTATTCTGGAAAGGCTTTTGCCGGAGCAAGTCCCGGAACACCGAAAGTACCAGATCGCTCTGAGTATCGTCGGTCAGTGTACGCACTATCGCGCGGCGGGGCGACTGCTGGAAAAAATCATCCCCGAGACGCTCCGGCCGCAGTTCACCGTCGAACACATCGTTCGACACATCACCGAATTCGTGTTTTCGGCCTTGGGTTTGACGCCGTCGTTTGTGGACCGCTGGCGCACGGGCGAGTCGGATTGCCCTGAATGCGAGAAGGAGCCGGCACTGGGGCAAAGTGCGAAGACGGACTGAGATCACGGCGCCGTCCTCGGGGATTTCCGGCAATTCGGCCGTGGCGGCGTTCATCCGAACAAGATCGCAGGCGTCCCGCCGAACTTGCAAATAGCTACTCGTTTGTCGGCTTTCAACAATCTCTTACCTCTTACCGCGAGACCTTGGCTTATGGCCAGTGCGACCGTCTACAGATCGGCCCTTTGGGAAACGCTGATCCAATACGGAGCTCCGCCGCTGATTCTGATATTGGGAGTCGTGGGGTTCTTGTTGCTAAAAAGCTTGCGGCAGCCGCCGGCCCGCGAGGAACCGCCCGCAACCCTGCCCGCCGTGGAGGTAGCGGTGGTGAAGCCGCACGAGGCGGGCTTGGAAATTTCCGGCGACGGAATCGTGGTGCCGTATCGCGAAATCCAGGTGGCGGCGGAGGTGGACGGCCGCGTCGTTTTCAAGGCGCCGGAGTGCAAGGCCGGCACCTACGTCAAGCAGGGCACGCTCCTGCTATCGATTGAGAAACGCGATTTCGAGATCGAAGTGGAGCGATTGAAGGAGCAGTTCAAGCAGGCCGAGAACTCCGTCAAAGAGTTGGACGTCGAAATCGAAAACACGGGCCGACTGATCGAGCTGTCGCAAAGCGAGCTTCAAATCGCGGCAAGGGATTATCAACGTGCGGAAACGTTGTTCGGCAGCAACGCAATGACTCAGGCCGAATTGGACGCGGCCAAACGCAATTACATTACCGCTCAAACGGCCCTGATGAACCTGGAGAACCAGCTCCGTCTGAAACAGGCAACACGACAACGATTGGCGTCGGCCCGCGATCAGGCCGTCGTGCTACTGCAAAAGGCGGAGTTGGACCTGGCGCGTACGGATATTCGTGCCCCCGCCGACGGCGTCGTCGTGGAGGACCTCGTGGAAGCCGATAGCTACGTCCGCAAAGGTAGCGCCGTTCTGGTATTTGAGGATACGTCAAAGGCGCAGGTCAAGTGCAGCCTGAGAGTGGACCAGTTGGCTTGGTTGTGGGCCGTGCTGCGGCGAAACGGCGTCGCCGCCGCGGACGCGCAAACCACGGCCTACGCCGTACCCAAGGTGCCCGCGACGGTAGTGTATGAATCGAACGGTTTGCAATATGCATGGTCGGGCATCCTCGACGGCTATGAGGGACTAGGACTGGATGAGCGGACGCGGATGGTCCCCTGCCGCGTCATGGTCGACAACCCCACATCGGTCAGGATGTTGGCCGGCGCAGCCGCCGAGAGCCGTGCGGCGAGTGCCGTTCCGGATCGGGCACCCCCGGCTTTGTTGCGCGGGATGTATGTCTCGATCCGAATACACGTCTCTCCCGATCAAAGCATCTTGCGTTTGCCGGCCCGCGGCGTCCAACCGGGGAGTAAGGTTGCACGCGTCCGCGACGGCCGCCTGCGTCTGGTTCCCGTCGAGGTGATCCAAACCTTGGGCGACGAAGCGATGGTCCTGGCTTCCACCGAGATTTTGAGGGCCGGCGACCGCGTGGCCGTCTCTCCCACCCCCTTCTTGGAAAACACGCCGATCGCTCGGACGGGCGAGGGAGTCCCTGTTCAGGAACAATTGATCCCATGAAGTCGCTCCTTTCCTGGTCGATTCGCAACACGCCCGCGATGAATACGCTGCTGGCGGCGATTCTCGTGGTGGGGACGTATTCGCTGCTGAACCTACGCCGCGAAGTCTTTCCGGATTTCAGCCTCGACATCATTCTGATTTCGGTGCCTTATCCCGGCGCCAGTCCCACCGAAGTCGAGGAGGGTATTTGTCAGAAGATCGAAGAGGCGGTGCGATCCGTCGCGGGAATCAAGAAGATCAACGCCGTAGCGCGGGAAGGCGTGGGGTCCGTGATCCTGGAACTCTATTCCAGCGTTCGGGACCCTCAGCGGGTTCTGAACGAGGTGCGTGCCGAGGTGGACCGCATCCCCAGCTTCCCGCTACTGGCCGAGGACCCGGAAATCAAGCAGATCACGATCCGTCGCGCGGCCATCACGATCGGCTTGATCGGCCCGCCGGAACAGGATCTGCAATCGGAAATCGCCCTCCGCGAATTGGCCGAGCAAATCCGCGATGAATTGATCGCCTTGCCGAACGTCAATCAGGCCGATCTGATGGGGGTGCGTCCGTATGAGATTTCCGTGGAGATTTCGGAGGGAACGCTCCGGAAATACGGGCTGACTTTGCAAGAGGTTGCCCAAATCATTCGCCGCGAGAACGTCGAGTTGCCGGGCGGCACGCTTCGCGGCGACTCGCAAGAGGTATTGCTGCGGGGGAAAAATAAAGGCTTAACCGGCAAAGAGATCGCGGCGCTGCCGCTGATTACTCGGCCGGACGGGACCGTACTCACGGTCGGCGAAGTCGCCCAGGTGGTGGACGGTTTTTCGGATGCTTCGGCGATCAGCCGCATCAACGGACGGCCGGGGATCGCCATCGTCGTGACCAGCACCTCGACCGAGGACTTGTTGCTCACCACCAAAGACGTACGAGAGTACTTGGCCGCGAAGAAGCTGCCGCCCGGCTACGAGCTTACGACTTGGGACGACGTCTCCGTTTACGTCCGCGACCGTTTGAACCTCCTCGCCAAGAACGGCTTACAGGGGCTTCTCATCGTTTTCATCCTGCTGGCGATCTTTTTGGAGCTGCACCTGGCCTTCTGGGTGGCCTTGGGTATTCCCATATCGCTGCTGGGCACTTGCATCGTTTTCGTCGGCACGGACCAAACGTTGAACATGATGTCGATGTTCGCGTTCCTAATGGCGCTGGGAATGTTGGTCGATGACGCCATTGTGATCGGCGAGAACGTCTACGTGCACCGCAACATGGGCAAAGGATTGATCCAAGCGGCGGTCGATGGAACGTATGAGGTCATCCCCTCCGTTTTCGCCGCCGTGATGACGACCGTCATCGCCTTCAGCCCCTTGTTCTTCGTGCCCGGCATCATGGGAAAGTTCATCTGGCTCTTGCCCTTCGGAGTCGTATCGGCCTTGCTCGTTTCCTTGGTCGAAGCCCTTTTCATCTTGCCCTGCCACCTGGCACACGGTTCGGCGAACGAACGGCATCGCAGCAACGGGGGTGACGGCCGCAGCGAACAAGAGTATCGCGAGGATGACGCCGCACGGAACGGCACTGCCCGTATGCGTCGCTTGGGTACGCTGATTTGGAGGGTGGCGGCCGTCGCACTGCTGCTGGGCGGCTTGGCCTTGCTGCTCGGCGCCCCTCTGCCGTACGGAATCTCCTTGCAGGTTTGGATCGTATCGGCCGTACTGCTCTTTCTGACCGTGGCGGCAACCTACCTGCCCCTCATCGAGAGATTCACCAATGCGGTCAACGATCGGGCGGACGCCGCCTTGCGCTGGGTCATCGACCACATCTATACGCCCTTCCTGGGTGTGGTCCTTCGTTTCCCCGTGGTTACCGTCAGCGGCGCGATAGCCTTCCTGGTCACCTCGCTCGGTCTGGTCGTTTCCGGGATCATTCCCTTCGTGACCTTTCCGAAAACCGATGCCAACCTCATCGAGGCGTCCGTTTATTTCCCAGCCGGAACGCCGGAAATCGTGACCGATCACGCCACGCAAGTCATCGAGGAAGCGATGCGGCAGATCAACGATGAGTATATCCGGAACCACCCCGAGCACCCCAAGGGTTTGATCCAAACGACTTATCGCTTGGTCGGCGACGTGACGGTGAGCGCCTTACGTGTGGGGAATGAACTTCCGACGGGAAGCCACTCCGGCAAGGTCCAAGTGCAATTGGTAGATGTGACGGAACGGGCGATCGACAGCCTGGCACTCGTCAACATGTGGCGTCAAAAGGCCAATGAACTGGGACGGCATTTCCCCGGAGCGGAAAGCGTGACCTTCGCCGGAGCCGCGATGGGACCGGGCGGATCGCCGATCGAGTTCCGCCTGCTGGCCCCCCCCGCGAAGATGGCCGCGTTGGAAGAAGTCGTCGAACGCTGCAAGCAGAAATTGGCCGAGTACGACGGTGTTTTCGATATTCAGGACGACTCCCGCCCGGGCAAGTGGGAGTTCCAAATCAAGACTTTGGAGACGGGAAAGGCCCTGGGGGTTTCCCTGACGGATCTGGCGGGCGCGGTCCGGGCGGCCTATTACGGCGAAGAAGCGATGCGGCTGCAACGCGGACGACACGAAGTCAAATTGATGGTACGGTATCCGGAGCAAGAGCGCCGATCGTTGGCGCAATTCGGCGAAATGCGCGTTCGCGTCGATGGAGTCGAGCGCCCCATTCGCGAGCTGGCCGACGTCCGCGTGGAACGCGGTTATTCGCAGATCCACCGACTGGATCAATTACGGTCCATCAGCATCACCGCCGATGTTGACGAGAATCGTACCCACGCCCAGCAGGTCGTACAAGAGTTCAAGACGGATTTCCTGCCTCAACTCCTGTCCGACCCTAAATTCGCCGACATCCAGATCCGCTGGGAGGGCGCGCAGGAACAGACCAACGAATCGGTAACGGCCATGATTCGCGGGCTGCTGATTTCCCTGATCGGAATCTTCGCCCTGCTGACCTTCCAATTCCGGTCGTATTTCCAGCCTCTCATGATCATGGCGATCATCCCATTCGGCTTGGTCGGCGCCATCATCGGGCACCTCATCATGGGGATGCCTTTGACGCTGATGTCGATCTTTGCACTGGTGGCCCTGACGGGGGTCTTGGTCAACGATTCGATCGTGCTCATAGACTTCATCAATTCCCGAGTCCGCGGCGGCATGCCCATCAAGAGGGCGCTCTTGGAGTCCGGCAGACGCCGGTTGCGACCGGTGTTGTTGACGTCGCTGACCACCATCGGCGGACTGGCTCCCATCACGTTCGAAAAGTCCGTGCAGGCGCAGTTTTTGATTCCCATGGCGGTCACGCTTTCCTTCGGTCTGGCGTTTTCCACGATCCTGGTGCTGTTCTTGGTGCCGACGTTGTATCTGATCTATTCCTGGTTCGTGCCGATACCGCGGGAGAGTGATGAATACGCCGTCGCCGACGAGTCGCAAGAGGACTCTTGCGACGCAGCGGAGGCAGCGGCACCCGGCGAGAACGAGAAAGAAGGCATCGAGGAGCCGCTAACCATCGGTTACTCTCTGCAAACCACGGACAGTCGCTGAACAGCTCACGCTGTGATCTCCGAGACGATGCAAGTCCCTGCGTGCCGAGACCGCCGATCCGGCGGCCCACGGGAATCCTGGCATCGAACAAGAGTTCCCTGCGGCACTGGAAACCGCGGACCGCTTGGGCTATAAAAGCTTTCGGTCGATCATAGGAGGAAAGATGCCATGACTACGATCCTGGTGGTGGATGACTCGCCGGTTGATCGGAAGCTGGTGGGAACATTGCTGGAACACCGGTTCCCTTGGAAGATCGAGTACGCGGCAACCGGCACCGAAGCGCTGGCAAAGATGAAGCTGGTATTGCCGGATCTCGTAGTCACCGATTTGACGATGCCCGAAATGGACGGACTCGAGCTGGTCCGCGCCGTGCGGCAGCACTACTCCGAGGTACCGGTCATTCTGATGACGGCATATGGGACCGACACCTTGGCGCTGGAAGCCTTGGAACTCGGCGCCGCCAGCTACGTCCCCAAGTCTCAACTGGCGGCCCGGTTGCCGGAAACGGCCGACAGCATTCTCCGCATCGCGGAGCAAAATCAAGAGCGCGAAAGGCTCTTGCAGCGATTGGAACGCATTGAGTTCGATTTCGTGCTGGAAAACGAGCCGGAATTGATCCAGCCTTTGGTTTCGTTGGTGCAGCAGACATTGGCGGGAATGCAATTCACCGACTTTGCCGGCCGGTTACAGATGGGGGTTTCGCTGAAGGAAGCCGTCCTGAATGCGTTGTTCCACGGCAATCTTCAAATTACGCGGGATGAAATCGCCGCCGTTTCAGATCGACTGCTGGGGGAGGACGAGGTCAGCCTGGTCGATCAAAGACGGGCCCAGCCGGAGTTCCGCGACCGCAAGATCTATGTCCACGTGGAAATCGACCGTCGGCAAGCGAGATTTGTCGTCCGCGACGACGGTCCCGGTTTCGATGTGGCGAGGTACGCCGCGACAACCGGTGCCCCGCCCGAATTGGAGGAACATCGCGGGTTCTCCTTAATGCGCACGTTCATGGACGAAGTGCATTTCAACCCGCAAGGCAACGAGGTCACCCTCATCAAGCGGCGCGAAAAGCAGGAGGCGGAAAAGACGGCATGACGCTTCGGCCCACACGTACGGGTCGCACGCCGGACAAAAGGCCCCAAGCCTTCGAAGAACACCCCGTCCCGTTTGATGGGCTCAGTGCCGGCCGCGTCGCGGTTACCGACGGCCGAAAGAGGCCGCGTGTCTTGCTGGTGGACCATCAGGACAGTTTCGTCCATAATTTGGCCCGCTACTTCCAGCTTGTCGGCTGCGATGTGACCATCCGCCGGAGTTATGCCTTGGAGTCTGGCTGGGTACTGGAAGAGGGCTTTCGGGCGGTCATT
>Ga0067045_1027973_pt1 | contig 48000 bp, 43 predicted proteins | sample TerdegcTABiofilm_FD_59184 | JGI IMG/M metagenome (GOLD analysis project Ga0067045, IMG submission 59184) | Combined Assembly of (Gp0054472, Gp0054536) Wastewater bioreactor microbial communities from Singapore -Terephthalate degrading...
ACTATTGAGCGAATTATTTCCATGAAGACATCACCTCTTTAAGTAATCGGGGGGTTACTTGTCCTTTTGTGAGGACGGTGATGTCTTCGCTATTCCCTTCAAAAACTCCTACAATAACTTTACTCAAACGGAAGGTTTATTTCACAATTAATACCAGCACGGCGCAACAGCCTGCCGGATGGAGGTGGCAGGCTGTTTCAATTTCCTGATTGTTTCCCTGATTATTCATTAATCTATTCAAGCTCTATTGTCCTAAATTGTTCTACTGTCTTATAATATGAAGTATCAATAGAATCTCAGGCAGACGCACCTAAAAAGTGGTGGAAATTCCAGATGTGCCTTTTGCTGATAGCCTACCAGCACCATCCTGACTATTCCCTGGTCATAGCGGCCAACAGGGACGAGTATTACGAACGTCCTACCGCTGCCGCCTGCTTCTGGAAGGACTGCCCTTGGGTTTTTGCCGGCCGGGATTTGGAACATATGGGGACCTGGCTGGGCATAACCAGGTCTGGTCGCTTTGCGGCAGTAACGAATTTCCGCAATCCGGCCTTAAATATGGAAGGGGCAAAGTCGCGGGGCGAGCTGGTGAGCCGTTTTTTGTGCGGAAACCAGCAACCGCGGAAGTACCTGGAAACGGTAAAAAAAGAAAGGGGATTGTATAACGCCTTTAATCTCCTCATTGGAGACCGGGATTCGCTGTTTTACTACGGCAAGACTGAAAACAGGATCAGGAAACTGGCCCCGGGCATTTACGGTTTGAGCAACAGTCTTCTTGATACCCCGTGGCCAAAAGTAACCAAAGGGAAAAACGCCCTGGAGAAATATTTGCGGTCTAATGGCAGAATTGCCCCGGAGGGACTTTTCGAGATTTTGGCCGATGGGAAACAGGCTCCCGACGAAGAACTCCCTTCAACCGGTGTAGCCTTAGAATGGGAACGGCTGTTGTCCTCAATTTTCATCGCCGGCAAGAATTACGGCACACGTTCGTCGAGCGTCATCATGATGGATAAAAAAGGCCGCGTCCTATTTGTTGAAAGGAGCTTCCCGACCCATAACCCGAAAGAATGGGAAGAAGTTATTGCCGAGTTTGACATTAAGGGTTCTTGAACGCTATTAGGGGGAGTGTTAAAATAAATGGCGGAAAAAAATAAAAGAGCCGGCGTTTCCGACATCCTGTTTCTTGTTTTAATGATGGCCTGGCTCTATGAGCTTGATTTTACACGACTCACTCCAGCCAAATATGTCGGTCTAGCGGCAGCTGCTGTTTGGTTTTTCCTATTCTTTGGCAAAACAATGAGGAGATAAAGGAAATAACCAGCGAACAGCAAAAAAGGAACCCCAGAGGATGGGGTTCCAGGGACAAGGTCATGCTGATTGGATGCTCCGGTGTAGCCGGTTTAGTTGTAGCCGTAACCAATGAACGGCCAGCCGGGGAACAGCACCAGAAGCAAGATAATCAGGAACAGCATTCCTACACCGCCGCCAAAACCATACCCAAAACCTTGTTTGATTTCTGCCATAAGATAACCTCCTTGATGCGTATTCGGAATTTCTTTTTCCGTTTATATGATATGAAATGGTGCGGTGTAGTGTTACGCGCCATCCTTACCCTGAAAACTGAAAACCTTGCCCAACTGAGGCTTGCTGTTTTCAACAGAAAATATTTCCGTCTCGCATTAAGGGGTGTTTAATTTTAAACTGATATGGTAGAATAATAATCGGATTTATGATTGGGGCGTAGCCAAGCGGTAAGGCACTGGACTCTGACTCCAGCATGCGAAGGTTCGAATCCTTCCGCCCTAGCCATGACTCGCTAGCTCAATTGGTAGAGCAACTGACTCTTAATCAGTGGGTTCGGGGTTCGAGTCCCCGGCGGGTCACCACTTGAAAACTCACCAACCTAGATTTGACGGGGCTTTTCGGCCCCGTCAAATGTTTCCATATAATATATTGGCGACAATAAAATCAGATATTTGGGCAACAAATGGGCGACAAAAACCAACCATAATTGCTGACTTATCGACCAACCGACATAATCTCGGCAAACAGCTTTGCCGACTTTTCCTGCCGATTAGGAAGCACATGGGCGTATATATCGGATGTCGTGCTGGCCCGTTCATGGCCCAGCCGTTCCTGAACAACACTCAACTGTTCCCCGGTGCCTAAAAGCAGGCTGGCGTGGGTATGACGTAGAGTGTGAAAAGTGATATCGAAACCGGCCCACAGGGCAATTTCCTTAAAGCTACCCACAAAATTATTAGGATCACACGGCTTGCCGGCATGCTGTAGTGAACCCCGTTGTCAAGACGCTTTTTCAAAAATTTTAAGCTATACTGCACCTCCATTAATTGTAATTTTTTAGCAACCACCGCATGCTGAATTGTACCGGCTCCGGCCGCATCAATGTCAAGGTTTTGCTTCGCCAGCTTGAGCCGACCTTGACATTGGCACCCTCCGCCAGTTTATTACACCCAAGCGGTGGTTAGATGGCCTCTGCCGATGAAATCTGCCTATAATAAATACTGGCAGGTGTTTTGTAACCTTAAGCATGATGGGGCCGGGTATTGTTGTATTCTTCGATGTATGCCCTTACGGCCCGGTATACTTCTTGGGGCTGGGAATAAGATTCATAGTATATTTTTTTCCACTTGAGATTGCGGAAAAACCGCTCGGTTATGGCGTTGTCGGTAGCGCGGCCTTTGCCGTCCATGCTGATTTGAATTTTATGTTCTTTCAAAAGATTAATATAGTCTCCGCAGGTAAAATGGGCTCCTTGATCGCTGTTGATGATTTCCGGTTTCCTTGATGCGATTGCTTTTCTTAGGGTTCTTAAGACAAACCCTTTTTCCAGCGTGCTAGAAAGCTCCCAGCCTACTATGTGCCGGGAATACCAGTCAATTATTGCCACAAGGTACATGAAGCCGCCTGTCATCCGGATATAGGTGATGTCTATGCCCCAGATATGATCCGGTCTTTCTGGTTTTACTCCCCGCAGGAGATAAGGATAGGTGTGGTGCTGGTGGGTTCGTTTGCTTAAATTCGGTCCGGGTGCTATCCCATATATTCCCATGTGCCGCATTAGTCTCAGTACCCGCTTCCGGTTTATCAGAATATTTCGGTTCTGCAATTCATTTGTGATTCTCCGGTATCCGTAATGGGGCCATCTGGTGTAGATTTCATCTATTATATGCATAATTTCGATATCAGGATCAGGCTTTTGGACCGGACGGTAATAGACGCTGGTGCGGTTGACTTCCAGGAGTTCAGACTGCTTTTTGACGGCGATGCCTTTTTCGTTTCTATCGAGCATTTCACGTCTTTCTTCGACGCTCGTAGAGTTCAGCAGATTTTTTTCAACCAATTGACTTCTATAGTCAACTGGCCGATCTGTTTGGTCAGTTCCTCCTTTTCGGCTTCATACTGTTTGCGCATTTTCTCTACTTCGCTGGCGCCCCTGGTGAAAAGGCTGGGAAGATTTTCGATAGCTTCTGCTTTCCATCGGGCTAATACTGTTGGATAAATACCTGTTTCCGCGGAGATCTGAATAATGTTTTTTTTTCTTCTCGGAGTAATTGAAGGACAATATTCGCTTTTTCTTCTGGTTGGTATGTTTTTCTTTTTTCCATAGCATCTTTTATTATAGCTTAATTTTTTTGATTTTGTGTCAAACTCTTGGGTCCATTATAAGGTTGGAGTTTTATTCCACCTTGCAGGAGGAGTATGGCCTTGACCCCCTGCCCCGCTATGAGGAGCCACCGGAGAGCGAGAACCGCACGCCGGAACTGTTTAAGAAATACCCGCTGATTATGGTTTCCGGACGCCGCAGTTCCGTGTATTTCCACTCGGAACACCGCAACATCCCCTGGCTGAGGGAGTGCGACCCCTATCCCCTGGTCGAAGTCCACCCCAGTGTTGCCCGGGAACTTGGCCTGGAGGACGGCGAGTGGTGCTGGATTGAAAACGACCGCGGCAAGATCAAGCGCAAAGTTAAGATTGACCCCGGCATTCATCCCAAGACCGTCAGCGTGCCGCACGGGTGGTGGCTGCCCGAAGTTAAGGAGCGGAAAGGGAACAGCTATTTCGCGGCCTGGGATATAAACTGCAATCTCCTGATACCCAACGGAACGCAGTCGTCCAGCGGCTATGGGGGCGGTGCATATAAGACCACGCTCGTCCGCCTCCGCAAAATAAGGGACGGTGAATAGATTATGTTTATTGTATTTCAAACAAAACTTGTACCGTCACGCTATATTCGGTATCCCCGGGGATTACGGGCGTTTCCGGCGCCGCGGCAATTGATTTCATCCTTATTGCGTCTTCTAAAACCGGAGGATTGCTTGTCCCTTTTTGGATATTGATTTGTTTAATGTTTACAATTTTAACCCCTGCCGACCGGGCGGCTGCTTCCGCCTGCTGTTTTGCGTCTGTTATCGCTTTTTCGATAGCCTGTTCCAGCAGTTTTTCCTTGCCTTCGTCCGATAGGCTGAATTTGAGGCCACCGATCGTCTCGGCGCCGTTTTTGATTGCAGTATCGCCAATCTGGCCGGCAATTTCGATTTTTTTAGTCTTTATCGCAATTGAGTTCTCTGCCCGATACCCTACTATCTGGTTGCCCCGATTGTTGTCCCATTTATAGATGGGTTGGAAATTTACATTTCGTGTTTTCATCTCTTCTTTGGTTAAACCAAGCGCCAGCAAAGCGTCGATGACCTTTTGGGTTTTGGCCGCGTTTGTCTCCTGGACGCTCTTATTTTTGCCTTCGGTAATCACGGAAAGCCGCACTTCGGCTGTGTCGGGTTGCGCCGTTATTTGGCCAGTGCCGACGGCATTGATGGTCGAGACGTTTTCGGGATAAGGTTGGCTTGAGCAGGCGGCAATAAGGACGACAACCAGGAGAAGCGCGAGGAATAGATGCAATACAAATGGCCTTTTCATTTTCATTCTGTTTGTTCCTCCCTTTCTGGTTTTCATTTTCTCTAGACGAAAATGGAAACATTTTTGTTTCCGGACCGCTGCCGCTGTTTTTAAACGCCTGAATGTTGAATAGGGCTGGACGCTCGCAGGGTTGTTGTATTGGTCCATCGAAATTATGTGATGTTGTGATATAATTGTCTGCAGGCATCGATTTATTTTGCGGAGATAAGGAGAGAGAACCATGAAGAAAGTGGTCATTGCGCCTGACTCTTTCAAAGAAAGCCTGACAGCCGTGGAGGCTGCTAGCAAAATAAAAGAAGGTTTCATGAGAGTCTTTCCGGACTTAGAAACAGTCCTGGTGCCGATGTCGGACGGAGGCGAGGGCTTTACCGAAACCATGGCAACGGCTACGGGTGGCCGTATCCGCAAATGCACGGTGACGGGCCCGCTGGGGGCGCCGGTAGAGGCATATTATGGCCTGCTGGGCGACGGTAAAACGGCGGTGCTGGAGATGGCTGTTGCTGCCGGCCTGGCGCTTGTTCCGCCGGGAAAAAGGAACCCGTTGTTCACGACGACTTTCGGGGTTGGGGAGTTGATACGTCGGGCAGTGGAGGCGGGAGCTACTACGGTTATTGTCGGTATTGGCGGCAGCGCTACTAACGACGGTGGCGCTGGCATGGCGCAAGCCCTGGGGGCGAAGCTGCTGAACAAAGACGGCCGCGAAATCGAGCGCGGCGCGATTGGGCTGCAGGACCTTCACCGTATTGATACCAGCGAATTTCGCATTGATTTGACTAAGGTGAAGGTGTTGATCGCTGCTGATGTGGACAACCCTCTGTGCGGTCCGAGGGGAGCGTCTTATGTATATGCCAGGCAAAAGGGAGCGACGCCGGAGATGATACCTATACTGGACCAGGCCTTATTTCACTTTGCAGAAATTGTGGAGCGCGACCTGGGCAAAGATATTAAAGAAATCCCCGGGGCTGGAGCAGCAGGCGGACTCGGCGGGGGCATGGCGGCTTTTTTAGCCGCTGAAATCAGACCGGGAGTGGAAATCGCATTGAAAACTGTTAACATGGAGGAACTGTTAAAAGAGGGAGCGGATCTGGTTATTACCGGCGAAGGGCAAATAAACCGCCAGACCGTTTACGGCAAAGTGCCGGTCGGCGTAGCGCGGCTGGCGAAGAAATACGGTATACCTGTCATTGCCTTGGTGGGTTCTATCGGCGAAGGGGCGGAAGAAGTGTTAAATAACGGAATAGACGCCTATTTCAGCATCGTTTCCCGCCCTTTGACCCTTCAGGAAGCCTTGGAAGAAGGGGCGGAATTGTTGTCCGCTCAGGCCGAACAGTTGGCCCGAGTGTTTAAATTGCGCCAAATGTAAGTGCTTCCTGCCAATAACTTAGACTGCAACGGTTCGACAGTCTCAGAACAAATTCGCCATTTTGAGCACTTGATTAAAAAGGAAGGTTGAGGTAAAATAAAAATATAAATAAATTTAAATATAATATAATAAATGAGAGGAGTTTAAAGAAAATGGTTATAGGCAGTTTTGTAATCTATTTGATTGTCGGGCTTCTGGCAGGCGTGGTTGGAGGTTTGTTAGGGACGGGAGGATGTGCCTTGATGATGCCGGTAATCCGCTTCGGGTTCCATTTTGACCCTGCGCTTGCTGTAGGCACCACCTTAACCGCGGTTGTATTTACGGCGGGGTCTGGTGCATACCAGCATATCAAGATGGGGAACGTGCACAAGGAAACAGCGGTATTAACCGGTTACAGCGGTGTTTTGGGGGTCATCATCGGATCGATTGTCTTTGCCCGGATAAAGAATTACGGCGCACTGATCGATTTAATCATCGGCCTTGCTTTTATACTTGTTTCTTTGCGTATGTTGTATGAAGGGTTAGTAGTTATGCCAGCTCAAGCCAGAAAAGCGGCTCAAGGGAACCAACCTGCTGGAGCAGCGAGTGTTGCGCCTGGAATGCCCGGTACTCCTGCCAGTAAAACGATCCTGGGTTCGGCAATCGGTTTTTTGACTGGTATTATCGGCTTGGGCGGCGGGTATGCTTTAGTGCCTTCATACCTTTATTTGTTTAAGGCACCGATGAAATTAGCCATAGGAACGTCGATGGCCTCGTTTATTTGGATGGCGCTGGTCGGTGCCGGCTTTAAGCTTTATGAACAAGTGGTGAATATACCTGTAGCCATTACCCTGGGTGTTGGTGCGGCAATCGGTGCCGTGTACGGCGCCAGGCTTGTTGCAAAGTTCAAGCCGGCTACGTTGAAAACCCTTTTCGGGGTTCTGTTCTTATATGTCTCATTGAAATACATCTTAATTTTCTTCGGGATAACAATATAACTGTAGCTTACTAGTATGATATTATGATATATAGATGTCAAACAACTGCGCGGTGAACGATATGGATTTCCGGCAGATCGAAGCGTTCTTCCATGTGGCCAGGCTGAAAAGCTTCTCCAAAGCGGGCGATGCGCTGTATTTGACCCAACCGACCATCAGCGCGCATATTACTTCCTTGGAGAATGAACTGGGAGTGAAACTGTTCGACAGGTCCAGCAAAGAGGTAGCGCTAACCAGGGCCGGCGAGATATTTTACGATTACGCCGTTAACCTAATCAATACCCGCGATATGGCCGTATTTTCTCTTCGCGACTATACCCGGCGGATCGAAGGCAGACTGGAGATCGCGTCGTCGACCATTCCGGCCAACTACTTGTTGCCAACAGTTATCAAAGCTTTTTCACAACAGCACCCCAATGTCAAGTACTCGTTGGTCCAGATGGATAGCCGGGAAGTGCTGGAGCGAGTCCTGAACAGGGAGTTTGAAATCGGCCTGGCCGGGTCTCAACCGGAGGGGGACAAACTGGATTTCCGCCTGTGGAGGGAGGATGAGCTGGTCCTCATTGCTCCCAACGGAAACAACTGTTTCGGAGTCGGAAGCTCCGGGGACATTTCGATGCAGGATATAGATAGAGAGCCTTTCATTATGCGGGAGTCGGGTTCCGGGACCAGGAGAGAGTTTGAAAAAGCCCTGCGCAGCGCAGGGTATGACCCTGCCCGGCTTAAGATCATTGTACAGGTCAATAGCACAGAGGCGGCAATTCAGGCCGTAAGGCAGGGATTGGGGGTCTCGGTGGTGTCTTCTCTGAGCGTATCTGATACGAATAAAGGTTTGATCCGGATGTTCCGGATCAAAGGGTTGGAACTGCGGCGCGCGTTTTATATAGTTACTCTCAAAAACAGGCCGCTTTCACCGTTGGTCCAGGTATTTAAAGAATTTATAGCCGAGTATTTTAAACAATAAACTAAACGATGCGGGCAACGTTTCCAATATTTAAATATTTAGCCGCCGATGCCAAAGCGGGCCGGCCGTTCGGGCTTAGCCCGCTTTGGTTATTTTGTTCAGGGCATCAATGGCTGTGTCGATTTCTTCTTTCGTGTTGAAGTGGCTGAAGCTGAAACGCACCGTCCCCCGCGGGAAGGTTCCCAGGGTTTGGTGGGCGGAAGGAGCGCAGTGCAGTCCGGAGCGAGTCATAATGCCGTAGGTCTTGCTGAGCTCATAGGCTACCTCGCCGTTGTCTTTGCCCAAAAAGTCAAGCGATACCACAGCCGTCCTGCCTTCCGTACCGCCCAGGCCAACGCTCCTTATCCCGGGCAGGTTGCCGGCTTCGTTAAGGAATCGTGCTGTCAATTCAAGTTCTGCCTGCCTGATATTGTCAACACCTTCCATTTCCAGGTAGCTTAAAGCGGCATGCAGACCGAACAGTCCCGGTATGTTGGGGGTGCCGGCCTCGTATTTGTCCGGCATAAAAGGCGGGACTTCCTCTTGGTCTGAGAGGCTGCCGGTACCGCCGCTGATCAGGGGGTCCAGGGCAGGGACAAGCCGGTCGGAAATGACGAATCCGCCCGTGCCCTGCGGCCCCAACAGGCTTTTGTGCCCGGTGAAGGCCAGTGCGTCAAGCCCGAACCGTTGGAAATCTATATCCACGGCTCCGGCCGTCTGGGCGGCATCGACCAGAAAGAGCGCCCCGTGTTCCCGGCAATAGGCCCCGATCGCTTCCAGGGGCAGGATGGTGCCGCAAACGTTGGAGGCGTGCGTGATGATCACCACCTTGGTATTAGGCCGGAACTTTTTCGCCAGGTTTTCCGGGTTCATCCTTCCCACCCGGTCGCAGGCCACCCTGGTAAACTCCACCCCAGTTCTGGCCAGTTGAGTAAGGGGACGCATAACCGCGTTGTGTTCCATGGAAGACACGATGCAGTGGTCGCCGGGCTTGAGAAGCCCTTTGATCAGGAAATTCAAAGCCTGTGTTACGTTCAGCGTGAAGACTACGTTTTCCGGCCTAGGAAAATTAAACAGCCGGCACAGTTTTTCCCTGGTTTCCAGGACGACCTCTTCGGCCGAAAAGGCACCGGCGTAGCTGCCCCTTTTAATGTTGCAGCCTATGTTTTCCAGGTAGTCCTTCATCTTGTCCGCCACTCCAGGTGCCTTGGGGAAGCTGGTGGCGGCGTTGTCGAAGTATATATGATCACGGGGTGTGGTCATTCGGACTTTCTCCTTTCCGGAAAGTCGTTCTCTGGAATTATTTTATCTCATAAATGAGCGGGCGGTGCGCTGTGCTGCTTGCTCAATAGATAATCCTGATGACCGCCGGCAGCAGCATAGACAGATGCAATCAAAGCCGACGGGTTGAAACATTATAATATAACCAGGATTAATTAACCGTATAGTACTATAATCTATTACGGGAGTGATGGCGTTTTGGACGACAAAAAGGGAATCGTTCTAGCCGGTGCAGTCATCGGCGCACTCGCGGTTGTCCTGGTACAGGCGGGCAATGCAGTAAATTACGGCCTCTGCATAGCCTGCTTCATCCGCGATACGGTGGGAGCGCTGGGACTCCACCGGGCCGAAGCTGTGCAGTACATCAGGCCGGAACTGCTGGGAATAGGCCTGGGCGCCTTCCTGGCGGCTGCGATCAAGAAGGAGTTCTCCCCGCGCGGTGGCTCAGCGCCGTTAATCCGTTTTGTCCTGGGGTTTTTTGTCATCATCGGAGCCTTGATGTTCCTGGGTTGTCCCCTGCGGATGGTCCTCAGGCTGGCCGGCGGCGACCTCAATGCCGTCTTCGGCCTGCTGGGCTTCATCGCCGGCATTGTCACCGGTATCTATTTCTTGAACAGGGGCTTCAGCCTGAAAAGGACGTATGCGCTTTCCCGGGCGGAAGGGTATATTTTTCCCGGGCTTAACCTGGCTGTCCTTTCCCTGCTGGCAGCCGCTCCGCCGTTTATCCTGTTCAGCGTTAAAGGGCCGGGGGCTGCTCATGCGCCTGCTTTGCTTTCTCTGGCCGCTGGCCTCGTGGTGGGGGTTGCCGCCCAAAGAACCAGGTTGTGCATGGTAGGCGGGATCAGGGACGCCGTCCTGTTCCGTGAATGGTACCTACTGTCGGGCTTTTTAGCGATATTTGTCACCGCCTTGGTTGGCAACCTGGCGGTGGGCAAGTTCAATCTAGGCTTTACTGGTCAATCCATTGCCCACACCGACGGCCTGTGGAATTTCCTAGGCATGGCCTTGGCCGGCTGGGGGTCCGTATTGCTGGGCGGCTGCCCGCTGAGACAGCTCGTCCTGTCCGGGGAAGGCAACATCGACTCGGTGATTGCCGTGCTGGGCATGGCGGCAGGAGCGGCCTTCGCCCACAATTTCGGCTTGGCCTCTTCAGCCAACGGGCCTACCTTCAATGGTCAGGTAGCCGTGATCATTGGCTTTGTAGTAGTGTTAGCCGTGGCGCGGTTCCATATGGACAAAAGCCCGGCGGTGAAAATGAAGGGAGGAATGAAAGTTGGCTCTGATGTTGGTTGATGCAAGGGGAATGTCATGCCCTGAACCGCTGCTGATGACCAAAAAGGCTATGGGCGAATCGCCGGCAGGTTTCCAGGTCATTGTCGACAATAACACGGCCCGGGAGAATGTCGCCAGGTTTGCCAAAGGGAACGGATATTGTGTTAAGGTAGAACAGGACGGCAACGATTATGTTTTGACGATAACCAGGGAATAGGTAGGCGGGTGGTTCAATGGAATACCTGGCCACCTTTCACACCCACTCCGGGGCGTTGAAATATTGCCGGTACCTGCAGGGGAAAGGGATTACGGCTGAAACCATGCCCGTGCCCCGCAGGTTCAGCTCCAACTGCGGCATTGGGGTCAAATTCCGGTTGGACGGCGATACTGATATTAACAATTTCATCAGCGAAGACATCGAAAAGCTTTTTCGAATAGACAGTACTGATGCGAGGCCAATTTACAGCAGCCTGGACTGAACTCCCTTTTGTTCCTAACGTCTCAAAGTGGCGATAAGCCGTTGGGGGTTCAACAGCAAGCCCAGCGCAGCGTCAATGTTGCTGACCACCACATCCGCCCGCAGGAGCGTTTCAGGGAAACATCCTTCCGGACCGATGACCACGATGCCCAGGTGGGATTTTTCGATCAACAACCGGTCGTTGGCGCCGTTTCCAATGGCGATGATTTTTTGGGGTTCGAACCTTTTTAAGTATTCCTCTTTTTCTTCGGTATGGCAGTCGCCGCTAAGGACGTGCACGGTGGCCGGGAGGCCCCGGCATTGTTCACGAACGGTTCCAAAAGTATCGGATGTAAGGATATGGATATCTAAATGTTTTGACAGGGTGCTCAAGGATTCGCGGACGGTTCGGGGGATGATCCCGTCAAGGGCCAGCGTCCCATTGAAGTCAAGCACGAGGATTTCATATATCTGCCGTCCCAAGCCGGGGATGTCGATTTCGAGCACAGGAACACCTCCTTGATAAAACCAGATAAAACCAGGCCTTGGCAAGAATTTTTATTTTTACCTCGTCCGGTCAATGTTGATGACCCTGACGAGCAGCGGCAGGGCAGCCGCCTGGGATAAAACGGACACTGCGATCAGTGCCGGAATTGAGATGTCATAAACAATTCCGAGCAAAGCGCTCCCCGCAAACCAGAACAGGCCATAGCCGGTGTTGAACAGGCCGTAAGCCGAACCGCGTCTCGTCGGTGGGACCATATCCGCAATAACCGCTCTCATGATTGATTCCTGGGCGCCCATGCCGATCCCCCACAGGGCCATCCCGGCCAAAGCAAGCCCCAAACTCCCTCCGAATACCAGGGGGGCAAACAGCAGGGACACGGATGTTGCACCAATCAAAACCAGGAGGCCGTACCGATCGAACAAGCGGCCCAGGAGCAAGGCCGACAGGGCATCTGCGCCCATGGCCACGGCATAAAGAACGGGGATCATGGCATCAGCCGCGGCGGAGATTTTCTTGAAATGGAAGGCAATCAAGGGGTAATCCACGTAGCCGAAAGCAATAAAGGCGGATGCCAGCAGATAGAGCCAGTATTTTCTGGGGAAAAGCCCGTCAGGGGGATCCCCCGCCGCTTTTTCTAATTCAGATTCAAATTCGTGCGGGTTTGGGTATTGAGCCCTGGCCACGGCGAGCACGCTGACTGCCAGGACTGCGGGTATGGCAAGCACGGCAAAGCCGCTTTCGTACCGGCCGTTGATTGACATGACCGCTGCCACGATTAACGGCCCCATCATCGCTCCCAGCTGGTCGAGGGCTTCATGCAGGCCGAATCCCCACCCCCGGCCAACCTGTTTGGTGGCCTGGGAGAGCATGGCGTCGCGGGGAGGGACGCGGGCAGCTTTGCCGATCCTTTCGGCCAGCATCAGCACGGCGGCGGTTTCCCACCTGCCGGCCAAGCCCAGCAGGGGGACGGCGAACAGGTTCACAAAGTAACCGATAAAGGTTATTAACCAGTACTTCCTGGTCCGGTCGCTCAGGTGTCCGGACAGCAGCCTCAAGCCGTAGCCCAGCAATTCACCCAGCCCGGCAATGACGCCGACCGCCGCGCCGCTGGCTCCCAACACGGCAAGGTAGGGGCCGGTAATACTGCGGGCGCCTTCGTAGGTCATATCGGCGAATAAACTTACTACGCCCAGCAAAAGGATGAATTTCAGGGATTTCGGCAATCCGGCTTTTTCCTGCGGTTTGGACATGAATGCCTATTTGCCTCCTTACATTACATTAAGGGAATATAACCCACCGTTTTATGCCCTACAATCAATTGAATCGACATAAACCAGTATAGCACAAAAACATATCCTCAAAACGATTAAAAAAGCTATAGCCTAACGGCAGCCGTTTCTTGTATAATATAACCAAAAACAATAGGTGATGGAGCTCACCGTAAACGCGATAAGGCTAATAGCTCCTACCCGTTGCTAATACGGGTAGGAGCTATTTGTTTTGTCAATAATTATCCTTGTACAGAATTAATAAATACCGCGATCCAAAAGGGAGATGGATATGCTGTCAGGTTATGCTGAAAACGGGGAAAGACTCAGATCAAAACTGGAAGAGGTCGGTAAGCTTTGCGGGAGCAATGACTCTCCGGTGCTGATCAAACAAATCGAGGAAACGATTAACAGATTAAAGGAAAAGAAATTTGTGCTGGTGGTGGTAGGACAGTTCAAACGGGGAAAATCCACCCTGATCAACGCTTTGATAGGCAGGGAGCTGCTGCCCAGCGCCGTGGTCCCCCTTACGTCCATTGTTACGGAAGTATCGTTCGGGGAGTCGGAACAGGCTATCATACACTTTCAGGACGGTTCGCCCGCGATAACGCCAATAGATGACCTGGGCAGTTATATAACGGAAAAAGGGAACCCGTTCAATAAAAAGAGGGTGACCAAAGCCGAAGTCAAAGTCCGTTCCGCTTTTTTGCGTGACGGTATTGTCCTGGTTGACACCCCCGGCATAGGATCGACGCTTTTGCACAATACGGCGGAGGCCTTTGCCTACCTTCCAATGGCTGATGCCGCAGTCTTTGTTTTGTCCGCCGATCCCCCCATCAGCCAGGCGGAGCGTGATTACCTGCAGGAGTTAACCAGGCATGTGCGTACGGTGTTCTTCGTGTTAAACAAGGTTGATACGCTTGATTCGGACGAAACCGGGGAGGCTTGTTCCTTCTGTGTTATCACCGCTATCCGGAACTCAGCCAGGAAGGCCTGGTTGAGGGCGATGCTGATGTATGACGGTTACATGGAGATTGGAGAATGGGAAAAGTTCCGGTGAGAGTTTAATACAAGAAAGATTAATAGTTGTTGAATATTTTATATAAAAAGTAGTATAATAGGTTTGAGACTCCGTTAGGTGAGGTTACTATACAAAAAGATGCTACTACCCTGAAACATCGAGAGATGCCAAAGGGTCAGCAGGCAACATCGGCTTAAGGTGTTACCTAATGTAGCTGGGGGAAACCCTACGTTGTATAGTGCTAAAGCTTTTACGAGGGAGGAAAGAAAGCCGTTTTGCGTAATTTTCCTCACTTCCATACGGAGTGGGGATTTTATATTTCTTACGGAGGTGATTTATATGGACCCTGGGCCTGAACGAACCGCGACCAAAAACAAATACCGGCGAGGTCCGCTGCATATAAATCACCTGTTGCGGCGAACCTCCTAATGATAGGAGGGATAAATCATGCTTAAGGCATACAAAAGCATAAGCGAAGACGAGATAATTGAAGTTCAGAGTTTTGAAAAAGGGACCTGGATCAATCTGGTCAACCCTTCCGAAGAAGAAATAAAAATAGTGTCGGAACAGACGGGCATCTACATCGAATTAATCAGATACCCGCTTGACGAAGAGGAACGCCCCCACATCGAGTTTGAGGACAACCAGTTGCTGATACTGATCAACATCCCGGTAATCCGGCCCCGAAACGTAGTTTACGAAACCATTCCTCTGGGGATTATTGTTACTGAAGACCATATTGTCACGGTCTGCCTGGAAGAAGTCGATATCATAAAAGACTTTTGCCTGAAAAAGGTGAAGGGCTTTGCCACGTTTAAGCGGACGCGGTTTGTCTTCCAGATCCTGTTCAAGACCGCGGCCATGTACCTGAAGTATTTGCGGGAAATTGACAAGAAAACCGACGAGATCGAACTGGAACTGCATAAATCGATGAAGAACCAGGAACTGATCAAACTGCTGAACCTGGAAAAAAGCCTGGTATATTTCACGACCTCGCTGCGGTCGAATGAAATTGTCATGGAGAAGTTGCTGCGGGGCAAGCTGATCAAGATGTACGAGGAAGACCAGGACCTCCTGGAAGACGTTATCGTGGAAAACAAGCAAGCGATTGAGATGGCCAACATATACAGCAACATTCTCAGCGGCATGATGGATGCCTTCGCTTCCCTCATTTCCAACAATTTAAATATTGTCATGAAGTTTCTGGCGGCGGTGACGATTGTCCTGGCCCTGCCCACGATGGTGGCCAGCTTTTTCGGCATGAATGTTGCCTTGCCGTTTCAAGAGTCCCCGTATGGTTTCGTCATCATCGTATTGCTGTCGGTTGCCTTGAGCGGTTCGGCAATAGTTTATTTGGTTAAAAAAGACATGTTTTGAAGCTGGCGAGGGCAAAGAAAAGGGAAAGCGCCGATATCAACCGGCGGGCAACATAGTATGACATAGAAGTTGGCGATGGCCGAAACGGCAAAAACAAGGATTCTTCCCGGAATCCTTGTTTGTTTGGTTTACAAAACTGCCCGGCGCAGTCTATAATATTAATTACATCTGACAATACAATAGCAAACACAATTGACAATACAAAAGCGGGTGCCCGATGATGGACAACAAAATACTGGCTGGAGAAATAAATAAGCTTAAGAAGCAGAGGAGGGCGGTGGTCCTGGCTCACCTTTACCAGGCGGAAGAGGTCCAGGAAATAGCCGATTTTACAGGCGATTCGCTGGAACTCAGCCGTGCGGCAGCCGCAACGGACGCTGAAGTGATTGTCTTTTGCGGGGTGAGGTTTATGGCGGAGACGGCCAAGATGCTTTCCCCAAGCAAAACGGTATTGCTGCCGGTTATGGACGCGGCCTGCCCGCTGGCCGATATGATAACGTCGGCGGACGTCGCCAGGCTTAAAGCAGCAAACCCGGGGGCGGCAGTCGTTTGTTACATTAATTCCCCGGCTGAGGTGAAGGCAGTCAGCGATTATTGCTGCACCTCTTCCAATGCGGTAAGCATTGTTCGCAATATACCGGAACAGGAGGTCATATTTGTCCCGGATGCGAACCTGGGCAGGTTTGCGGCCCTGCACGCCCCGGAGAAAAGGGTTGTCCTGTGGGACGGCTGTTGCCCTGTCCACCAGACAATTGCGGAAAAAGACGCAGACGCGGCCAGGCGGGAACACCCCCGGGCCCTTGTACTGGCGCATCCGGAATGCCGGCCCGAGGTTTTGGCTAAAGCGGATTTTGTGGGCAGCACTTCCGGCATCCTGCAATATGCCAGGGACAGCGTTGCCCGGCATTATATTATCGGCACGGAGATGGGGATACTGTACAGGCTCCGCCAGGAAAACCCCGCCAAGGACTTTTATCTGCTGTCACCGCGCCTGGTTTGTTCGGACATGAAGAAGACCAGGCTTGAAGATGTGTACAATGTTTTGTGGACCATGGGCAACCAAATAGAGGTGGATGGTGATACGTGCCGAAAAGCTGTCGCTGCCTTGAACAGGATGCTGGGGTTTTCCTGACGCAGTAGCACTGCAGTATTTAATTAATATGTAAACATATATATATATTTTATATTTAAGCATTAAAGCGATGTGATATTAATCATGACGGAGAATAAGAGATTTGATGTGGTCATAATCGGCAGCGGTCTGGCCGGGCTTTATGCCGCTTTGCGTCTCGATAAGTCCTGGAAGGTGGCCGTTTTGACGAAAGGCCGCAAGGAAGAGTCCAATTCATACCTGGCGCAGGGGGGTATTGCCGTTGCGCTTGCCCAAGAAAACGACAGCCCCGACCTGCATTTTCAAGATACGCTCCGGGCCGGCGCGGGGCTCTGCAATCGCCGCGCCCTGCACATCCTGGTGAACGAGGCGGAAAAGAACATCATCGCTTTGCAACAGATGGGCGTCAACTTTGACCGGGAAAACGGCCGGCTGGCCCTGGCCACCGAGGGCGGCCACAGCAGGGCAAGGATCGTTCACGCCGGCGGCGATGCCACCGGTCAAGAGGTCATGGAAACGTTGTTCAGGGTAGTCAGGCAAAGCCCTAATAGTAATATTGAAATAAAGGAGAACAGCTTCTGCCTGGACCTGTTGCTTGCCAACGGGCGCTGTGTTGGCGTCGCCGCCCTGGAGGACAACAGGCCGGCGCATTATTATGCGCGGGCCGTTGTCCTGGCAGCCGGCGGTATCGGGATGGTCTACGGGATAACCACCAACTGCCGCACCCTTACCGGCGACGGTGTAGCTATGGCCGCGAGGGCTGGCGCAAAAATAACCGGTATGGAATTCGTCCAGTTCCACCCGACTGTTTTTCACGGACAGGGCCGGGAAGCGAGGAGTTTTTTGATTTCGGAGGCTGTCAGGGGCGAAGGAGCCGTCTTAAGGAACATCCACGGCGAAAGGTTCATGCACCGTTATGATGAACGTCAGGAGCTGGCGCCCCGGGATGTTGTTTCCCGGGCAATAATCTGCGAGATGAAAAGGACCGGTGCGGGACATGTTTTCCTGGACCTGACCCATCTGGGCAGCGGCTACATTGCCCGCCGGTTCCCGCGGATAACGGCCAAATGCCAAGAATACGGCCTCGATCTGGCCAGGGACATGATCCCGGTTTCTCCCGCCCAGCACTATTTGATGGGCGGGGTCAGGACAGATGTCTGGGGCCGGACCAACATCCCCGGCTTGTACGCCTGCGGCGAGGCGGCCTGTACGGGCGTGCACGGGGCCAACCGGCTGGCATCCAACTCTTTGCTGGAGGCTTTGGTTTTTAGCGGCAGGGTCGCCCGGGCGATCAACTCCAGCCTGGAAGGAAAAGAAACCGCTGCCGGAGGGGATGAAAACTGGGGGAAATATGGGAGCAGCCCGACCGAGGGACGCGATTTCACGGAAGAAAAAGAAAAAATCCAGGCGGCCATGAGGGAATATGCGGGAATAATCCGGCAGCGGGAAGGTTTGAAACAGTGCCGGGAGGAACTGAGCAGAATAGAAAAGGCCCTGTTGAAAAAAGGGGGCCTTAACCGTGATTTTAACAATTATGATCAAGGGTTCGTAGAGTGCCTGAACATGCTGACCGTGGCCCGGCTTATTGTCCGCCAGGCGATGAGGAGAACGTCGAGCGCAGGCGCGCATTATGTATGCGAATAGGAACGAGATGAGAATACGCGTGAGCAAGGGGGCATTTGGAGGATGAACTGGCTGATAATCGATAGGAAAATCAGGGAATGGCTGGAAGAAGACATGAATAACGGAGACGTGACTACCGATTTATTAATTGAAGATGACGCAATGGCCGCTGCCAGAGTAATCACCAGGGAAAGCGGGGTGGTAGCCGGCCTGGAAGTTATTAAGAGGTTGTTTTTTATCCTTGATGACGGCATCGTTGTGCAATGCCTGAAAAAAGATGGAGACAGGATGGAACGGGGCGAGGTGCTGGCCATTATTCAAGGCAAGGCCAAAAGCATCCTGCAGGGCGAACGGTTGGCCCTGAACATACTGCAGCGGATGTCAGGAATCGCCACCGAAACGGCCAGATACGTGGAGATGGTGCGGGGGCTGAACGCCAGAGTTGTTGATACCAGGAAGACAACGCCGGGACTGAGGATCCTGGAAAAGTATGCGGTGCGGGCCGGCGGCGGCTGCAATCACCGGTTCAACCTGTCCGAGGCCGTACTGATCAAGGACAACCATATCAAAGCCTGCGGCGGCATCACGGAAGCGGTCCGGAAGATTAAAGGAATGGTCCCTCATACCATGAAGATCGAGGTGGAGGTGGAGACGCTGGCGCAGCTGGAAGAGGCGGTTGAAGCCGGTGCAGACATAGTCATGCTGGACAATATGGATGTGGCGACGATGAAGGAAGCCGTTTTACGGAACAAAGGCCGAGTAGTCCTGGAGGCGTCGGGAGGAATCAGCCTGGCCAATGTCCGCCAGGTGGCGGAAACAGGGGTTGACATCATCGCCGTGGGAGCCATAACCCATTCGGTCAAAGCGTTGGATATCGGCCTGAAGTTTTGCTAAAGGGGGTCGCTCGCGCTACTCGTGCCTCAAGGCCACGATCGGGTCCAGGTTGGCCGCTTTGTACGCCGGGTAGACTCCGAAAAAGAGGCCGACCGCCAGGGCGAACAGGAAGGATATGAAAACAGCGGACAAGGAAATGACGGTGGTCCATTTGGCCAGGTAAGACACGGCCCTGGAAACCCCTATCCCAAACAGCACTCCCAGCAGACCCCCGGCAACGCTCAAAAACACCGACTCGACCAGAAACTGCCACATGATGTTTTTACGCTTGGCGCCCAGGGCTTTGCGGATCCCAATCTCCCGCGTCCGTTCGGTTACTGATACCAGCATGATGTTCATAATGCCGATCCCACCCACCAGCAGGGAGATGCCCGCAATGGCGCCCAGCATGATGGTGAAGGTGCGGGCGGTCGTGTTGATTGTTTCCAGGAGTTCGTCCTGGCTGGTTACCCTGACCGTGTTTTCCCTCTTGAATTTCTGGTTGAGGATGGAGGTGATGTGAGCCACGGCCAGGGCGGCCTTGTCGGCGCTGGCTGCTTTCAGATAAATGGAGTTGACCTGCGTGGAACCGGTAATCCGTTGAGCGGTCGTAACCGGTATCAGGATGGTATCGTCGCTGTCCCTGCCCATGCTGGATCCTTTTGCTGCCAGCACTCCCACCACCAGGAAAGATTTACCTTTGATCATGACTTTTTCTCCCAGTGGCGATTTGCCCGAAAATAGCTCCTTGATCACCGTCTGGCCCACCACCGCCACCAGTTCGCGGTTGGATACCTCATCCCTGGTAAACAGCCGGCCGGAGGAAATGCCGGCGGACCTGATCACCGTGTAGTCTTCGGTGACGCCCTGGATTGAGGTGTCGTGGGTTTGGTTGGACCACTTGACTGTGGCGGAAAAGGAGACATAAGGCATAGCGTGAGTGACGCTGGGCACGCGATCCAGCAGTTCCCGGGCGTCGTCCAGGCTCAGCCTGGTTCCCCTCAGCGGGGAGACGATAATCATGTTTGAACCCATGCTGGAGATGCGGTCCGAGACATCCTTCGAGGCTCCCTGGCCGATGGAAATCATGGCGATGACCGCTCCCACTCCGAAGATGATGCCCAGTGCAGTCAGCAGGGAGCGCAACTTGTTGCCGCGCATCGCGGCAAAGGCCATTTTAAGAACTTCCAGGAAATTCACAGGTTCACCACCCCGCCGCTCAATTGCGTATGCAAGGGGTTGGGCTGGCCTGTTCTTTCGTCGCTTTGCATGATCCCGTCCTTAAAGCGGATGACTCGTTTGGTTTGCCGGGCGATCTGTTCATCATGGGTGACGAGAATGATGGTGATGCCTTCCCCGTTCAGTTTGCTGAAGATGTTCATCACCTCGGCGCCGGAACGGCTGTCCAGATTGCCGGTCGGCTCATCGGCCAGGATCAGGAGAGGGTTGCCGGCCAGAGCCCGGGCGATGGCCACCCTTTGCTGTTGCCCGCCAGACAGTTCCGAGGGCAGGTGATGGATTCGCTCATGCAATCCGACGGCTTCCAGGGCCTCCCTGGCCCTGCGGATGCGTTCTCCGGCGGGCAGCCCGCGGTAGATCAGGGGCAAGGCCACATTTTCCAGGGCGTTTAACCGGGGGAGGAGGTTGAAACTCTGGAAAATAAACCCGATGTACTGGTTGCGGATTATCGCCAGCTCGTCGTCGTTCCTGGCGCCGACATCTTTGCCGGCCAACCAGTAATGGCCCTGTGTCGGCCGGTCAAGGCAGCCCAGGATGTTCATAAAGGTCGATTTCCCCGAGCCGGAGGGACCCATGACCGCGATATACTCGCCCTGTTCCACAGCCAGGTTGATGCCCTGGAGGGCGGTTACCTTGTTGGGCCCGATCGAGTATTCTTTGCCAAGGTCTTTAACCTGCAGCATAAACATATTTGTTCACGACCTTTTTGCTTCTATTTCATTTCCTTGTGGTGGTGGAGCGCTGCTGACCGCTCACGCCTCCAGGACCTCCCGGGCCGCCCATGCCCCCGGGCCCGCCCATATCAGGCGGCGGACCGGCCTGCTGGGTTGTGGTTGTGGTACCTGATACCTTGGCCAGGATGACCTGTTCGCCCTCCTCCAGGCCGCTGATGATCTCCACCCACCTGCCGGTGTTGACGCCGGTTTTGACTGGCTTGGTAATCACTTGGCCGTTTTCCAGCACCTGGACCGAACTGGTGCCGTTGTTGGTTATCAAGGCTTCCGACGGGATGCGCAGCACGTTTTCTTTTTTCTCCAGGGAGATGGTCGCCGTAGCTGACATGCCGCCCTTGATGCCTTCCACATAGCCTACTTCCAGGGTTACGGTGTAGGTCGTCACCCCGTCGCTGGTGGTACCCTCCTGGGCAATCCCGACCACTTTGCCGGTGGCGGCGGCCTCGGGCAGGGCGTCAATTTTTATCGAGGCCTCCTGCCCGAACTTAATTTTGTTGATATCCAGCTCATCCACCTGTATTTCGAGGTAGTTCTTTTCGAAGTTGCAGACCACCAGGAGTTCCTGGCCGGAGCTGGAGGTGTCTTCGCCCAGCTCGTCGCCGGGGCTGACAGCTATACTGGTCACCACTCCGTCGATGGGGGCGATCGCGTTCAGGCTCACCAGTTTTTTATTTGCCGCCAGCACTTTCTGGTAATTCTGTTCCACTTTCAGTTCCTGGGCTTTGATCGTGTCCTGATCCGGGTTGAGCAGGAGCCGCAGTTCTTCTTCGGCGTTGGCCAGCTGGTTTTCCGCTTCCTTTACCTGGCGGGAGTATTCATCGTTGGCCAGGCGCATGATCGGCTCGCCTTTTAGGATTCTGTCCCCCGGTTTGTGATATATTTCGGCCACAGTACCGCTCACTTCGGTGACAATTTCCTCGGACTGGGCGTAGCGAAGATAGCCGGAGGCTGACTTGAAGAGGAAGATGTCCTGGTCCGGGTCGTTAGCTATAATCACAATGCTGTATGCTTTCATGCCCTCGCGCAAATAATCGTCGGGGTCATCGATCTGGATTATCGTCTCGAAAGTTCCGCTGGAAGAATTGCCCACGAAGGCCACTTCCTTGACATGCCCCTTGTATGTTCTGTTGAGGCCTGAGACGTTGATGTTGGCCTCTTTCCCTGGGCTTATAACCAATACGTCTTCGGAGGAAAAGTCGGCGACCATCTCGATCACGTCGGCGGTAGCGAAGGTCGCCGCCGTTACCCCGGAGTTAACCCTCTGGCCCAGGCGCAGGTTGGTTTCCAGGAGGGTGCCGTCAAAAGGCGCCTTGATGGTCAGCTTTTCTTGCTGCTCTTGTTTGTCTTTCAGGGCCAGCCGGTACTGCTCCACCTTAAGTTCTGCCGCCCGACGCTCGTAATCCGTTTCGGAAGGCTGACCATACATTTTATCCAGATCGCTTTTGGCGATTTCCCATTCCAGGGTGGCCTGCCTGGCCGCCGAATCGAGTTCGTCGTTGCTTATGCGCATGAGCAGCTGCCCCTTTTTCACCTGCTCGCCCTCGGTCACCAGGACCTCCCTGACCGTGCCGCCGGCCCATGTTTTCAGGGCGTAACGCTCGCCCGGTTTCAGGGTGCCGGTGCCGTCAATGCTGTACTCGATGGTGCCGCGCTGCACTGTGGCGGTGGCGAAGTTTGAGCCGGTTGTGCCGGCCTTGCTGCTTTTATGTATAACCGCAACGGAAACGAATAACACGGTTATTACTGCGGCAGCGGTGATTATCAGCTTTTTTCTTGACCACCACTGGCCTGTCTTCAGGCGTTCTATAATCCTGATCACATGCATCTCTCCCCATCCGTGAAATGAAACAAATATTGTCAACCGCATTGCCTCTTTCTGGCAGGCTTACATTACCAATATAGCCTGCCAATTTCACAGCATTTTGTTTGGAGTGTTACAGGAGTAAAAACTTTTGGTTACAATATTGTCAACAATGCCGCCGGTTGATGGACACAAGATGCGAAAAGTGCTATAAAATGGGGAGAGACAATTGCAGCCAGAGGGATGTTGCCCGGTGGAAAAGAAAACCGTGCTGGTCGTGGACGATGAGTTCAAGATACGGGTATTGCTGAGGGATTTCCTGGAAAAGGAAGGGTTTCAGGTGGTTGAAGCCGAAGACGGCAAACAGGCTCTCCACATTTTTCAGTCTCGGAGCAAGGTGGACCTTGTTTTGCTGGACGTGATGCTGCCAGGCTATGACGGTTGGACAGTGTGCAGGGAGATCAGGAAAAGGTCGGACGCGCCGGTGATCATGCTTACCGCTAGGGGCGAAGAATTCGACGAGGTCCATGGCTTTGAGATCGGTGCGGATGATTACGTTGTCAAACCGGTAAAGCTCACGGCTTTGATCGCCCGGATTCACGCCCTGTTTCGCCGGATTGAGAAGCACAGGGAGGAGAAAAAGCGGCTGGTTGCAGGGGACCTGGAGATTGACGACGCCTCGCATGTGGTCACTGTAGACAATAAAGAAATAGTCCTGAGTCCCAAAGAATATGCCCTGCTGTACATCCTGGTCGAACGCAAGGGACGGGTCGTTTCCCGCGAGGAGTTGATGAACCAGGTCTGGGGGTATGAATATTATGGAGGGCTAAGGACCGTGGATACCCATATCAACCGCCTGAGAATGAAACTGGGGAACAAAGGGAACGCCATCACCACCATCCGGGGTTATGGCTACCGTTTTGAGGGATAGGCCATGCGCATCTCCATCCGCATCAAGCTGTTTTTGTACATGACAGCCGGCATCCTCCTCTTTGCCGCCTTGCTGTGCGGCTTCAACATCTTCTTTTTTGGGCGGTATTACGCCGATCACAAAAAAGAGGCGCTGATCGAGGTCAGCCAGGAATTGAACCGGCTGACAGCCGGGAGGACCAGCCCCGAAGATTATGGAGACGAGGAACTGGTGCTTGCCCTGGAAAAAATTGGCCGGACAAGGGGCATAGCCATCAGCATCGGCACGCTGGAGGGGGACATCTATTACCCCCTCCCGCATGAGTTCGGCGGTTTACCTAAAAAAGGGGGAGACAACAACCCCTTTTTTGTACTCGACAGGAGCGGAGGAGGTCCGCCCGAACCGGCGCAGAAATCGCCCGCGCCTCCCCGCAACGGTATAAAAAGCTGGGAGGTGCGCCCGGACAATTCGTTCTTTATTGTCACCAAGGACCCGAGATTGATGATTGATACCCTTAGATACCAGATGGTGCTGGAGAACGGGCTGGTTCTGTTGCTCTGGGTGCCAATGGCGGAAATCGCGGAAAGCACGGCCATCGCCAACAACTTTACTGCCCTTATTGCGCTGCTCACTGTGTTTGTCACTGGCATCTGGGCGCTGTTCATCTCCGAAAGGTTTACACGTCCCATAAAACAAATGAACAGGATTACCAGGAAGATGTCGGAGCTCGATTTTTCAGAAACGCTGCAGGTTGCCGGGCAGGACGAGATCGGCCAGCTTTCGCAAAGCATAAACAACCTTTCCCGAAAGCTGGATCAGGCCATACGGGAACTGGGCCAAAAGAACAGGCAGCTGGAGCAGGACATCGACCGCGAACGAAGGCTGGACAAGATGAGGCGCGAATTCATTTCCAGCGTCTCGCATGAGTTGAAGACACCCCTCTTTTTGATCCAGGGCTACGCGGAGGGGCTGAGGAGCAATATTGCCGACGACGAAGAAAAAAGGAATTTTTACTGCGGCGTGATCATGGATGAAGCAAATAAAATGGACGTCCTGATCAAGGACCTCCTGGATTTGTCGATGATGGAAGCCGGCATGTTTTCCATCAAACGGGTTGATTTTGACCTGGCAATGCTGGTGAACGACGTGCTTAAGAAGCTTGCGCCATCCTTTGCCGAACAGGGCATCAGCCTGGAAACGCAAGTGCCGGAAAGCCTGATGGTCAATGCCGATCCGGTGCGCACCGAACAGGTTCTGGTAAACTATCTCAATAATGCGATAAACCACGCCGGCGGAAAGAAATTCATCAGGATAAGCATAAGAATACTCAACGGCAAAGCCAGGGTAACGGTGTACAACACCGGCGCCCGCATCCCCGCCGAGTCCCTGGACAAGATCTGGAACGGCTTTTACAAAGTTGACAGGGCGCGGACCAGAAAGAGCAGCGGGATGGGGTTGGGCTTATCCATCGTGAAGGCCATCCAGGAAGCCCACCGGAACGGATACGGGGCCAGCAACGCAAAAGAAGGTGTCCAGTTTTGGTTCGATGTCGATCTGGCGCCTGATCAAGCGGTTCAGCAATAGATAAATTCACCTATCACATTGACATGATTTGCTTTATGAAATGTACTGCTCACTTTTAAATCACAAATCCCCAGTGCGCAGCCACCCGTCTTTGTCGATCAAAGCCGGGTTTTCTTCAGACCGTTTGCAATAAACCGTTTAGTATAGCATTGTTATTCATTTTAGCATCTAAATGATGGATGCTGGAGATGATGCGGATGCCGGTTGACACGGCAGAGGCAAGGGTTGTATTATTTTATTAAAGTGCTGAATAGTTAATATGTTGCCGTTATAGATATTCGTCGCAACGAAAATAAATTGCCGGAAACAACGACATCAAGGGCGAAAAATAAGCTGCTCGGTAATTATTAATGAAAATTAGCAATAAAGTTCAGGGGACGGATTCGACAACCAGTTATGGATGCTTGGTTGTATTGCCGGGAATGGCAGGCGGGCAGGCTCCCGTAAGCGTGGAGTGTGCCTGTTTTATGTGGTGAAAGGCGGTTTGAGCGGCAACAGGCAAGAGGAGGAGAGGTTAATGTATATTCCGGTTTATAGGCTTAAGGAGATGGCCAGGGAGGACTACGAACGCATCATCAGGCGCAGCGAGACGGAGGTCGCCGATATACTGCCGGCGGTGGAAAAGGTCATCGAGGATGTCAAGGCTCGCGGTGACTCAGCGCTGGTGGATTATACCAGGCGGTTTGACGGCATTGATATCACAGCGGAGCAGGTACGGGTTTCGGATAAGGAGATCAAGGACGCTTACGGCAAGGTTGACCGTGATACGATTCAGGCCATTGAGACGCTTGCCGGCAACGTCAGGAGATTCCATGCCGCCCAGCTCCCGCAAAAGATGTGGTCCATGGAAATTTCCCCCGGGCTGGTGGCCGGCCAGGTAGCGATACCTCTAGAAAAAGTTGGCTGCTATGTTCCGGGCGGCCGCGGCTGGTTCCCTTCAGCCGTGATGATGTCCGTGCTGCCAGCCAAGGTGGCCGGGGTGTCCCAGGTGGTGGTCTGTACACCGGCGGCCCCCGACGGGTCAGTGCCGGCCGGTACCCTCATCGCCTGCGACATCTGCGGGGCGGATGCGGTGTTCCGCGTCGGCGGCAGCCAGGCGGTAGCGGCCATGGCTTATGGGACTGAGACGGTGTCCAGGGTCGACAAGATAGTCGGACCGGGAAGCAAATGGGTCCTGGCAGCCTTCAAGCTGCTGTACGGGCAGGTGGAAATAGGCACTCACGCCGGGCCCGGCGAAGGGCTCATCGTGGCCGATGAGACGGCCGATCCGGAATTTGCCGCTGCCGACATCTGCATCCAGGCGGAACACGGTCTTGACTCCGCCGGCGTCATGGTGACCCATGTGCCGGAACTGGCGTACGAGGTCCAGAAACGCATCGGCCGCCACATCGAACGGCTCAGCGAGTATCGTCGCAATTTTGTGGTGGAGTCCCTGCGCAAGTACGGGGCCATTATCCTGACCGATTCCCTGGAGGAATCACTGGCCTATGCCAATGAATATGCAGTGGAGCATCTGGAGCTGATGACCAAAGACCCCCTCCACGACATGCAGAAGATTAAGAATGCCGGCGGCATATACCTGGGGCATTATACCCCGCTCTCCGCGGGATGTTTTGGATCCGGACCGAACCATGTTCTGCCCACCGGACGCAAAGCGACAGTTTCCGGGGGTTTGAAGACTCTGGATTTCATCAAGCTGGTCACCTTTGAATACTTTTCCAAAGAAGGCCTGGCCAATCTCAAGGACGCCATGGTCAAGCTGGCCGATTACGAGGGCTTCCCCGCTCATGGAAATGCCATCCTGGAGCGGTTCGCCAGGGATTGAGGAAGAAAGGGCCGCAAAAATGGGTGTCAAAATGAACGCCGCCAAATGGGTGGAGCATGAGCCGTTGCAGGTGGTGCAGCCCAGGGGGGAAGCTGCCCTGCAGCTAAAAAACATAACAAAAATTTATCCAGGCACCGTGGCCTTGCAAAAGGTTAACCTAGAGGTAATGCAAGGCGAGGTTCATGGCATTATCGGCAAGAACGGAGCCGGCAAATCCACGCTGGTGGGCATCATCTCCGGGATGGTTGCCCCCTCCAGTGGAGAGATGGTAATCAAAGGACGCAATCTGGCTCATCTTTCACGACTGGACGCCAAACGGGAAAAGATTGCCATTGTGCCGCAGGAACCGCAGGTTATCAGCGATTTCACCGTCGCCGAAAACCTTTTTTTGGGTGATTATCCGCGCCGGGGCCCGTGTGTGGACTGGCCCGAAATGTTCCGGCGTGCCGAGGGCATCTTGCGGCGGGCGGGGTTGAACATCAATGTCCGGGCTAAAGGAGAGGACCTGTCCATCAGCGAGCAGCAGCTTCTGTTGCTGGCGAAAGCCTGTTATGTGGAACAGGCCGAGATCATCATCCTGGACGAGGTATCGGCATCCCTTTCCCATGACGATGAAGACATTTTTTTCACCCTCCTGGGGGAGCAAAAAAGGATGGGCAAAACCATCATCCTCATTTCCCACCGCACCGATGATATATTAAGGGTCTGTGATCGGGTAACCGTTATTCGGGATGGGCGCTCGATCAAGACTATACCCTGCGAGGGATTGGACAGGCAGCAGCTTTCTGCCCTGATCGTGGGAGATGACGTCGGCGGGGCCCAGCGTATCATAGCTGGGAGCCCGCGGAGTAAAGCGGAGGGTGAGGTTGTATTGAAGGTGGAGGGATTCACCCGCGCCGGCTGTTTTGAGAATATCCGCTTTGTTTTGAATAAAGGGGAAATCATTGGACTGGCCGGTTTGCGGGGCAGCGGCCGCACAGAGTTGCTTAAAAGCATAGCGGGCATTGAATCCCGCGATGCGGGTACCCTTGAGATTGCCGGCCGCAGATGCACCGTGGCTTCGCCATCGCAGGCCCTGGAACGGGGTATCGTGTATTTGCCGGAAGACAGGGAGAAGGAGGGGCTGATCGCCGGCCTGAGCGTGCGGGAGAACCTGGTCCTCAATTCCCTTTCCCAGATCAGCAAGGTCTCGCTTATTGACCGTAAAATGGAAGACAGCCTGGTTTCGAAGCTTATAGAAGCATTCGGGATTGTGACCGCTACCCCGGAACAGGAAGCGGGCCAGTTGAGCGGGGGCAACAAGCAGAAAGTGGTGGTAGGCCGGATTTCGGCCTTCGGGCCGCTGGTTTACCTGTTAGACGAACCCACCCGGGGAATAGATATAGCCGCCAAGGATAGCATCCTGCGCAACATTCGCGACAGACTGGCTGCACAGGCCGGCGTTGTCATAACCTCGCCCGGTCTTGATGACCTCTTGCTCGTCTGTGACCGTATCCTAGTCCTGTTCAAGGGCAGGATTGTCGCCGAGTTTGAGCGGGCGGAGTTCAACGAGGGACGGATTTTTATGGCCATGCAGGGTGAATTGGGGAACCAAATTAAATAAGGGTGAACGGCATGTCGAAAAAGCTAAAAATTGAATTGTTTTTATTGGACAACCTGATCTGGGTTCTGGTTGCAATTTTTTTCCTGTTCAACGCCGTTGTTACTCCCAATTTTGCCACGGCCCGCAACATCATTAACATCCTGTACCATTCGTCGATCATGAGCATGCTGGTCCTGGGCGAAGGGCTGATCTTGATCATCGGGAACCTGGATTTGTCGCTGGAATCCATCCTGGCCTTTGCACCAGGCATAACCATGCTCCTAGCTGTCAAGTGGCTCCCGGGCGTCTTCGGTCCTGTGTCCTGCATTTTCATTACCCTGCTGGTGGGGGCTTTGATCGGGTTGTTCAACGGCATACTGATATCCAGGGTGCAGGTCAATCCATTCCTGCAGACGCTGTCCATGCTGATCATGCTGCGGGGGCTGGTCCTGTTTATGGTCCCGTTTTCCATTTTCCCGCTGCCCGAAACTTACGCCTATCTGGGACAGGGCTGGGTTTTCGACAGAATACCTGCCGCCATTCTGGCAGTGTTTGTCATCTATATTGGCTTCCACTTTGTGCTTCAATACACCACCTTCGGGCGCAAGTATATGGCGACGGGAGGCAACCCCAAGGCCAGTTTTGTTTCCGGGATTAACACCTCCCGCATGATAATCATCGCTTTTGTCTTGAGCGGGTTATTGGCGGCTGTGGCCGGGCTGCTGGCAGCCGGCCGGCAGGGTTCGGTCAATAACTCCATGGGAACAGGCATGGTCATGCTGGCCTTTGCCGGTGCTATCCTGGGCGGGGCCAGCCTGGAAGGCGGCAAAGGCACGCCGGTCGGCATGCTGGGCGGGGCTATACTGTTGGGGATGATTTCCAATTCCCTGACGCTGCTGGGGGTACAGGCCACATTGGTCTATGCGACACAGGGCGCCTTGATATTCCTGGCGATCATCATCGACCGCCTGCGCATTTACATCCGCAGCCGCCTGCTTCATCAGGAGCAGCTTCGCAAACTGGCCCTGGAGCAGGGTAAGGGCGACAGTTTTTAACCTGGTGATAGACAACGATAAAGATATAAAAATACAAAACGTATTGCAGAGGAGGCATTCCATCATGGCGAAAAGAATCATTGTGCCAGTAGCGGCCGTTGCGCTGGCGGTACTTCTCTTTACCGGCTGCGCGCAAAAGGCCGCTGAGAAAAAGGCCGAGGCTCCGGCGGAAAAACCCTTAACCATTGGCATGGTCATCAAAGACCCGACAGCACCCTATCAAGTAGCCTTTGCCGAAGCGGCCAAGGCCAAGGCCAAGGAGTTGGGAATTACCGTAGATATCAAGGACGGCCAGGCTGACTCCTTGAAAATCATGGAACTGATGGACAACTACATTACCCAGAAGGTGGACGGCTTCATCATGGCCGGGGCAGTCGATCTAAAGGCCATCGTGCCCGGCATCAAGAAGCTGAACGAGGCTAAGATTCCGATTATGGCCCTGGATACCTCCCCGGAAGGGGGCAAGGTGGACCTGTTCATTTCTTTTGACATTGAACAGTCCAGCAAGAAGGCCGCTGAGGCGTTCGTGCAAGGGATAAAGGACCGCAACGGCGGGCAGGTCCCCAAGGGTGTGGTCATTGAAATCACCGGCGCGCTGGAAGACATGTTCACCACCGCTTGCCACAAGGGCTTTCAGGCTGTCATCAGCCAGTATCCACAGCTCAAGGCGGTGCAGGGCGAGGGCAAATGGGATAACACCGTCTCCCATGAACGGGCCAGCGACCTTTTGACCCGCTACGGCAAAGAGGTGCTGGGGATTTACGTGCACACCCCCGACATTATGGCTCCGGGCGTGGTTTCGGCCATCGAGGCCCATAAGCTTGACCCCAAAAATTTTGGTATTACCGGCATCTGCATCGGACCGGAAGGAATTGACCTCATCAAGCAAGGCAAGATGCTGGCGGCCGTCGAACAGCCCGCTTACGACTCAGCCGCTCTTGCTGTACAGTACTTGTACGACTTGAAGAAAGGCAAGCCCATTCCTCGAATTGGCGATACGGTGAAGCAGGACGGGGCTATCTGGTCCCCGGCCACGGTGGTCAGGAACCCCTGGGCTGACGAAGGCGCCTATATGATCCTGCAAGGGCCGCTGGTTCCCACGGAAATTAAGGCAGACGACCCGCGTCTGTGGGAAAACAAGCTTAGCAGCTTATGGAATAAATGAATAAATAAATAACAGACGACAATAACAGACGACGGTTGAAAACACCTTAAACAGGCCGCCCGCATTGTGCTGGCGGTCTGTTTGGCTAAAGTCGGTGGAGGCTAAGTCCCGGGGTTGCCATTGGCCAGTTGTTGGGCAATAAAACATTGAATTTTGGCATGGTTTTTCTGTGCTTGGCACAAAATTATTTACAGATTGTGTTGGGGATGGGTGAGAGAAAATGGCTGATGTTTATCCGGGTTATCTGGCCTGCATTGATGAGGGAGGTTTGAAGCAGCGGGCGCAAGCCCTTATGGCCGGCTTGGAGGAATGCACGGTTTGCCCGCATCGTTGCCGCGTCAACCGGTATAAAGGCGAAACGGGTTATTGCGGGGCGGGCTGGGAGGCGGAAATCAGCGGTTATGGGCCGCATTTTGGAGAAGAACTTCCGCTGGTGGGAAGCAATGGGTCCGGGACCATCTTTTTCAGCCACTGCAACCTGGGGTGTGTTTATTGCCAAAACTGGGACACCAGCCGCCGCCACGGTCAGGCGGTAACTCCGGAGGAGCTGGCAGACATCATGCTCGCTCTGCAACGTCAAGGCTGCCACAATATCAATCTCGTATCCCCATCGCACTATGTACCGCAGATTGCAGCCGCCCTGGCGCCGGCAGTCGAAAAAGGCCTGCGGATACCCCTGGTATACAATTGCGGGGGTTACGACGAAAAGTCCACGCTGGAACAAATCGAAGGGTTGGTGGACATTTACATGCCGGACTTCAAGTATGCCGACCCGGAAGTGGGCAAGAAGCTGTCAGGCGTCGACTCTTATCCTGAAATTGCGAAAACCGCCATAAAAGAAATGCACCGCCAGGTGGGCGATCTAGCGGTGGATAAGCGGGGAATCGCCAAGCGCGGCCTGATCGTCCGTCACCTGGTTTTGCCGGGTGGTTTGTCGGGGACTGCGGAGGTGCTTGATTTCATCGCCAGGGAAATATCGCCTCGTTCCTATATCAACATCATGGACCAGTATTACCCTGCCCACAAAGCCAAAGACTACCCCGAGCTGAACCGGCGGATCACGAAACATGAATACCGGGAAGCACTGATGGCGGCCAAAAAAGCAAGCCCGCATTTCCGGCTGGCTTAATACAAATGGGCACCACCAAGGCAGACCCCTGGCGATTTTTGTTGACAAAAGCAGGGGTGCAGAACTAAAATTATTGATGAAAAGTTAATACATGCCAGATTCAAGGTGCCCTTGACAGAGGGAGAATAGGGAAGCCGGTGAAAGTCCGGCACGGACCCACCACTGTAAGCGGTTACAAATCCCCGGAAAATGCCACTGGGTTGAGCCGGGAAGGCGGGGAGGAGGACAAGCCGCGAGTCAGGAGACCTGCCTTGAATTATTATCGATGGTTGACGAAAGGGGGAAGATTTCGTTGCCTTCACCAGACGGCGGCTTTAAGATGGGAAAAGTCTCTTAGGAAACTAAGAGACTTTGTTTTTTTGGAGAAAAAAGAGAGGGGGGTATAAACAGTGCTGAAAAGATTTTCGGCGGTATTGGCGGTATCAATTATCATGCTCGTGTTTTCACTGGCGATGCTGCTTGAAGCGGCATCTGCCGCTGAAGCCAACCGTTTTGCTTCAATAGTGGCGGCGGACAGGGATTGTTTGCAGGCGGGCGGTTCGGAATTTGTTAAGTTTACGGTATACTTGCTGGACGGGGCCAATCAGATTGCCGGTAGCCAGAAGGTGTTTGTCGCTTCCAGCCGGGGAGGAACAGTCGACAAGTTCTTTGCTGATGACGGCGTCACACCGCTTGCGGCTGCCGGGCAGCCCAATGTTTTCGAGGTGCCTGTCGCTGCGGACGGAAAAGCGGAATTCAAGGTTATGTCGTCCATAACCGGCACGGCCAAAATCGGAGTCGGCCTGGTCCAACCGGCAGGCGATGCCAGCAGCGTCTACCAGTATCTGGTTGAAAACCCTGCGGCCAACGCTTCTTCGGTGGGCCTCATAAGGGCAATTGAAATACGCTTTGTGGACACCGACATTGCTGAGATTGAAGTTTCCGGAAAGCCTATCCCCAATGAAGGAACAACAAGCGGGAACGGGACGAAGGGAACGCCTTACAAGGCGAACACCGCCGGCGCTTCACCGGAAGTGAACGGGAACGGAGTTGATTATTTTGAAGTCGAGTTCAAGGTAAAGGGGCATAACGGAGCCCCTATCCCCGGAGTTGAAGTGCAGTTTTCTACGAACTACCCTCAAATAGTGCTGAGTAAAAATACCGCAACCACAGATGCGGGGGGGATGGCAGCAGTCCGGATTTATGCTCAAAAAAGCGGTACATATGCAGTCAAGGCGGCTGCGGGAGACAAGTCGAAAGAGGTATATTTCAGCTTTGCCAGCAACAACCCGGCAACCTGGGAACTCTCCTCCATGAAAATTGACGACGTGGTCCCCGCAGGAATAGACAAGCCGGACAAGCAGTACCTGAAACTGTACGACAGCGACGGCAGTTTGGTGAACCCGGCCAATTTGCAGATTCAAAACATCATCTCCTTTGAATGGTTAAAGCAGCCCCAAGGTTCAAACCTGGCCAACGACTGGGCATTTGACGGCCTGCTGTCCGGAAAGCTCCAGACTGACCAAAACAGCCCCAATCAACACATGTACTATACTTCCAGCGGCTATGTCGTTGTCGCCCTGCCGAAATTGGATAAAAAAGGCGAGTATGTGTTGAAGATGTGTCTTCTGACCAGCGGCAAATCCCACGAGTTCGCTTTTCAGGCCGGAGATTTCGGGGAAGTGACCAGAATAACGCTTTCTTACAGCAAGGCCTTGCCCCTGGACTCCGTCTCGGTAAATCCCAAGGTGTACCGCTATAATGCCGCCGGTTTGTCTGAATCGGTCAGTTCCAGCGATTTTGGCAGCAAAATAATTTTTTCCGTAAGCAACATCACCAGACTGAATCCGAACAAAGCGGATTTAAATACGGTCCAAGGCCGGATCCACACGGCGGCCACCAGGGAAAACAAAGGGCCGATAACTGTAACAGCGATCGATACGGTAAACAACAAGACGGCAACCTGCGACATCGAGATCAACGATCTGCTGAGCGGCATAAAGGTTTGCGATTTGGACGGCAACATCCCTGTAAACAAGGAGACAACGGGGAAAATCAAGCTGTTGGATGTGGAGGGGAAGGAAACATACCCCGGAGACTTGAAGTCAGTAAGTTTTGATTATGTAGTAACCCAAAAGCCTGAAGGGGCCAAGGTTTATCTTCGGGAGAGCGAGAGCCTGTTGACCGACCTGGAGGACTACGGCTACGGCAAGTTTGACATTTTTTGCGATAAGCCGGGCGAGGTTACCTTCGCCGTAACCCTTAACATTGAGAAATATAAAAATGACGGGAGCGGCAAAGACAATTTGCGTTTCGTCAAGGAAAAAACAGTGCGTTTTGTATCCCGGGAAAAATATGGAGCTCAGAAGGTCGTGATGTTTATAGGCCATACCAGCTATTATGCGGACGGCAAAGTCAAAACCATGGAGGGAGCGCCGTTTGTCCTGGCCAACCGGGTGTATGTCCCGCTGCGGCCGGTTGCCGATGAATTGATGGCGGAAACAGAGTGGGACGAAGAGTCGCAGACCGTAACTTTAAAGAGGGAGGACAGGGTCGTGACCGCAACCATCGGCAGCAGCCTGGTCAAGGTGAGCTACGGGCCGGCTTTCATGGCCGACGGGGTGCCGATGATAATTGACGGGCGCACATTCATTCCGTTCAGGGTGATTGGGGAAGCCTTGGGGGTAACGGTGGAGCCGTTTCTTGACGGTTCAGATAATGTGGCGGGCATTGAATTCAGCCAGTGAAGCAACCGGATCCGTTAATTTCTCCGTTTAAGATTAAATAAAGTATCAAGTCGTAAATATGCAAATGTTAAGGATATATTCCATTCAAGGGGGGGCAAATTACGTACTTATGAAAAGATGGGTATCGGTTATCCTGGCGGTCTGCCTGATGATAAGCCTGTTCTCGGCCGCCGGCTGTTTCAGAGACGAAAAGGCCGGGCGGCAGCCGGTCGCCCCGGGCGCTGAAGCGAGCAGTGGCGGCAAGGGCAACCACGAAGTGGATGCGGCTGAAGGGAAGCCAGCCGGTGAAGCGATTCAAGGCCAGAAAGAAAATACAGGGAAAAGCAGTCCGGAAGAGAACAAGGTTCAGAATGTACAGGGCGAGGCCTCTGAGACGCCCGGCAAAGAGGAAGAGGCGGTGCCTCCGGCGGGCGGAAGTGGGCAGGAACCAGCCGGATCCCCCGGGAGCGAGTATGTGACTTTTGTGGACAGCCTGGGAGAGACGGCCCGTATTAAGAAGAGGCCGCAGAGAGTGATTTCGCTGTATAACTCCTACACCAACGTATGGTATTCGGCGGGAGGGGAAGTAATCGGCAGGATTGACAGCACTGAGCAATTGACGAAAAAGGCCCTTGCGGCAGAAGTCTGCGGCAGCATGGGCAATCCGAACGTGGAAAAAATACTGTCATTGAGACCGGATTTGGTGCTCTTGTCGGCAGGCATAGGCGGGCAAAAAGCCCTGATCCCCATCTTAAAACAGAACAACATACCCTACATGGCCATATCCTATGAGAACCTCCAAGAATACCTGCAGGTCCTTAAAACCATGACTGAAATTACGGAAAGGCCCGACTTGTACGACAGGATAGGCAACAAGATCCAGCGGGAAGTGAACGAAATACTGGCCAGGGTTCCCAAAGACAAACACCCAACCGTCCTGCTGCTCTTCGGCACGGCTACCAGCTTAAGGGCCAGGCTGCCCAACACCACGGTCGGTTATATGTTGAAGGACTTGGGGGCCGTGAATATCGCCCAGGATTCCCGCTTGACCGAAGCCGAAATGCAGGTGTTCAGCATGGAGCGCATCTTGGAAAAGGACCCGGACTTTATTTTCTTGCAGACCATGGGCAGCGACTTGGAAAAGATCAAGGCCCGGGTAGCGGAAGAAACCTCGGCCAATCCGGCCTGGAAAACCTTGAGGGCCGTTAAAGAAGGGCGGTACATAGTTTTGCCGAAAGACCTCTACCTTTACAAGCCCAATGAAAGATATGCACAAGCCTATGAAGGGCTGGCCAGGATACTTTACCCGGAAGTGTTCAAGTAGCCAACTTAATTTTTAGGATAATTCAAGGAGCTTGGCGAATGCAACGGTCTGGAAACGGCGGAAATGGGCAAAACGAAAGCAAGAGAAGGCTTACAATCCTGTTTGTTTTGTTAGCGGCGTGTGTTTTGAGTTTCATAATCAGCGTGGGTAAAGGGTCGTTGGACATCTCAATGGGACAGGCGCTTAAAGCCATTGTTTTGGAGACTGACACCTTGAACCACCAGGTCATTTGGAACGTTCGCCTGCCGAGAACGCTGACCGCCGGGATGGTGGGCATCTGCCTGTCCTTATCAGGGGCAATCCTGCAGGGCGTCTTGCGGAACCCGCTGGCAGCGCCCAACATAATCGGCGTTTCAGCCGGCGCGGGTTTTATGGCCTACCTGGTCCTGATCCTGTTTCCGGATTGGTATTACCTGGTGCCTGGCGGGGCGTTCCTCGGGGCCTTGCTGGCCACGCTCGCCATTTATTTGCTGGCCTGGAGGCAGGGCGCTCATCCGATGCGGCTGGTTTTGGCCGGCGTAGCGATTTCGTCCTTGCTAGGCGCCGGGATCAATGCCCTGATGATCTTTTACCCTGACCGGGTGGCAGGAATTACAAGTTTTATGGTAGGGGGTCTGGCGGGGAGGACCTGGCCGCATTTCAACCTGTTGTGGCCCTATGCGACTCTTGGAATCATTACGGCCTTTTTGTTCCCGCAAAGGCTGAACATCCTGATGCTGGGGGATGAAATTGCCACCGGGTTGGGGTTGCATGTCGAGCGCACCAGGCTGCTGTTTATCGCCATAGCTTCGCTGCTGGCCGCAAGCGCCGTCAGCGTGGCGGGACTTCTCGGCTTTGTGGGACTGATCGTCCCGCACACGGCGCGGCTCTTAATCGGTTCCGACTACCGGTATTTATTCCCGGCCACAGCCGTGCTGGGGGCGGCAACAGTCGTGTCATGCGATACTGTGGCTCGGCTCCTGTTTGATCCGGTGGAAATACCGGTCGGGATTATCATGGCGGTACTGGGCGGGCCGTTTTTCCTGTATTTGTTGAGAGAAAAAGGGGTGCATTGAGGATGGTGCTGCGGGCCGAGCATGTTTATCTTGGGTATGGTAATAAGAGTGTGGTGGAGGACTTCAATTTGAATGTCGGCAAGGGGGAAATCGTCAGCATCATCGGACCTAACGGCTCAGGCAAAACGACCATACTCAAATCCCTGGCCCGGTACTTGAAACCCCAACAAGGCAAGGTGTATTTGGAAGGCCAAGACATTTTCCAATTGAATACCAGGTACGTGGCCCGGAGGATAGCGGTTCTGCCGCAGGTAAAAAGCGCCGCCGGAGATTTGAAGGTGAAAGACTTGATAGAGTATGGGCGGTATCCCCACCTGAAGTTTGGCCGGCGAATGAACGAGGAGGACCAGCGTATTGTGGATTGGGCCCTGGAAAGAACAGGGCTGTCCGGACTGCGTAACCGGCCGCTGGTCACGCTTTCCGGCGGTGAAAGGCAGAGGGCGTGGATCGCCATGGCTCTTGCCCAACAACCGGAAATCATGCTCTTGGATGAGCCCACCGCCTTTCTCGATATTTCTTACCAATTGGAGGTTTTGGAACTGGTCAAGGAGTTGAACGAAACCTTGGGGTTGACGATTGTCATGGTGTTGCACGATTTGAATCACGCCGCCCGTTATTCTCACCGGATCGTGGCGGTCAAAGACGGCGAAGTCCGCAGTGCTGGCGAGCCCCAAAAGGTTTTAACCGGAGACCTGTTAAAGACGATATTCCGGATAGAGGCCGACATGCTTGAAGACAAAACCAACGCCTGCCCTCATATCATTCCCCAGCGGGTGATCGGCTAAATGGAAAATACCGGCCGCGTGGTCTACCCGTTTACAGCGATAATCGGTCAGGAGAAACTGCAAACGGGCCTGGTATTGAATGCGATTAACCCGAAGATAAACGGCATTTTGGTCCGTGGGGAAAAAGGGACGGCCAAGTCAACCGCCGTCCGCGCGCTGGCGGCCCTGCTTCCGGAAATCGAGGCGGTATCCGGATGCCCGTACAATTGCAATCCCGGCGACCCGGCCCGGATGTGCGAATCCTGCAGGGCCGAAATCTCAGCGGGACGGGCACTGGAAACAAAACTTCGCCGGGTGCAGGTAATAGACCTGCCGGTTTCGGCCACTGAAGACCGGGTGGTTGGGAGCCTGGACTTTGAATACGCCATAAAACATGGCCGGCCGCGGTTCGAACCAGGCCTTCTGGCCAGAGCCAACCGCGGCATCCTGTACATAGACGAAGTCAATCTGTTGGACGACCACATCGTGGATGTGCTCCTTGATGCGGCTGCCATGGGAACAAACGTGGTGGAAAGGGAAGGAATATCCTTTTCTCATCCGGCAGAGATCATCCTGGTGGGCACCATGAACCCGGAAGAAGGAGAGCTTCGTCCCCAGTTGTTGGACCGCTTCGGCCTGTGCGTCCAGGTCGAAGGGGTTAAAGACCCCGGGATGAGGGCGGAAATCGTCAAACGCCGCGAAGAGTTCGACGCCAACCCCCTGGAGTTTGTTTCCCGCTGGGCCGGGGAAGAACAGAAACTGAAGGAACGCATAGCCGCCGCCAGGCATCTGCTGCCACAGGTCGAAGCGTCCCGGGATATGATTGATCTGGCTGTCAGGTTGTGCCTCCAGGAAAACGTAGCCGGGCACCGCGCCGACATCGCCTTGATAACGACAGCCCTTACCCTGGCGGCCTGGCACGGGCGGACGGAAGTGAGGGAAGAGGATGTCCGTGAGGCGGCGGAACTGGTCCTGCCCCACCGTTGCCGTAACATCCCCCGGCCGCCGCTGGAACAGGCGGAGAGCAGGGGAGAACAACCGGAACCGCCCGGACGGGAGAGCGATGCCCGGCCGGAATCGCCGCCGGAGTATGAACCGAAAGAGCGACAAGAGCTTGGAAAAAACGAGCGGCGTGAAGGCGAAAGAGGGGCCAACGAAGATGAGACAAACGCCGTTCTCCCGGCTGGAGCGTCCGAAAGGGTGTTTGCCATAGGCCAACCGTTTGCGGTCCGGAAGATTGCCAAAGAACGGGACCGGGTACTGCGCCAGGGGTCGGGTCGGCGCTCCCGCACCAGGACAGCTTCCCGGGCCGGGCGCTATGTGCGCAGCACCACGCAGCGCAGGAACGACGACCTGGCCTTCGATGCCACCGTGCGCTCCGCGGCCCCGTGCCAGCCCTACCGCTGCAAGAAGGGGGTGGCGCTGGCCATCGAACCAGGAGATATCCGTGAGAAGGTGCGGGAGAAACGCATCGGAAATCTGTTGCTGTTCGTGGTTGATGCCAGCGGGTCAATGGGAGCCCGGCAGAGGATGGTGGAAACCAAGGGGGCCATCCTTTCCTTGCTGCTGGACGCTTACCAGAAGCGAGACAAAATCGGCCTGATCGCCTTTAAGGGCAATGCAGCCGAGGTGCTCCTGCCGCCCACCAACAGCGTGGAGATGGGACAGAAACTGCTGGAGGACCTGCCCACGGGCGGGAAGACGCCGTTATCCGCCGGCCTGTGCAAGGCTTATGAGGCGGCGAAAACCTTTCTCCATAAAGACCCGAACATTTCCCCGCTGTTGATCATTGTCTCCGATGGGAAAGGGAACGTGAGTATGGGCACCGACAAGCCCTGGTCTGAAGTGCAGAAGATGGCAGGGATCATTCAAAAGGAGGAAAGGATTAAGACGCTGGTGATCGATGTGGAAAACGACGGGTTCGTCTCCCTGGGCCTGGCCCGAGAACTGGCTCAAGCCCTGGGCGGCGACTATTATAAACTAGACGATTTGAAAGCGGATGAGCTGGTGCAGGCTGTAAAGAAGGTCTGAGGTCAGGCGGGTATTAAGCGGTACGGGCCATTGGGCGATAGAAGCAGAGACGGCAGGCAGCAAAAAATGAACAGCGGGCAGGGAAGGGGAGAAGTATGGACTGGTACACGGTTTTTTGGCGCGAGATGGTGGTGTTAAAAAAGAGGCTGTTTAAATTTTTCGCTGGCAGCATGGTGAGCCCTCTGTTGTACATGATTGCCTTCGGCTGGGGATTGGGGCGCGGCCTGCAGGTAAACGGCACCGACTACCTGGCGTTTGTGGTGCCGGGTATTATCGCCTTGAGCGCGATGAACGGCAGCTACAACGCGACCGGCGTGCCGGTAAACATCAGCCGGTTTTACCATAAGACCTGGGAAGAGTATCTGATAGCCCCCATCACTCCCTTCTCTTTGGTGCTGGGCAAAACAATGGCCGGCTGCGTGCGCGGTTCCTTTTCTTCCTTGCTTATGCTCGCTCTTGCTTACGTCATGGGCACCCGGTTGGTATTAAACCTGTGGTTTTTCGTTGCCCTGTTTTTGACGAGCTTTTTGTTCGCTTCCCTGGGCCTGGTGGCGGCGCTCGTCATAACATCCCATGAGGATATGAACCAGTTTGGGACGTTTGTAATCCTGCCGATGACTTTCCTGTGCGGCACTTTCTTCTCGGTCGACAAACTGCCGGAATGGGCGGGCTGGCTGATCCGGGCCCTGCCTTTGACTCACGCCAGCCAGTCGCTGCGGTCGATTGCCCTGGGACACGGTTTCCCGCTCGCTTCTCTGCTGGTCTTAATGCTGTACTCGGCGGCCCTGTTCGGGTGGGGGGTCCATATCGCCAGGAGGGTGGAGTGACATGCTGTCCGGGGAGGGTCGGTTTTTGATCAGGCTTGAGCATGTGGTAAAAAAATACAAATCCGTAATTGCCGTAAATGATTTGAATCTTCATATAGAGCGAGGGACGGTATTCGGCCTGCTGGGACCCAACGGGGCGGGCAAGACCACCACGGTCCGCCTCCTGACGACACTGGCCCGCCCCAGCAGCGGGCAGATTATCATCAATGGGTACAACATGAACCGCGACCTGGTCGAAATAAAAAGGCAGATCGGGGTTGTCCCCCAGCACCTTAATGTGGATATTGAGCTGACCGTGCGGGAAAACCTGGACCTGCACTGCCGGTTGCACAGGATAAAACACGCGGAGCGCGCCCGACGGATACAGGAGATGCTCCGGTTTGTCGGTCTGGCGGACCGCGCGGATGATTTGGCCGGCGTTTTATCCGGCGGGATGAAGCGGCGGCTGATGATCGCCCGGGCCCTTATCCACCGGCCGTCGATCCTGTTTTTGGATGAGCCGACGGTCGGGCTGGATCCCCATTCCCGGCGCAGCATCTGGGACTTGATAAAGAATATGAATGCCATGGGGATGACGGTGCTTCTGACGACCCATTATATCGAGGAAGCGGAAGCCTTATGCCATTGCGTGGGACTGATTAATCAAGGAAGGTTGATTGCCCTGGGCAGCCCGCGGGAACTGCTGCAGAAGGTGGGAGAAACAGTGGTGGAATACCTGGAAGACGGAACCACCAGGAACAAGTTTTTCTCCAGACGGGAAGATGCCGTCAGCTTTGCCGCCGGCCTCAGGGGCAGCGTGTTGATCAGAAAGGGCAATTTGGAAGACGTGTTTGTGGAATTGACCAGCCGCAGGCCCTGAACCACAATAATGACGGGCTGCAGGAAGATTTGGAGGTAAAAATGACGTGAATAAAACATATCCCTTTGCCGCAATTGTCGGGCAGGAAGAAATGAAAAAAGGGCTGCTGCTGAATGCTATAAACCCCAAGCTGTCGGGGGTCCTCATCCGCGGGGAAAAAGGGACGGCCAAATCAACCGCCGTGAGGGCCCTGGCGGCAGTTTTGCCGGAAATAGAAGTCGTGGCGGACTGCGTTTTTAGCTGCGATCCAGGCGACGTTGCCACCATGTGCAGCGGCTGCCGCCAGCGCTTGGAGTCCGGCGAAAAACTGCCGCGGGCCAGGCGCAAAATGAGGGTTGTTGACTTGCCGGTTTCAGCCACCGAAGACCGGGTGGTCGGCAGCCTGGATATTGAAAAGGCCATCAAGAAGGGGGAAAAGCATTTTGAGCCGGGGGTGCTGGCCCAGGCCAATAGGGGCATCCTGTATGTCGATGAGGTCAACCTCCTGGACGATCACATCGTGGACGTGCTGCTGGACTCCGCGGCCATGGGGGTTAACACTGTGGAAAGGGAGGGAGTGTCTTTCAGCCACCCCGCCAATTTCATCCTGGTCGGCACCATGAACCCCGAGGAAGGGGAGCTCAGGCCCCAGCTGTTGGACCGTTTCGGCTTGTGCGTAACAATCAGCGGAATTCTTGACCCGGTCCAGCGGGTGGAAGTGGTCCGGCGGCGGCTTGATTTTGAAGAAAGGCCGGAGGAATTCATCAGGCGCTGGGAGCCGGAAGAGGAAAAGCTCAGGCTGCAGATAAGCAAAGCCATGGAGCTTTTGCCCCGGGTGACGATATCGGACGATATGCTGTACCTGATTGCGAAAATAGCAGTAGATATGGGGGTGGACGGGCACCGGGCCGATCTGGTGATGATGAAGGCCGCCAAAACCACGGCTGCCTTGAACGGCAGGGTAGAGGTAAGCAAGGATGATGTTCTGGAATCGGTTGATTTGGCCTTGCTTCACCGCATGCGCCGCAAGCCTTTTCAGGAGCCGGTCCTGGACCGGCATAAGCTGCGGGACATATTTGCCGGGATAACAGAGAAAAAATGAACGAACAGGGGGAATTAGTTCAGATGAAAAGAGTTTTTGTTGTTTTGTTGGCCTGGTTAGTGATGGGCGCGTTTATGCTGGCAGGATGCCAGAAAAAGGAGAGCGGCTGGCAAGAGCTGGTTGTCGGTGTAGGCCGTGATACAGTTGATCCCAACGGCGGCATGTGGGAAAGCCGAGGGCTGGTGTTTGAGACCCTGGTTTCACTGGATCAACAGGGCGAACCGCTGCCGCTGCTGGCTAAAAAATGGCTGGTCTCTGCTGATGGAAAAGAGTACACCTTTTTTTTACGGGAAAATGTACAGTTTCATGACGGCAGCCGGTTTGATGCCCGGAGCCTGAAAGAAAACGTCGACCGGCTGCGGAGCGTGTGGGGCAAATACCCGCTGGCCAAGGTGGAAATAATTGGCGATTATTCGGTCCGGTTTTGTTTGACGCGGCCTTATCCCCTTTTTCTCTGGCACTTATCGCAGATCAAGGACGGCATGATTGTCAGCCCCGGCGCGTTGAAAGGAGCCTCTGGCTCTGACGTTGTCGTAGCTGCGCCGGTGGGAACGGGGCCATACCGGTTGAAGGAACATGTGGGGGGACAGTCGTGGACGATGGAGGCAAATGAAGGGTATTGGCAGGGCGATGTCGGGATCAAACGGATAAAATATTTTGTTATCCCGGACGCGCATTCGCGGGTTATGGCTTTGGAAAGCGGCCAGATACAAATCACGGGGATCAGCCCTTTAAGCAGGATTGCGGCTGGAGATATGCAGTTAATTGAAAAAAATAAAGGATTGGTGCTAAAGCATGTGCCTTCGTATGTGGTAAGGCCGCTGGCCTTCAACACCAAGAAGGGCATCATGACCGACCCCCTGCTGAGGGAAGCGTTGGTTAAAGCCGTCAACCGGGCGGATATTGATACGGTATTAAAACCGGGCGGGACTACCCTCGCTACGCCGGTTTCACCTGTTTCGCCATATTATTTGAAGGATTTGGAGAATGACGGCAACCGCAGGCATGATTTGGCGGAAGCAAAAGAACTGTTGAAACGGGCTGGATGGGAAAACAAAGGCGGGAACGTCTTGCAGAAGGCCGGCAAACCGTTGCAGGTAGAGCTCATATATTCCCAGACAGAACCGGAAATGGCCCAAATTGCCAGCATAATCCAGCAACAGCTAAAAGCCGTGGGCGTGGAGATGAAAATTTCACAGATAGAAAGCGGGGCGTTGTTTACAGCTTTGGCCAAGGGCGAATATGACATAATTGCGGCGCCGGGCATAGGTTCTTCTTCGCTGGATTTTTCCATGGACTATCACAGCCAAGGGAAATACAGCGTGGCGGCTGACAGGGAGCTGGACAAAATGCTGGAGGCTTTCGACGGCGCCGTCAGCATTGAACAGCAAAAAACTATAGGCAGGCAAATCCAGGAAAAGATCCTGAAGGATAACCTGGTGCTGCTGTTCATAAACAAATACAGGAGCTTTGCGCACGTTGCCGGTTTGCAGGGTTTCGAACCGGCGCTGGAGGAAGAGGTCAATCTTATGCGGCATATCTGGAAGGCCAGGCTGGCAGGTGAAAGCAGGGGTTGACAAATGGGCTCGTATATAGCAAGGAGGACTTTGGCGGCAGCAATTTCTTTGGCGGGAGTAAGCCTGATGACTTTTTTGCTGGTGTTTTTGGTTCCGGGCGACCCGGCAGAGATGGTGGCCCAAGCCCGGTTCGGCCACGGGGTGGTGGAATGGGAAATAGAGATGGTGCGCAGGACGGAGGGGCTTGATCGGCCGCTGGCCGTCCAATACCTTAAGTGGGTATCCCATTTGTTGCAACTGGACTTAGGGCATTCTTTGATTAACAGGCAACCTGTCATGTCTTTGATCTGCTCAAGGCTGCCGGCCACTTTGCTTTTAGCCTGTTCCAGCCTGCTGCTCTCTTTGCTTGCTGGCGTACCGGCAGGCGTCATCGCAGCGGTTAAAAAGGGCACCCGGCTGGATTCGGTCTTGCGGATTATCGCCCTGGCAGGAGTATCGGTGCCGGGATTTTGGCTGAGCTATCTTCTGATCATTGTTTTCGCTTTGAAGCTGAAACTTCTGCCGGTCGGCGGATATGGAACCCTGGCAAACCTGGTTATGCCCTCGGTAGTCCTGGCTGCAGGAATGGCAGGGCTTACGGCCAGATTGTTAAGGGCCAGCCTGCTTGAAGTATTGCAGCAGGATTACATCCGGGCGGCGGTGGCTAACGGCCTAAGCAACAGCAAAATATTGTGGAAGTATGCCCTAAAAAACGCATTGTTGCCTGTTGTCACGGTCATAGGCCTGAGAGTTGGCATGCTGTTGAGCGGGACGGTGATTATCGAAAGCATTTATGGCTGGCCGGGCCTTGGGAAGCTTATGCTGGACAGCATTTATACCAGGGATTTTCCGGTGGTGCAAGGTTGCGTGTTGGTTTCCGCTGCCTGTTTTATACTGTTGAATACCTGTGTTGAGCTGATATATGCCTGGTTGGACCCGCGCATTCGTTGGGGAACAGGAAGGTGATCGCGATAATGCTGCTGGAAATACGCAATTTGACCGTGAGGTATCGGCGCTCCGGGGATGATTGGGACCGCCCGGCGGTGTCAGGATTGTGGGTGGCTGTGGAGCAGGGCGAAAAACTGGCGGTAGTCGGCGAATCGGGAGCGGGGAAAACAACCATTGCCCATGCGGTAATGGGGATACTGCCGCCCATGACCCGCGTGGAAGGAGAAATAGTTTACCGGGGCCAGCGAATTGACAGCCGAATGCCCGAGGGGATCCGGGGCAAAGAAATTGTATTGATCCCGCAAAACGCTTACAATTCGTTGAATCCGGTTTTGCCTGCAGGCACGCAGCTCGAAGACCTGCAGGCCGAAGACGGGGTCCCATCGCCGTTGCGCCGCCAGCAATTGCGGTCCATGCTGCAACGGGTGCGCCTGACCGATCCTGACGCCGTTCTTGCCAGCTTTCCCCATCAGTTGAGCGGCGGGATGAAGCAGAGGGTGTTGTTGGCCATGGGACTGTTAAGAGAACCGCGCCTGATTATTGCGGATGAGCCTACTAAAGGCCTTGATCCGGTGCGGCGGTTAGGGGTTTTAGAGCTGTTAAAGGATCTGCTGGCACAAAAGCAACAATCGCTGATGCTTATTACCCATGACATCCGGGCGGCAGTGTTCCTGTGCGATACTGTTGTTATGATGTACCGCGGAGAACTTGTTGAGAAGTTACCCGTGTCACGGTTATATGAATACAGCAGTCATCCCTATACTATAGCCTTGCTGAACGCGTCTCCCCAACGGGGGTTGCAGGCTGGGCAAAATGCGGGCAACGGCATAAGTACCGGTGGGCGGGGGTGCTCATACGTGGCCTGCTGCAGTCAGAGCGTACCGGTGTGCGGACAGGAGCGGCCTGTTTGGCGTGAAATATATCCCGGCCATCTGGTGAGATGTCATGTCGTTGCTTGAGTTGCGCAACGTATCAAAAGTTTTCCGGGCAGGATGGTTTAAGAAGATTGAGGTCGTAGCGGTCCGCGAAGTTTCACTGCGCATCCAGCCCGGAGAAATATTCGGTTTGATGGGGGAAAGCGGTTCGGGAAAATCCACTCTGGGGAAGCTGGCGCTCGGTCAAATGCTCCCATCAAGCGGAGAGGTGTGGTGGGGGGTGGAGGACCGCCTGGCTGTCCAGGGCATTGCTCAAAACCCGTATGGAGCTTTCAATCCCCGGCACCGGATCGGTTTTGCCCTGGAAGAACCGCTGGTCTATCACGATCTGGTAAAAGATAAACAGGAAAGGCGGCGCCGCATTGGAGAACTGTTGAACCTGGTCGGTATAGGGGAGGAGTGTTTGGGCAGGTACCCCGGCCAGCTAAGCGGCGGGCAATTGCAAAGGCTAGCCATTGCCAGGATCCTGTTGCTGAACCCCAGATTGATTGTGGCTGACGAACCTACGACAATGCTTGACCTTCCGGTTCAGGCCCAGATCATTAAGCTGTTGAAGACTGTTAACGCTTGCACCGGGGCCTCGATCCTGTTTATCAGCCACGACCTGCACCTAGTCGCCGCTACGGTTGAGAGGGCGGGAATAATGCATGGCGGCAGGCTGGTGGAAGTTGGATATATACAGGATCTCATCAATAAACCGGCCCATCCGTATACCAAACTGTTTGTTGCTTCAGCCCTGGCGGACGCTGTTTGCCGCCCGTCTGTCAATGATGCTTTTGGCGCGGGGTAAGGGTGATGAAATGATGATAAAGATGTCAAAAAAAAAGGGGTATATCGTGGTATGGGCTGGGCTGGGCATCCTGCTCGGGGTTGCCCTTTTCGCTCCGTGGTTAACCTTGCATGATCCTTACGAGCAGAACCTGGCAAACAGGTTTGCCCCTCCTTCCGCTGAATATTGGCTGGGTACGGACGAACTGGGGCGCTGTGTTTTTTCCAGGCTGGTCGTCGGAACGCGGATGTCTCTGTTTATTGGAGCGGCAGTGGTGTCGATCAACGCGGTGGTCGGCTCGTTGATCGGATTGCTGAGCGGTTTTGGTTCGCGGTGGATTGATGCTTTGGTGATGGGGTTGCTGGATATTGTGCAGGCCTTCCCGGGCGCGATCCTGACCCTGGCCGTTGCTGGCATTCTTGGGCCTGGCCTGCCAAACATGATCCTTGCCTTGACTGTCTTGGGCTGGGCAGGGCATGCGCGCTTCGTTCGCAGCATGGTTTTGTCTTTAAATGAAAGGGAGTTTATTGAGAGTGCCAGAAGCCTGGGATATGGGAGTTTTCATGTCCTGTTCAGGCACGTTTTGCCCAATTGTCTGGGCCCTATCCTTGTTTTTTCCAGCATGGAAATGGCTGGTGCCATTATGATGGCTGCCGGCTTGAATTTCCTCGGCCTGGGCGTTCCAGTCTCGACACCCGAATGGGGAGCCATGCTTAACCAAGGCAAAGACTATTTCCGTACAGCGCCGCACCTCGCTGCGTTCCCGGGACTGGCCATTATGATTGCCGCGCTGGAATTCAATCTGCTGGGCGATTACCTGCGTGACCGTATTGATGAAGGAGGGCTCATAGATGAGTGGAAGGATTAAGGCGACTGTTTTGACAGTGGCACCGCCAGGAACGGTTTGGGAAAGCGTGCGGGCGGAACTGGCCCGAAAATTCGGCTTGCATCTTGAGGTCAAGTTGTATTTTTTGCAGGAAGGCAAGGAAGAGCATATTGACCGGCAGAGACTGCGGGGAGACCTGGAGGCGGCCGATTATGTGCTGTTGGATTTGATGGGAGCGGCGGACTGGCTGGCCAGTTTTATCTGCAGCGTGCTGGGCCAGACAG
>Ga0067045_1027974_pt1 | contig 47987 bp, 42 predicted proteins | sample TerdegcTABiofilm_FD_59184 | JGI IMG/M metagenome (GOLD analysis project Ga0067045, IMG submission 59184) | Combined Assembly of (Gp0054472, Gp0054536) Wastewater bioreactor microbial communities from Singapore -Terephthalate degrading...
TCGGGCTTCACGAAGACCAGCGCGGCGGCCGTGCGTTCTGTACTCAGTCACGGGCTCGAGCACCCCAGCCGCTACCAAACTGCACGGGCCGGTCTGGCCACCTCAACGGCGGCCACACTCTACCGCGCCAGTCAGATATGAAGATACAAGCCCCGCCCGCAGCACCCTCAGCGCACCGGCGGCAGCAGGCTGTGCGAAGCGGCCTCGCGCAAAGTGGCCGAGATGGCCTCCAGCACGTCGGAGTTGAGGTTCCAGCAATGCCAGAACAGCGCCACCCCCAACTGGTGGCGCGGCGCGATGTTCACCAGTTCCCCGCGCGCCAGCGCATCGCGCACGATGAGTTCGGGCACCACGCTGACGCCCCAGCCGGCCCGCACAGCCCGCACCTGGCCTTCACTGGACGGCACGAACAGCTGCTTGAGCATCACGCGCGGCAGCCCGAAGGCCCGGCTCACGAAGCCGTGCTGCAGGTGGTCCTTGCGGTTGAAGGCCACGAACGGCATTTTGTGAAAGTTGTGCGCCGTCAGGCCCGCCGGGCAATGCACGGCGGCATAGGCGGCCGAAGCCACCGCCACGTAATTCATGGTGCCCAGCGACTCCATCTTGCAGCCGCGCAGCGACTGCCCCAGCGAGGTCACGCAGCCCAGTACCTGGCCTTCGCGCAGCCATTCGTGCGTGAATTCCTGATCGTCGGTGATGATCTCGATCGGCAGCCCGCCCTGCGCCAGCGCCCCCAGCGCGGGCAGCGCCCAGGTGGCGATGCTGTCGGCGTTGATGGCCACCGAAATGCGCTCTTCCTCGCGGCTGCTGCCGGCCGAGCTGGGCGCCAGTTCCTTGAGGTCGCGCTCCAGATCGGCGCGCAGCAGCCGCATCATCTTGGCGTGCTTGAGCATCAGCTGCCCGGCCTGCGTGGGCTTGAGCGGGCGGCTGCGCACGATGAGCACGGTGCCCACCTGGGCCTCCAGCGCCCGCAGCCGCTGCGACACCGCCGACTGCGTGATGGACAGGCGCTGCGCGGCGCGCTCGAAGCCGCCCTCTTCGATGATGGCGGCCAGACATTCGAGCGCGTCGGGGTCGAAGGTGCTCATGTTTGAGTATCAGTTATTCTGATGTTTCTAATTTTAGTTTAATTCGTCTTCACTTTCGGAAGGCTTTTTTCCATACTCGCGCCCATCGTCCTTTCTGGCTGGAGCGCCACATGCAAGTCGTCGTTTTGGGTGCGGGTGTCATTGGTGTCAGCACCGCCTGGCACCTGCTGCAACGGGGTCACGAGGTCACGCTGGTGGACCGCCAGGCCGACGCGGCGCTGGAAACCAGCTTCGGCAATGCGGCGCAGATTTCGGTGAGCTACTGCGAACCCTGGGCCAACCGCGAAGCGCCGCTGAAAGCGCTGAAGTGGCTGTTCGACCCCGAGGGCCCGCTCAAATTCCGGCCGCAGCTCGACCCGGCGCAGTGGCTCTGGGGCCTGCAGTTCCTGGCCCAGTGCAACGACGCCGCGTTCGAACGCAACGTCGCGCAACTGGTGGCCCTGGGCAGTTACAGCCACAGCGCGCTCAAGGACATGATCGCCACCACCGGCATCGAATTCAACCGCCTGACCAAGGGCATCGCCCACTACTACACCAGCCAGCAGTCGTTCGACGCTGCCGGCAACGCCGCCGACCTGATGCGCCGCCACGGTGTCAACCGCCGCGTGGTCGACCGCGACGAGTTGCTGCGCATCGAGCCGGCGCTGCGCGCCTTCGGCGACCGCATCGTGGGCGGCACGTACACCGAGTCTGACGAATCCGGCGACTGCCGCGTGTTCACCCAGGCGCTGCTGCAGCGCGCCCAACTCAAAGGCCTGCAGACGCTGATGTCGCACGACATCGTCCGCCTTCAGGCGCAGGGCGGACAGGCCCGGGGCGTGGTGGTGCGCGACCGCACCAGCGGCATCACCCGCACACTGCACGCCGATGCCTACGTGGTGGCCTGCGGTTCGTACTCGCCGGCCCTGCTGCGCCAGGTGGGCGTGCGCGCGCCGATCTATCCGGGCAAGGGTTACAGCGCCACGCTGCCGCTGCTGCGCCCGCAGGACGCCCCGCAGGTCAGCCTGCTGGACGACCAGCTCAAGGTGGCGATGTCGCGCCTGGGCAACCACCTGCGCATCGCCGGCACGATCGAGGTCGGGGGCTACGACCTCTCGCTGGACACGCCGCTGGCGCGCACCCGCGCCCGCATGCTGGTGCGCCGCATCGAGGAGGTGTTCCCCGGCGTGGCCGACACGCGCACGCCCGAAGAAGGCGGCGATCCGCAGTTCTGGTGTGGCCTGCGCCCGGCCACCCCGACCAACATCCCGCTGATCGGCCGCACCGCGGTGCAGGGCCTGTGGGTCAACGCCGGCCACGGCACGCTGGGCTGGACGCACGGCGCCGGCTCCGGCAAGGCCCTGGCCGAGCTGCTCAGCGGCGAGGTACCGGCGATGGATTTCCGCTTCTGCGGCATGCCCCCCTCCGGCGCGAACGGCTCGCGCATGCGCCTGCACCAGGCCTGAGCCGGTCCGGCCCACCGGCGCGGCTCAGCACCGGGTGTCAGCCGGTCTTGCGCAGCTGGACCGGCAGCGGCTGGGCCGCCGGCTCGGTCGGCCGCACGCGCTCGCTCATCCAGCGCAGCAGGTCCAGCCACATCTGGCGCATCTCGGCGTCCAGCGGCGTGCGGAACGCACTGGGCAATTCGATCGTGACCACCGGCATCCCTTTGTGCACGCCGCCGTAGTTGCCCAGGCTGCCGGGAAAGATGCCCACCTGGTCCAGGTAGAGCCGGCCCAGCCGCGCCGGCGGCACCGTGGGGCCGTCGAAGTCGAGCACGCCGTAGGGTGCATGGATGCTGACGATGAGGTCGGGCCGGAAGCGCTGCATCTCGTCGTGGAAGAACCGCGATTCGGGCTCCGACAACGGGCTCGGGCCGGGCCAGCGGCGCGGGTCCTTGCGGGTGCGCTTTTCCCAGTAGACCTTGGCGTCGCGCTCCCAGTTGGGCGTGGGGAAGTTGCGGTTGAGGTCCACGCCGCGGGCGTTCATGCGACGGGCGGGCCGCATCATCAGGCCATCGGGGTTGAGCGCGGGAATGAAGCGCCAGTGCGCGTTGGACGGCGTCTCCACCGCCCGCTGGATCCAGTGCAGCGCCAGCGAAGCCGAGGACAGCTCGTCCCCGTGCATGGCCCCCACCACGAGCACGCGGATACCGGGATCGGGGGCCACGACGTCGCGGTAGTAGAGCGTGCGCCCCTGCACCGACCGGCCCACGGTGGGCTTGAGCTGCGCCGACTGGCACAGCGGCGCCTTCACATTGGGCAGGCGTGCCACGAACTCGTGGCAGGGGTCGCTGCCCTGCACATCGGCCAGGGGATGCCCGGGGCCCCGTGCCAGCGGCTCGGCGCCCGGGCCCGCGGCCCAGCCGGCCACGGACAACAAAGCACCGGCCGCCGACACCAGCGCGCGGCGCGAAAAAGAGGGGGTCGTGAACATGGCCGCATTCTAGGGGGCCGACCCGGTGCACACCGGCGCCAGAGACCTGTTGCGACCCCGCATGGAACGGGGAAAAAGAGGCGCTCAGTGCAGGCCCGGCAAGGGCTGCGGCGCGCGCTCGCGCAGGAAGTCGAGCAACAAGCCGTCAAACCGGTCGGGCGCTTCGAGCGGCATCAGATGGCCGATGCCTGGCATCTCCACGCAGCGCCCGAGCGGGATCGCCGCCGCCATGGCCTGCAACCGCGCAGGTTCGGTCTCGCGGTCGAACGCCCCCGCCACCAGCAGGGTGGGCACGCGGATGTGGGCCAGGTCGGCCCGCCGGTCGAAGGTGGTGAAGCAGGCCAGCGCCCGCCGGTAGGTCGCCTCCGGCACCTCGGCCCCGGTGTGTTCGGCCAGGCGCAGGCCCTCGGGCAACGCCCCGGGGCCCACCAGTTGCGGCACCCGCTGCTGGGCCAGTTGGGCCATGTTCAGGCCGGTGGCGAGCGGCGCCAGCCGTGCGGTCACGAAGGCGTCGGCATCGCCGCTGAAGGCATCGGGACAACCGCACAGCACCAGCTTGCGCACCTTGTCGGGCCGGCGCGCCACCACCTCCTGCGCCACCATGCCGCCCATGCCGTGCCCGACCAGGACCACGCTGTCGCACTGCAGCGCTTCGATCAGGCGCACGCAGGCCTGGGCCAGGCCTTTGAAGGTGTAGGGCTCGATGGGGGCACTGCGACCGTAACCGGGCATGTCCCAGGCCACCGCGCGGTAGCCGACTTCGGCCAGGGTCTCGACCTGGGGCGCAAAGGCGAGGTGCCCGCCATCGATGTCGTGCAGCATCAGCACGGTCGCGCCGCTGCCCAGGGTGGTGAAGGTCGGGATCATGGCCGCGCCCGGCGCCGCAGCCCGGGGATCGCCGTTGCTGGCATGTGTGCTCCTGGATTGGTGGGCCACCCACAGGGAAAGCCGAACACAGGCATTATTCACCCCTTGCCGATTTCAGCACCCATGTCACCCGCCCGCCTGCCCCACCCTTCCGCCCGCCCCCCGGCGTTTTCCCTGCCCGAATTCCGCGCTTCTCTGGGCATGTTTGCCACGGGCGTGACCATCGTCTCCGCGCGCGACGCCGATGGCCAGTTGGTGGGCCTGACGGCCAGTTCGTTCAATTCGGTGTCGCTGGACCCGCCGCTGGTGCTCTGGAGCCTGGCCCACACGGCCAGTTCGATGGCGGCGTTCGAAACCGGCCGCCACTACGCCATCAGCATCCTGGCGGCCGACCAGCAGGCGCTGGCCGAGCGCTTCGCGCAGCGCGGCGCCGACCGCTGGGCCGGTGTGGCCTTCACCGAAGGCGCCAACGGCGCGCCGCTGATCGACGGCGCGGCCGCCACCTTCGAATGCTTCAACCGCAGCCGCTACACCGAAGGCGACCACGTGATCTTCGTCGGCGAGGTCGAGCGCTGCGCCCACCGCGCCGGTGCGTCGCCGCTGCTCTACCACGGCGGGCGCTTCTACGCCGAACACCCGCTGTGAGCCAGCGCGCGGGCGCGCCGCTCAGGCCAGACCGGTCTGGCGCTTCACCGCGTCTTCGTGCAGCGACTCGTTGAGCTGATCGACCACCAGGCTCCAGGACGCATCAGCGCGCAACTGCTCGCACAGCAACTGGCGCTGGCCGGCGTTCCAGTACGGTGCATCGGCGATCTCCACGTCGGCCGGCAACTGGTGCGTCCGGATGAAGTCGGCAATCGCCGGCTCGCTGGCGTCCAGACCGAGCTGCAGAAAAAGGTTGGTCATGCGGGGGGTGGCGTCGTTCACGAAAGGCTCCTGGCATCAACACGGCATACGCCCGCCGCGGCGGACGGGCATGAGAACAGACCCACCATTGTGCGACGGCGCGCCAGCCCGGGAAAACCGCGACAGCGCCCGGCGGCGGCCCCGGCTACCATCGCCCGCCATGACCGCCCGCAAGCCCCATCTCGACACCCTGGCCATCACCCTGCTGGTGGTGTGCTGCGCCTTCTGGGGCTTCCAGCAGATCCTGATCAAGTTCGCCGTGGCCGAAATCCCGCCGCTGTGGCAGGCCTCGCTGCGCATGGGCGGCGCCACGGTGCTGCTGGGCCTGTGGTGCGCCGTGCGCGGCGTGCCGCTGTTCCGGCGCGACGGCAGCCTGGGCGCCGGCCTGCTGGCCGGGCTGCTGTTTGCGGGCGAGTTCTGCTTCATCTACCTGGGCCTGCAGCACACCAGCGCATCGCGGCTGACGGTGTTCCTCTACACCAGCCCCTTCGTGGTGGCGCTGCTGCTGCCGCGCGTCGTGCCCAGCGAAACTCTGCGCCGCGTTCAGTGGATCGGGCTGGTGCTGGCCTTCGCGGCCGTGGCCTTGGCCTTCAGCGAAGGCTTCCTCCACCCCTCGGCCCAGACCGGCCAGTGGCGCGGCGATGCCATGGGCCTGGCCGCCGGCATCCTCTGGGGCCTCACCACGCTGACCATCCGCGCCAGCGTGCTGGCCAGCGCCAGCGCCGAAAAAACCCTGTTCTACCAGTTGGCCGTCACCGCGGTGGTGGCCCCCTTGCTGTCGCTTGCGCTGGGCGAGACCTGGTCGCTGGCCTATTCGCCGCTGGCCTGGGGCTCGGTGCTGCTGCAAACCACGGTGGGCGCCTTCGCCAGCTACCTGACCTGGATGTGGATGCTGCGCCACTACCCGGCCACGCAGATGGCCACCTTCACCTTCCTCACGCCCGTGTTCGCGCTGGTGTTCGGCGTGGTGCTGCTGGGCGAGCCGCTGACGGGGCAACTGCTGCTGGCGCTGGGCGGCGTGGCCGCGGGCATTGTGCTGGTGAGCCGAAGGGGGTGAGCAAACCGACGGCTGAGGCCGTCACCCGCCGCGGGAGCGCACCCATGGCCCCACCGCGACTGAGCGCGAAAAGGCCCCCAGGGCTGAGCGCTGGCGCCGGGTTTGGTGCCATAGTGCCGTGCATGACCGATGCCCTGCACACCCTGACCGCCACCGAACTGATTTCCGCCTACCGCGCCGGCAGCCTCTCGCCGGTGGACGTGACCCAGGCGGTGCTGGCGCACATCGACCGCTGCGAGCCCGTGCTGTGCGCCACCTACGCGCTCGACGCCGACGCCGCCCTGGCCATGGCCCGCGCCTCGGAAGCGCGCTGGCGGGCCGGCCAGCCGATCACCGCCAACGGCGCGTGCATCGACGGCGTGCCGGTCACGATCAAGGAAAACATCGCCACGCGCGGCGTGCCGGTGCCGCTGGGCACGGCAGCCACCGATCTGGTGCCTGCCGCGCAGGATGCGCCCCCGGCAGCGCGTCTGCGCGAGGCCGGTGCGGTGTTCATCGCCAAGACCACGATGCCCGAATTCGGCATGCTGTCGTCCGGGCTGTCGAGCTTTCACGCGCTCGCGCGCAACCCCTGGAACCCGGCCATGAACCCCGGGGGCTCCAGCGCCGGCGCGGGGGCCGCCGGCGCCGCCGGCTACGGCCCGCTGCACATCGGCACCGACATCGGCGGCTCGGTGCGCCTGCCGGCGGCGTGGTGCGGGCTGGTCGGGCTCAAACCCAGCCTGGGCCGGGTGCCGATCGACCCGCCCTACATGGGCCGCTGCGCCGGCCCCATGACCCGCACCGCGGCCGACGCCGCGCTGATGATGGCCGTGCTGGCCCAGCCCGACGCGCGCGACCACATGAGCCTGCCGCCGGCCGCCATCGACTGGCTCGATCTGGACCGCCTGGACCTGCGCGGCCTGCGTCTGGGCCTGCTGCTCGACGCCGGCTGCGGCATGCCGGCCGACCCGCCCGTGATCGCGGCCACGCAGGCCGCGGCACGCCGGTTCGAAGCTGCCGGCGCCACCGTGGAACCGCTGCGCCCCTGGATGACCCCGGAGCTGCTGGCCGGCATGGACCGCTTCTGGCGCATCCGTTCGGTCTGCGACCTGCAGGCCATGCCGCCCGAACGGCGCGACCGCGTGCTGCCCATCGTGCGCACCTGGGCCGAAGGCGGCCTGGGTTTCAGCGGCGAGCAGGCCTTCGCCGCCTACAGCCAGGCGCTGGCGATCCGCGCCACCACCGTGGCCGCCACGCAGGCCTTCGATTACGTGCTCTCCCCGGTCTCGCCCAACACCGCCTTCCCCGCCGAATGGGCCTACCCCACGAACGACGTGCAGCGCGCCATGGACCACATCGGTTTCACCGTGCCGTTCAGCATGAGCGAACAACCCGCCGTGTCGGTGGGCTGCGGGTACGACCCCCACGGCGTGCCCATCGGCCTGCAGATCGCTGGCCGCCGCTTTGACGACCTGGGCGTGCTGCGCATGGCACACGCCTTCGAGCGCCTGCGCGCCGCGCAGCGACCCTGGCCGATGGCGGTGCCGGTTCCCGCCTGATCCGGCACGGCCAGAGGCTGACGGCCAGTGCCATCGGGATTACCCGGTGTCGCGTCCGGGTGAATGATTATTTAATGTAATCATAAAAACACTGGAGACTGTCCGATGCCTTTTCTGCCGTCTGCTCGCTGGCTGGCCCCCTTGTCGCTGGCCGCCCTCGCCAGCGCCTGCTCCACCACCCCTTCTCCCACGCTCGCTCCCGCCAAGCCGGCCGCATTGGCCGGCGGCTGCGACAGTCTGGCGGCGCGCCTGACCGGGTTGCCCGACACCCGCATCACCGGCGTGGAAACGGTGGCGGCCGGCACGCTGAAGGCCGGAGCGCAGCCGGTGGCCGCCCATTGCCTGGTCAAAGGCAGCATGCGCGAACGGATCGGTGCCGACGGCAAGACGCCATACGCCCTGGGCTTTGAAATGCGCCTGCCCCTGGCCTGGAACGGGCGCTTCCTGTACCAGGCCAACGGCGGCATCGACGGCAGCGTGGTCCCCGCCGTGGGTGCCTTCGGCGGCGGCCCCGTGACCTCGGCCCTGCACCAGGGTTTCGCCGTCATCAGCTCCGATGCCGGGCACGACAACCGGCTCACACGCGGACCGCTGTTCGGGCTGGACCCCCAAGCCCGGCTCGACTACGGCTACCAAGCCGTGGGCACGCTCACCCCCATGGCCAAGGATCTGGTGCAGCGCGTCTACGGCAAGGCCCCCGACCGCTCCTACATCGCCGGTTGCTCCAACGGGGGCCGGCACGTGATGGTGGCCGCCAGCCGCCACCCGGACATGTTTGACGGCTTCCTGGCCGGCGCCCCGGGCTACAACCTGCCCAAGGCAGCCGTGGCCAACATCTTCGGCGCGCAGCAATACCGGAAAGTGGCCACCGATCCGAAAGACCTCGGCACCGCCTTCACCCAAGCCGAGCGCCAGACCGTGGTCCGGGCCGTGCTGGAGCGCTGCGACGCGCTCGATGGCGCGCGCGACGGCATGGTGCAGGACAGCACCGCCTGCCAAGCCCGTTTCGACCTCGCCCGCGACGTGCCCAGTTGCACCGGCCCGCGCAACGGCCAGTGCCTGACCGAGGCCCAGAAGACGGCCATCGCCCCCATCTTCCGCGGTGCCACCACCCGCGACGGCCGCCCCTTCTACGCCAGCTTCCCCTATGACACCGGACTGGCCAGTCCCGGTGTCGCCAACTGGGAGTTCCGCGCCCCGATCGAGCGCGACGCGGGCGCCGTCGCCTTCATCTTCGGCGCGCCCCCCCAGAACCCGGCCGGCTTCAACGGCGAGGCCTTCGCTCTGGAGGGCGATATCGACGCCATGCTGGCCAGCGTCCATGCCACGCAAGGCGCTTTCAGCGAATCCGCCATGGCCTTCATGACACCGCCCCGGCCCACCGAACTCGACGCGGTGCAGCGGCGCGGCGGCAAGCTCCTGCTCTACCACGGCGTCAGCGACGCCATCTTCTCCGTGCACGACACCCAAGCCTGGTACGACACGCTGGACCAGCGCCAGGGTGGCCAGGCTGCGCGCTTTGCCCGCCTGTTCCGCGTGCCGGGCATGGACCATTGCCGCGCCGGCCCGTCGACCGACCAGTTCGACGCCCTCACCCCCCTGGTGCGCTGGGTTGAAGAAGGCATCGCGCCCGAACGCATCGAGGCCAGCGCGCGCGGCGCGGGCAATGCCGGGGAAGTCAACCCCGACGTGCCCGCCGACTGGGCGGCCAATCGCAGCCGGCCCTTGTGCCCCTACCCGAAGGTGGCCACCTACCAGGGCACCGGCAGCATCGAAAGCGCCGCCAGCTTCGTCTGCCGCTGAACCACGCGGAGCCGGGGCAGGTTCCGCCCTCCCCGCTCAGGGCTTGAGCTTTTCCAGCCCGGCGAAATCGATCCGGCCCAGCGCGTCCACGCACTGGGCCTCGGTGGCTTCGATACAGCTCAGGCTCACCATCCAGCGCCCGCCCACCTGGGTTTCGATGTTCATGCTGGTCGCCGTGCTGCGGGTCAGCAGAAAGCGGCGGCCGCCCTGCACTAGGCTTTTCTGGGTGTCGTTCCGGACGTCCTGCTTCAGGTAATCGGCGCCGTAATCGCGGTACATGCGGGCCGCGTTGGCGCCTTCGTCACCGATGCGAACCACCAGTTCGAGCCGGGCGGGGCCGTTGAAGGCCGCCTTGTAATGCGCCTGGGCCTGGCTGGTCTTGCCTGTGAACATGTCCCGACCGGCCTCCACCTTCAACCGTTCCACGCCTTTCCAGGCCAGCGGTAGAAAGGGTTTGAGGCGCCCAGGGTCGACCGGTTGCGCGGGATCGGCCCAGGCCAGGGGCATCGACAGCGCGGCGGCCAGGGCCAGCGCGCAGGTTCGGACGGGCATCGGCATGCGAAGACTCCGGAAAAGGGGAACGGGACAGTAGGCAGCATGCTAGGGCGGCGTTACATTGGGCGCATCCTTCACATGAACGAGAGCCCCCCATGCGGGTCCTGCCTTCCGAGGCCACCGGTCGATCCCTTTTGGCGCCCCCTTCGGCGGGCGAACGCGGCGCCATGCCATGAGCGCGCCGAGCCCCGACACCTTGCTGCTGGAGGCCTACCAGGCGGTGGGCGACCCGTCGCGCTGGGACGGGCTGATCGCGCGCTGGGCAGACGCCCTGGAGGCCGACTCGGGCCTGTTGTTCACCCCCGGTGACCAGTTCAATCACCAGCCGATGCACGGCCACCGCTACGACTTCGAAACCGCCCAGTCCTACGGCGCGTACTTCCACCTGCACGACGACTGGACCCTGACGGCGCGCAGCCGCGGCCTGTTTCTGGCCGGCCACACGGGCAGCGGCGAGGCCATCGTGCCGCAGAACCGCCTGCGCCGCTCGCTGTTCTACAACGACTTTCTGCGCCGCATGGGCCAGGAATGGCTGCTGTGCAGCGTGCTCTTCCAGGCCGGCAACCGCCAGGCCATGCCCGAGACCGTGCTCTCGTTCTACCGCCGCACGGGCCGCCGCGCGTTCGGGCGCGGCGCCACGGCGGCGCTGCAGAAAGCCGTGCCGCACTTGCAGCGCTGCCTGCTGCTGCACCACGAGTTGCTGCGCGCCCGCGCCGACCGGGCGCAGATCGAATCGGGCCTGGACCAACTGGGCCTGGGCATGCTGATGCTGCAGGCCGACGGCCGCGTGCAGTTCGCCAACCGCCAGGCCGCCGCCGTGCTGCGCGCCGGCGCCACGCCCGCCGTGCTGCCCATCCTGCAGCAACTGGACCGGCGGGCGCGGCTGGGGCAGTACACCGGCCAGCGCCTGGCGACGGCACTCGGCCCGGTGTTCGCGATCAGCACGCCGGGCCAGCGCCCGGGCAGCACGCAGCCGGCCGGGGCGGTGATCTGGCTCATCGGCGCGCGGCACAGCGGCCAGGGCGCGCTCACCCTGGCCGCCAACCTGTTCGGCCTCACCCCTGCCGAACAGAAAGTGCTGGCATTGCTGATGCAGGACCAGACGCCGAAACAGATCGCGCAGGCGCTGGGCATTCAGCTGAGCACGGTGCGCACGCAGCTCTCGGCCCTGTTGCAGAAAACCGGCGTTCGGCGCCAGCAGGAACTGCTGCGCCTGATCGCCGCCTTCCCCGGCGGCTGAGCCCGGCCGGCACCGCCGGGGAAGGCCGTCCTTCATCTGAAGGATGCGGCACGCCGGAGCGCTCCCTAGCATCCCGGACATCGCCGCCACAGGGAATCCGGATGCACCTCCCCACCGCTGCCGCCAGCGTTCTGGCCGGGCTGCTCGCCTTCGCGGCCCGGGCCGACACGGCCGTGCCCACGCAGGATCTCAAGGGCCTGAGCGACCCGCCGGGCCTCTCGCGCTACACCGGTTCGGTGCTGCTCTACCGCAACGACGCGGACTACGACGAAGTGCGCCTGCCGACCTCGAAACCCGTGGACAAGAACGGCGAGCCGGTGGCGCCCAAGGCGCTGGCCGTCGCGGGCCAGCGCAGCGCCCTGCAATACCTCGTGCCACCGGGGCGTTCACCGCTGGAGGTGCTGCGCAACTACCAGCAGGCCTTCAAGACACAGGGATTTGAAACCGTCTACGAATGCGCTGGCCCAGCCTGCGGCGCGTCCGACATCAGCCTGCACGGTTACGACCTCGGGCGCCTGCTGGTGCCCGCGAACTACGCCAGCGCCATCGGCGACAACAGCCCGGCGGCCTGTGCCGGCGGTGCCTTCGTCGGCGACCTGCGCTACGCGGTGCTGCAGCACAAGGCCAGCGGCGCGGCCATGGCGGTGATGAGCTGGAAGCCGGGCAATGTGTCGGTGTACTGCGACGAGGCGGCGTTCAAGAAGCACACCAGCGTGTTCCTGGTGCGTGTGCAGCCGCAGGCCCGCGCGCAGACCATGGAAACCCTCTCGGCCAGCGAACTGGGCCAGTCGCTGACGGCCACCGGCAAGGTCGCCGTCTACGGCATCCTGTTCGACACCAACCAGAGCGACCTCAAGCCCGAGAGCCGGCCCTCGCTGGAGCAGATCGGCGCGCTGATGAAGCAGCACCCGGCGCTCAAGCTGCACGTGGTCGGCCACACCGACAACGTCGGCGCCTTCGAGGCCAACCTGGGCCTGAGCAAACGCCGCGCCGAAGCCGTGGCGGCCGCGCTGGCGCAGGACTTCGGCGTGGCCCGCGCGCGCCTGACCGCCAACGGCGTGGCCAGCCTGGCGCCCGTGCAGAGCAACGCCGACGAGGCCGGCCGGGCGAAGAACCGGCGCGTCGAACTGGTGCTGCAGTGAGCGCGCCCACCCCGACCTCGCCAGGGCACCCCATGAACCCGACGACCGGCCCCCGCCCCACCCGCCTGCGCTGGCGCAGCGCTCTGGCCTGCACCGCGCTGCTGCTCGCACCGGCGGCCCAGGCCGGCCCCCAGGCGGCGGCCGAAGCCGCCTGGGGCTGCATCAAGGCCAACGGCAAGGCCGTGGCCCAGGGCGCGCAGACCGGCGTGCGCGTGCTGACGTTCATCGCCACCAAGCCCTTGTGCGTGGCGCAGCTGGTGACACCGCCGCCCGCCGTGCCGCAGGTGGCCATGGGCATCACGGTAGGCGTCGCCACGCAGCAGCAGTTGACCAGCTACAGCGCCTGTTCCGACCGCATCTACGGCTTTGTGGCCCACCCGGTACTGGGCGCGGTCAAGAGCGCGCTGGACCAGGCCCCGCAGGTGCCGCCGCCCCTGGACCACCTCAAGGACGGTCTGGCCGACCTGGCGGCCGACAACGCCGTGGAGTTGCTGACCAGCATTCCCGGCGCCGAGGTCGTCACCGGGGGTATCGACTGCGGCTGCGCGCTGGTCGACGCGGGTCTGCAACCCGATACCGTGGTTCAGATGGTCGCCACCACGAAGCAGGTCGCGCAGCAATGCACCGATGTGCTGGAAGAACTGGGCCCGGCCGGCCAGGGCATTGCCGCGGTGGGCGGTGCGGTCTCGACCGCCTGGCGCGACTCGGTCAAGAACCCCCAGCACATGCCCTACCAGCAGTACTACGACCGCTTCTGGGCGCCGCAGGTCGAGGGCCTGGCCCAGAAACTGATCCAACCCGGCTCGCAGGACTGGACCCCCACCGTCAAGCCGCTGTGGGACCGCTGCGTCGACTACTTCGACAGCCACAACCAGTACCGCGACACCGCCCGCGTCACCTGCGATTCGATGCGCGACGGCGTGCACATTTTTCCGCAGCGGGGTTTCGTGCAGGCGGTGAACCTGCGTACCTGGCAGCTGGCCGTGCCCGGCGCGGTCGAAAACTACGCCCGCTACCTGGCCCAGCAGCAGGGCGACTACGCCCGGGCCAACAACCTGGGCCACAACCGGCTGACACTGGCCCTGTCGGCCGTCATCTTCCGCGACTTCGGCCTCACGCCGGCGGGCGCAGCCCCGCGCGACGGCCACGGCAATCCGCAGTGGATCGGCGGCGGCGCCAGCCTGGGGGCCAAGGCGATGGCTGCCGTGCCCCAGGCCAAGATCGCCAGCCCGGCCGTCCTGGACGCCCACACCGTGGCCATGAGCAGCGTGATCGCGGGCGCCTACAACGGCAGCGCGCTGCTGCAGAAGGTGCTGCGCTGGCAGGCGGCCTACCCGCTGATCAAGGCCGCGCGCTGTGCCATTCCACCGGCCATCCGCATTCCGGGCAGCGCGGGTGATGCCGGTGTCCCGCCCAAGATCCGCATTCCCGGCACCTCCCTGCCCCGGGTGGCCCTGGGCTGCCACGACCCCAACGTGCCCGACGAAGCCCGCGCCGCGGCCGTGAATGCGTGCCAGACCCTGTCCGTCGACCTGCAGGAGTTCCTGGTCCTGAGCTGCCCGGCGCCCCGCCCGGCGGCGCCCCTGGCGTCGGTGAACACGCCCCCCGTGGTGACAACCTCGCCCCCCACCTTGCCCGTGCGGGTGCGGCCGGCCCTCAGCGAGGAAGCCACCCCCGCGCCCGCACCGGACAACCCGCCCGCCGCTCCGCCGCCCATCCGGCTGCGGGTGCGGCCGACACTGCCCGGCCACTGAGGCCACCGGCCGGCCTCGCGGAGCAGCGCCTCAGCGCGCCGCTGCGAAGGCCACGTACCAATCCAGGCAGCCCGGGTTGGCCATGGCCTCCTTGTTGATCACTTTCTCCAGCGGCTGGCCCAGCAGCAGCTTCTTGATCGGCAGCTCCTGCTTCTTGCCCGAGAGCGTGCGCGGGATCTCGGCCACCTGGAAGATGGCGTCGGGCACGAAGCGCGGCGACAGCGAGTCGCGCACCGCCTGGTTGAGCCGGCCGCGCAGCGCATCGTCCAGCACCACCCCGGGGCGCAGCACCACGAACAGCGGCATGTAGCTTTCCCGGCCCAGGTATTCGAGATCGACCACCATGCTGTCGAGCACCTCGGGCAGGGCCTCGACGGCGCTGTACAGCTCGCTGGTGCCCATGCGCAGGCCGTGGCGGTTGATGGTGGCGTCGCTGCGGCCGTAGATGACACACGAGCCGTCGGGGAAGATGCGCAGCCAGTCGCCGTGGCGCCAGACGGCGCCGGCTTCGGCAGACAGGTCACCGCCGCCGGGCTTGCGGCCGTGACCCGGCGGGAACATGTCGAAGTAGCTGCCGATCAGGCGCTGGTGGTTGATGTCCCCGACGAAGTACAGCGGCATGGAAGGGATGGGCTGGGTGCAGACCAGTTCGCCCACTTCGTCGATCACGGGCCGGCCCTGTCCGTCCCAGGCTTCGACCGCCGAGCCCAGCTGCCGGCACTGCATGCGGCCGGGCGTCTGCGGCAGGTCGCGCAGGCCCCCGATGAAGGAACCGGCGAAGTCGGTGCCTCCGGAAACGTTGCACCACCAGATGTCGCCCCCACGCTCCGCTGGTGGCACGGGTTGTGGCCCGGTGGCGGGGTCGCGGTCATCCCCGTCATGCCCGCGCAGGCGGGCATCCACCGCCGCCCGCACCCGGCGGAACTGTTCGGTGCCCCAGTTCTGCGCGTCTTCCGACAGCGGTGAACCGGTGGTGCCGAGCACGCGCACGGCCGACAGGTCGCCGCAGGCGGTGAGGTCGACACCGGCCTTGAGGCAGTTGGCATAGAAGGCCGCACCGGCGCCGAAGAAGGTGACACCCAGATCGGCCGCAAAGCGCCAGAGCGTGGTCCAGTCGGGGTGTTCGCGGCTGCCGCCGGGGTTGCCGTCGTAGAGCACGCAGGTGGTGCCGCCGAGCAGGCCGGCCATCTGCGCGTTCCACATGATCCAGCCGGTGGAGCTGTACCAGTGGTAGCGCTCGCCCCAGGTGTTGGGGTCGTAGCTGCAGCCCACGTCGTTGTGCAGCGCGCCCATGGCACGCATCACCAGCAGGATGCCGCCGTGGCCGTGCACGATGGGCTTGGGCAGGCCGGTGGTGCCGCTGGAATAGACGATCCACAGCGGGTGGTCGAAGGGCAGCCACAGGGGCTCGAACGCCGCCACGTCCGCGTCGTCGCGCGCGGTCACCGCCGCCAGGTGCGCGCACGGCGCGGCCGCGTCCAGCGCGGCCTGCCGGGCGGCCGGTTCTTCGGCCAGGTTGGTGTGCAGCAGCACGTGGCGCACGGTGGGCAGGGCGGCGCGCAGCTCGGCCACCACGCCCAGGCGGTCGTGGTCCTTGTGGCCGTAGGTGACGCCGTCGCAGGCGATCAGCACCACGGGTTCGATCTGCCGGAGGCGGTCGAGCACGGCGTGCGTGCCCATGTCGGGCGCGCACACGCTCCACACCGCGCCGATGCTCACCACCGCCAGGAAGGCGACCATGGTTTCGGGGATGTTGGGCAGGTAGGCCGCGACGCGATCACCTGGCTTCACACCCTGCGCGCGCAGGTGCAGCGCCAGCGCCGCCGCCTGGCGCTGCAGATCGGGCCAGGACAGCTCGGTGTGGCGCCCTTTTTCATTGCGGGCGATCACCGCCGGAAAGCCCGCCGCGTGCGCCGGCGCCACATGGCGCAGCGCCTGTCGCGCGAGGTTGACCTGGGCCCCCGGGAACCACACCGCGCCGGGCATGACGTTCTTCGCCAGCACCGCCGTGTGCGGTGTGGGCGACTGGATGTCGAAGTAGTCCCAGACGCTTTGCCAGTAGGCGTCCAGGTCGGTCACCGACCAGCGCCACAGCGCGTCGTAACTGTCGAAAGAAAGCCCGCGCTCGCGGGCCAGCCAGGCTTGGTAGCGACGGATCTGGGGTTCGCAGGCCGCCTTGTTCGGGGTTGTCTCCATGCGCCATAGGGTATCGGCCGCCCGGTGGATTTCCAAGGCCCCGGACCTAGGGTTTGTACGAGTGTTCAAGTTTTTTGTACGAACGTCCAATACCGGCCATGGAGACACGCCCCCCGAAGCGCCGGGCCCCGGCCAGAGCCGCCGAGACCGCCGCACGCCCCGACCGCAAGCAGGCCATCCTGCTGGCCGCGGAGCGCCTGTTTGCCGAGCACGGCTACCACGGGGTTTCGATCCGCCAGATCGCCGACGAGGCCGGCGTGCCGCTGGCCCTGGTGGGCTACTACTACGGCCAGAAGCACGAGCTGTTTCACGCCATCTTCGAGCACTGGCGCCACACCATCGACGAGCGGCTGGCCCTGCTGGCGCAGGTGGGCGAGCTGCCAGCCGAAACGCAGACGCTGGAGCGTGTGGTGCGCGCGTTCGTGGAGCCGGTGATGCGCATGCGCGCCAGCCCCGAAGGCGAGTACTACGCACAGTTGGTGGCGCGCGAGCTGGCCTACCGCACGCCGGAAGCCGACCGCGTGCTGTCCCACTATTTCGACCCCATGGCGCACGCGTTCATCGACGCGTTGCTGCAGGCCTGCCCCGGCAGTGACCGGAGCCAAGCCGCCTGGGCTTACCAGTTCGCGCTGGGCGCGCTGATCCACCATATGAGCGATCGGCGCGTCGAGCGTCTGTCGCTGGGCGCGAACGTGCCCAGCGACCCCGCGGCCCAGCCGCAACTCGTGGCCTTCATCACAGCGGGCATTGCCGCTGCCATGAAGGCCGCCGAGCCTGTTTCCCCTCCCACCACAAAACCGTCCGAACCCCGAAGGAGACCCGCATGACCATCCCACGCACCATCCGCCCCGCCGTCCTGGCCACCGCCGTCTGGCTGGCCTTTGCCGGCGCACCGGCCCACGCGCAGCAGACCATCAAGCTCACCGCGGCCGCCGGCCACCCGCCCGTGTTCCTGTGGGTCAAGACGCTGGACGAGGTGTTCATTCCCGAAGTCGACCGCAAGCTCGCGGCCGGTGGCAAGTACAAGATCGAGTGGACCAAGGCCTTCGGCGGCACCCTGGTGAAGCTGGGCAGCGAGTCCAAGGGCATTGCCGACGGCGTGGCCGATCTGGGCGTGGTCAGCACGCTGTTCGAGGCGGCCAAGTTCCCGCTGCAGAACGTCTCGTACTACACGCCCTTCGGCACCGACAACATCGAGCTGATGAGCCAGACCATCGCCGGTCTGCAAAAGAACATTCCGGCCATGGCCGACGCCTGGAACAAGAACGGGCTGACCTACCTGGGCGGCATGGCGCTGGACTCGTACCACATCTGGACCAAGTTCCCGATCACCCGCATCGAGGACCTGAACGGCAAGAAGATCAGCGCCCCCGGCCCGGCCGCCAACTGGATCCGCGGCACCGGCGCGGTCGGCGTGGCCGGCTCGCTCAACACCTACTACGAGGACATCAAGTCCGGCGTGTCCGACGGCGTGGTGGTGTTCACCACCGGCGCCTGGGGCGCCAAGGTTCATGAAGTGGCCCCGTACGTGACCAAGGTGAACTTCGGCGCCCAGTTCGCCGGCGGCATCGCGATCAACAAGCGCCGCTTCGAAAAGCTGCCGCCCGAAGTGCAGGCCGCCATCCGCGAAGCCGGCGACAAGTGGACGGCCGAATACGCCAAGGCCCAGTCGGCCCTGGTGGACACCCGCTTCAAGGAAATGGCCGCGGCCGGCGCCAAGATCAGCGAACTGCCCGAGGCCGAGCGCAAGCGCTGGGCCGATGCGCTCTCGCCCGTGGCCAAGACCTGGGCCGCCGATGCCCAGAGCAAGGGCCTGCCCGCCGACCAGGTGCTCAACGGCTACATGAACAGCCTGATCAAGGCCGGCACCAAGGTGCCGCGCGACTGGAGCAAATAAGGTGACGGCTTCCCGCAACGAGCCGGGGGCCTCCGGGCCCACCGGCGGCGCTTTCGCGCCCGACGCCTACAACCAGGCGCTGCCCTTCGGCCTGCACCACCTGTTCGGTGCCATGAACGCGCTGGGCACGCTGTGGATCCTGGGCCTGATGGTGCTGATCAACCTGGACGTGTTCGGCCGCAACCTGCTGTCCACGCCCGTGCGCGGCGTCACCGAAATGGTTTCGCTGTCCATCGTCGGCATCGTGTTCCTGCAACTGGCCGACACCCTGCGGACCGGCCGCTTCACGCGCGCCGACGTGCTGATGGACCGCCTCAAGCGCCAGCAGCCCCGCGTGGCCGACGCCCTGCAGGCGGTGTTCCACCTGGTGGGCCTGGTGCTGATGCTCATCATCCTGCAGGCCAGTTGGGAGCCGCTGGTGGAGTCGATCCGCATCCGCGAATACGTCGGTGCCGTCGGTGACTTCCAGGCCCCTGTGTGGCCGATCCGGCTGGTCACCCTGCTGGGGCTGGCCACCACCGCGTTGTGCTTCGGCCTGCTGGCCTGGATGGACCTCAAACGCATGGCCGCGCGCGGCCGCCTCGCGGGAGACGCCGCATGAGCAGCGAAATCATTGCCCTGGGTTCGCTGGTGCTGATGCTGGCGCTGATCTACGCCGGCATGCACGTGGCCATCACCCTGGGCCTGCTGAGTTTCGTGGGTGTCTGGCTGATCCGCGGCGACATGGACATCGCGGCCAACCTGCTGGCGCAGGCGGTCAGCGACTCGATCGCCAGCCACATCTTCGGCGTGGTGCCCTTGTTCGTGCTGACGGGCTTTCTCGTCGCCTACGCCGACGTGGGCAAGGACGCCTTCGAGGTCGCCAACCAGGCCTTCCGGCGCATCCGCGGCGGGCTGGGCATCGCCACCGTGGCGGCCAACGCGGTGTTTGCCGCCATCACCGGCATCTCGATCGCCTCGGCCGCGGTGTTCACGCGCGTGGCGGTGCCGCAGATGCTGCGCTTCGGCTACCAGCCGCGCTTCGCGGTGGGCGTGGTGGCCGGCTCCTCGGTGCTGGGCATGCTGATCCCGCCCAGCCTGCTGATGATCCTCTACGGCTTCCTGTCGGACCAGTCGGTGGGCGACCTGTTCACCGCCGGCATCGTTCCCGGCCTGATCCTCGCCGTGGCCTTTGCCGGCGTGATCCTGCTGATGGCCTGGTGGCGCCCGGGCATGGTGTACGTGGGCGAGCTCCAGCCCGTGGACGACGAGGCGCTGATGCCGCTGTCGGAAATGCTACTGAAGATGCTGCCCATCGTGCTGCTGATCGGCTCCATCCTGGGTGGCATCTACACCGGCCTGTTCACCGCCACCGAAGCCGGCGCGGTCGGCGCGCTGGTGGCGCTGCTGATCGCGCTGGTGCGGCGCAAGCTCACGCTGCGCAGCTTCTGGGGCGTGCTGACGGAAACCGGCCACGTCACGGTGTCGGTGAGCTTCCTGATCATCTGCGCCAACATCTACACCCGCATGCTGGCCATGAGCGGCACACCGCAGGCCATGCTCGAATGGATGGGCGCCGCCGGTCTGGGTGTGGTGGCGTTCCTGGTGATCTACGTGGTGGTGGTCGTGCTGCTGGGCACCATCATCGACTCGTCGTCCATCCTGCTGATCATGCTGCCGCTGATGCTGCCCATCGCCCAGCAGTTCGAGCTGAACCTGATCTGGTTCGGCGTGATCACCGTGGTGGCGGTCGAGATCGGGCTGCTCACACCGCCCTTCGGGCTGAGCATCTACGTCATCAAGAGCACCTTGGGGCGCACCGTGGACATCCCGCTGGGCGAGATGTTCCGCGGCACCGCGCCCTTCACGCTGACCATGCTCGCGGTGCTGGCGCTGCTGATGGCCTTCCCGCAACTGAGTCTGATGCTGCTGAAATGACGCCACGGCCCAACCCTCTGGACGGTTTCACCGTCGACCGCGCCGCCATCCGCTACGTGGGCGAAGGTCTGCAGCGGCCCGAGTGCATCCTGGCCGAGCGCGACGGCTCGCTGTGGGCCGCCGATGCGCGTGGCGGCGTCACGCACATCGCACCCGACGGTGCGCAGCGCTTCATCGGCCAGCGTGCCGACGAGCGCTTTGCCACCGCCGCCGAAGGCAGTGCCGAGGGCTTCGAGGCCAAGTACACGCAGGGCACGCTGCCCAACGGCCTGGCCTTCGCCGCCAACGGCGACATCCTGATTTCCAACTTCGGCACCGACCTGCTGGAGGTCATGACCCGCGAGGGCCAGACCCGCACCCTGTACGACCGCATCGACGGCCAGCCCATCGGCAAGGTCAACTTCGTGCTGCGCGACTCGAAGCAGCGCATCTGGCTCACGGTGTCCACGCGCGTCAACCCCTGGACCGCCGCTGCCGCCAGCCGCGTGCGCGACGGCTACATCGCCGTGGTGGACGAACGGGGCATCCGCGTGGTCGCCGACGGCTTCCACTTCACCAACGAGATCCGCCTGGATGCGCAGGAAGCGTGGCTCTACATCGTGGAGACCACCGGCCCGCACATCAGCCGCATGCGGCTGGACGAATCGCACGCCGACGGCGTGCGGCTGACCGATCGCGAGGTGTTCGGCCCTGCGCACCTGGGCGGCTACCCCGACGGTATCGCCTTCGACAGCTTCGGCAACCTCTGGTGCACGCTGATCATGGTGGACCAGCTCATCGCGCTCACGCCCGAAGGCGACAAGCGCCTGCTGCTCGATGACGGCAACCCCGAAGCCAGCCGCCACCTGCTGGCAAAGATGGACGCCGGCACCGTGACCGCCGAGGACATGCAGTGTGCCCACGGCAGCCTGGCGCCCTGGATGGCCAGCATCACCTTCGGTGGCCCCGACCTTCGCACCGCCTACCTGGGCAGCCTGCTGGGCACCCGCATCCCGTACTTCCGTTCACCCGTGCCGGGCCTGCCCATGGCGCACTGGTAACCCACCCCACCACAAAGACCCAAGGAGAACCCCATGCCTCGCCAATTTGTCGATCTCTCGATCTACCTCGAAAACGACGTCATCTCCGACCCGCCAGCCTTTGCGCCCAAGATCCAGTACTTCGATCACAAGAACTCCTTCGAACAGATGGCGCCGTTCTTTCCGGGCCTGAAGCAGGAAGACCTGCCCGATGGCGACGTCTGGGCGGTCGAGATGATCCAGCTGTCCACCCACAACGGCACCCACCTGGACGCGCCCTACCACTTCCACAGCACCATGGACAAGGCGCTGGGCGAGAAAAAGCCGGCCATCACCATCGACGAGGTGCCGCTGGAATGGTGCTTCCAGCCCGGTGTGAAGCTGGACTTCCGCCACTTCGCCGACGGCTACGTGGTCACCGCAGCGGACGTCGAGACCGAGCTGGCCCGCATCGGCCACACGCTGAGCCCGCTGGAGATCGTGGTGGTCAACACCCGCGCCGGCAGCCGCTATGGCAACAACGACTACGTCAGCGCCGGCTGCGGCATGGGCTACGACGCCACCATGTACCTGCTGGAACGCGGCGTGCGCCTGACCGGCACCGACGCCTGGAGCTGGGACGCGCCCTTCGTCTACACCGCGCAGAAGTACGCCGAATCCAAGGACGCCAGCCTGATCTGGGAAGGCCACAAGGCCGGCCGCGACATCGGCTATTGCCACATCGAGAAGCTGCACAACCTCGAAGCGATCCCGGCGACGGGCTTCTACATCAGCTGCTTCCCGCACAAGATCCGCGGCGCCAGCGCGGGCTGGACACGTGCCGTGGCGATCTTCGACGATGCCCTGATGGCATCGAAGTGACCTTGCCTGCGGGCCGCACCCTGCCAACCACAGCGCCCTCCACCGTCACGCCCGCGTTCGCGGGCGTGACGAAGGCCCGGACTCGCCAGACCGGTCCGCTGCGGCCTTCATTTCATCCGAACACGGAGCCACACCCATGACCCTGAACCACACCCACGACCCCGCTGCCCGCAGTTGGCTCGAATCGGCCAATGCCGAAGGCAGCGACTTCCCGATCCAGAACCTGCCCTTCGGCGTCTTCCGCCGCCGTGGCACGAACGAGGCGTTCCGCGGTGGCGTGGCCATCGGTGACCAGGTGATCGACCTGGCCGCCGTGGCCCGCGCCGGTGCCGTCTCGGGCCTGGCGGCGCAGGCCGCCAGCGCCGCCGCGCAGCCCGCGCTCAACGAACTGCTGGCCATGGGCCCGGCCGCCTGGAGCGCGCTGCGCCACGCGCTGTTCGACGCCCTCCAGGCCGGCGCCACCGGCCCGGGCGTGGACGCGCTGCGCGCCAGCCTGGTGCCGCAAAGCGCCGTGGAACACACCGTGCCCACCCGCATCGGCGACTACACCGACTTCTACACCTCCATCCACCACGCCCGCAACGTCGGCCGCGTGATCCGGCCCGACAACCCGCTCACGCCCAATTTCCAGTGGATCCCCATCGCGTACCACGGCCGCGCCTCCAGCGTGGTGATCAGCGGCACGCCCTTCCACCGCCCCAAGGGCCAGGCCATGGCGCCCGGTGCCCAGGCCCCCGTGTACGGCCCCTGCCGCCGCCTCGACTACGAGCTGGAGATGGGCTTCTACGTCGGTCCCGGCAATGCCCTGGGCCAGCCCATCCCGATCGGTGAGGCCGAGCAGCACATCTTCGGCATGTGCCTGCTCAACGACTGGTCGGCGCGCGACCACCAGTTCTGGGAAATGGACCCGCTGGGCCCCTTCCTCGGCAAGAACTTCTGCACCACCGTCTCGCCCTGGATCGTCACCATGGAAGCGCTGGCCCCCTACCGCGTGCCCTTCGCCCACCCGGCCGACGAGCCCCAGCCCCTGCCCTATCTGGACAGCCCCGCCAACAGCGCGCAGGGTGGCGTTGACGTGCAACTCGAAGTGGTGCTGCAGAGCGCGAAACACCGCGCCCAGGGCCATGGCGGCGACCGGCTTTCGGCCACGAGCTTCAGCCACCAGTACTGGACCATCGCGCAGATGCTGACGCAGCACACCAACAACGGCTGCAACCTGCAGCCCGGTGACCTGCTGGGCACCGGCACCATCTCCGGCCCCGCCTACGAGGAAGCCGGCGCCATCGTCGAGCTGTCGCTGGGCGGCACCAAGCAGATTCCCCTGCCCGCCACCGGCGAGACCCGCACCTTCCTGGAAGACGGCGACACCGTGGTGCTGCGCGGCTGGTGCGAAAAGCCCGGCGCGGCGCGCATCGGCTTCGGCGAAAGCCGGGGCGAGGTGCTGCCGGCCGTCGGCGGCGCCTGATCCGGTCCCGGCCATGACGCCCGCCACGCCCACGCTCACCCCGGTCTTCGACCTCACGGTGCGGGTCGCGCCGCCGCTGGAAGCCGGCCCGGTCAGCGGGCGGGGCGTGCAGGGCCTGCGCCGGGTCATTCCCATCACCGGCGGCACCGTCTCCGGCGGCCTCAACGGCGAGGTGCTGGCGGGCGGTGCCGACTTCCAGCTCGTGGTCAGCGACACCACCGCCGACCTCGACGCCCGCTACCTGCTGCGCCTGCACGATGCCGGCTGGGCCGGTGCCCACGTGATGGTGCACAACCGGGCACTGCGCCGCGCCAGCGCCGCCGATACCGCGCGCCTGGTGCGCGGCGAACCGGTGGACCCGGGTGCGGTCTATTTCCGCTGTGCGCCCACCTTCGAGGTCTCGCACCCGGCGCTGGCCTGGATGACGGAACACCTGTTCCTGGGCAGCGGCATTCGCCGCCCCGATCACGTCGCCATCCGCGTGTTTCGCGTCGACTGACGCGGATCAAACCGGCGCGCCACCGGCAGCGCCATCATCCGCCCCGCCCGGCAACTGTCCTGCCCGCGGCGGCGCTGTGCTGCAACGCAGCTTGAGCCCAGTGCCGGCGACCCGGCAGAATCTCGGCCGGCCGCGCGGCCATTCGCGTGCGCCCACATCACAACAACATTTACATCCAGGAGTTCTCATGGGCTTGTTCCAATGGAGCGAAAAATCATCGGCCACACTGGCGGGCGGCGGGGTCATCGGCCCTGACGAAAGACTGCCCTGGCCACAGACCGCCGCCATGGGCGTGCAGCATCTGATCGCCATGTTCGGCGCCACGGTGCTGGCCCCCATCCTCATGGGCTTCAACCCCAACGTCGCCATCCTCATGAGCGGCGTCGGCACGCTGCTGTTCTTCCTGTTCACCGGCGGCAAGGTGCCGAGCTACCTCGGATCGAGCTTCGCCTTCATCGGCGTGGTGATCGCCGCCACCGGCTACGCCGGCCAGGGCCTGAACGCCAACATCGGGGTGGCGCTGGGCGGCATCATGGCCTGCGGCGCGCTGTACTTCGTGATCGGCGCCGTGGTCCAGGCCATCGGCACCGGCTGGATCGAGCGCTTCATGCCGCCCGTGGTCACCGGCGCCGTGGTGGCGGTGATCGGCCTGAACCTGGCCGGCATCCCGATCAAGAACATGGCCCCGACCGACTTCGACAAGTGGATGCAGGGCATCACCTTCGTCTGCGTCGCGCTGGTGGCCGTGTTCAGCAGCGGCATGCTGCAGCGCCTGCTGATCCTGGTCGGCCTGATCGTGGCCAGCATCGTCTACGCCGTGCTGACCAACGGACTGGGCCTGGGCCAGCCGTTGGACCTCAGCGGCATCGCCAACGCGGCCTGGTTCGGCCTGCCGAGCTTCAGCGCACCGGTGTTCCAGGCCAACGCCATGCTGCTGATCGCGCCGGTGGCCGTCATCCTCGTGGCCGAGAACCTGGGCCACATCAAGGCCGTGACCGCCATGACCGGCAAGAACCTCGACCCCTACATGGGCCGCGCCTTCATGGGCGACGGTCTGGCCACCATGGTGGCCGGCAGTGTCGGCGGGACCGGTGTGACCACCTACGCCGAAAACATCGGCGTGATGGCCGCGACCAAGATCTACTCCACCGCCGTGTTTCTGGTGGCCGGCCTGATGGCGCTGCTGCTGGGCTTCTCGCCCAAGTTCGGCGCGCTGATCCAGGCCATCCCGCTGGCCGTGATGGGCGGCGTGTCCATCGTGGTGTTCGGCCTGATCGCGGTCGCGGGCGCGAAGATCTGGGTGGACAACCGGGTGGATTTCTCCGATAACCGCAATCTGCTGGTGGCCGCCATCACGCTGGTGCTGGGCACGGGCGACTACACGCTCAAATTCGGCGAATTCGCGCTGGGCGGTATCGGGACCGCGACCTTCGGGGCCCTCCTGCTGTGGGCCCTCATCGGTCGCCGCAAGGCCTGAGCCCGTTCAACTTGGCGGGTGACCGGCCGATAGGAAAAACAACGCCCGCACGCTTTCCGCCAGCGGGCCTTCAGGAGAAAAGCCCCCCCATGACCGCGACCCGCCGCCCCGACGACCTGGCCCACTATCTGCAGCTGATGGTGGCGCACGGGGCGTCCGACCTGTTTCTTTCGGCGGGCACGCCCGCCGCCCTGAAGGTCCAGGGCGTGGTACGGCGCCTGCCCGAGCCCCCGCTGGAGTCGACGCACACCCAGCAGCTCGCGTATTCGGTGATGCGCGAGGCGCAGATCCGCGGCTTCGAAGCCACGCTCGAATGCGACCTGGCCATCGCCCTGCCAGGCCTGGGGCGCTTTCGCGTGAACGTGTTCCGCCAGCGCGGCGACGTGGCCGTGGTGGTGCGGCACATCAATTCGCGCATTCCCTCGCTGGACCAGCTCAAGCTGCCACCCATGACCAAGAAGCTGGCCCTGCTCAAGCGCGGGCTGGTGCTGGTGGTGGGCGCAGCGGGATCGGGCAAGTCGACCACGCTGGCGGCCATGATCGACCACCGCAACCGCAATGCCAGCGGCCACATCCTGACGGTGGAAGACCCGATGGAGTTCGAGCACAGCCACGGCAGCTGCATAGTCGATCAGCGGGAAGTGGGGCTGGACACACAGAGCTTCGACGAGGCCCTGCGCCACGCCATGCGCGAGGCGCCCGACGTAATCATGATCGGCGAAATCCGCGACCGCCAGACCATGCAGCACGCCCTGGCCTACGCCGAGACGGGCCACCTGTGCATGTCGACCCTGCACGCCAACAACGCCAACCAGGCGATCCAGCGCATCCTCAACTTCTTCCCCGAAACGGCGCACAAGCAGATCCTGATGGACCTGTCGCTCAACCTCAAGGGCGTGATCGGGCAGCGGCTGATCCGCGGCCAGACCGAGAAGCTGGTGCCTGCCGTCGAGGTGATGCTGCTCTCGCCCTACGTGGCCGACCTGATCCAGAAAGGCCAGACCGACGAGATCAAGGACGCCATGGCCCGCAGCAACGAAGTGGGCATGTGCACCTTCGACCAGTCGCTGTACGCGCTGTTTGCCCAGGGCGAGCTGTCGGCCGAACAGGCCATCGAACACGCCGATTCGCGCACCGATCTGTCGCTGCGCATCCGCCTCCAGCACGGCCAGCCGCCCGACGCCTCGGCGCTGCGCATGAGCCCCGACTGAGGCCACCGCCAGCGCGCACCGGGCGCTGTGCACACCGCGGTTGTGCGGGCACGACAGGCGCGGCAATCGCGCACACAAAGCCGGAAACCCGCGCGCACCGGGGCCGCACCACCGGCACACCGCCCTATGCTGACCCCCAGGGCCGCCACGCGGCCCGGTCCCCTGTCCGCTTTTTGCCGCACCATGAACCGATCCTTCGCCCTTCGCCTGGCCGTGCCCCTGCTCGCGCTCGCGGGCCTCAGCGCCTGCCAGACCCCGCCCACCCCGGCGCCCGTTGCGCCCTACACCGGCCCGGTGCTGCCCATCCAGCAGGCCGAGCGGGGCGTGGAAATCTTCCTGCCCAGCGCGGCCCTGTTCGACACCGGCAAGAGCACGCTCAACGCCACCGAATCGGGCCCCTACCTCGACCGCATCGCGCACCTGGTGACCACCAAGAGCGACAAGGCCATCGCCCTGGAAGGCCATGCGGACAACACCGGTTCCGCCGAGCTGAACCAGCGCCTGTCCGACGAACGCGCGGCCGAGGTGGGCCGCGCGCTGGAAGCGCGCGGCGTGCCCGCCGCCCGCCTGCGCACCGCCGGCTTCGCGGCGCGCCGCCCGGTCGCCTCCAACAGCACCGAAGAAGGCCGGCGCCTGAACCGGCGGGTCGAGGTGGTGCTGCTCGACGAAAAGGTCGAAACCCTCACGCGCGGCGAACCCGCCGGCGCGTTTGTGTCGGCCTGGGAACAGCTCAAGTCGCTGATCGATCAGGGGCTGGTCCGCCCCGTGGGTCAATGAGCATGAACCCGCAACGCAGACAGTGGCTGGCGCTGGGCGCCGGCCTGGCCGCCACCGGCTGGGCCTCGGCACAGCCGGCCAACCGCACCCGCTCCGATCCCCGTGCACCCGCCCCGCGCCGCATCGGCCTGGCGCTCGGTGGTGGCTCGGCGCGCGGCTTCGCGCACATCGGCGTGCTGCAGGCGCTGGACGAGGCCAAGGTGCCCGTCGACGTGGTGGCCGGCACCAGCGCCGGCGCCCTGGTGGGCGCGTTCTACGCGGCCGGCATCTCGCCCTGGAAGATGCAGGAGATCGCGCTCAAGGTGCGCGACATCGACGTCGCCGACTTCGCCTCGGGCAACAAGCGCGGCATGCTCGGTGGCATGGCGCTGCGCCGCCTGGTCAACAGTCTGCTGGGCGACGTACCGATCGAAAAAATGCCGCGCCGCTTCGCCGCCGTGGCCACCGACCTGGCCTCCGGCGACAAGGTGGCGCTGCAGCGCGGCGACACGGGTGCCGCCGTGGCGGCCTCGTGCGCGATCCCCGGGGTGTTCATCCCGGCCCAGCTCAACGGCCGCGAACTGGTGGACGGCGGCCTGACCAGCCCGGTGCCCGTGGGCGTGGCGCGCCAGCTCGGGGCCGAGGCCGTGATCGCGGTGGACGTGGGCGGCAAGCCCAGCGCCAAACCGCGCAGCGGGCTCTACGAAATCATCCTGCAGTCGTTCGAGATCATGGGCCGCTCGCTGGCCGAGATGGAAGGCCAGACCGCGAACGTGCTCATCCGCCCGCGCACCGACGCCTTCGACAGCTCGGACTTCAACGCCCGCAAGGAAATGATCGAAGCCGGCTACCTGGCCGGCCAGTCTGCCCTGCCCGAGCTGCGCCGCAAGCTTGGCCTGGGCTGAACCCCCGGACGGCCCCGGGGCTCAATCGGTGGGTTCGCAGCGGCCCTGCGACTGGGCCAGGCCCCGGAAATCGCTGCGCCAGCTCAGGGCGGCGGTGTCGAACTGGATGCGCTCGTTGTCCTGCGAGGTGAACACGGTGGTGCCTTCGACCAGGAAGGTGTAGACCGCCTGCCCGTCGATGCGCACCGCGGTCACGCGTTGGGCGTCATGCGCCAGCTCGACGGTGCGCGGCCAGACCGCGCGCGAGGGCTGGTAGACCGCTTCGCAGACCCAGCGCACGGTCTGCACCGGGCCGGGCGCCGACGGTGCGCGCGCCAACGCCGGGCCACCGGACAGGATGGCGGCCGCGAGCGCCCACCACCCGGTTTTCAATCGGCCCCCTGCGCCAGCCGCGCGCTCTGCCAGTACACGTCGTCGCCGCCGTCCATGCGGTTGAGCACACGCGCCAGCACGAACATCAGGTCGCTCAGGCGGTTGAGGTACTGGCGCGGCGCGTCCCGCACCGTGTCCTCCTGCCCCAGCGCCACGATCTGGCGCTCGGCCCGGCGCGCCACGGTGCGGCACACATGCGCCTGCGCGGCCGCGCGCGTGCCCGCCGGCAGGATGAATTCCTGCAGCCGCGGCAACTGGGCGTTGTGCGTGGCCAGCGCTTCGTCCAGCGCCAGCACCGCGTCGGCCTTGAGCAGTTCGTAGCCGGGGATGGACAGCTCGCCGCCGAGGTTGAACAGCTGGTGCTGGATCTCGACCAGCAGCGTGCGCACCTCGGCCGGCAGCGTTTCGCACAGCAGCAGGCCGATGTGCGAGTTGAGTTCGTCCACGTCGCCCATGGCCTGGAAGCGCAGGTGGTGCTTGGGCAGACGGGTGTTGTCGCCCAGGCCGCTGGTGCCGTCGTCGCCGGTGCGGGTGGCGATCTGTGTGAGTCGGTTGCCCATGAAGGTGGTTCCTGGAAGCGCCATCACTGCCTGGCGGGCAGACAGATCAGCGTCGATAATGGCCCATTATCTGCGTGCCAGTCCCTCCTGGCACGCCACAGGAGACACCCATGAACGCCCCCGTCAAGCACGTCCATCTGGCGCCCACACTCCGGCTGCGCGAAACGCCCGCCCTGGTGATCGAAGCGCTGCAGAAGCGCTTCGGTGCGCAGTGTTCCACCGCCCTGGCGGTGCGCGAACAGCACGGGCGCGACGAGTCCATTTACGACGTGCCGCCGCCCGCGGCCGTGGTGTTTGCCGAGTCGACGCAGGACGTGGCCGACGCGGTCGCGCTGGCGGCGCAACACAAGGTGCCGGTCATCCCCTTCGGCGTGGGCTCTTCGCTCGAAGGCCACCTGCTGGCGGTGCAGGGCGGCATCAGCATCGATGTCAGCCGCATGAACCAGGTGCTCTCGATCAACGCCGAAGACCTGACCGTGACCGTGCAGCCGGGCATCACGCGCAAGGCGCTGAACGAGGCGGTCAAACACGAAGGCCTGTTCTTCCCCATCGACCCGGGCGCCGATGCCTCCATCGGCGGCATGACGGCCACCCGCGCCAGCGGCACCAACGCCGTGCGCTACGGCACCATGCGCGAAAACGTGCTGGCGCTCGAAGTCGTGACCGCGCAGGGCGAGGCCATCCGCACCGGCACACGCGCCAAGAAAAGCAGCGCCGGCTACGACCTCACGCGCCTGATGGTGGGCAGCGAAGGCACGCTGGGCGTGATCACCGAAATCACGCTCAAGCTCTACCCGCTGCCCGAAGCGATCTCGGCCGCGATCTGCTCCTTCCCCAGCATCGAGGCCGCCGTGCGCACCGTGATCCAGGTGATCCAGCTCGGCGTGCCCATCGCGCGCTGCGAACTGATCGACGCCAATTCCGTGCGCATGGTCAACGCGCACAGCAAGCTGGGTCTGCGCGAAGAGAACATGCTGCTGATGGAATTCCACGGCTCACCCGCCAGCGTGAAGGAACAGGCCGAGACGGTGCAGGAGATCGCCAGCGAACACGGCGGCAACGCCTTTGAATGGGCGACCACGCCCGAGGAACGCACGCGCCTGTGGACCGCGCGGCACAACGCCTACTTCGCCGCCATCCAGAGCAAACCCGGCTGCCGCGCCATCAGCACCGACACCTGCGTGCCCATCAGCCGCCTGGCCGACGCGCTGCTCGATTCGGTGGCCGAAGCCGACGCCAGCGGCCTGCCCTACTTCCTCGTTGGCCACGTGGGCGACGGCAACTTCCACTTCGGCTACCTGATCGACCCGGACAAGCCCGAAGAACACACGCTGGCCGAGGAACTCAACCACAAGCTGGTGGCGCGCGCGCTGAGCCTGGAAGGCACCTGCACCGGCGAGCACGGCGTGGGCCTGCACAAGATGGACTTCCTGCGCACCGAAGCGGGCGACGGCGCCATCCAGATGATGCGCACCCTCAAGCGCGCGCTCGACCCGGACAACATCCTCAACCCGGGCAAGATCTTTTCACTCTGAGGCCGCACCCGCCTGCTGCCACTGGCGCAGCAGGCCCTCGGCGCCCATGCCCCGGGCGCTTTTTCGCGCCTGGGCCTGCAGGGCCCGCGCCCGCGGCACATCGCCGTTGCGGCGGTGGCACTCGGCCAGCAGCCAGTGCATCTGGGGCACGCAGTACTGGTCTTCGTGGTGCAGGGCCTCGCCGCAGGCCTGTGTCAGCAGCGGCATGGCCTGTTCGTGCAGGCCCTGTGCCATCAGGGCCTCGGCCACCATCCAGCGCGAGGTGGTGATCCCGGCCTGGTAGGCGCCCCGCATGCGGTGCGCCGCCGCGTGCAGCGCATCGGCGTCCTGCAGGGCCCCCTGCCGGGCCTGTCCACACAGCAGCAACAGGCTGCTGACGCCTTCCCAGAGCGGAAAACGGAACTGCCCCGCCAGCGCGTGGATCCGCGCGGCGCCCGCGTGCAACGCCGTCCAGTCGCCCTGGCACCAGTGAGCGCAGCTGAGCAGGGTGAGCGCGAAGCACACCGTGTGCGGCCGCTGCGGCCCGTCCAGCCGCTGCTGCAAAGCCTCGGCCCAGTGCGACAGGCCCGCCGCATCGCCTTCGAACCAGCACAGCCAGGCCAGAAACGCCCGGCAGACCAGCGCGGGGTCGTCGCTGCAATAGAGCAGACGGTGGTGCAGCGACAGCCGGTCGGACAAGGTCACGGCTTCCTGCAAGGCTTGCCGCGACTCGGCAAAACGCCCCAGCCAGAACAGCGAGTTGCCCTGGGCGTAGCGCGCCATGAGCCCTTGTTCGGGCGTCTCGGCCATGTCGGCAAGCTGGCGGGCCAGGTCCAGGCCGCCCACCACCCCTTGCGAACTGCTGCCCATGTAGCGCCCGGCGAGCGCGGCAAACCGCAGATCGAGGACTTCCGCACCGCCCTCCGGCAGGGCGCCCAGGGCATCGTCCACGCTGCCGAACACGCGCCAGGCCGCCGTGGACCCGAAGCCTTCGGTCATGTGCAGGCAATGCCCCACCTGGACCTGCAGGGCAGCGCGCTTGAGCACCGTCTGCCGGTGCGGCGCCAGACGCGCCACCGCATCGATGGCGCGCTCGTAGCAGATCCGTGCGTCCGCCGCAAAGTCGCGTTCGATCGCGGTGTCGCCGGCCAGGCGCCACCAGTGGGCCGCCTCGGCCCAGGATTGCGCGGCCTCCCAGTGGCGGGCCACCTGGTCCGCCACCACGGGATCGTGGCCCTGCAGGTGGTTGGCCGCCTGCGCGTGCCACCGGCGCCGCTGCGCGGGAGGGATGCCCTCGTACACCACGCCCTGCACCAGCGCATGCCCGAACACCCACCCGTCGCGCCCCACAGCGCGGACCAGATGCAGGTGGCTGGCGCGGGTGAGCGCGGTGCGGATCGCATGCCGGGGCAGCAGGCCCTGCAGCGTCGGCAGGTCGAAGCGTTCGCCCAGCACCGAGGCGGCGCGCAACACCACCCGGCCCGGACCGAGCGCGTCCAGCTGGTCCTGCACCAGCGCCTCGATGCCGGCGTGCGTGCGCGGCGGCGCGGTCCGGCTCCGGGCCAGCCATTGCAGGATCAGCGGCACCCCGCCGGCCGATTCCACCAGGCGGTCGCGCTCACCGGCATCCAGGTGCGCGGCGGCCTCGGTGGCCTGCAGCAGGTGGTGCGCGGCTTCCGGCGGCAGCACCTCCAGCGCCAGCGTGCGCGCGAACGCGGGCCGCCCGCCGGCCGGCATCGGCCGCGCCGACATGACCAGCAGCACGGGAAGTCCCTGCAGTTGCTGCAGCAGCACGGGCAGGTAGTCCAGCGTGGCCTGGTCCGCCCAGTGCAGGTCTTCCAGACTGATCAGCAGCGGCCGCTGCAAAGCCCGCTGCGTGACGAGCCGCAGCACCTGCGTGCGCAGCACCTGCCGGTCATCGGTCCCGCGCAGCGCCTGGGCCGGCTCTGCCGCGCCCAGCGCCACCCGCCACGGCATCATCGGGTGCTCCTGAATCTGCCAGCCGCAGGCCATGCGCAGCACATGGCCGCCCGAACCGGCCACCTGTTCCTCCAGCGCCCGCACCAGGCGGGATTTGCCATAGCCCGCCGGCGCCTGGATCAGCACGGCGCTGGCGCCCGATGCCGCCACCGCCGCCCACCGCGCGCGCAACCAAGCCAGTTCGCGCTGGCGGCCCACCAGGGGCAAATCGGCACCCGCAGCAGCGTGCGCGGGCGGATGCCGGTCGACGCCCCCGACCCAGAGGTGCGGGTCCTGCGCCGACCGGGCGCCTGAAAAGCCCGTCTCGCGCGCCGCGAGCACCACGTCCTGGGTGGCCAGCCACTCGCCCCAGCCCGACTGCCAGCAGACGCGCATCGCCGCGTGGACCGCGTCCCCCACCAGCCAGCGCGCGCCCAGGCCCGGGCGCACCAGCACCCGCGCATCGGCCACGCCCGCCCGCACCTGTTCGCTCAGGCCCAGGGCCATCCATTGCCGCGCCATGTCACCGGCGCTGCGGGCGGGTTCCGGGCCCGCGTCGCTCAGGCCGAACACGGCGGCCCAGCCCAGGCCGGGCACAGCGATCGGCAGACCGTGGGCACGACGCGCCATGGCGTCCCAGATCCGCCCCCAGGCCTCGACGGCCTGCTCGTCGGTGGCGTGCGCCTGGGGAATGTCGCTGTAGAGGCCCGTCACCCGGCGCCACTCGGGAATGGTCGTGGGCACCGACCGCGCGAACGCCTCGTCGGCAGGCCGCGCCAGTTCGTGAAGGTCCGACGGTTCCAGCCCGAGCTGTTCTTCGATCTTCCCGATGCTCTGGTGCACCACCTGCTGCGCCTGCAACGGCTGCCCCTGCCGCTGCAACAGCTCGGCAAGCAACACCGCGTGACTCTCCTGCGCCGGCGCCAGCAGCAGCAACCGGCGGGCCGTGACGACGGCCCCGTGCAGACGCCCCTGCGCGGCGGCGCGCCGGGCCTTGAAAGCCAGGACCTGCAGCAAGGCATCGGCACAGGTGTCGCGCATGTACGGCAGCCACTCCGTCCCATCCGGCATGGGCGGCAACTCCAGGCCTTGCAGGAAACCGCCATCCGGCAGGGTGTCCAGCACGTCGTCGTCCGGCAGGGCATTCCAGTCCGGCGGCTCGGCGGGCCGGCTGGCCCGGGCCCAGCGCTGGAGCTGCTCGGCATCCACCACGAGGCGATCGTCGGGGGCCAGACCGATCGTCTGGGCGGAACCCACCAGGCAGTGCCCCAGCCCGGCCGCAGCGAGCCAGGCGCGCAACTCGGCCAGCACCTGCCGCAGATTGGCTTTGGCCGCCGGTGCCGGACGGCCGGGCCACAACCATTCCGCCACCACCGCCCGGGCATGCACCTGCCCGCGTGTGGTGCCCAGCAGGGCCCAAAGGGCCCAGGCCTTGCGGTACTTGACGCGCCGGGACACATCGTCGCCCCGGATCACCAGGCGCGGCGGACCGAGCAGGCACAAACCGAGGGCGGGAACAGCGATTTCGGGCACGGCGGCGAGGCCTCAGTTTGTGGCCAATGAGCCACTTCGTGCCCATTTTCTCACGATTGTCTAACGGTCCTGGTCGCCAATACCGACGCACGATCAAAGGACCACACCATGGGCTGCCCAGCCACCAACCGCCAACTGCCGCCGTCTTCCCGGGCCTTCGTCGGCCAACCTGTCCGCCATGCCATCGCGGCCGCCGCGCTGGCGCTGACCCTGCACCAGGCGCCAGCCTGGGCGGACTGCAGCGACACCGCCACCGAATCGGGCGTCGGCGCCCTGGCCTGTGGCCGCCTGGCCAATGCCAATGGCGTGCACAGCGTCGCGGTCGGCTTCGCCGCAGGCGTTGGCTCCAGCGGCGAGGGCAACGTGGCCGTGGGTGGCCGTGCGGGGCAGGAAACCACCGGCACCGACAACACCGCCGTCGGGCGCAACGCCGGCCTCACCGTCAACGGCAACCAGAACGCCGCCTTCGGCGTGGATGCGGGCCAGAAGATCACCGGCAACAGCAACACCTCGCTCGGCACCCGCGCCGGCACCGAAATCTCCGGTAACCGCAACACCGCCGTGGGTACCGACGCCGGCTACAAGGTCACCGGCAACGCCAATTCGAGCGTGGGTACCGACGCCGGCTGGAACGTCAACGGCAGCTTCAATTCCGCCAGCGGCACGGAAGCTGGCTGGAACGTCACCGGCAGCCGCAACACCGCCACCGGCCTGGGCGCCGGCTCGGGCGTCACCGGCAACAGCAACACCGCCACCGGCGACGGTAGCGGCAACATCGTCAAGGGCGACCGCAACACCGCCAACGGCTACAGCGCGGGCGGCCGGGTCACCGGCAACGACAACACCGCCATCGGGACCCGTGCGGGCCGCACGGTCAGCGGCGATGGCAACCTGGCGCTGGGCACGGACGCGGGGTCGAACATCACGGCCAGCCACACCATCAGCGTCGGCACCAACGCCCAGGCCAGCACCGACAACGCGGTCGCCATCGGCACCAACGCCCAGGCCACCCACGCCAATGCGGTCGCCATCGGCGCCGGCTCCACCACCTCGGGCGACAACACGCTGTCGGTGGGCAGCACGGGCAACGAGCGCCGCATCACCCATGTGGCCAACGGCACCAACGCCACCGACGCGGTGAACCTAGGCCAGATGCAAAGCAGCATCACCGCCGCCACCGCCGGCATCCTGAGCGCCGCCCAGACCCACGCTGACACCGTCGCCGCACAGGCCGAGGCCAACGCCAAGACCTATACCGACAGTGCCACCGCTGGCATCTTGAGCGCGGCCCAGAGCCACGCCGACACCGTCGCCGCACAGGCTGAAGCCAACGCCAAGGCCTACACCGACAGCTCGGCCGCAGCCGCCCTGAGCGCCGCCCAGACCCACGCCGATACCGTTGCGGCACAGGCAGAGACCAACGCCAAGGCCTACACGGACGCCTCGGCCGCAGCCACCCTGAGCGCCGCCCAGACCCACGCCGATACCGTTGCGGCACAGGCAGAGACCAACGCCAAGGCCTACACGGACGCCTCAGCCGCAGCCACCCTGAGCGCCGCCCAGACCCACGCCGATACCGTCGCCGCGCAGGCCGAAGCCAACGCCAAGGCCTACACCGACAGCTCGGCCGCAGCCACCCTGAGTGCCGCTCAGACCCATGCCGACACCGTTGCAGCACAGGCCGAGACCAATGCCAAGGCATATACAGACTCTTCGGCTGCAGCCTCCTTGAACGCCGCCCAGACCCACGCCGACACCGTTGCGGCACAGGCCGAGACCAATGCCAAGGCCTACACGGACGCCTCGGCCGCGGCCACCCTGAGCGCGGCCCAGACGCACACCAACACCCAGCTCGACACCGCTTTGCGCAGCACCTCCGTGGCCGTCGGACAAGGGGCCTCGGCCACGCCCACGGGCGCCATCGCCATCGGCACCGACGCCACGGCCCAGTCCACCAACAGCATCGCCTTGGGCCAGGGGGCCTTGGCCGTGCAGTCCGATTCCATCGCCATCGGCGCGGGCGCCACCGCCCGCTCTTCGGTGGCCGTGGGTGTCGGGGCCCAAGCGACCGGCACCCGCACCACGGCGCTGGGCGACAACGCCGCCGCCACGGGCGACTACAGCGTCGCGGTGGGCCACAACGCCCAGGCCACCCACACCAACGCGATCGCCCTGGGCAACGGTTCGACCACCTCGGCCGACAACACGCTGTCGGTGGGCAGCACCGGCAACGAACGCCGCATCACGCACGTGGCCGACGGCGAAGCCGACAGCGATGCGGCCACGGTCCGGCAGGTGCGCGCCATCCAGACTCAGTCGCTGGGCGAGGCACAGGCCTACGCCGACCAGGGCGACCAGCGCACGCTGCGCCAGGCCCAGCGCTACGCCGACGCCGGCGACGCCCGCACCCTCGAACGGGCGCAGGCCTATGCCGACGCGGGCGATGCCCGTACCCTGGAGCAAGCCCAGACCTATGCCGACGAAGGTGATGCGCGCACCCTCGACACGGCCCGCCAGTACACCGACCAGCAGATCGGCCAGTTGCGCAAGGACGTGCATGCCGGCATCGCCCAGGCCGCGGCGCTGATTCCCATGGCCCCGTCCGGCGAAGGCAAGAGCACCGTGAACGTGGGCATGGCGGCCTATGGCGGCCAGATGGCCCTGGGCGTGGCCCTGGCGCACCGGGTGCGCAACGTGGTCATCAATGGCGGTATCGGGGTGAGCGGCGGCAAGCGCCACCTAGTGCGGCTCGGCGCCGGCTGGCAGTTCTGATTCACCTCCAGCCCTTACAACTTGTAGCAGACCCGACCGGCAGAAGCGCGGCGCCTTTGGGATTTCCCGGAGGCGCCATGTATACTTTTTTAGGTTTCAGGGAAGGAAGCGCCCAAGGAGGTGATATGCGCCGCGTTCTGTCCATCTTGTCATTGGCTGCCATGTCCGTCGCCGGCTGCGCCACGCAGACGGCTGCCGAGCAGACCGCGCCCCAGCAGCCGACCGTGCGCATCTGCAACAGCCAGGGCTGTGCCGATCAGGCCCGCGAAACCGCCACGTTCCAGGGTACGCCCACCGACCCCGAGGCCGAGCGCCGCCTCCAGGCCCTGACCAGCCTCGCCGAACAGAACCCCAAAGCCGCCTACGACCTGGGCCTGCGCCTGCTGCGCGGCGACGGTGTGGAGCGCAACAGCTTCCAGGCCATCGAATGGCTGCGCAAGGCCGGCGACGGAGGCCATGTGGAAGCCCAGTACGCCCTGGGCCGCCTGTACCTGCTGGGCTTCGAAGAAATGGGCTCCGACCCGGCCGAGGCCGAAGCCTGGCTGACCCGCGCCGCCGGCAAAGGGCACAAGGGTGCCCGCCAGCTCATCCCCGAGGCGCAGGCCGCCAAAAAGGACGAGCAGCGGCTCTACCGCATCCGCGAGGCCTATCGCAAATCCTGGGGCGCCTGGTACAGCGGCGCCCCTTACTACTGGGTCTGGGGCCCCGCAGGCTGGTACCTGCGCTGACGCGCCGCCGCTGGCGCTGCCCCGTTGCCCTCTCCGTCCGATTTCGTTCGTCAAGCAAGAGAAAGCCTATCCATGTCCAAGACCTCTACTTCCCTCCGCTGGGCTGCGCTGGCAGCTTCCCTGGCCCTGGCCGGCTGCGTCACGCCCGGCGGCGGTGGCATCGTCTCCACCGGCACCAACGCCACCGCAGCCACCGGCGCAGCCGGCGGCGCCACCAGCGTGAACGCCAACAGCACCCTGCAACGCTGTGATGCGCCGCTGGGCACGCTGGCCGTGGACGATGGTCGCGGCAAGGAGTGGTATGCCTCCTTCGGCCGGGAAACCCAGGTCACCAACATCGAACCGCTGATCCGGCTGGCGGTGCAGCAGTCCAACTGCTTCGTGATCACCTCCATCGGCAACAACCGCACCGAAAGCAAGCTCAGCGGCATCACCGACAAGCAGCGCAATTCGGGCGAGTTCCGCGCCGGCTCCAACCAGCAGAAGGGCCAGCGCGTCGCGGCCGACTACTACCTGGAGCCCGCGATCATCATCGACAACGAAGCCACCGGCGGCATCGCTGCCGGCCTGGGTGGCCTGCTGGGCAGCCGCAACCGCAACCTGGCGGCCCTGGCCGGCTCGGTCGAGAGCAAGGCTTCCGTCGTGACCCTGACCATGTTCGACATCCGCTCGGGTGTGCAGATCGCCATCTCCGAAGGCAACTCCACCGCCACCAACTGGGGCGCCGCCCTGGGCGCCTTCGGCCCCAGCGCCGGTGGCACGCTCGGCGGCTTCTCGCGCACCCCGGCCGGCAAGGCCACGGTGGCCGCGTTCACCGACGCCTACAACAACATGGTGATCTCGCTGCGCAACTACAAGGCGCAGGAAGTCAAGGGCGGGCTGGGCCGTGGCGGCCAGCTCAAGGTGGGGAACTAAGCGCCCCCCTGCGCCGCTGCGCGGCTCCCCCCTGAGGGGGACAACGCTGGCGGCCCGGCAGAGCCGGTTCCGCGGCGTTCTGGACGCTGGCGCGACGCCATCAAAAAGGCCTCCACCTGGAGGCCTTTTTCTTTGGACTTGCCCGCGGCTCAGCGCTCGTTTCTGAGCTTGTCGATCAGACCGTTGAGCTCGTCCAGCGAGCCGAACTGGATCGCGAGTTCGCCCATCTCCTCGACCCGGCCGTGGCGCTTGACGCGCTTCTTGACCCGGACCTCGACCTCGGCCGTCAGCAGGTCGGACAGCTCCTCTTCCACGCGGCGGATGTCGCGCGACTTTTCCTTCTTGGGTTTTTGCGGCACCAGATTGAATTCGGCGCCGATCTTCTTGACCAGGTTTTCGGCCTCACGCACCGACAGCTTCTTGGCCGCGATCTGGTTGCCGGCCGTGATCTGGGCCGCCTTGTCCAGTGCCAGCAGCGCGCGCGCGTGGCCCATGTCGATGTCACCCGCCATCAGCATGGTCTGCACCGGCTCGGCCAGTTGCAGCAGGCGCAGCAGGTTCGACGCCGCCGAGCGCGAGCGGCCCACGGCCTGCGCAGCCTGCTCGTGCGTCAGGCCGAATTCCTTGACCAAGCGCTGCAGGCCCTGCGCCTCTTCCAGCGGGTTCAGGTCTTCGCGCTGGATGTTCTCGATCAACGCCATCGCGGCCGCCGCCTCGTTGGGCACGTCGCGCACCAGCACCGGCACCTCGCTCAGGCCGGCCAGCTTCGAGGCGCGGAAACGGCGCTCGCCCGCGATGATTTCGTACTTGCCCGCATGCGGCCCATCGGCCAGCTTGCGCACCAGGATGGGCTGCATGATGCCCTGCGCCTTGATGCTCTCGGCCAGTTCGTAGAGCGCGCCCTCGTCCATGCGCGTGCGCGGCTGGTAGACGCCGGCCACCATCTGGTCCAGCGGCAACTGGCTGGGCGTGCCCTCGGCAGCGGGCGCGGCGGCGGCGCCCTCTGCCACCTTGGGGCCCAGCAGGGCTTCGAGTCCGCGGCCGAGGCCCTTGGGTTTCTTGGTGACCATGGTCAGTTGTCTTTCGGGTTCGTCAGTTCGGTCAGCCAGGCCCGCCCTTCGGGCCAGTCGCCCAGGCCGGACTCGGCGTTGATGTGGCCGCATTCGCCGCAGTCGATGAAATGCGCGCCCCAGCTCTGGGCCAGCGACTGGGCTTTCTCGAAGCCGCAATACGGGTCGTTGCGGCTGCCGGCCAGGATGCCGGGGAACGGCAAGCGGTCGCGCACGATGGGGGCCCAGCTCGGCAGCAGTGGCCGCAGTTCGTCGCGCTCCGGATCCCCGGGAGCCACCAGCAGCGCGCCCTGTACACGGGCGGTACTGCGCGAGACCTGGGCCCAGGCGGCGGTGAGGATGCAGCCCAGGCTGTGGGCCACCAGCACCACCGGGCCGTCGCAACCGAGGATCACGTCTTCCAGCCGGGCAATCCAGTCGCCCCGGCGCGGGGTCATCCAGTCGTGTTGGTCCACCCGCCGGTAGCCGTACAGAACTTCCCAGCGGCTTTGCCAGTGTTCGGGACCACTGCTCTGCCAGCCGGGAAGGATCAGGACATTTTCAGGTTTCATGGAGCCTTTAGAGAAAGCAGGCGCTCACATCGATTGAATGCGCTCAACCATCTCGGTGGCAAAGGCCACGAAGGCCTGGCTGCCGCGCGCCGACGGGTCGAACACCACGCCGGGCAGGCCGTAGCTGGGCGCCTCGGCCAGGCGCACGTTGCGCGGGATGACGCTGTTGAACACCTTGTCGCCAAAGTGGGCCTTGAGCTGGTCGCTGACCTGCTGCTGCAGCGTGATGCGCGGGTCGAACATGACGCGCAGCAGGCCGATGATCTGCAGGTCCTTGTTGAGGTTGGCGTGCACCTGCTTGATGGTATTGACCAGGTCGGTCAGGCCTTCCAGCGCGAAGTACTCGCACTGCATGGGCACGATCACGCCGTGCGCCGAGCACAGGCCATTGAGGGTGAGCATGCTCAGAGAGGGCGGGCAGTCGATGAGCACGAAGTCGTAGTCGGCGTCGACCGCGGCGAGCGCGGTTTTCAGGCGCTGGTCGCGCCGTTCCAGTTCGACCAGTTCAACCTCGGCACCCGCCAGTTCGCGGTTGGCGCCGAGCACGTGGTAGCCGCACTTGTCCGCGAGGATGGCGGCCTCGGCCACGGTGGCCGACTCCAGCAGCACGTCGTAGACCGAGAGCGCCATGCTGCGCTTGTCCACACCCGAACCCATGGTGGCGTTGCCCTGCGGGTCGAGATCGACCATCAGCACACGCTGCCCGATCTTGGCCAGCCCGGCGGCCAGGTTGACGGTGGTGGTGGTCTTGCCGACGCCGCCCTTCTGGTTGGCGATACAAAAAATCTTGGCCATCGTGTCAAACCCCGGTCTGCTTATTTGGAGATGGCCAGCTTGACGCCAAACCCAATGAGGAAGACGCCGGCCAGCTTGTTCAGTGCTTGGGTGATGCGCGGGTTGGCGCGCATGCGTTCGGCCAGAAAGTGGGTGAGCAGGACGGCGGTCAAGCCATAGAGAAACGTCAGAACCGCGACGGTGGCCGCCATGGCGCCGAAGGTGATCAGGCCCTGGTGGCGGGCCGGGTCGACGAAGAGCGGGAAGAAGGCCATGTAGAAGACGATGGCCTTGGGGTTGAGCAGGGTGATGGTGAAGGCCTGCTGGAGGAACTGGCTGGGGCGGATGTTGAGGATGGGCGCATCGCCGGGTTTGGCGGTGAGCATCTTGAAGCCGAGCCAGGCGAGGTAGGCGGCGCCGGCCCATTGCACGAAGGCAAAGGCGGCCGGGTAGGCGGCGAGCAATGCGGCCACGCCGGCGACGGCGGCCCACATCAGAACCTGGTCGCCGGCGATGACGCCGAAGGTGGCAGCCATGCCGCCCCGGATGCCGCCTTTGCCAGTGGAGGTGATGAGGGCCAGGTTGCCCGGGCCGGGGATGGCGAGGAACAGGACGATGGCGGCGACGAAGGCGCCGTAGTCAGCAATGCCGAACATGGTGGCTCTCTTGGGGTGTGGAGACGGTCGAGTTTACGTGAGGGGTGTTTTCTTTCGACCGGCTTTGTTTGTGAAGTGCTGCTGGAGTCGCTCAACTGTTGCTTCTGAGGGGGCTGCGTCGCGTGGCTGGGCTCTGGTCCAGCTCGCGGTCTGATGGGTCTGAGCGCTTGCGTTGCCTCGTCAACGCCGGGCCTATCAGCCGCCAAGTGGGCAACCGCGAATCGTCCCGCCGCCCATCCACACGCCACAGCCCCCTCCAGCGAGACCCGGGTGAACCAGCGGTGGTGCACCCGCGTTGCAGCTCACAGGCCGTTGGCGATGTGCGCGGGCGCAGGCCCCATTCGCGGTTGCCCTCAAGGCGACGGACCGGCCCAGGGTTGACGAGAAGGTTTCTACGGACCCATCGACCAACCCGCGAGCGTGGGCCGGAGAACGCGCACATCGCCAATGGCCTGGCGCGAGGTCAATGAGCGAAATACACCGAACTCAAGAGACAGCAGGCCGCAGCCAGACAATGCACCGCTCGGCCTCCAACCCCGGAACAGCCAACTGTTCCACGTGAAACACCGACACATCGGCCGGCAGCGCCGCCAGCTCGTCCGACGGGTGTTTGCCCTTCATCGCCATCCACAACGCCCCGGGTTTCAGCGCTGAGCGCGACCAGGTGGTGAAGTCGACCAGCGAGGCAAACGCGCGGGAACAGACCACGTCGTACCCGCCGCCCTCCTCCGCCTTCAGCGATTCGACCCGCGCGTGAATCCCCCGCAGGTTCGGCAGCTTCAGCGACGCGGCCACCTGCTGGATGAAGGTTGCCTTTTTGAGCACCGTGTCCACGCAGTGCACCTCGATCTGCGGACAGGTGATGGCAATCACCACACCCGGCAAGCCGCCCCCCGAGCCCACGTCGAGAAGCCGAATAGGAGCCCCCCCCGCTCCAGCGCTCTGCGGGTCGCTGACCCAAGACCGGGAAGGGCCCTGGTCTTCACCGCGTCCAGGGGCTGTTTCACCTTGGGGCGGCCCGGCGGCGAAACCTGGCTGCGCCCCTATCTGCCGCAGCAGCGGCGGAATGGCCGCCAGGCTGTCCAGCAGGTGGTGCGTCAGCATCTCCTGCGGGTCGCGCACAGCCGTCAGGTTGTAGACCTTGTTCCACTTGGCGATCAGGTCCTGGTAGGCCAGCAACTGGTCCACCTGGGCCTCGGACAGATTCAGCCCGAGTTCGCGCAGCCCGGCTTCCAGCGCCGGCTTCAGATTCGCGGCGCTCATGCGTCCAGGGTTTCCGCGGTGCGGGCGAAACCCTTGAAGCCACCCTTCTTCAGATGGATCATCAGCAAGGAAATGCTGGCCGGGGTGATGCCGGAAATGCGCGAGGCCTGGCCCAGCGTTTCCGGTCGGTGCTTGGCCAGCTTCTGCCGCGCCTCGAACGACAAGGCCGTGACCTGGGCGTAGTCCAGATCGGGCGGCAGCTTCAGGTGTTCGTAGTGGGCGGCGCGCTCCACCTCGTCCTTCTGCCGGTCGATGTAGCCAGAGTACTTGGCCGCGATCTCCACTTGCTCCACCACCGCGTCGTGCAGCTCGCCCAGTGTTTCACGTGAAACCACGGGACGGGCGTCGGCGTCATCCGCCTTGGTGGCAGGCGCCCAGCGCCCTTCGCCCATGCCCATCAGATCCGGGTACGACACGCCCGGCCGGCGCAGCAGATCGAACAGGTTGTATTCGCGCTCAATGGCCTTGCCCAGCACCCGCTCGGATTCGGCCGCCTCCAGGATGCGCGGATTCACCCAGGTGGATTTCAGACGCTCTGTTTCACGTGAAACCGCGTCGCGCTTGCGGCTGAAGGCGTCCCAGCGGGCGTCATCCACCAGCCCCATCACCCGGCCCTGCTCGGTCAGGCGCATGTCGGCGTTGTCCTCCCGCAGCTGCAGGCGGAACTCGGCCCGGCTGGTGAACATGCGATAGGGCTCGGTCACGCCCTGGGTCACCAGGTCGTCGACCAGCACCCCCAGGTAGGCCTCGTCGCGGCGCGGCAGCCAGGCGTCCTTGCCCTGGCACTGCAGCGCGGCGTTCAGTCCGGCGAACAGACCCTGGGCTGCGGCCTCCTCGTAGCCGGTGGTGCCGTTGATCTGACCGGCGAAGAACAGGCCCTGGATCTGCTTCGTCTCGAAGCTGGCCTTGAGCGAACGCGGGTCGAAGTAGTCGTATTCGATGGCGTAGCCCGGCCGCAGGATGTGGGCGTTTTCCAGCCCGGCCATGCTGCGCACCAGGTCGTACTGGATGTCGAACGGCAGGCTGGTGCTGATGCCGTTGGGGTAGACCTCGTGCGTGGTCAGGCCCTCGGGCTCCAGGAAGATCTGGTGGCTGTCCTTGTCGGCGAAGCGGTTGATCTTGTCTTCCACACTCGGGCAATAGCGCGGGCCGACGCCCTCGATCTTGCCGGTGAACATGGGGCTGCGGTCGAAACCGGAGCGGATGATGTCGTGCGTGCGCTGGTTGGTGTGGGTGATCCAGCAGGGAATCTGCCTGGGGTGCATGGCAGTGTTGCCCATGAAGCTGAACACCGGCACCGGCAGGTCGGGGTTCATGCCGCCGCGCACGCCGTCGCCGGGCTGCTCGGTGCATTTGGACCAGTCAATCGTTCGGCCGTCGATGCGCGGCGGCGTGCCGGTTTTCAGGCGGCCTTGCGGCAGCTTGAGCTCCTTGAGCCGCGCACTGAGCGACACGGCCGGCGGATCACCCGCCCGGCCGGCGGCGTAGTTGTTCAGACCGACGTGGATCTTGCCGTCCAGGAAGGTGCCCGCAGTCAGCACCACCGTGCGGCTGCGGAAACGGATGCCGACCTGCGTCACCGCACCCACCACCCGGTCGCCCTCGACCATCAGGTCATCCACCGCCTGCTGGAACAGCCAGAGGTTGGGCTGGTTCTCCAGCATGCGGCGGATCGCGGCCTTGTACAGGATGCGGTCGGCCTGGGCGCGGGTGGCGCGCACGGCCGGCCCTTTGCTGCTGTTGAGGATGCGGAACTGGATGCCGCCCTCGTCCGTGGCCAGGGCCATCGCCCCGCCCAGCGCGTCCACCTCTTTCACCAGGTGGCCCTTGCCGATGCCACCGATGCTGGGGTTGCAGCTCATCTGGCCCAGCGTCTCGATGTTGTGGGTGAGCAGCAGCGTGGCGCAGCCCATGCGCGCGGCCGCGAGCGCGGCCTCGGTGCCGGCATGGCCACCGCCGACGACGATGACGTCAAATTCCTGTGGGTACAACATGAGGGTGCTCCAGGGCGGCGGCGATCCCGGCCAGCCCGACAATGCAAAGACTGTTTCACGTGAAACAGTGGCGGCGGGCCTGCCCCGGCCCGCGCGAACCCGTTATTGTCCCATCAAGCCCCGGCGCCTGCAGACATGCCCCCAGTCCCCCACCCCTTGATCGAGCACCTGAGTGCCGCGCTCGGCCCACTGCCGCCGGCGGCGGCTGTCCTGTGTCGGCAGGCACAACCGGTCGCCCTGGCCAAAGGCCAAGCCCTGCTGCACGAAGGCGGGCACTGGGGCAACACCTCTGGTGGCTGGAGCGCGGGGCCTTGCGCCTGTATTACCTCGACCGCGACGGCCAGGCCGCCAACAAGAACTTCTATCTGGACGGTGCCCTGGTCTGGCCGATCACCCCGGCGCTGCGCGAGCAGCCGGTGCACTTCTGGGTCGAGGCGCTGGAACCGAGCCGGGTCTGGGCCCTGCCTTGGGGCGGCTGGGCCACCGCCACCGCAGGCTTCGCCCCCTGGCAGGCGCTGGAACACCGCGTGCTTGCCGCCCTGCTGCAAGACAAGATGGCGCGCGAACACGCCTTCCTGCAACTGACCGCCACCGAACGCTACCTGGCCCTGCGGACCGAACACCCGGACTGGCTCGCCCGCATCCCGCTGCGCCAGCTCGCCTCCTGGCTGGGCATCACCGATGTGGCGCTCTCGCGCATCCGGCGGCGGCTGAACCCGGGTTAAGGCGCCACCGCGCTGCCAGGCTCACAGTGGTGGCTCCCCCCCAAGGAGCACACCATGCCGCCATCCCAGAACCCCCTCCCCCCGGCCCGTCTCTGGCCACGGCGGTTGCTCCTGGCTGCGGTCCTGCTGAGTGCGGGCACCACCGCCGCGCTGGGCCTGGCGCACTGGCGCACCGAGGCGCAGATCCAGCAACACCACCAGCGGGTGCTGGCCGCCGCACAGATCGCCACGCCAACGGGCGAGGCGCGACCAGTCCCCTGGCCCGAGGCACTGCGCGACCTCCCGGCACCGGTGCAACGCTATCTCCGGTTCGCCTTTCCCGGCGGACCGGTGCCTGGACACGCCGTGCAGTTCACCATGGAGGGGCAGTTCCGCCGCCCCGGCAGCGAGCGCTTCCACCCGACCAGCGCCCACCAGACCGCCGGCATCCGGGTACCGGCCTTGATGTTCGATGCCCGCACACCGGTGGCCCCCGGCGTCTGGGCCCGCGCCTGGGACGCTTATGTCGACGGCCGCATGGAGATGAAGGCCCGCATCCTTTCGGCGCTCACCGTGGTCAACGAAACCGGCTCGCCCCAGCTCGACCGCATCTCTCTGCGCCGCTGGTTGCTCGAAAGCCCGACCTACCCGCAGGCCCTGCTGCCCGGCGGGGCGATCCACTGGGAGCCCGTGGACACAGACAGTGCGCGGGCCGTGGTCAGCCACCGGGGCCAGACCGTGGGCATGCGCGTGCGCTTTGGCCCAGACGGCGGCATCGCCTCGATGGCCGCAGAGGAGGACGGCGACCTCGGCACGCCCTATCACGGCTCGGGCGAACACGTCCGCCGCAGCGACTACCAGCTCATCGGCGGGGTCCGCATCCCCACCCGCTTCGTCATCTCGCGCGCCGCCCGGGGCCAGATTCTCCCGTTCTGGGACGGCCGGATCACCCAATGGCAGTTGCTCACCCAGCCCTGAACCGCCGCCCACCATGCACCCAACCGCCCACCCCAGGCCGTCATCGCCGAATACCCTCTCGCTTGCCGCCCAGCTGCTGGCCGTGCTGCTGCTGGGCCTGATGGCCGGCTTCTTCGCCACCTACAGCGCCAACGTCAACCTCGCCACGCTCGAACTCGACGGCCCGACCTATGCACAGGTGCAGTCGGCGTTCAACCGGAACGTGCGGCATGCCGGGTTCTTCGTCTGCTTCTTCGGTCCGGTGCCACTGGGTCTGCTGGCGCTCGCCATGGCCTGGTCCGAACGGCCCAGCGCCTGGTGGCGGCTGCTGGCGCTGACCGTGCTGGCCTACGCGCTGGGCATCGTGCTGTTCACGAGGGAGGTCAACCTGCCCCTCAACCACCTCACCGAATCGTGGACCGCGGCCAACCTGCCGCCCGACTGGGCCGACGTGCGCGACGCCTGGAACCGGGCCAACCTGTGGCGCAGCGGCCTGAGCCTGGCGCTGTTCGTGGGCGGCCTGTGCACCTTGGTGCTGCGCCTGCAGCGTCCTTCACCCCCCAAGAAGCCACGCCCATGAACGACTCCATGCTCCTGTTTTCGACGCTGGCCCTGGTCACGGTGGCCACACCCGGCCCCACCACCCTGCTGGCGCTGAACCATGGCGCGCGCCACGGGGTGGGCGCGGCCCTGCCCGGTGTGGGCGGTGCGGTGCTGTCGGACGCGGTGCTCATCGCCGCCGTGGCCGCCGGACTGGGCAGCCTGCTCGCCACCTCGGCCGCCGCCTTTGAGCTGCTGCGCTGGACCGGTGTGGCCTACCTGGCCTGGCTGGCCTGGCGCCTGCTGCACGCACAGGAAGCCACATCGGCCCCTCATGACGAAGCCACCGCCGTCGCCCGCCGCGAACGCCCCGCCGCCGTGTTCCGCCGCAGCTTCACCGTCGCCGCGACCAACCCCAAGGGCTACCTGTTCTTTTCAGCCCTGCTGCCGTCCTTCATAGCCCCCAACGAACCGCTGGGGCCGCAGTACACGCTGCTGGCGGTGGTGTTCGCCGGCATCGACGGCGCGGTACTGCTCGGGTACGCGCTGGCGGG